>OGYY01003039.1_pt1 | contig 11286 bp, 9 predicted proteins | sample 1576671 | NCBI WGS metagenome assembly OGYY01 (sample SAMEA3541593, study PRJEB24748) | human gut metagenome | biome: human gut; feature: human-associated habitat; material: faeces | place: China | collected 2012 | reverse complement strand
AGGGAGAGCGGTTCGTACCGCTCTCCTTTTGCATTAACCTCTTTCAGAAAGGGATGAGAACATGGCAAGAAAACGGCAATCCACAAAGAGCCGGATCGTAAAGGCGGCGTGGAACCTTTTTTATAAAAACGGTTACGACAATACTACCGTGGAGGATATCATCAATGCTTCCAAGACCTCCAAGGGAACTTTTTACCACTATTTCAAGGGAAAAGAAGCGCTTCTGAACACGCTCTCCAACTTGTTTGACCAGAAATACGAGGAACTGTCCGCCACCATCGAGCCGGGCATGAGCGTCTGTGACAAGCTGCTCTTCTTGAACCATGAACTGTTCTTTATGATCGAAAACAGTGTGGATCTCCACCTGCTGGCTTACCTGTACTCCTCCCAGCTGATCACCAAGGACAAAAAGTCCCTCTCCGACAAAAAGAGGTTCTATTTCCAGTGGCTCACCCAGCTGATCCAGGAGGGACTGGACAGCGGGGAGTTTGCCGATACGTCAACAGCCGCTGAGTTGATGGATATCTACGCCATGTACGAGCGGGCTCTTTTGTACGACTGGGCCCTATTCAAGGGAAAGTTCTCCCTGACCGCCCGGAGCGACAAGCTGCTCCCCCATGTTCTGGATACGTTCCGCCAGGGCGTCTGACATTTCAACTGTCGGCCGCCGCGGATTTTACAAGATACAAAGAGAGACTGCAGGGCAACTTTGCCTCTGCAGTCTCTCTTTGCATTCTTTTTTCAATTGTCATTCCACAGGGAAAATGGTTCCTCTTGGCGATGGCAAAACGGATTTCGGTGGCATTGCAGGGATAGTTGGTGCAGATACGGAAATCAGACATTGTTATTTCGCTGGTGAAATGGATTTATCTCAATATACTGCCACTACACCTTATACGCGTTTAGGTGGTATTGCAGGCAATGTTTCTTCTAATACACCTGCTTTTGGAAACAATTATTTCATTGAAACAGAAAATGTACCTGCTTGCAGTAAGTATACGGAAGCAGGTACAGCAAAGTCCCTTAAATATATGGAAACTGAGGATTTCTTTAATGAGATTACTGCTGCTGGCGGCAATTATCGACTTAACTCAAATGGCACACCTATTCTGCCAGCACCGAAGTATACAGTTTCTTTTGTCGTAACACCTGCTGAATTGACGAATGTAGTCATTAAAGTGAATGGTCAGGAAGTAGCAAACCCTGTTGATTTGGAAGCGGGTACTTATACTGTCGAAGTCAGTGCAGATAATTGCGAGGTTTTCAATCTCAATATTACGATTACGGCTGATACAGCAACTCATACGCAGACCATTGCAATGACTTATTTACCTGCCGACTACACTAAGGTTGACGCAGCCATTGCCAAGGCAAATGCACTGAACAAAGATAACTACATGGATTTCTCTGGCGTGGAAGCCGCTGTCAAGGCTGTTGTCCGTGACAAGAACATTACCGAGCAGAGCGAGGTAGATGCCATGGCAAAAGCCATTGAGGACGCTATCAATGCTCTGGTTCGGAAAAGCTCCGGTGGCGACGATAGCGACCCGACTTACGCCATCGAGGTGGGCAAGGACATCCGGAACGGCACAGTGACAGCAAACCGCCGCTACGCCGAGCGTGGTGATACCGTGACAATCACCGTCAAGCCGGACGATGGTTTCAAACTGGATGACCTCACCGTTACCGACAAGAATGGTAAGGAACTGAAGCTGACCGACAAGGGCAACGGCAAATATACCTTTACCATGCCTGCCAGCAAGGTCGAAATCAATGCTACCTTTGCTAAGAAAATTGAGACAAGCCCGTTCAGCGATGTGTCCACCAGTGCCTATTACTATGAGGCTGTGAAGTGGGCGCAGGAAAAGGGCATCACCGGCGGCATCGGCAACGGCCTCTTTGGGCCGAACCAGCCCTGCACCCGCGCACAGATCGTCACCTTCCTGTGGCGTGCTGCCGGTTCTCCCGAACCCAAGAGCATGAGCAGCTTCTCTGATGTTTCTGCGGACAGCTATTATGCTAAGGCAGTTGCGTGGGCGGTGGAGAACGGTATCACCACAGGAACGGGCGATGGCAAATTCAGTCCTGACGCCACCTGCACCCGTGCTCAGAGCGTGACTTTCCTGTTCCGTGCCATTGGTAAGCTGGTCGATAGCAAGGCAGAGTTCAGCGATGTTCTTACCGATAGCTACTATGCAAACGCTGTGGCATGGGCGGTGGAGAACGGCGTCACCAACGGCATTGGTGATGGGCTGTTCGGGCCGGACAATAGCTGCACCCGCGCACAAATCGTTACTTTCCTTTTCAGAGCCTATCAGGGCAAGTAAGAACCCAAGCGGCAGGGAGCCTCTATTGAGGCTCCCTGCCTTTCTCTGTATATCATGGAGCATGATAGCAATCAACTATGAACACATCTCCATGCGCACATTTCTCAATCCGCAAAATACTCGGGCCTGCCAATCGAGGTAAAGCCGATCTTCCCAGTCACCACCACATTATTTGCGCCACTGGCACAGTGGATGATCATGATATTACCGCCGCTGTCAAAGCCGCAAACAATGCCGACATGGCTGTCACCCGGATAAAAGACAAGGTCTCCCGGCTGGGCGTCACTCCAAGCAATAGGCGTACAGTAGCTGTGCTGCGCAGTGGCCCCGCCGCCATGCCCAATGACGTATTGTCCGCCGCTCTGGTTGTAGAATACCCAATCCACCATTCCCGAACAATCCAGTCCGAAGGGCCGCACAGTGCCGGTGGTGGAGCTGCCCCCGGCTGTGACCTCCATCGGCATTCCCCAGCGGGAGTCCCAGCCGATTACCAAAGATTTTCCTCCCCAAAAATAATGGACTTTGCCCAAGAGCTGATATGCTGTCAGCACAACTTCTCTGCGTGCCTCGCTGAGATCGGCGGGGAGGTTTTCCATGATCTTCGCTACCTCGTCGGGACTCAGCTCAATGTCCTGGTAGCTACCGGTGAGCGCCGCGAACAGTTCCTGATACTCCGGCTGCATCAGTTCCTCCAACAGCTTGTGCTGCTCGGCGTTGAACCGATACTCGTCCGCCATTTGCAGATGATCCTTGACTGTGACAGTGATGTGCAGGATGACGGTATCGCTTTCATCCTTGTCGCCTGAGATGGTTTCCACCCAATAAGAGATGGCGTTCATATCCCAGAAAATCTGCCGCAGAATATCCAGCTTTTCTTCCGTCAGCGTCGCCACCTCGTCCGGCGAAGCGTTGTCCGTGGTGGTCCGCACAGCATAAACAGCCAGCACATCCCGCCAGTTGGAGATCATGGCGGCGCTGCCAGCGTTGTCCATGTCCAGTTCGTCGTAGGGGTTCTCCGCCTTGATCTGCTCGATCCGAGCGGCGAACTCGCCGTTCAATACGCTGACAGCTTCTGGCATGGTGTAGCCGGTACCGCTGTCCTCTCCGGAGAAAAATATCCCAAAAGGCGACACGATCAGAAGTCCAATCAGACAAATCACCAGCACCATGGCTACAACTGTGCTCCCACCAGCCGCTATTGCCGCAAGTAAGCTCTGGGCAGCGGCAATGATGGAGCGCAGCGCGCAGCCCGCCGCCTGTGCGGTTTTCTGCACCGCGGTTTCTGCCATTTTTGTCGTCTGTTGCCGCAGGGCCATCTGCATGGCCGCTTCTCTGGCAGCGTGTGTTCCGGCCGCAGTCGCATGGACGGTGGTTGAGTGCATGGCCTGTTCAGAGGACAGCACAGCAGATTTGCTGCCCTCACGCGCTTTTGGCACGATTCCCGCAGCGTGATTCGGTGTTTTCGGTTCGGGGAACTGGCGCTTCTTCGGCGGCTGGATGCCGCCGCGCTCTTTGATTCTGCCCCTGCTGGTTGGCTCGAAACCTTCCGAACACAGCGAATCACCACGCAGATCATCTTGGCGCTGGAACCGCCGCTCTGCCTGCCTGCGCTGCACCTGCTGGCGGGACGCTTTGCGGCCCTGCTCCTGAATGAACGCCTGCTGGCCCTGCCGTTGCGGCTCCGGTGCTGCCGTTACGGTGGTCTCACCCCGTGCGCTGATGTAGGCGTTCTTCGTCTTGACTGCCTGCTTCATAGCCGCCTGCCGTGCCTGTTCCTGCGCAGGCGGCGGCGGAGTGCTTACCCTCGCCGCTTCGGCTTCTCTGGTGCGGATGACAGGCGGCACGTCGCTGTTGGAGCTGGGGGCAGAGGCGTCACCCTGGGGTGACGCGCTCTGCTCCGCGTTTTTCTTCTTGCGCTGCTTCAGCAGTTCCTTTTCGGCGCGGCGCAGGCCGCTGGCGGCGGTGTCCTCAATGGCGTCGCCGCCATATTCATCCCGCCGCCCCTGCTGGGCGGTATCCCGGAGCTGCGTCCGCAGGCGCTCCGAGCCGTCGTCCAGCCCCTTGCGCAGAAGCTCCTTTGGGGCGGAGACGGCCTTTTCTTTGACACGCTCGCCCAGTGTTGGTTTTTCTTTGATTCTCTCCATAGGCCGTCACGATGCCAGGTCCGAGGGCTTCGTGGTCATCATTTGGTACAGCTTGTTCTTGGGAAAATGATCCACGAAAGGCACGATAGCGCTTCCGCACTTGATGAGGCCCCGGCCGGAGTCCACGTTGGTGATGTAGGAGAGCTGGTTGTCTGAGATATTCAGCAGACGCGCCAATTCCTCCCGATCCGTTGCCGCCTGATTCAGCATGATGAGAAATTCGCTGTTGGCCAGCATGGTGCGGGCCGTGTGAGACTGGAGCAGGTCTTCGATATTCTGGCTGATCCCCGTTCCGCAAGCCTGATACTTTCTCATACGCTTCCAGAGGGTGAACAGGAAATTGGCACTGTACTCATGCTGGAACAGCAGATAGATCTCGTCGATATAGATCCAGGTGTTGCGCTTCAGCCCGCGATTACGGATGATGCGGTTGAAGATGCTGTCCAGCACCACCAGCATACCTACCGGCAGAAGCTGCTTGCCAAGATCCCGGATATCATAGCAGAGGATACGGGCATTGGTATCCACATTGGTGGGCTTGGCAAAGGTGTTGAGACTGCCGTCTGTAAACAGCTCAATGGCCAGCGCCACATCCTGTGCTTCCTTTTCCGGCTGGCGGAGCAGCTCGGCGTGGAAGTCCTGCAAGGTGGGGACCGCGCCGTGATAGCCGCTGCGGATATAGTCCCGGTACACCTGCGCGGTGCAGCGGTCGATGACGGATTTTTCCTTGGCAGACAGCTTGCCTGCCCCGATGAGCTGTTCACAGAGGGAGAGCAGAAATTCGGATTTCAGCACCACGGGGTTCTCTCCGTCCCCATAGCCCTGCTCCATATCCATGGCGTTGATATGGTTGGGAGATGTGGCGGAGATGTTGATGACCTGGCCGCCCAGTCCTTCGATGAGGGGGCGGTACTCCGATTCCGGATCGATGACGATGATATCGTCCTGCGTGGACAGCGCCAGTGACACCATCTCCTTCTTGGCGCTGAAGGATTTACCGGAGCCGGAGACGCCCAGAATGAATGCGTTGCCGTTGAGAAGCTGCCTGCGGTCCGCCACGATGAGATTTTTGCTGATGGCGTTCTGCCCGTAGTACACACCGCCACGATCCCAGATCTCCTGGGCCTTAAAGGGCATGAGAACAGCCAGCGCCTCCGTGGTCAGAGTGCGCAGGGCATCGATGCGGCGCAGACCCAGCGGCAGCGCCGTCACCAGCCCGTCTGCCTGCTGCCAGTTCAGCGTCGTGAGCTGACAGAGGTGCTTGCGGGCAATGGACTGGAGCGTTTCCGTATCACTGTCCAGTTCTTCCTTGCTGTCTGCCAGATGCACCAGCGTCACCACGGCAAACATCATCCGCTGGTCGCGGGTGGTGAGATCGTCCAGCATCTCGCGGGTCTCCTTGCGCTGCTGCTCCAGATCGTAGGGGACAACGGCAGAAAAGTTATTGTTGGCGTTCTGCCGGCGCTGCCAGTTGGTCACATTGGTCTCCACACCCAGCAGGCGGTTCTGCATCTCCCGCACCGCTTCATCGGTAGGGACAGGGATGATATCAATGGACAGCATGAGACTGCGGTTCAGGCTGGTAAGCTCATTGATCATGGAATCTTTGATGTAGCTGGCATACTCCTTCAGAAACAGTACCCGGCCATACTTACCGCCCATGATAAAATGATCCTTTTTGAATTCCATGCTGTCCGGGCAGATGGCGTCCTTGAAGGAGCGCCCGTTCTTCATGTTCTCCCGGAGGTCAAAGCGGAACTCGCTTTCCTCACCCACACGGTAGAAATCATGCAGGATATGGAGGCGGTCTGCCGCATCCAGTTCCTCGCAGCGAGAGTCCATGTGGTTCAGACGGGAAGAGGCGTCATGGACCGTGCGGTCAAAAAACGCGCGGGCTTCCTCCACATTTTTCTTGTGGACGGACAGTGTGATGTAGCGCTCCTGCACCACACTGTTGGATGAGTCCGTCACCTTATCCAGCAGCATGGCGTTGTATTCCTTACGCCCGCCGTCCAGATTATCTCCCTTGGGCGGGATGAGGATCTCCTGCTCAAAATTGCGTCGGTCCAGGCGCTTATTGTTGATGGTGATCTTCGTGGTGGAGCCGGTGTCCAGCGCGTTCAGCAGCTCGGAATAGCTGAGAAACATCGCCGTCTTATCCTCTTTCGAGGCGATGGCGTAGTTGATGTCGCTAAAACGCAGTGTTTTAGAATACTTGCTGCCAAATTGAAAGACCCCATCCGGCCAGATGCGGCGGATGGGGATGATGTCCTGTACAGATTTCGGAACTGTAAATCTTTCTTTGTCCTGCTTCAGTGTATTTTGCAGAGTTTTAATCAAGTTTGAGAGCCTCCTTTATCGTTGAATTTTCCAGAGCTTTGGCGTATATGTTGTCCGATTTGAACACGAGCCTGCGGGGAAACAGGAATTCCGAGCGGATATACGCGAGCAGAAAGCGTTCCAGCGTCATGCCGTTATACTGAAAAAAGCCGCCCAGGGCAAAGGGAAAGGCTGCAAGCACGCAGACCCAGCCGATCTCCCCATTCCCCAGCACAGGGCGCAGGCCGAAATATACGCCCACTGCCACGGCGACCGCCAGCAGTGCGAACAGCAACTGCCGCAGGGACAGCCCGAAGAATAGACTCTCCTGGTAATTTCGTACTTCTTTGTTGATGCGGACCTCCAATGGATCACCTCCGAGTTTTTTCTGAGTTTTGCTGAACAGACTCTTGCTTTGTCTGTGCAGTCATGGTACTATGCCACAAACCCGATGAAGGAGGTTGTGACACATGATCGCTTTTCTGATGATCGCCGGGCTTGGCGTCCTGGCGCTTCTCTCCCGGCTGGCCGCGCTGACGCGGATGACCATCCCGCTGCTGTACACCGTGTCCATGCTGACGGTGTTCCACGGCTGGTATCGCACCCATACCGTGCAGGCAGACCGCATCCTGTTCGCCCTTGTAGGGCTGGTGGTGCTGTCCTGGCTGCTTTCGCTGATCCGCTTTGTCTGCGATCTTGTTATGCAGGCACGGGATGACGCTGCCGCTATGGAGTATTTCTCCTACCGTGTTCGCAAAGCACGGGAGAACGGCGAAGACACCGTCAGCACTGAGGGTCTGTGGCGCTGAATCAGCCAAGGCCCATCAGCTCCCGAATGATGCGGTCGCTCATCTTGATCGCGCCCACCAGCACCAGCATATTGAAGATCAGCTCGCCCACATAGTTCCACACGATGGTGGCTGCCGCCAGCGTATCGTCCGCGATGGCGGGCGGGGACGAGGCAAAGGCAGAGAAGATCACACAGGCCAATACGATGACACAGCCCTCCATGCAGATGGCGGCATAGCTTTTCAGAAAAGCAACGCCGATACTGCTGGAGGGCTGTCCCGCAAAGCTGGCCAGCGGGATGGGTGCGATGGCTGTGGCGATATAGAGCTTAAAAAAACGGCTATATACCGTCAGTATCATGACAAGGGAGAGCACCCAGATAAAGAGCGAGCCCAGCAGCGTCACCGCCCAAAGAGGGATGGAGTCGATAAAACCCACATCCTCGATGACACTCACCAGCTCATCCGGTAATGTGGTGGCAGTCATCGCCGTCAGCCCGGAGGAATCCATGATGGTTGTCACCATGCCCTGGGCAACGCGGAACGCGCCGGTCATCAGCTCCATGCCCCACGATACCGCCGCCTGCGCCAGCACAAAGCGGATGATGCATTTGAAGGCCACCTCCGGCTTTTTCATCTCGGCGAAGCTGCCGCAGGTCTTGACCACGCCCATGACGAAGAACAGCACCAGCAGCGCATAGCCTACAGCCTTCAATCCATCGTTGATATTCACGATGACATTCCAGACACCGCCGCCCTTGAAGGACTCCGGCGAGGTGCTGATGAGCTGCCAGATCTCCGCCAGCCTTCCGTTCCACATTTCCAGCGCGGAGTTTAAGTTGTCTACGATCCAGTTTCCACTTCCCATTCAAAATCACCTCCTACGGGAAGAACAGGGTGAACGGTATCATGCCGTTCACCCTGCCGCGTTTTTCAGCCGGTGATGAGGGAGAGGATCTCCTTAGTAAAGGTAATGACGATACCGCCTGCCACCGTCAGCATACCGTTGGCGCGCTGGGAGGGGTCATGGCTCTTGAGAGACAGGCCCACCTGCAAAATGCCGAAGCCCAGCAGGATGAGGCCAATGGCGCGGATCAGCGAGAAAATAAAATCAGACAGGTTGTTGACCACCGTCAGCGGGTCATCTGCCGCCAGCGCAGGCACTGCGGTGGCGACCAGAAGCAAGGCAACGCAGGCAAAGACGGAATAGATCCGCTTTGCCTTTCTCTCGAAATTTTTGTTGTTCAAATCATGTTTCATGCTGCAGCATTCTCCTTTTCATTGTCAAAATCAGTTTGGAACAGCGGCTCTCCCGTAATAGGAGGCTCCGCCGTCCCGTGGTGGATGTAGGGCGGTCCGCCGCCATCCATCGTATAGCGGATGGCGGGATGCTCCATGAGCTCATACTTTTCGTCCATCACCGGCCGTGTGCCGCGGATGAACAGAATACAATACCGGTTATCCAGCATCCGTACCTCGTCCGGCGTCAGCAGTTCCTTGCCCAATTTCTGATAGTTCAGCGAATGGGAAACCTCGCGGCCACGGCTCTCGCCAGTGTTATAGCTGTCGATGGTTTCCTTACCCAGCGCCGCCGCCAGCTCTTTCAGCGTACCGGGTTCCTTACCACCCAAAAAGATGGAGCAGTCCATGTTGCCGATGATCGTATCCGCGCTGTCCTTATACAGGGCTTTGAGCTGGCTCTGTGCCTGTAAGACAAGGCAGCAGGAGATTTCTCTGGAACGGATCGTCGCTACCAGCTTTTCAAGCCTCGGTATCTGGCCGATATTCGCGGCCTCGTCGATCAGGCAGCGGACATGAACCGGCAAGCGTCCGCCGTACACATCATCTGCCTTTTCGCAAAGCAGATTGAAAAGCTGGGTATAGCACATGGAAATGAGAAAGTTAAAGGTATCATCCGTGTCGGACATGATGATAAACAGGGCGGTTTTCCGGTCGCCCAGCGTGTCCAGTTGCAGCTCGTCATAGGCCGTCAGCTCCCGAAGCTCCTGAATGTCAAAGGGCGCAAGCCGTGCGCCGCAGGAAATCAAGATGCTCTTAGCGGTCTTGCCGGCACTTAGCTTGAATTTGGCATATTGGCGGACGGCGAAGTGGTCTGGCTTGCGCTTTTTCAGCTCGTCGAACATCAAGTCCACCGGATTTTTGAAGTCCTCATCGTCCTCACGCACTTCCATCGCATTGATAAATTCAATGAGCGTGGAGAAGTTCTGTTCCTCCACCGGCGCTTCATAGTGGATATACCCAATGAGGGCGGTGTAGAGCAGCGTTTCCGCTTTCACCCAGAAATCGTCACCGGCTTTGCCCTCGCCCTTGGTGTTGGCGATCAGCGTCGTGACCAGCTTCAAAATGTCCTTTTCCGAGTGGATGTAGGCGAACGGGTTGTAGTGCATGGACTTCTTGAAGTTCAGGGAATTGAGAATCTTGATCTGATACCCGTTCTTTTGCAGCGCATGGCCGCAGGAAACCACGATGTCCCCTTTGGGATCGGTGACGACGAAGCTGGTGGGATAGGTTTTTGATGTGCATTGGAGCAGATTTGGCTTCAACCAAAAGCGGGTCTTGCCCGAACCGCTGCCGCCGACGATCAGGACATTTTTGTTCCGCGCCGTTTTCGGGTCTTTGGGGCGGCTATTCATCGTCAGCCGCTCCGTCTGCGTGAGAATGATGTTGTTCTCAAACGCAGGATCGACGTAGGGCTTGATGTCCTCGGCGGTTCCCCATGAAGCGTTTTGTCAAGTGTTTTTTTAAGTTATTGACGCAAATTATCGTGAAAGTGCGAAAGTGCAAAGTGCAAAGGGTCTGCGTTTTGCACTTTCAGCTTGCGGGTTCGGGTGGCTGCTTCTTCTTGATGAAGTTGTACCATTGACCGCCGACACGCCTTGCGCCTAAAATGCCGCCCATGTTGCGCTTGGCGTTCTGTACCGTCCTCTCGGATATTCCGGCTTCGGCTGCGGCCTTTACAATGTCCTCGCTGGCAAGCTCTTTCCCGTCTGCCAACAGGTCAAGTATCAGCCGTTCCGCCTGTTCGGTCTTGGTGGCGGTGTTGCCGCCCGCGCCGGACAGCAGCTCGTCGGCGGTAATGTCATACTCGCCTATCCACGAAAAGCCCGTTTCCGGGTCAAGGCAAAAGGCTATGGGCTTACCCTCCGGCGCAAGAGAAGATTTGTCATGGACGATAACGCGCACATTCGGTTCCCGTTTCACGCGCCCGATCAGCAGGACGCTCCTTGCTGCGGCGCGGAAGTCGATGGAGCCTAAACCCCGGTAGGCGCTCTGTCCTCCGGCGGCTTTGTTGAGGTGTCCGATTAGGATAACGGCGCACCCGGTACGCTCGGCAATCTCGGCAAGGCGGCGGAACATGGGGCGTATCTCGTTGGCCTTGTTCATGTCGGTTTTCTCGCCCACATACGCCTGTATGGGGTCAAGGATAATCAGCCGCGCCCCGGTCTGTCGGATAGCTCTCTCTATGCGCTCATCGGACAGGGAAAGCCCCTGCTTGCTCTCGTCAATGACAAGAATGCGGTCAAGGTCTGCTTCGGCTTCCATAAGGCGGGGCTTGATGGTGTCGCCCAAACCGTCCTCGGCGGTCTGGTAAATCACATTGAACGGCTCATGCGCCGCCATGTGTGGGAACGGCTTGCGGTTGGTACAGGCGGCGGCAAGGCGTAGGGCAAAGGTGGTCTTGCCCTC
>OGYY01003036.1_pt1 | contig 11296 bp, 8 predicted proteins | sample 1576671 | NCBI WGS metagenome assembly OGYY01 (sample SAMEA3541593, study PRJEB24748) | human gut metagenome | biome: human gut; feature: human-associated habitat; material: faeces | place: China | collected 2012 | reverse complement strand
AGGCTGACGCCAAGGAGTGGCAGGACAAGTTCATGCGCCTGCATGCCGAGTGGGACACCTACCGTCGCCGCACGGCCGAGCAACGCGAGGCCGAGAAGGCCCGCGCCTCCGAGAAGCTCGTGACGGGCCTGCTGCCGGTCATCGACGACTTCGAGCGCACGATCAAGTACGCCACCGACAACGGCGAGACGGGCCTGCTCGACGGCGTGCGCGCCGTGCGTACCAAGCTCGTCGACGTGCTGGTGAAGGACGGGGTCGAGGTCATCGATCCCGCCGGCGAGGCGTTCGACGCCCTGCAGCACCAGGCGGTGGCGACGGTGCCCGACGACGAGGCTTTCGACGAGACGGTGCACGAGGTGTACCAGAAGGGCTACAAGCTGGGCGAGAAGGTGCTGCGGCCGGCCATGGTGACCGTCACCACCGGCGGCCCCAAGCGGCCCAAGGAAGAAGCCCCGGAGGAGGAGTAAGCCTCACGGCGTAGATAGAACTGACAGGCGAAGGCGGGCGTTGGGGTCCGCCTTCGCTGTAGAGGAGGATTCAAGAGAAAGGTGGTGGGAGGTATGGCGGCTACTCCGGATTACTACAAGATCCTCGGCGTGCCACGTACTGCCACGGCCGACGAGATAAAGAAGGCGTTCCGCAAGCTGGCGCGCAAGCACCATCCCGACGCCGGCGGCGACGAAGCCAAGTTCAAGGAGATCAACGAAGCCTACGAGGTCTTGTCAGACGATAAGAAGCGCAAGCTGTACGACCAATATGGCACGGCGAACGAGAATCAGATTCCCCGAGGATGGGGCGGCGGGTCCGTGAACGTCGAGGATATCTTCGGTGGCGCCGGAGCGGGCGGTTTCGGCAGCTGGGCCGATATCCTCGAAAGCATCCGCCGCGGCGAGGGTGCATTCGGCTCGAACTGGGATTTCAACGGCGCCGGCGCTAGCGGCTTTGCGGGCCGCCAACCGCGTCCGCGCAAGGGCCAGGACATGAACGTCACGCTGAATGTCACGTTCGAAGAGGCGTTTTCCGGTACGGAGAAGCGCGTTACCGTTCGCGTGCCCGGTCGCGCCGATTCGGAAACGCTTACCGTCAAGGTTCCTGCGGGCGCTGTCGACGGCGGACGTTTGCGCTTCCGCGGCAAGGGCGCACCTGGTGAATCGGGCGGTGAGGCCGGCGACCTGCTGGTCACTACCCGCATTCAGGATCATCCGTACTTCAAGCGCGATGGGGCCGATGTGCTCATCGATGTGCCCGTCAACGTGGCGGAAGCCGCGTTGGGCGCCAGCGTCGTGGTGCCTGCTCCCGATGGCACGAAGGTGCGCGTGAAGGTGCCTGCCGGAACCCAAGACCAAACGGTCATGTCGGTTCGCGGCAAGGGGGCGACGAAGGTGAAGGGTTCCGGCAACGGCGACCTGAAGATCACCGTCAAAGTGCAGGTTCCCAAGTCCATGAACCCGCAGCAGCAAAAGGCCATGGAGGCGTTCTTGGAGGCGTCGTCCGATGACGTGAGGAGCTGGTAAGCATGCCCGAATGGAACGATCGCAACCGGCCCCTGTACATGATCGGCGTGGCTGCCGAGCTGGCAGGCGTGCATCCTCAAACCCTTCGAGCATACGAGCAGAAGGGCCTGGTTACGCCCCAGCGCACCAGCGGCAATACCCGCATGTACTCGCAGGCGGATATCGAGCGCCTATCCCTTATCAACGAGCTCACCGGCGAGGGCATCAACCTCGCCGGGGTCATCCGCATCCTCGACCTGCAAGGCCGCCTGGTCGATCGCGATCAGGAAATCGACGACCTGCACAAGCGGGTCCGCCGCCTTGCCGATCGCGTGCATGAGCTGGAAACGCGTGAAAGCGTGAACTCCCTCGTGCAGTCGCCCACGGCGATCGTCGTCCGTCGTCCCAGCTCGCTTTTGTAAACAAATGCGTTGAACCGATTCAAAGGAGGTTCGCATGAGATTAGATAAACTTGCCGTTACCGCTCAGGAGGCCTTCCAGGCTTCGATGGGCGTTGCCGGCGATGCGCAGTCCAGCACTATCGAGCCCATTCACTTGCTCAAGGCCATGCTGGACGCATCGGAGAACAATCTGTCCGCCATTATCAAGCGCATCGGCGCCGATCCGGCGCAGCTGTCGCAAAACGTCGACGCCGCCATCGCCGCCATGCCGAAGGCCAGCGGCTCCACCATGCCTATGGCCATGCCCAGCAACAACCTTATGAAGGTCATCGACAACGCCGTGAAGGCGGCGGAGCGCATGGGCGACAGCTACGCAACCACCGAGCACCTGCTCATCGCCTTGGCTCAGGACAAGGGCGACGCCGGCCGCGTGCTCAACGGCCTCGGCATCACGGGGAAAACCGTTGAGGAGGCGTACAGCTCCCTGCGCGGTTCCACCCGCGTCACCGATCAGCAAAGCAAGCCTGAGCTCGACGCCTTGAACCAGTACGGTCAGAACCTTACGCAGAAGGCGCGCGAGGGCAAGCTCGACCCGGTCATCGGCCGTTCCGAGGAGATTCGCCGCACCATCCAGGTGCTCAGCCGCCGCACGAAGAACAACCCCGTGCTTATCGGCGAACCCGGCGTCGGCAAAACCGCCATCGTCGAAGGCCTGGCGCAGCGCATCGTCGCCGGCGATGTCCCGTCCGGCTTGAAGGACCACGACGTCATCGCGCTCGACCTGGGCGCCATGGTCGCAGGCGCTAAGTACCGCGGCGAGTTCGAGGACCGCTTGAAGGCGGTTTTGCGCGAGGTCAAGGAGTCGAACGGCCAGATCATCCTGTTCATCGACGAACTGCACACCATCGTCGGCGCCGGTTCCACGGGCGATAGCTCCATGGATGCGGGCAACATGCTCAAGCCGGCCCTGGCGCGTGGCGAGCTGCATGCCATCGGCGCAACCACGCTCGATGAGTATCGCAAGTACATCGAAAAGGATGCCGCTCTTGAGCGTCGTTTTCAGACGGTCATGGTCAGCGAGCCCACGGTCGAGGACACCATCGCCATCCTTCGTGGCCTGAAGGAGAAATACGAGATCCATCATGGCGTGCGCATCACCGATGCCGCCATCGTCGCCTGCGCGGAGCTATCGAACCGCTACATCTCCGATCGTTTCCTGCCCGACAAGGCCATCGACCTCATGGACGAGGCAGCCAGCCGTCTGCGCATCGAGATCGACAGCATGCCCGAAGAGGTCGATCTGGCGGAGCGCAAGCTCACCCAGATGCAGATTGAGGAGCAGGCGCTTATGAAGGAGACGGACGAGGTCAGCCGCGAACGCCTTGAGCATCTGCGCAAGGAAATCGCCGACGCTCAGGATGCATTGTCGAAGCGCAAGGCCGAATGGCAAAACGAAAAGGACGTCATCGAGGACGTCCAAACGCTCAAAGCCGACCTCGAAGCCGCGCAAACCGAAGAAGAGCGCGCAACCCGCGAAGGCGATTTGGTGAAGGCCTCCGAGATCCGCTACGGCCGCATCCCCGAGCTGCAGCGCAAGCTGGAGCAGGCCGAACAGGCCCTGAACGACAAGCAAGAGGACGGCGCGATTCTCAAGGAGGAGGTGTCGCAGGAGGAAATCGCCGAGGTGGTGTCCACCTGGACCGGCATCCCCGTGTCCAAGATGATGCAGGGCGAGATGGAGAAGCTCGTCGACCTCGAGGAAAAGCTGCATGAGCGCGTCATCGGCCAGGACGAGGCCGTCACGGCGCTGTCCAAGGCGATCCGCCGCAGCCGCAGCGGGCTGAAGGATCCGCGCCGTCCCGCCGGCTCGTTCATCTTCCTGGGCCCGTCGGGCGTGGGCAAGACCGAGCTGTCCAAGGCGCTCGCCGAGTTTCTGTTCAACAGCGAGGAGGCGCTCATTTCCTTCGACATGTCCGAGTACATGGAAAAGCACAGCGTCAGCCGTCTGGTGGGTTCGCCTCCGGGCTACGTCGGGTTCGACGAGGGCGGCCAGCTGACCAAGGCCGTGCGCCAGCGCCCGTACTCGGTGGTGCTGTTCGACGAGATCGAGAAGGCGCACCCCGACGTGTTCAACATCCTGCTCCAGATCCTGGAGGAGGGGCGCCTGACCGACGCCCAGGGCCGCACGGTCGACTTCCGCAACACGGTCATCATCATGACGTCCAACGTCGGCGCCCGCGAGATCTCCGCGCCCACCACGCTTGGCTTCAGCCCCGAGGGCAAGGCCGGCCTTTCCGACAAGGAGATCAAGTCCCGCGTCATGGGCGAGGTGAAGAAGCTGTTCAGGCCCGAGTTCTTGAACCGTATCGATGAGATCATCGTGTTCAAGTCCTTGACGCAGGAGCAGATCGTCGAAATCGCCAAGCTCATGGTGGCCGACCTGCGCGAGCGCCTGATCGCCCAGAACATGACCATCAACCTTACCGATGATGCCTACAAGCTCATCGCGAAGGAAGGCACCGATGCCGCCTACGGCGCCCGCCCGCTGCGCCGCGCCATCCAGCGCCTGCTGGAAGACCCGCTGTCCGAAGAGCTGCTCGAGGGCAAGTGGACGTCGGGATCGGTCATCCAGGCAAACGTTTCCGAGGACGGCGAGAGCCTTGCGTTCGTCCCCGGCACGGGCTCCATCCCTGCGCCGCGCAAGCACGACAACATCGCGCGCGACGCCGAGCTTCTGCTCACGAACTTCGATCTGGGCCACGCCGGCGTCTCCGGCTCGGGCGGGTCGGCAAGCGGCGGCGCTGCGGATTAAGGTTCTGGTTGTTCCCGCTGCGGCCTGCCTGGGCCTGCCGGGGAAAGCCTGCCACGCGCTCTTTTTCCATACAGCGCGTAGCGTGCCTGCGAAAACGCGGCAGTTGCTTTAGAATGTAAGGCGGTCCCGAAAGGGGCCGCCTCATTTGTTTTCGACGGAAAGAGGAAACCATGCCCAAGACCGTTGACCCGGTGTTCTCGTCCTCGGTGCTCGCCGCGGCCGATCTGGCCACGGCGCTCGACATCGATGCGCTCACGCAATCCTTGGCCGGCCTTGAGGGCAAGGTCGACAAGAACCCGAAGACGGCGGCCATCATCTTGGCCGGCGGCACGGGCGAGCGTTTCGGTAAAGAAGGCGGCAAGCAGCTCGTGGAAATCGGCGGCAAGCCGATCCTCACCTGGTCGGTCGAGGCCTTCGACGCCGTAGGCGACATCGGCCTCATCGTCATCGTCTGCCCGGCCGAACGCCAGGGCGAGTACCTGAGCAAGGCCGTCGACCCCTTCTCGTTCGCCACGCCCATCGTGGTCGCCGCGGCGGGCTCCACGCGTCAGGAATCTGCGTTTTCCGGCCTTGAGCTGGTGCCCGAGGAGTTCGAGTACGTGGTCATGCACGACGGTGCCCGTCCGCTCATCTCGGCCGACTTGATCGCCCATACCATCGCCACCCTCAAGGGCAACATCGACGCCGACGGCGTCGTGGTAGCCCATCCCGCTATCGACACGCTGAAAGTCGTGGAAAACGGCGTCATCGTCGGCACGCCCGACCGCAGCGTGTTCTGGAACGCGCAAACCCCGCAGGTGTTCCGTGCGGGCATCTACCGCCGCGCGCACGCCTCGGCGCTCTCCGACGGCTTCGTCGGCACCGATGACAGCTCCTTGATCGAGCGTCTCGGCGGCCGCGTCCTTGTGGTAGAGGGCAAGCGCGACAACATCAAGCTCACCGTACCGGAGGATTACCTCATGCTCGTGGCCGCCGTGCGCGAGCGTTATCTCAAGCAGAAAGGCGAGCAGGAGCAATGAGCCTGGGATTCAGCGCCCTGCGCATAGGGCAGGGCTACGACGTGCATAAGCTGGTCGAGGGCCGCAAGCTCATCATCGGCGGGGTGGATATCCCGCACACCCTGGGGCTGCTCGGCCATTCCGACGCCGATGTGCTGGCGCACGCCGTGGCGGATGCGCTGCTCGGCGCCATCCGCGGCGGCGACATCGGCAAGCTCTTCCCCGACACCGACCCCGAATGGGAGGGGGCCGATTCCATGAAGTTGTTGGCGGCGGTGGCGGCCAAGGTGCGCGAAGAGGGCTACCAGATCATCGACGTCGATAGCGTCATCGCAGCTCAGGCGCCGAAGATGGCGCCACATCGCCAGCAGATGCGCGAGAACCTGGCAGCTGCCATGGGCATCGCTGTCGACAATGTCGGCGTGAAGGCAACCACCACCGAGCACCTGGGTTTCGAAGGCCGTCAGGAGGGCATCTCCGCCACGGCCGTGGCCCTGCTGGCGCGATGTAGCTAGTTCGGGCGCGGTTTTCGCGACGCCCGGCCCCTTCGCAGCCTTCGTCAACCCGCCGCACCATGCGGCATGCACATAGAACAGGAATGCAAATGCTTAAGATCTACGACACCAAACTTCGCGAGAAGGTGCCTTTCGAGTCGCTCGAGCACGGGAAGATTGGCATGTACGTGTGCGGTCCCACCGTGTACAACTACATCCATATCGGCAACGCCCGTACGTTTGTCAGCTTCGACGTCATCCGCCGCTACCTCTCCTGGCGCGGCTTCGACGTGAAGTTCGTCTCCAACATCACCGACGTCGATGACAAGATCATCAAGAAGGCCAACGAAGAAGGCCGAAGCGCAGCTGAGGTTGCCGCAGAATATTCGCAGGCCTTCCTTGACGACATGCACGCCATGAACGTGCAGGACCCCGATGTGCGACCGCGCGCCACCGAGGAGATCCCCGAGATGATCCAACTCATCCAGGAGCTCATCGACGGCGGCCATGCGTATGAGGTCGAAGGCGATGTCTACTTCAGCGTGCGCAGCTACGCTGATTACGGCGCGCTGTCCGGTCGCAACATCGACGAGATGGAAGGCGGCCATCGCGAGCTGCGCGCCGACGGCCAGGGTCTGGAAGACCGCAAGCGCGACCATCTCGACTTCGCGCTGTGGAAGGCCGCCAAGCCCGGCGAGCCTTCTTGGGAAAGCCCGTGGGGCCAGGGCCGTCCCGGCTGGCACATCGAGTGTTCGGCCATGTCGCGCAAGTACCTGGGCCTGCCCTTCGACATCCACGGCGGCGGTGCCGACCTGGTGTTCCCGCATCATGAGAACGAGCGCGCCCAGTCCGAGGCCGCATGCGGCTGCACCTTCGCCAATCACTGGATGCACAGCGGCATGCTGCAGATCAACCACGAGAAGATGAGCAAGTCGCTGGGCAATTTCCTGCTGTTGCGCGACATCCTCAAGACCACGTCCCCCGATGTGCTGCGTTTCCTTATGCTGCAAACGCATTACCGCAGCCCGCTCGATTTCTCCGATGAGCGTCTCGACGAGGCCGCATCCGCGCTTTCCCGCATCGAGAACGCCGTGCGCAACCTTGATTGGCAGATGAAGAACGCCCAGGATGTGCCCAGCCCGCTTGACACCCAGGCTATCCTGAAGCAGGCGAAGTCCACGCGCGTCGAGTTCGTCCTGGCCATGGACGACGACTTCAACGCTCCGCGCGCACTGGGCGAGGTGTTCGACCTGGTCGGTTTCGCGAACACCCAGATTGCCGATAAGACGCTTTCGCTCTCCGATGTTCCCGCCGTGCGCGATCTGCGCGAGACCATCACCACGCTCATGCGCGTGTTCGGCGTGGAGGTTGCTCCCCAGGATTGGGAGGACGCGCAGGATGATGCGTATCCGGCCGGGGTCGTCGACCTGGCGAAACAGGTTGCCGGCTACGAGGGCTCGGATGCTCATGAGGCTGTCGACGCCCTGCTCGATGCCCGTGCCACCGCGCGTGCCGAGAAGAACTGGGCTGTGGCCGATGCCGTGCGCGATGGCCTTACGGGGCTGGGCTTCACCATCGAGGATACCCCTCAGGGCGCTCGCGTCAGCTACGACCCCTCCGAGGGCAAGTAGGCTGAAACCGACGTTGCGGGCCGCTGCGCCGCTTCGTTCCCATTCTCAACCTTGCGGGCGTGGCCGAAAGGCCGCGCCCGGTCTGGCCTGACGTAAGATACGTTGTGCCGGGCCGAGGGCAAAAGGCGCCGGACTTGCCGTGCGGCGTCCGGTTGGATGGGATCGAGGCAGCGCGGCGGCTTTCGTGTTTGTGCTGGATCGATCTCTACGAAGATTGCTGCCGATGACTGACTTTTCAACAATCGAGCTTCTTGCGCCTGCGGGTGGCCGCAGCCAGCTGGAGGCCGCCGTTCGTTTCGGGGCGGATGCGGTATATTTGGCCGCCGACAGGTTCGGTATGCGCCAACGTGCCGAGAACTTCACGCTTGACGATATCCCGTCCGCCGTCGCCTTTGCGCACGCGGCGGGCGTAAAGGTGTACGTGACGGTGAACACGCTTATGAGCCAAGCCGATATCGCCGCCTTGCCGCCATATCTGGAGGCCCTTGACGCCTCGGGCGCCGACGCGCTCATCGTCAGCGACCTTGGTGCGTTTTCCCTGGCGAAACGCTATGCCCCGCATATGGAGCTGCATGTGAGCACGCAGGCTTCCGTGATGAACGCCGAAGCTGCGCGCGCCTGGCACGACCTGGGCGCATCGCGCGTGGTGGTCGCGCGTGAGATGAGCGTGGAGGATATCGCCGAGCTGCGCGCGCAGGCGCCGCGCGATCTTGAGATCGAGGCGTTCGTACATGGCGCCATGTGCATGGCCTTTTCGGGGCGCTGCATGCTGTCTGCCGCCATGGCGGGGCGTTCGGGCAACAAGGGCTATTGCGCGCAGCCGTGCCGATGGAGCTATGCGCTGGTGGAGGAGAAGCGCCCCGGTGCCTATTACCCCATTGAGGAGGATGTGCGCGGCACCTATGTCATGAACGCGCACGACCTGTGCATGATCGAGCATCTCGATGAGTTGGCGCAAGCTGGCGTCAGCTCGTTTAAGATTGAAGGCCGCAACAAGCGCGCGTTCTACGTGGCAACTGCGGTGCATGCCTATCGGGCGGTCATGGATGGCGCCAACCCGTCCACGGTCATGTCCGATCTGCATGCCATTTCGCATCGCCCCTATGGCACCGGCTTCTATTTCGGCCAGCCAAGCCAACGCCAGGAGCGCGACGGCTACGACAAGGATTACTTACATGCCGCCACAGTCACCGCATGCGGCCCGGCAGGGGAGGGCGGGTGGCGCATCGAGGCCACGTGCCATAACCGTTTCCGCGAAGGCGATGAACTCGAGGCGCTTTCTCCGCGCAAGGCCATTGAAACGGCGAAGGTGAGGGGCCTCACCTGGTTGGTGCAGCCAAGCGAAGATCGTCCCAACCCGTCCCCCGAGCCCGTGCCGGTGGCGAATCGCACCATGGAAACCTATGCGTTCACCAGCGATATCGCATTGCAACCGGGCGATTTGCTGCGAATTCGCGTGGATTCCGCCCCCCAGGGTGCTCAGGAAGTGAGGTTGTGAGCGGCTCCGAGATGGCGACGGCACTCGCGGTGGAGGCGCCCAGTCGCGCTCGCGGCAACCTTATGATCTTGGTGTTGGCGCTCAGCTGCTTCGTGTTCGGATGCGCCTACCAGTACATCTTGGGCGTGCCCGATCAGGTCGCGCAAATCGCCGGTATCGATCTTTCCCAGGTCAGCCTCATGATGGGCGTCTATGGCGTGTGCAACGCCATCGGCACGCCGCTTCTGGTCATGGCGCTCACCTCGCGCGGCCCGAAAACATTGCTGCTTGTCAGCCTCGCGCTTATGGCGGCGGGTATGGCCATTTGCGCCGCCACCCCCATCTATCCCGTCATTTTGACGGGCCGTGCCGTCATGGGCGTGGGCAACGGCACCTTCGCGGCAACCGCTTACATCGCAGCAAGCCGCATCGCCGGCCCTTCGCGCGCCGCCTCGGCAATGTCGAATGTGGCGCTGGGCTTCAGCGCATCGTTCGTCTTCGCCCTTCCCGCCGCGCGCATGCTGCGCAACGTTATCACCTGGCAGCAGGCGTATTGGGTGCTCGTAGTCGCGGCATGCGCCGCGTTCGCGGTCATAGCGCTCATTGTGCGCGTGCCTGAAGTGCCAAGTTCGCCGGCGGCGCGGGGCCGTCGCAGCTCCGATGCGCTGCGCGTGTTCCGCAATCCCTGCGTGGTGCTGCCGCTGATCTGCACCGTGCTCATGTTCGTGGGATACGCTTCCATGAACACCTACATCACGCCGTTCATGGAAAGTGTGCTTCCCCAGCCGGAGTGGGTGAGCGGCTCCCTGTTCGCCTTCGGGCTCATGAGTATGATCGGCTCGAAAGCAAGCGGCTGGGCAGCGGATCGCTTCGGCTCGGCTTCGGCGGTCATCGGCTGCGTGGCGCTTCAGGCGGTAACGCTGGTGGGGCTGGGGCTTGTCACGGGGTTGTGGCCTGCGGCGCTGGCTGCGGCATGCCTATGGACGGGCATATCCTGGGGATTCTTACCGGCGCAGAACTCGTTCATCATGCTCAACGCCGGGGATGAGGCGGCGTTTGCCGTCAGTTTGTCGAACTCATCGCTGCAGCTCGGTAGCGCGCTCGGGTCGTTCGCCGCGGGCGTGTTCATCACCTGCATGCCGCTTCTGGCGATGCCGTTCGTCTCCGCTGCCTTCACCGCTTGCGCGGTGGCCGCCGAGATAGCGGCATTGCGCCTGTCCCGAAAGCCGCGCCGCGCACGGTAAGGCGAAAGGTTCCGTTGTTTTCGGTATTCCGCATCCGTTCGGCTGTTTAGCATGCAAAGCGCGTGCGCGGTAAAGTCGGTAGCTTGGCTCGTGCGATTCCTTTGTCCGTTCGGCGGTTTAACAGGCAAGCGGTTTACGCGTCGGTGTAATATATGCTCAACAGATTCGATGCAGGGGTGCCCGGCGGCAACGTCGGCGCTGAGAGGGCGCAAGCCTAACCCTTTGAACCTGTCCAGGTAACGCTGGCGTAGGGAGCATCTCTCGTGCACGGACGAGGGCGCCATCTTCTACGGTAGCGTCCTCGTTTTTCGTTGCATAGGAGAGAATATGATCGAACAGAAACAGCTCGAAGCATCTATCGCGAAAGCTGCCGCCGACGTGCGCGCCAACAATCCCTTGGCCGGGTCCATCACCAACACCGTCACCATTGATTTCGTGGCCAACGCCCAGCTCGCCGTCGGTGGCTCGGCTGCCATGGTTTATCTGCCCGACGAGGGTGAAGCCCTGGTTGCCGCAGGCGGCGCCGTGTACCTGAACATGGGCACGTTATTCCCTATCTACGAGGAAACCATTCCGCGCACGGCGGCAGCGGCGCAGGCCGCCGGCAAGCCGTGGGTGCTCGATCCGGTGGGAATCGGCATCGGCAGCCTGCGCACTAAGCTGCTGTCCGAGCTCAAGCAGCATAAGCCCGCCATCGTGCGCGGCAACGCCTCCGAGATCATCGCGCTCGCCGGCCTGTGGGGTCT
>OGYY01003034.1_pt1 | contig 11311 bp, 7 predicted proteins | sample 1576671 | NCBI WGS metagenome assembly OGYY01 (sample SAMEA3541593, study PRJEB24748) | human gut metagenome | biome: human gut; feature: human-associated habitat; material: faeces | place: China | collected 2012 | reverse complement strand
CTGGCTCCGTCAGCGCGCGCACGCAGCAGCCGACTGCCAGCACCAGGCCGTAGGTCTGGAAGAGCCACTCCGGCTCTATCCGCCAGCCGTGGCGGCGCGCCATCCAGGCGCATATCTCACGCTTCAGGCTCTCCGGCGCTCCTGAATACCCGAAGGTGCCCGCGGTAACGTGACGCTCCAGCGCCGCGGCTATCTCAGGCGCCAGTCTAAACTTCATTTCCGCCACGCCGAAGTCTATCTCCTCCGGCGACGGCGCCCCAAATTCAGCAAGGCGCCCCCACATGGGAGCGCCGCTGCCGTATTCGGGGTGCAGGCTCTTAAAATCGTATTCCATGCCTATGCCCCTCTATTCGTTTATATTTCCGCTATCACAGGCAGTATCATAGGACTGCGCTTGGTGGTCTTGTAAAGATAACCCGTCAGGTTGGTGCGGACCTTGCTCTTGATGCCGGCCCAGTCGGTTATGCGCTGGTGGCGGCAGCTCTCCAGACTCTCGAAAATGACGCGCTTCATCTCCTCGATGACGCCGGCCGTGCCCTCGCTGCCGTAGAGCAGGCTGATGTCGTGCTCGGTCGTGCGGCGGGTCGCGATCATCGGGATCACACGCTTGCGCGAGGCAACTTTGACCTCCGCCTGCGCGATGAAGTCGAGCGGGTCGCTCATAGCGAGGTACAGCGTATCCTTGACGAGCTTGACCGGCACGACGCAGAACTTCTTGACGATGTTCTTCGGCACATAGCTTGCAAGCTCCACGGGGATGGACACCGCCGTCAGGTCGGCGAACTCGACGCCGAGCTGCATCTCCAGCGCCTCGATGAGCTGCTGCTCCGTGATAAAGCCGGCGTTGTATATCAGGAAAAATGCGCTATTGCTATAAACTTTTTTCTAAAAATTGTCAATAATCTTCAGTATTTCTCCCCATTTCGCACATATTTTACAATCCATATTTCTTTTTTCCTCAAATTTATCGTGCATTTTTTACCGTCCGCTGACGGCTCTCCCGTTTTTTTGCGGAAACGCTTCGCCCTTTCCGCTCTTTTTTCAATCATTTCTGGCAAAACAGCAGGAAAAACCGGGAAAATTTCCCTTGAATGTTCCGTGGTTCTGTGCTAAGTTTACATTAAGTATCAAATGTTTCTAAAAAACACGCATAAACAGTTTTTGTTTGGCACTGGCTTTTCCGGTGCCTATTTTCTTGTCCGCCCGCCCCGCGGCGGCATTTCTACAAAAGAACGCGCCCTAAAATGCGTATGAGGTCTACACTATGGTCGAAGCCAAAATCCTGATCGCGGACGATTCGGAAATGAACCAGCAGATCCTTTCCGAAATCCTCGGCGGCCGCTACGAATACCTTATGCCGGCGACGGCATGCAGGCGCTCGAGCTGCTGCACTCCGAGTTCGACATCGACCTGCTGCTCGACATCAACATGCCCCGCCTCGACGGCTTCGGCGTGCTCGAGGTGATGAAGCAGCGCAACTGGCTGCAGGAGATCCCCGTCATCATCACCTCGTCTGAGGATGACGAGTCGTTCATCCAGAAGGCCTACAAGCTTGGCGTAACGGATTACATCCGCCGCCCGTTCAACCTGACGGTCACGCAGCGGCGCGTGAGCAACGCACTCACGCTCTACGCGCGCCAGAAGCACCTTGTCCACCTGGCCGAAGAGCAGGTTTACGAGCACGAGAAGACGAACAGCGCCATCATCAACATTCTGAGCCTCATCGTCGAGTCGCGCAACTTCGAATCCGGCACGCACATTCTGCATGTGCGCGCCATCACGGATATTCTGCTGCGCCAGCTCGTGGCGGCGACGAACCGCTGCCCTCTCTCGCAGGCGCGTATTCCTACGCGCTCGGGCAGTTCAGGCCCGAAGGCGGCGGGCATTGACCGATCACGCCGCTTCCTTTGGAACGGCGCGCAAAATAGAAAGGAAGCATCATGACTCACAACAAATTTCTCCCTCGCGTGCTCGCCGCAGCGGCGGCGATGATGCTGCTCGCAGGCTGCGGCAGCAAGGCAGACCCCGGATTTTCCCCGGCGAACCCTGTCAATATCACGATCTGGACGTACTACAACGGTGAACAGCTCGAAGCGTTCAACGCGCTCGTCGACGAGTTCAACTCGACCGTCGGCAAGGAACAGGGCATCACGGTTGAGAGCTCCAGCCACGGCAGCGTGACCGATCTTGAGAACAACGTGCTCGCTTCTGCCGAGGGCAAGGTCGGTGCCGAGGCGATGCCCAACATCTTCTCCGCCTACGCCGACACTGCCTACGCGCTCGATGAGATGGGTCAAATTGCCGATCTGAGCGATTATCTAAGCGAAGAGGACCGCGCCGCCTTTATTGAGGACTATCTGAGCGAAGGCGACTTCTCCGGCTCGGGCAGTATCAAGATCTTCCCCGTCGCCAAGTCGGTGGAGCTGCTGTTTCTCAATGAAACGGACTGGGAGCCGTTCGCCGCCGCCACAGGCGCAACCTATGACGACTTGGCCACGATCGAAGGCCTCGTCTCCGTCGCCGAACGCTACTACGAGTGGACCGACGCGCAGACGCCCGACATCCCGAACGATGGACGCGCGTTTTTCGGCCGCGACGCGATGGCGAACTACATGCTCATCGGCGCCAAGCAGCTTGGCTGCACGATCTTCGACGCACAGGACGGCAGCATGACGCTGAACTTTGACCACGACGCCGTGCGCACCCTCTGGGATAACTACTATATACCCTTCATCAAGGGCTACTTTTCCGCAAGCGGCCGCTTCCGCAGCGATGATGTGAAGACCGGCAATATCATCGCCTACGTCGGCTCGTCTTCGAGCGCGACGTTCTTCCCCACGCAGGTCATCGCCGACGACATGGACAGCCACGACATCACGCGCAAGGCGCTTGAAAGCCCGAAGTTTGCGAACGGCGAGGACTACGCCGTGCAGCAGGGCGCGGGCATGGTCGTAACGAAGGCGAGCGACGCTGAGATTCAGGCAAGCCTCGTGTTCCTCAAATGGTTCACCTCACCCGAGCACAACATCACGTTCTCTGTCGACTCAGGCTACCTCCCCGTCACGCACGAGGGCAACTCCATCGACGCGATCCGCGCAAGCGGTCTTGCCCTCAGCGATGAGATGGACGAAGTCCTCTCCGCCGCAGTCGACACGGTCAACGAAAACCGTCTCTACACGCCCCACGCCTTCTCCAGCGGCACGAACGCTCGCGCCATTCTTGAATATTCCATGAGCGATAAGGCAAGCGCTGACCGCGCCGCGGTCAAAGAGGCAATGGCGCAGGGACAGAGCTTTGAAGAGGCCTCGGCGCAGTTCCTTTCCGACGAATGCTTTGAAGCCTGGTATCAGGATACGCTTGCATCGCTTGAGGCCTTTCAGGGCTGAGTGACTGTTCAATGACAAAAAAGGGGCCGTTTTATGTTCTTTCGCAAACCATCGGATCATGTGCCGCATGTCACCATCTTCCATACGATCCTGCGCTCCATGCTCTGGATCCTGTTCATCGAGATCGCGCTGCTTGTCGGCATTCTCTATCTCTGCCGCATCAACACGAGCCTTGAGCAGAATGCTGTCGACATCTTGCAGATACAGACGGAAAACCGCCAAAACTATCTGCAAGGCCAGATGCTCGACGCGCAGGACCTCTCGTCGCTTGCGGGCAAGATCAACGCCGTGACGCAGGCCATGCTCGACGACGGCGAGATCAGCCTCGACACGCTCGACAGCGGCAGCGACGCCGCATCCCCCCTGCTGCTCTCGATCGGCGACAGCCTGATCTCCTCGATGCGCCATCGCCCCGTCACCGGCATTTTTGTCGTGCTCAACACGCACGATCTCGATACACGCAAAAAGGGCGAGCCGCTGCCCTGCCTTTATCTGCGCGACCTTGACCCGAATTCCTCCCCCTCGCAGCGCAATTCTGATCTTATGCTCGTGCGCGCACCCGCACAGGTCGTACAGTCACTCTACATTGCGACCGACACGAGCTGGATGCCCTCGATCAACTATGGGGCCAACGGCAGCAGTGGCTTTCTCTATCCCGTCTTTCAGGCAGCCTACCACGGAAACGGCGAACTGGACGCCGCGGACTACGGCCACTGGACGTCCTCGCCCTACACGCTCTCCGGCGACGATCACTCCGCCATCGCCTACACCATCCCGCTTATTTTAGATGACGGCACGGTCTACGGCGTGCTCGGCGTCGAAATTCTTGAAAGCTACCTCCAAACCCTGCTGCCGGGCAGCGAGCTACAGAACGACAGCTCGGGCACCTATCTTCTCGGCGTCGCATCGAATTCCGCCATCGGAAAAGACGACCTTACCGTCAGCGTCATCTCCGCCTCCCCCGCTGCAAATGCGCCGCAGCAATCCTATGACCAGACGCTGCTGCTCAAGCCGTCAAAGCGCGGTGGCTACCAGAGTGACTCCCCCCTCGGCCTTTGTCACGCCGCCGTGGCGCCGCTGACGCTCTACAACCGCAACGCGCCGTTTTCCAATGAGCAGATGCTGCTTATCGGCTCGGTGCCGGTATCGGCGCTTTACGCCTTTTCAGGCTATGTGCTGCGGTTTTTGATCATCGCGGTCCTCGTCGTGCTCACTGCAGGACTTTTCAGCAGCCTTGTGCTGGCGCGCAAGCTCTCGCGCCCGATTTCGCGCCTTTCCGACGAGGTCGCGCGCGCGCGTGAAAGCCGCAGCTCCATCCCCATGCTCTCCGCCACCGGCATCATCGAGCTCGACCGGTTCTCCTCCGCGTTCACGCAGCTCGGACGCGAGGTACTCGATACTTCGACCAAGTTTCTGCGCATCATGGACATGGCAAGCGTGGAGCTCGGCGGCTATGAGCTGCGCTCCGCTCCCGACAGCATCTATGTCACCGACAATTTCTTCGACCTTCTCGGCATGCCCGGCGTTGACGCAGACGACTTAACAGCGCAGAGTTTCCGCGAGCTTTTGCAGCGCTTTGAGCGCTCGTGCCCCCACTCCCCCGCGCCCGACGGCGCGATGCTCTACCACATCTGTCTGCCAAGCGGCAAAGAGCGCTACCTTCGCATCGAGACGACGCACGAGAACGGCACACAGGTCGGCCTTGCCGAGGATGCGACCGCCAATACGCTTGAAAAGCTGCGCATTGAGCACGAGTGCGACTATGACACGCTCACAGACCTCTACAACCGCCGTGCCTTCCACCGCATCTGCGCCGAGTTCTTCTGCTCACCCGAAAAGCTCGGCCACGCGGCGCTTTTGATGTTCGACCTCGACAACCTCAAGCAAATAAACGACACATTCGGCCACGACTGGGGCGACGAGTACATCCGCCGCACAGGCGAATGCTTTGCCAAGAACGCTCCCGCGCGTACCGTCTGCGCGCGCATCAGCGGCGATGAGTTCAATGCTCTCTTCTACGGCTACAACGATCAGGATACGCTGCGCGCCGACATCCGCGCGCTGAAAGCCGCCCTTGAGCATTCTGTCGTCCAGCTTCCCAGCGGACGTGAGCTGCGCGTGAGCGTCTCCGGCGGTATCGCGTGGTATCCCGAGAGCAGCACAAATCTCATCACACTGCGCAAATACGCGGACTTTGCCATGTATCAGGTCAAGCACTCGCGCAAGGGAGAGCTGCTGGAATTCGACCCTGAGGTCTACCGCACCAGCCTGCAGGAAAGACGCTGCCATGAGGAGTTCCGCCGTCTCATCAACGAGGAGCTTGTCACCTACCGCTTCCAGCCCATTATCGACGCAAAAGACGGCAGCGTCTTCGCCTATGAAGCGCTCATGCGCGTGGACCTGCCCATGCTGCGCTCCCCGACGGACGTGCTGCGCCTCGCGCGCGAGGAAAACTGCCTGCACGAGGTCGAGCGCATCACGTTCTTCTGTGCGTCAAGTGCATATCACGCGCTCGAAAACGCCGGTAAGGTCGTGCCCAGCGCGCTGCTGTTCGTCAATTCGATTGCAAGCCAGTATCTAACGCCCGATGAGCTTTCGGAATACTCCGCGCGCTACGCCTCGATCCTGCCGCGCATCGTCATTGAGATCACGGAGGAAGAGTGCCTCGACCCCAAGGCGCTGCGCATCAAGCAGACGATCCGTGGCAGCTCTGGTGCGTTCGCGCTCGACGACTACGGCAGCGGCTACAGCAACGAGCGCAGCCTTCTCGAGCTCTCGCCCAACTACATCAAGATCGACCTTTCCATCATCCGCAGCATCGACACCGACGCCAACAAGCGCCAGATCGTGTCGAACACCGTGTCCTACGCGCACCAGCGCGGCATGAAGGTCGTGGCTGAGGGCCTTGAGACCGCGGACGAGGTACGCACCGTGCTGTCGCTCGGCGTCGACCTTCTGCAGGGCTTCTTCCTCGCGATGCCGCAGGTCGAACCCGGCGGCGCGAGCGAAGAAAGTCTTGCCGTCATCGCCGAGATGCACAGCCAGAGCGATGAGAGTCAAATTTCGATATTTGGCGGCGACAAGCAGTAAATATCGCAAAAAGGCTCACGAAAGCATTGGCTTAACAGTGATAAGGAAGTAATTCTTATTTTTACTGTTGGCTGACAGATTCGGGTGTGCAGGGCAACCGTAAGGCTGCAAAAGCTGTCTGTTTCCAACAGAAACAGACAGCTTTTAATTTGCGTTGAAAGCATCTCGCTGTTTTCTCTCGAGCGGGGCGGTCTTCCCACGGACCGCCCCGCGAAGCTGTTACGGCTCGATGATGTTGAAGGGGTTGGTCCCGGTGATCGGGAACTGGTTCATATTCTCCATCATCAGCGTCAGCAGCTCTGCGCTGCCCTCAACCTTGACGGCCTGTGTAACCGTTTCCTGATTGTTGGTCAGGATCGCAAACAGCGCATTTTTCGGGCAGGTAATAGACACGTCTGCATCATCAGACAATGTATCCGCATAGACCAGCAGCACACCATTCTTCACGCGGAGCATGTGCTGTTCGCCCACGTCAGGCAGGATCACGTTCATGGTGAAGTCGCGGTCAGCCAGCGCCTGCTTGTCCATGACAATGGCCATGTAGTCAAACAGCATAGGCGCGGAGAGGGCCTTGACCATGTCGCCGGTAGATTTGGTGGAAGCGGTGAAATTGGCGTTTCCATGGCGCAGCTCCTGCGCGGCGGTCAGATATTCGTTGCGCCACGGGCCGGACTCCGCCTGATACCCCAGCTGCTCCAGTGCATCGGCGCACAGAAGCCGCGCGTCGGTGTTCGTCGGGTCGGCAAAGACGATGGTGTTTGTGACCTCGGCGACCCACTGATATTCACCCTTGTCAAAATCCGCCTTTGCCATTTGCAGGACCTTGTCAACATCCCCCAGGTACTCCACCCATTTTTTTGCGCTGTCGCTTGGCATGAGGGGGTTCAGGTTGACAGGGTTGCTGTCATACCAGCCCATGAACTTCTGGTAGACCGCCTTGGCGTTGTGGGCGACCGTCCCGTAGTACTGGCGGGTGTACCAGATTTTATTGAGCGCCTCCGGCAGCTCGATCATGTTGGAGATCTCGTCGCTGGTGTAGCCCTGATTGATATAGGTCAGAGTCTGGTCGTTGATGAACTTATACACGGCAGCCGTGTTGACCATGTAGTCGTTCACCACGTTGTTTCCCCAGTGCGGCCAGTTGTGGGACTGGAAGGTGACCTCCGCGTCCTTGCCGTAAAGGGAAATGGCCTCGGTGATATAGCTTGCCCATGCCGCGCCGTCGCGCACCTCCGCGCCGCGCAGCGTGTAGAGATTGTGGAGCGTGCCGGTGCAGTTTTCCGCCATCCACAGCGCCTTGTACTGGGGCAGCCACGTATTCATTTCGGCGGGCGCTTCCGTACCCGGCGTGAGCTGGAACTCCAGCTCCACACCGTCGATCGTCAGCTTTTCGCCGGACTGCGTGATTTCATAGCTGGGCGTCATGAACGAGACCGTTCCGGTGGACTGTCCCATGCCGATGCCCTGCGCCAGCTTGCCGGTCACGCCGGGGGTCAGCAGGATGCCATACTGATAATTGCTGCGGCGGCCCATACCCTTACCGGCGTAGACATTTTCCTTCACGGAGTGCTCCGTGAAGCCCACAGGCGTGATCACGGGGATCTTGCCGCTGGCGAGCTGATCTTCAATAGAAAGTGTCTCGTCTGCCTTATCCTCTTTCGCCATCACGCCGGCGATGCCGCCAAAATGGTCGGCGTGGGAATGAGAGATGATGACGGCCTTGACTGGGAATTTACCAAGATTCTTTTCGATCAGCTGCATGGCAGCCTGACTGCACTCCACGCTCATCAGCGTGTCAAAGACGATCCAGCCGGTATCGCCCTTGACAACGGTGAGATTTGCCATGTCATAGCCGCGGACCTGATAGATGCCATCCGTCACTTCAAAAAGACCATAGGCGTGGTTGTTCTTTGTGTTCTCCCAGAGGCTGGGATTTACGCTGTCAGGTGCTTTTTCGTAATCATCCAGGAACGCATAGGCTTCCTGACTCCAGAGGATCGTCCCATCCTCGTCCTTCAGTTCCAGTGCTTCCGGCGCGTCGATCAGTCCGCGGGTGGCGAATTCATATTCCTGCTTATCATCAAAGTCAAGTTCATCGTAGACGGCGGCATTTGCCTTTGCCGTAAAGTCTGTGGCGGGCTTGACCTCGGCGGTCAGACCCAGGTCTGTCTTTTCCGCGTCCGGCTCTTTGCGCCCATCCTGCGCACAGCCGACGCAGGACAGCAGCAGTACCGATGCAAGAAGCATTGCTGCAATGCGTTTCATAGCCATTCTTTTTCCATCTCCTTATTGTTCGCGGATAACAGGCGGCTGCCAGCTATCCAGTGCTGTCATATCCGGTACATAGATCCGCATGAACAGATGAAATTCCCCGTCGGAAACAGGCAGCCAGTTAGAGGTGTCTTCCGGTGCATCCTTGGACAGGATAATATCCAATGTGCCGTCCGCATTCAGCTTGAAGTCGGAGCGGTCGTTGATGCAGTAGCGGTCGATGGAATTGTCAATGAGGAAATCATCCTCTCCGTAGGCGGTCACGGACCAGAAGCCGCCCTCCAGCGTGGGAGGAAGGGTTTCAAAGTGGAGCGTATACGTCTTTTCTCCGGTCAGCGCTGCGCCGGTCTCATCCACCGTTGTCTTGGGATAGATCGCCACGTCCACGGTGTTGGCGCCAAGCCCCACCAGCGCTACCATCGCGCGGTAGGTATACTCCGTGCCGAAGTCGCCGATGGGCTTGCCGTAATAGATCCACTGACCGAGTTTCTGCGCATACTTCGCGCCGTCGGCGGCAAGCGTGGCGCGAAGCCCCTGAAGCATCTGCGTCCAGCGCTCGGCAGCTCCTTCGCCCAGGAGAGCGGCGTCGAAAGTCTTACCCGCGCCCACGTTGATGGCGGAGAGTTTCTTCAGCAGTTCCTCATCCGCATCGGCGGGCGGGTTGACCTGCATCAGAGCGTTCGCCGTATTGAAAAACTCTGCTGGCGTCATGGAAAGCACCTTGTTCACGGGAACAAAGTCATTTTCCTTTGTGTATGTCCCAGCCGGTGCGGTATAGGTTCCACCCTGCGCATAAGCCGAAAGCGGAAGCAGCTGCATCTGCTCCTGAATGGCATAGACATTGGGCAGATCCTCGTTCCCGGACAGCACCGTGCGGGTGATCGACCACACCGTTGCGGTGGGCACGTCCACGCGCGTCACACCGTCGGGCAGCTCGCCCTCCCAGCCGGGAAGCGCGATGGCATAAGCACCCGCCTTGTCCAGCACGGCGGCGGTGTTCGTCCACGCATCCAGAAGCTGCACATTGCAGAAGCGATCCGTTTCCGGCAGGACGTAGACCATAGGCTCTGTGCTGATGTCAAGCCATGCCTGAGAGTAGACGGTATCGACGTTCGGCGTCACGACGGTGCGGAAAGAGGCGTCCGCCAGCTTTTTCGCGTGGTTGAACTGATTGATGGGTGCGCGACCAGTCATGGTCCCGTCCGTATTGGTCGATAAGGTTTTGGTTGCGTCGGTCAGCACCAGCGGGAACGCATAGATGTATGCCTCGCTGACCGTTTCCCACACGGTTTCAGTATCCGGTGTATCCGGCTGCGTTTTTTCGGCAGAGCAGGCGGAAAGAAGCCCGCAGGAAAGCAGCGTAAGCAGCGATAGCAGAATTGCAAGTATCTTTTTCATGTTGTCCTCCTATGATTCTTTTCTGCTTTGGTCATCTTCACGGAACGGTTTGTGCGTATGGATTTACTATGAAGTCGTTTGTGATTTTCTCTTTATGGTAAACTATCGATCATTCCGCCCCTTTCTTCCTGCAAGCCTTGAAAGCTCTTTTTTGACCGCTTCGATTTGTGGGTCAAACAACGCTCGCTCGGCAAAGATCATATAGTTGTTGATGGCAAGGATCGACAGATGAACGAACGGCGCAACCTCTTCGTCGGTGCAGCCGAGGATCTCCGCAATCCTGCCCGTGTAATAAGGGTATCTTGCCGCAAGCCGCACAAGGGAAGGCTTTACCTTTTCTCCGTATTCGCGCGACACACATACGCTGACCAGAAAGCGCATGGTAGGCGACATTTTATCCGCCAGCTCACCGAGATGATCCGTCATGCTTTTGATGTCACTAATATCTTCAAACACGATGGCAAACGCAGCTTTTTCAATTCGACTGATCGCTTCCTCGGCGCAGGCAAGAACGATTTCCTCTTTGGTGGAGAAGTAATAGTAGATGCCGCCGTTTTGCAGCTTTGCCGCCTTACAGAGGTCCTTTGTCGTGGCAACGGTCAGCCCCTTTTCGACAAAGCAGTCAAGGCAGGCGCCTACAAGCTCCTGTCTCTTTTCAGCTTTCTTTTCTTCCCTCAAAACACAATCCCCCATTTCTGTGCATTATCCAATGTTTCTTATAATAGCATATCAGACCCCACAAAATAAATCAAGTGCTTGCTTGAATAATAATTATAAATTTTTAGGATCACAATGCTTGATCAAACATCACAACAGCCTCACTTGGCAGCTTTGCCTCCGGTAAGCTCTGTATGTACCGAATCGCCGTCCTCGCAAAGACATTGGGCTTTATCGTGTCCCACTCCGCCAGCCGGACGATCTCCGCTGTGCCGGTTGCAAAGTCAAATCTGATCTCTCCCCATTCGCCGTCGTTGTCTACCTGATACAGGTAGACAGCGGCGGCTATTTTTTGTTCCTTTTGCGGCATTCGGTCTGCTTCAGCGTCACGGTATGGACAAGCCCGCTTTCCAGCAGCTTCAGGCGCAGCTTATCCAGTGTGCGCCGATAGAATCGCTCCGCACCGCTGGCTGTCGTTCCTTCAAAATCCACCGCTAAATCTTCAAAGG
>OGYY01003031.1_pt1 | contig 11315 bp, 4 predicted proteins | sample 1576671 | NCBI WGS metagenome assembly OGYY01 (sample SAMEA3541593, study PRJEB24748) | human gut metagenome | biome: human gut; feature: human-associated habitat; material: faeces | place: China | collected 2012 | reverse complement strand
CACAAAAATTTTATATTTTTTTAATTGTCTACTTGACGGGATGCACACCATTTATTTACTGCGAGCGTCTCTTTGCCTGCGGCAAACCAGAAGTTACAGATTTGAGTATCCCATCAGGGCTTTATCAACTTCTCTTGCACAGTCCCGACCTTCGCGAATTGCCCATACAACAAGTGACTGTCCTCGATGCATATCACCTGCAGTAAAGACTTTATCTACATTTGTCTTGAAATGTCCTTCTACCGTCTTTACATTCGTGCGTTCTGTAAGATCTAAGCCAAAAGCTTTTGTAACATATGACTGGCTTCCTAAGAATCCTGTTGCGATTAATACCAAATCAACAGGTACTTCATACTCGCTGCCAGCGACTTCTGCCATGATATTTCTTCCGGCTTTTTTGTCGAATTTACTTTCAAGTTTTACGAGTTTTGCCTTGCAGACTTCGCCTTTTTCATTGGCAATGAATTCTTTTACGGTTGTCTGATATACCCGTGGGTCTTTGCCAAATACAGCGATAGCTTCTTCCTGACCGTAGTCTGTCTTGCAGACTCTAGGCCATTCTGGCCATGGGTTATTTGGCTGACGTTCGTCTGGAAGTTTTGGCATCATTTCTAACTGAATGAGGCTCTTACATCCTAAACGGATGGATGTTCCAACACAGTCATTTCCTGTGTCACCGCCACCAATAACCATAACATTTTTATCTTTGGCATCAATGTATTTTTTATCTGCGAAGTTAGAATCTAAAAGGCTCTTTGTTGCTGCCTTTAAGTAATCTACTGCAAAATAAATTCCTTTGCTCTTTCTGCCTGGTGCTTTGATGTCTCTTGGATTAGAGGCTCCACAGCAAAGTACAACAGCATCATACTGTTTCTTTAAGTCCTGTGCTTTTACGTCTACACCAACGTTTACGCCTGTCTTGAATACAACACCTTCTTTTTCCATGAGCTTTACTTTTCTCTCAATATATGTTTTTTCAAGCTTCATGTTAGGAATTCCGTACATGAGCAGTCCACCAACACGGTCGGAACGCTCGTAAACAGTTACAGAATGGCCACGGCGGTTTAAGTATTCTGCCACGCAGAGTCCGGACGGACCGGAACCTACGATAGCAACTGTCTTTCCTGTGCGGACTTCTGGTGGTTCCGGTTTGATCAGGCCACTTTCATAAGCTCGCTCTATAATACTTAACTCTTTTTCTTTGATGTTAACCGGATCCCCGCCTAAGTTACAGGTACATCCGACTTCACAAGGATGTGGACATACACGACCTGTAAATTCTGGAAATGGATTTGTCTTTCTAAGACGGTTATAAGCTTCATCCCAGTTACCTGTGTAAGTTGCATCATTCCATTCAGGAATCAGGTTATTAAGCGGGCATCCGGTAACCATTCCTTTAATCAAAATACCGGACTGGCAAAATGGAACTCCACAGTTCATACATCTTGCTCCCTGTCTCTCCTGTTCTTTTTTGGACAGGGGAGTGTGAAATTCGTTAAAATGTTTGATTCTCTTTAACGGCGCTTCTCCCACGCTTTCTTTTCGTTCATATTCTAAAAATCCAGTTGGTTTTCCCATAGCGCTCTCCTCCTATCCTCTTTTAATTTCGTAAAATGCTTCAATCTGTGCCTGCTCTGCGCTAAGACCTTTTCCTTCCATTTCGGAAATCTTCTTGAGCATTTTCTTGTAATCGTGTGGAATGATTTTCTTAAACTTCGGTAAATATTTGCTAAAATCATTTAAGATTTCTTTACCTTTTTCAGAGTTTGTATATGCCACATGGGCGGTAATCATATCCTTAATTTCCATAACATCATATTTAGAAACAACTGGTTCGGAAGAAACCATTTCCTTGTTGAGGCTTAAGTATAAGTCGTTATCCTCATCAAGAACGTAGGCAACACCGCCGCTCATTCCGGCTGCGAAGTTCTTTCCAGTCTTACCGATAATTAAGACTTTACCACCAGTCATGTACTCGCATCCGTGATCGCCGACACCTTCTACAACGGCTGTTGCACCGGAGTTACGAACACAGAAACGTTCACCAGCCACACCATTAATATAAGCCTGACCGCTTGTTGCACCGTAAAGTGCTACGTTGCCAACGATGATATTTTCCTCGGCTTTGAAGTGGATTCCTTTTGGAGGGTAAACGATTAATTTACCACCGGATAATCCTTTTCCGAAGTAGTCATTACTGTCACCGACAAGCTCTAATGTAAGACCATTTGGAATAAATGCTCCAAAGCTCTGTCCGCCGGCTCCTGTACACTGTACAGTAAATGTATCATCTTCCAGTGTGTTGTAATATTTCTTTGTAATTTCAGAACCAAAGATTGTACCAAAGGAACGGTCTGTATTTCCAACATCGATAGAAATGCTTCTCTTCTGCTTTTTATCAAGCGCTGTCTTTAACTTCGTAAGAAGAACTTTTTCATCTAATGTCTTTTCTAATTCAAAGTTGTATTCATTCTTCTTGTTGTAGCAGATTGGATGCTTCTTATCTACATATGGATTATTTAAAATAGCAGATAAATCTAAGTGGTACTCTTTTGCTTCTGGAAGTTCTTTCAGAAGGTCTGTACGTCCTACCAGCTCGTCTACAGTACGGACACCAAGTTTTGCCATGTATTCACGCATTTCCTGTGCAACGAACTTCATGTAGTTTACAACGTATTCCGGTTTACCTTTGAAACGTTTTCTAAGTTCCGGATTCTGTGTTGCGATACCTACTGGACAAGTATCTAAGTTACAAACTCTCATCATAACGCAGCCCATTGTGATCAGCGGACCAGTAGCAAATCCAAATTCTTCTGCTCCAAGTGCTGCTGCCATTGCTACGTCGCGGCCGCTCATAAGCTTACCGTCCGTCTCGATGATAACTTTATTACGAAGGTCATTTTTAATTAATGTCTGGTGTGTCTCAGCAAGTCCAAGCTCCCACGGAAGTCCGGCATTATGGATAGAAGAATTACGAGGTGCTGCACCTGTACCACCGTCATGTCCGGAAATAAGGATTACTTGTGCGCCAGCTTTTGCTACACCGGCTGCGACCGTTCCGACACCTGCTTCAGATACCAGTTTTACAGAAATGCGGGCATTTCTGTTTGCATTTTTCAAATCATAAATTAACTGTGCCAAATCTTCAATACTGTAAATATCGTGATGAGGTGGTGGTGAGATTAGTCCTACACCAGGTGTTGAATGTCTTGTCTTTGCAATCCAAGGATATACTTTTCCTGCTGGTAAATGTCCACCTTCACCAGGTTTTGCTCCCTGTGCCATCTTAATCTGAATTTCCTGTGCACTTACAAGGTAACGGCTTGTTACACCGAAACGACCGGAAGCTACCTGCTTGATTGCAGAGCATTTATTCAGTCCATCTGGACCAACTGTCAGACGCTCTAAATCTTCTCCACCTTCACCAGTGTTTGATTTACCGTGAATCATGTTCATCGCGATTGCCAGAGTCTCATGTGCTTCCTTGGAAATAGAACCATAACTCATAGCACCTGTCTTAAATCGTTTCACGATAGAATCTACAGATTCAACTTCTTCGATAGGAACTCCTTTGGATGGATAATTGAAATCCATTAATCCACGAAGACTTACTGGAGAAGTTTCTTTATTAATCATGGAAGTATACTGTTTAAACAGTTCATAATTATTTGTCCATGCTGCTGTCTGTAATGTATGGATGGTCAGTGGATTGTAAAGATGTTCTTCTTTACCACTTCTATATTTGTGATCACCTTCACTGTCAAGACTAAGATCATTTTTCAGTCCTAACATATCAAATGCTTTGGAGTGATGGTAATCTACATCTTCTGCGATATCTTCAATTGTGATACCTTCTACACGGCTTACTGTGTTTGTAAAGTACTCATCAATGACTTTCTTGCTGATACCAACTGCCTCAAAAATCTGAGAACCCTGATAGGACTGCAGTGTGGAAATACCCATCTTAGATGCGATCTTTACGATACCGTGAAGTACTGCGTTATTGTAATCATTTACTGCTGCATAGTAATCTTTCTTTAATAAACCATCCTGAATCAGCTTCTTAATACTGAACTGTGCCAGATATGGGTTGATAGCACATGCGCCGTAACCTAACAGTGTGGCGAAATGATGTACTTCTCTTGGTTCACCACTCTCTAAGATAATACTTACAGAAGTACTCTTCTTTGTCTCAATGAGATGATGATGTACAGCAGATACTGCTAACAGAGATGGAATTGCCACATGGTTCTCATCAACACCTCTATCTGTCAAAATAACAACATTTGCACCATTTTTATGCGCCTGGTCAACAGCAACATATAAATGATTGATAGCCTTATCAAGCGGTGTTCCTTTGTAATAAGTAATCGGCACATCTTTTACATTGATATTCTTTACCTTTGCATAACGAATCTTTAATAAGTCTGTATTTGTTAAAATAGGGTTGTGAATCTTTAATACATGGCAGTTTTCTGCCTTTTCTTCCAACACATTCCCCTCTCCGCCAACATAGATGGAAGTAGATGTAACGATTTCCTCACGAATCGCATCAATAGGAGGGTTTGTTACCTGTGCAAAAAGCTGTTTAAAGTAATCAAATAATGGATGATGTCTCTTAGAAAGTACTGCTAATGGAGTATCAACCCCCATCGCTCCGATTGCTTCACTTCCGTTTAATGCCATCGGTAATACAGAATCTTTCACTTCTTCATAAGAGTAACCAAATGCTTTCATCAGGCGGTTGCTCTCTTCATAGCTGTATTCTTCTACTGCAACATTCGGAATCTTTAAGTCTTTTAAGAATACAAGGTTATCGGATAACCATTCACCGTAAGGCTGATTCTTTACATAAGAATCTTTTAAGATTTCATCGTCAATCAGCTCACCTTTTACAGTATCTACGAGAAGCATTTTACCTGGGTGAAGTCTCTCTTTCTTTACGATATGTGTTGTGTCAAAGTCTAACACACCAACCTCAGAAGAAAGAATTAACTGGTCATCATCTGTAATATAGTAACGGGAAGGTCTAAGACCATTACGGTCAAGTACGGCTCCCATGATATCTCCATCTGTAAAGAGGATAGATGCAGGACCATCCCAAGGCTCCATCATTGTTGCGTAGTACTGATAGAAGTCTCTCTTCTCTCTGCTCATGCCCTCGTTATTTTCCCAAGGTTCTGGAATCGTGATCATCATCGCCAGAGGAAGTGGCATTCCACTCATTAAGAGGAATTCTAATGTATTATCTAATCTTGCAGAGTCAGAACCGTTTGGATCTACAACTGGTGTCAGCTTAATCATCTCATCCTTCAGATAATCAGATTCCATGTTTTCCTCACGGGCTAACATCTTATCGGCATTACCACGAATAGTATTAATCTCACCATTATGAACGATGTAACGATAAGGATGTGCTTTCTCCCAGCTTGGAACTGTGTTTGTGGAGAAACGGGAATGAACTAATGCGATTGCAGATTCATAATCCTTATCCTGAAGGTCATTATAGAATAATCTTAACTGTCCAACTAAGAACATACCTTTATATACGATTGTTCTGCTGCTTAAAGAAACAACATAAGCAGAATCGTTAGACTGCTCAAATACTCGTCTTACAATATAAAGTCTTCTATCGAAGTCAAGTCCTCGTGGAACATCAAACGGTCTCTTTACAAATCCCTGCATAATGCATGGCATACAGTCCGCTGCTTTCTTTCCGAGGATGCCCGGCTGAACCGGAACCTCTCTCCAGCCTAAGAAATTTAAGCCTTCTTTTTCAACGATAATCTCAAACATCTTCTTAGCACGGTTTCTCTGTAACTCATCCTGTGGCATAAAGAACATACCAATACCGTAGTCACGTTCCTTGCCAATAGAAAAGCCGAGAGTACTACAGGTTTTTTCGAAGAACTTATGGGATATCTGCACTAAGATACCTACTCCGTCACCCGTTTTACCCTCGGCGTCCTTGCCGGCTCTATGTTCAAGATTTTCAACAATTTTCAAGGCATTCGATACTGTCTCATGGCTCTTAAGACCCTTGATGTTTACTACAGCACCAATACCACAGTTATCATGCTCCAGACTTGGATCATATAGACCCTGTCGCATATTGTCCTGATACATGGTCTCACCCTTTCTTGCATCACTATGAAATAGTAAATATTCATCAGTTGTAAATTATATTTTTGTAATTAGTAATTATCAGGAACTCTTAATCAAACCTTATGATTCTCATGTTCTCATGCTCTTGTAATCTTATGATTTCATAATCCTGAATGAGTATCTATAGTCTGAATAAAAATCTATAAATCTCTGAATAATTACATATTTAAAAAGTAACAAATTCATTTTCAGAAGTAGTTGTAATGACTTCCTGCATTTCTTTTTGTTGTTATCATATTACAACATTTTAAATAGGTTGTAAATATAAACATTAAGGTAAGTTGTCTAATAATTTGATTATTTATTTTTTAATATATTATTTTCTGATTATTGCTCTTGTTTTAGGGGATATTGTAGTTAGTTTATTTGGTTTTTATTTCTTTTTAGATTATATTGTTCTTATAAAAGTACAATTTTGTTTGTGATTTCACTTCTTTATTCATCGTTATTTTCAGATTTAAAGACAATTCATACAATTATAAATGTAATTTTCAAATACAAATCCTGCATTTTATTAACATTGTATACAAAATAACTTAAGAAAATTAAGTAAGTAATTGGTTGAATTCTACAATTTTATTCCATTGTCTAAACTAGCATACTATTTGTAGTGAAAAAGCAAAAAAAGAATCGGATTCTTTTTTCGTAAACTATCTTTTCAAAAAGAAAATTTCCCTAATCTCTCATACTAATGTAAGAAAGGAGATTTTAATTACACACATGGCAAATCAGAGCAATACAAAAAGAAAAAATTATACATATTAATAATAATCAACAAAAAATGTTGAAATTCGATACAGAAAGGAGAGGCCATTTCGCAAAAAAATACGCATTTATTATTATAGAAAAAAGAAAGAAGAAATCACAATGATTATTAACAAATTTTATGAAAAACTCTACAAGGAACTTATCAACAAACTAGAATCTGATTATATTTTAATCCCTAACACGCCAGAAAATAGAAAAGCAATTAATAATACTCTAACGACAGTCCCTTGCACTGTAAAATCTTTAGAAAAAGATTCAAAGATTTTTAAAGCTTTATCTAACAAAAAAGCTAAAGCTAAGCAGCTTTCAATTGTACCCAAAATTTCTAAAACTTTATCTCTTATTATAATAGCCACTTTAATTTGTATGCCATTTAATACCATTAACACTCTCCCAACGCCTACCTACCACCCTACTGTACAAGTTAGTATTTTAGATATTTCTGATGGATCTTCTCACCAAAAAGGGAAAAATAAATTATCCGAAATACAAGAACAATACACAAACAAAAACCAAGAGCAACGTAATCCTAAAAACTACAAAAAGAAAGTTGCTACAAATACATATAATACATATAAGAAACAAAATAAATTCCATTTAACATTATCCACAAAAAAAGCAACTCAACTTTTATCAACTTTTAAAAAGTTTTTTCTTAAAACAAAAAATACATACGATAATTTATCTGATGCTTATGATGTAATTAGTACTTTATTTGTATTGATTTCCACAGTAAAAGAATCTATACGCTCAAAAAAATTAAAATAGTCCTTCTATATAATTTTATTCAATACTATTTTCAATTATACATTAAAGCCGTTCTTCACAGAAGTACGGCTTTAAATTTTCTTATGAAAGCCAAGATAGAGTTTTAAATATCAAAACAATACTTTCCCTTGCCCCTTCCTTTCACAGCTTTAATCAACTCAAATTCCCGCATTGTTTGAATCAGAAATCCCGCCTTACTGTCTTTATATCCCAGTTTTTGTTTTATTTCTTTTCGCCCAAAGACTTCTTCTCCTGAAAAGCTTTCGATAATCTCCTTTATATTTAATGCAGTGACGCTACCTATGCTTTTATTAACTTGTAGTTCTTTCAGCTTTTTATATAACATATATTTATTCTCTGCAGTCAATACAGACGTTTCAAAACAGTGGGTTTTATCCTGACTTGTTGTTTCAAACAGTGTTTTTTCATCATTCAAACAGTATTTTTTTTCATTTCCTTGTGAATCCAGCGCATTAAACAGTGATTTTTCTGTATTGAAACAGTGATTTTGCTCTCTATATTCCACTGTTTGTTCTTTTACTACAGATGCTAAGTTCTCACTATTTATATTATTCATATACTGGTATTTATTTTCAGCGTTCTGTATATTCTCCGCCCGTTTTCGCATCTCCAATTCTTCATTTTCCCGGAATATAGTTACTCGTATACCATCTCCCAGTTCCTCAAACACTGGCTCTCTCAATCCATATTCTCTGCATTCTTTTATCATTCTTGGGATTCCTGTTCCCCACGCTTCTATAAGTCCCATATAACGAAATGCTTCAGCAATCGCTGTATTTCTGCACTTTGATTTACCTGATTTAGCTGACTGTATATCCAGTCCCCCATAAAGCATTCCGGGAGATGTTACTTCTATCCTGTCATCATAGACACAAACCTGTATACAAGACTCATCCAAATAACTTCTATGAACAACTGCATTAGTAATCAATTCTCTTATTGTTCGAACCGGGAGTTCATACGCTTCTTTTCTATGTAACCCTTCTATCTTTGCACCAAGATTGATATGCTTTAATACAAATTGATAAGCATTTTCCAGCTGTACATATAATGGTCCATCAAATTCTCTTTTATCTATAAAAATATCTCTTTCTGTTCCTTTAAATAACGCACATTGAATTTTGGCATACCGTATTTTATTCTTCGTCATTAGTCTAAACGCATGGGTGGGTTGAAGGTCTTTTCCTATTCGGCACAATAACCCTAAGTCTTCTAGTTTCTCGATTGTCATTTTATTTATAATTTCAGTTTTTTCTGTATTTTGCTTGGGATCTAATGACGTTTCCTGTATTGCTCTTGTTACACATGTTGTCTGCACATCATATGCCACTTTTTCCATTGCATTACATAATATCTTCGCCTCTCGTTCCGAGTACTCCATGTCTATTTCCGGTAAAGTATCATAAGAAATCTTTTGACCTTCTAATTCTAGTTCCTTTAACTTTCTATCATCAGCAGGACGACTTGTACCATTTATTCTTATATAAGAACCTTGTTCCTTCCCAAATGACTTGAGATAATAAGGACGCATACGTCCTGGAAAAACTTCTACAACAACAACTGTTCTTCCTTCTAATGTCTGTATTGTAATTTCCGGATCAATTATTGGAGTGCAGCTGTCAAATATCATATTTGAAATATCATCTGCTAATCTAAATGGATTCTTCTCTCCAATCCCAATAACTTCATTCGTCTTATCCTCAATTCCAATAAAAATTTTACCCCCCGTAGAATTGGAAAAAGCAATAACATCTTTTAATAACTTCTCATGTCTTTTCGGTATCTCTCTTTTAAATTCTATATTTTTTCCTTCTCCAAAATCTTCTTTATACAGCATTCCTGTCCCTCTTCAAAACCATTGTCAGTACATCTATCAGCCATTAATTTGTTATGATTTATTATAATACAATTCCCTTCTTTTTTTCAACATACAAGAAGAAGCCATGCATCAGCATAGCTGACACATAGCTTCTCTTTTGTATTTCATAAAGTAGTTTTATCTTTTGTATAACTAATCTGACTGACCAGTTCAGGCTTTATTATTTATAAAGCTCAACGAGTCTCTGCAGGTGCTCGTAACGAGCCTTAGCAACCTTCTCAGATTCGTTGAAGAGTCTTTCAGCTCTTTCTGGGAATGGCTTAATCAGACGAGTGTAACGGGATTCGTTATTTAAGAATTCCTGATATGATCCGTCGCCTTCTTTAGATGTTAATGTGAATGGATTCTTTCCTTCAGCTTTCTTAGCTGGGTCGAAGGAGAAGAGGTTCCAGTAACCAGCCTTAACGGCTTTCTTCATCTCATCCTGGCAGTGGTTCATACCACCCTTAGCGATACCGTGAAGTTCACATGGAGCGTATCCGATGATCAGGGATGGTCCGTTGTAAGCTTCTGCTTCTGCAAGACATTTAACTGCCTGGTTAGGGTTAGCACCAAGAGCAATCTGTGCAACGTATACGTATCCGTAGCTCATAGCGATCTCTGCAAGGCTCTTCTTGCTGATTTCTTTACCAGCTGCTGCGAACTGACAAACCTCACCGATGTTAGAAGCTTTAGAAGCCTGTCCACCTGTGTTGGAGTACATCTCAGTATCGAATACCATGATATTTACGTTTTCACCGGAAGCTAATACGTGGTCTAATCCACCGAAACCGATATCGTAAGCCCATCCGTCACCACCGAAGATCCATACAGACTTCTTAGCAAGGTAATCCTTCTTAGCTAATACCTGTGGAGCTGTTGGACAACCATCTGCAGCTGCCTTCTCTAACTCTGCAACAAGAGCTTCTGTAGCTGGTGTGTTAGCCTTAGTATCATCCTTAGTCTCGATGTACTTAGCTGCTGCTGCCTTGAACTCAGCAGATGCCTTATCAGATGCAGCCATCTCTTCGATCATCTCGATAGCCTGCTCTCTGATGTACTTCTGACCAATATACATACCTAAACCATGCTCAGCATTATCCTCGAATAATGAGTTACACCAAGCTGGACCCTTCTTAGAATCCTTGTTTACTGTATATGGTGAAGTAGCAGCTGGGTTACCCCAGATAGAAGAACAACCTGTAGCATTAGAAATGTACATCTGCTCACCGAATAACTGTGTAATTAATCTAGCATATGATGTCTCTGCGCATCCTGCACATGAACCTGAGAATTCAAGTAATGGCTGGTTGTACTGAGAACCGATTGGAGTTTCAACAAGTGCTGGCTTAATTTCCTTCTTACCAACGTTAGCAACGAGGTAATCAAATACAGGCTGCTCAGCTGACTGAGATTCCTGTGGAACCATCTTAATAGCTTCTCCTGCCTTAGGACATACAGTAACACACTCGCCACATCCCATACAATCTAAAGGAGATACAGACATTGTATACTTCATAGTTGTATCTACAGCATGCTTAGAATCTGCAAGCTTGATGTTTGCTGGAGCTGCTGTAACTTCATCAGCTGAAAGAATAAATGGTCTGATTGTTGCATGTGAACAAACAAATGCACAGCTGTTACACTGAATGCAGGCTGCTGGATCCCACTCAGGAACCATAACGGCTGTTCCTCTCTTCTCGTATGCAGAAGCACCTGTTACATACTGTCCATC
>OGYY01003030.1_pt1 | contig 11317 bp, 9 predicted proteins | sample 1576671 | NCBI WGS metagenome assembly OGYY01 (sample SAMEA3541593, study PRJEB24748) | human gut metagenome | biome: human gut; feature: human-associated habitat; material: faeces | place: China | collected 2012 | reverse complement strand
GAGAAATGGGGACCCCCGCCGGGCAGGCGGGGCAACGGGGCGCTGCGCCCCAAGGCCGGGAAGGGCCCCACCCACCCTAAGGGTACGCAGTGCCCTCCTCCCCCCGCCACCAGGGACTGGAAAACCACCCCGCCCTGTGGTATGATGGAAACAATTCTGTTGTAACCATAGAAAGGAGGGCCTTGCCATGCTGGGCGCTTTGATTGGAGACATTGTGGGTTCGGTGTACGAGTGGCACAACCACAAATCGAAAGACTTCCCCCTCTTCCAGCCCGACTGCCGGATGACCGACGACAGTGTGATGACGGCGGCGGTGGCCTCGGCGGTGCTCATGGGCACGGAGGATTTGGCTCAGTTTCAGGCCAACGTGGTGGCGGAGATGCGCCGCCTGGGCCGGCAGCACCCCCGGCTGGGCTACGGCCCCCGGTTTGAGGCCTGGCTGGCCAACCCGGATCCCCAGCCCTACGGCAGCTTGGGCAACGGCAGTGCCATGCGGGTCTCCCCAGTGGCCTGGGCGGCGGAGAGTTTGTCCCAGTGCCTGGCCCTGGCCAAGGCCTCGGCAGAGGTCACCCACAACCACCCCGACGGCATCGCCGGGGCCTGCGTGGTGGCCGGGGCGGTCTACCTGGCCCGGGTGGGGGAGAGCAAGGCGGCCATCGCCGACCACGTCACCCGGTACTACCCCCTGGACTTCACCCTGGATGAGATCCGGGAAGACTATGCCTTTGACGTCACCTGCGCCGGCAGCGTCCCCCAGGCCATGGAGGCCTTCCTGGAGGCGGAGAGCTTTGAGGACGCCCTCCGGGGCGCCGTGTCCATCGGCGGGGACAGCGACACCATCGCCTCCATGGCCGGGGCGGTGGCCGCCGCCTTTTACGGCATCCCCCGGGACATCCGGGACCAGGCCATGGCCTACCTAGACGGGGAGGTCTACACCATCTACGACCGGTTCAGCCGGCAGTATTGAGGAGGGCAGCGCCATGTGGAACACCACCCTGTGCTACATTGAGCGGGAGGGGCAGTATCTCATGCTCCACCGGGTGAAGAAGGAGAACGACATCAACAAGGACAAGTGGATCGGCATCGGGGGCAAGTTTGAGGACAAGGAGAGCCCCGAGGAGTGCCTGGTCCGGGAGGTGCGGGAGGAGACCGGCCTCACCCTCACCGACTACACCTACCGGGGCCTGGTGACCTTCGTCTCCGACCGGTGGGTCACAGAGTACATGCACCTCTTCACCGCCCGCACGGAGGAGGACCCCACCGTGGTCTGTGACGAGGGGGACCTGGAGTGGGTGGACAAGGACAAGGTGCAGGACCTGCCCATCTGGACGGGGGATAAGATCTTCCTGGACCTGCTCACCCAAAACGTCCCCTTTTTCTCCCTGAAGCTGGAGTATGTGGGGGACACCCTGGTGCGGGCAGTGCTCAACGGGAAGGAACTTTCCACCCAGGGATGACCCCTGCCCAGCCCATGGGGAAACCTGCCTGAAACAAAAACGCCGGCAGGCCCAGAATGGGCCTGCCGGTTTGGCGTTTTAGATGCTGTAGAAGAAGGGGCGGGTGTTCACCAGTTCCCCAATCTGGGACTCCCCGTAGACGGTGAGCCCGTGTTTTTTCAGCATTTGGGCGGCCATGCCGTCCCCCTCCACCAGGGTTTTGGAGAAGGTGCCGTCGTAGATCTGCCCGCAGCCGCAGGAGGGGCTGCGTTCCTTCAGCAGGGCGGCCTTGCACCGGTAGAGGTCGGCCAGGCGGAGGACCTCCGCCGTACCCCGGAGGAAGGCCTCGGTGACGTCTTCCCCGTCCCGGGTGACCACCCGGCTGCCCTGGCGCTCCGCCGGGGGGCGGGGGGTGGGCAGGCCCCCCATCTGCTCCGGGCAGATGGGGATGCAGGTGTGGGTTTTGAGCAATTCCTTCAGCTGGGGGAGCTGGTTGTGGCCGCCGTCGTACCGGCAGCCCACCCCCAGCAGGCAGGCGCTGACCAGCAGTTTCATGGCAGCCCCCTCACTGGCCCAGGGCCTGGGCCCAGGCGGCCTCCTGGAAGCCCACCAGCACCTGGCCGTCGTCCAAGACTAGGATGGGCCGCTTGACCAGCAGACCGTCGGAGGCGAGGAGGGCATACTGCTCGGCCTGGCTCATCTCCGGCAGCTTTTTGGACAGGCCCAGGCTGCGGTAGAGCTGGCCGCTGGTGTTGAAGAACTTTTTCAGGGGCAGACCGCTGGCCTGGTGCCAGGTCTCCAGCTCCTGCAAGGTGGGGTTGTCCTCTTTAATGTCCCGAACGGTGTAGGGGAGCTGGTGCTCGTCCAGCCACTTCTGGGCCTTTTTGCAGGTGGAGCACCGGGGATAGCATACAAACAGCATGGGATGACCTCCTATGGATTCATGGCTTAGGATAGGTTTATCATAGCGAAGACCGGGGGAAATTGCAACCCACCGGCCCTGCCATCGGGGCAATTCCTCAGAAAAACAGTGGGCAGGCCGTTGAAAAATGGGAGGATTTCTGCTACACTGGATTCTGTAAAAGACTGCGCGCCCCGAATGCCCGGAAAGGAGGGGGATACCATGAAGCCACGCAAAACTGCCCTATCGCTGCTGTGCGCGGTGGCCCTGACGCTCACCCTGCTGGTGGTGCCGTCCTCGGCCTCCGGAAGCCTGTTCTTCCTGTCCCTCAATGACACGCTGCCTGCCCAGTCCACTCAGACCACCCCCATCCAGTACAACGGCTGGGTCTACGTGCCGGTGAACGTCTTCAGCAGCCGGACCACGGGGATTAACTTTGGGGTCTACTATGGGGTGACGGAGAATGGCAGCTCCATTCTTCTCTACAACCTCTCCGGCAGGAGCATCACCTTTGACCTGACCAACGGCACCGCCGTGACCTCGGAGGGGGAGACCATCAACCCCAGCCGGGCCATTGCCCAGAATGGGGTCTACTACGTTCCGGCCTACCCCATCTGCCGGTATTTTGGTCTGACCTACTCCTATTACAGTACAGATTACGGCCCCCTGCTGCGGATCAAGGACGGCAATGCCGTCCTCAGCGACGCCCTGTTCCTCAACTCTGCGGAGTCCATCATGCGCAGCCGGGCCAACAGCTACGCCCAGGACAACACCCCCAACGGCGGCGACAACGGCGGGGGGAGCGAGGATGTCACCCTCCCCGGTGGGGGCGGCACCACCACGCCTCCCACCACCGACGGCAACACCCCCGTGGCACCGGAGATCCCGGAGGACGCCGCGCCTGCGCCGGTGTTCTCCCTCTACCTGGGGGTGGCGGCCTCCGCCGAGGGGGACATTACCGCCACCCTTAACGCCCTGGACCGGGGTGGGGGCACGGCGGTGGTCTTCTTCCCGGCGGACCAGGTGGCCCAGTGCGCCGACCAGATCCGCCAGGCCGCCGGCCGGGGCCATAAGGTGGGCCTCATCCCCACAGGGGACACGGCGGAGGACCAGGTGGCCAGCGTGGACCAGGGCAGCCAGGTCCTGGCGGCCATCCTCCGGCAGGAGACCTGGTTCGTCCTGGGCAGCGACGAGGCCCTGACCCAGGCGGGCTACCTCTGCTGGACCCCCAGCCTCACCTTCCAGCAGGTGCGGGATGCCACCACCACCTATGAGACCCTGGTAGAGGCGGGGGACGGCAGCACCACCCCCCTTCGGGTGCTGGTGGACAGCCAGCAGGCCAGCGGCGCCCTGGCCGGGGTCCTGAGCCAGTTGGTGGAAGACGGGGATACCGTCCTCTCCCCCCGGGAGACCCGATACTGAGAACCCTCCGTTTGCCCCCCTGAACCCGACGGGTTCAGGGGGGCTTTTTGGGCAAAATCACAAAAATCGGTTAAGAACAGGAAAAATCGCGGAAAAGACTTGCAATCTGTCTCTGGTGTGGTATCATGTTAGTACTTTACCGCGATAGAGTATTAAAAGGTCGCGGGAGAACACGGAAATCGTGAGAAGGAGAGAACACCATGAAAAAAGCACTTGCACTCTTTTTGGCAGCTGCCATGTGCTGCACCCTGCTGGCCGGCTGCGGCCAGGAGGAAACCACCCCCGCCGAGGACACCGGCACCACCGCCGCCGAGGGGTCCGACCTGGTCTACGCCGTGGAGGCCGGCAGCGCCGGCGAAGCCGCCGCCAACGAGAACGGCTGGAAGACCAACGTCGTCGCCTCCCAGGCCGACGCCCTGATGGAAGTGGCCGCCGGCACTTCCGACGCGGCCATCATCGACCTGCTGATGGCCGGCGCCATGATCGGCGAGGGCACCGACTACCCCGACATGATCCACACCGACGAGCTGACCACCGAGGAGTACGGCGTGGGCTGCCGGCCGGATTCTGACCTGACCGACTTCATCAACTACGTCTTCTCCACCGCCTATGCCGACGGCACCATGGAGGAGATCGCCACCACCTACGGCGTCCAGGAGGCTCTGGTGGAGCAGCCCGCCGCCGAGGAGGAATTCACCCCCGCCGAGGGCGGCGACGTGGCCTATATCCAGGACAAGGGCACCCTGGTGGTGGGCATCACCGAGTTTGAGCCCATGGACTACAAGGACGAGAACGGCGAGTGGATCGGCTTCGACGCCGACATGGCCAAGCTGGTGGCCGAGGAGCTGGGCGTGGAGATCCAGTTCACCGTCATCGATTGGGACAACAAGATCATGGAACTGGAGTCCCAGAACATCGACGTGGTGTGGAACGGCATGACCCTCACCGACGAGGTCACCAACGCCATGAACTGCACCCGGGCATATTGCAACAACGCCCAGGTGGTGGTGGTCCCCGGCGAGGCCCAGTAAGGGACACCCCCCCGAAAACACAGACCATACGCAAAGGCAGAGAGCCCGCCGCTCTCTGCCTTTGCCCGGCCATAGAAACCAGAAGAGGATGAGGAAACCATGCTTTTGAACGTAACATTGACCCTGCTGAATGGCCTGGGCACCACCGTCCAGATCTTTCTGCTCACCCTGCTGTTTGCCCTGCCCCTGGGGCTGGTGATCGCCTTCGGCTCCATGAGCAGGATCACCCCCCTGCGGTGGGTGTGCAACTTGCTGGTGTGGGTGGTGCGGGGCACCCCCCTGATGCTCCAGCTCATCGGGTTCATGTACATCCCCGGGATCTTGGGGCACAACATCTGGGGCGGCGGCGACGTGGGCCGGATGACCGCCACCGTGGTGGCCTTCTCCATCAACTACGCCTGCTACTTCTCCGTGATCTACCGGGGGGGGATCCAGGGCGTCCCCCTGGGCCAGCGGGAGGCCGCCCAGGTGCTGGGCATGACCAAGCGGCAGATCTTCTTCAAGGTGACGTTATTGCAGATGATCAAGCGCATCGTGCCCCCCATGTCCAACGAGATCATCACTTTGGTGAAGGACACCTCCCTGGCCCGGATCATCGCCGTCTACGAGCTGACCTTCACCGGCTACTCCTACATGAAGAGCAGCGGCCTGGTGTGGCCTTTGCTGTACACCGGCGTGTTCTACCTGCTCTTCGTGGGCATCCTCACCCTTCTCTTCAACTTCATCGAGCGCAAGCTCAGCTACTTCCGGTAAGGGGGTTCAGACCATGGCCATCTTAGACGTACAGCACATTGAAAAGAGCTTCGGCAGCACCAAGGTCCTCCGGGACATCAACTTCTCCCTGGCGGAGGGGCAGGTGCTGGCCATCATCGGCTCCTCCGGCAGCGGCAAGACCACCCTGCTGCGGTGCCTGAACTTTTTGGAGACCCCGGACCAGGGGACCATCTCCGTGCGGGACGAGGTCCTCTTCGACGCCGCCGACCCCGCCACCCAGCGGGAGGGGGAGATCCGCCGCAAGCGCCTCCACTTCGGCCTGGTGTTCCAGAACTTCAACCTCTTCCCCCAGTACACCGCCCTGCAGAACGTCACCCTGGCCCGGGAACTCATGGCCAAGGGGGAGAAAACCGGGGAGGACCTGGCCGCCATCCGGGCCGAGGGGGAGCGCCTGCTGACCCAGATGGGCCTCCAGGACCGGATGGGCAACTACCCCCACCAGCTCTCCGGCGGGCAGCAGCAGCGGGTGGCCATCGCCCGGGCCCTGGCCATGAAGCCGGACATCCTCTGCTTTGACGAGCCCACCTCCGCCCTGGACCCGGAACTCACCGGGGAGGTCCTCCGGGTGATCCGGGGGCTGGCCGACCAGCACACCACCATGATCATCGTCACCCACGAAATGTCCTTCGCCCGGGACGTGGCCGACCAGGTGATCTTCATGGACGGCGGCGTGGTGGTGGAGGAGGGGACGCCGGAGGCCGTCTTCGGCAACCCCCAGCAGGAGCGCACCAAGCAGTTCTTGGAGAAATACCGGGGGGATTGACCCCATGCAAAAAGCGTCTGTGGCCGAACCACAGACGCTTTTTTGTTTTCTAGAGAAAAAATTAGGAAACTTTCCCATTTTGGGGCTTGTATTGCGGGAGAGGCTTTGTTAAAATATAGGCGAAAAACAAAATATGCGGCAGCTGTCAAAGGATTCGGCCCCTTTGACAGCCTGCGCAGGTGTTACCCCACCTACACAACGGCTGACGCCGCACCGCATGGACGATTATACCGTTTTTCTAAGCCCTTTGCAAGGTTTTCCTTGTGGAGAACCTGGGAAGGCGGTTGTTGTTGTACCCATGTTGCGTGACGATAACGTTACTGTGTGCATGACAGGCGATATGTCTCCTGTGATTGCTGTGTAGGAAAATCCTGCACAGCATTTTTGTTTTTCTCCGCCAACTTGGGGGGAGCGGAGGCTCCCCCTGAGGAAGGGCGGGAGAGATGACACAGGAGAGACCATAGATTAAAAAGGAGGAAATGAGATGAAAAAGCGATTGTTGGCGTGGGTCCTTTCGTTTGCCTTGGCGCTGTCGCTGTTGCCGGTGGGGGTGTTGGCGGCGGAGGTGGAGGAGACACCCACCAGCGGGGTCACGGGGGAGAACAACACGTTGACGTGGAATTTTGATGTAGATACGGGGACACTGACCATTGGTGGTGAAGGGAGGATTCGAGACTATACCAGTCCTGCAGATGATGTTCCGTGGGAACCATTCGAAGAGGATACGAAGACGATTGTTATCGAGGAAGGCGTAACTCATATAGGAAGATACTCTTTTTCTGATGGTTATAATAATGTAACGAAGATGATCATCCCAGCTTCGGTTACAAGTATTAACGGTGCTTTTGCAGCAGGGGGTACACATTTTAAATCTATCAAAACTGCTGGCCCTTTAGGAAGCGGTTGCAATTATGAATTTGCTTGGACAGAGGAGATTCCTAGGGGTGCATTTGCGGCCTTGAAAAATTTGGAACATATTGAACTTCCAGATTCCATCAAGTCAATTGGCGAAGGAGCTTTTTCCCAATGTGGGGTTCAATATATCTCTTTGCCGGATGGACTGACAACAATTGGGGATTTTGCGTTTAGTATGTCAAATCTGGTGAATATTACAGTACCAGATAGCGTTACAAAATTGGGAGAGAATGCGTTTTACTATTGCAAATCGTTAGAAAGTTTGACATTACCGAATACCATTGAAAAATTGCCGGAATGGTTGTGCGATTCCTGTGATGCATTGAAAAAAATTGAAATTCCTTCCAGTGTGACGACTATAGGAACTTGCTGCTTTAGTGGAAGTGGATTAACTAATGTTGATATTCCGGAAGGAGTACAGACGATTGGAGACCTGGCGTTTCATTATTGTGACCAGCTAGAATCAGTAAGTTTTCCGAATACATTGATAAGCATAGGAACTGATGCATTTAGCGAGTGTGATAAGCTAACAAAAGTTGAATTTCCAAAGTCAGTAGAAACTATTTCCGTGAAAGCATTTGCAGATTGTGATTCTTTGCAAAGCGTGAGACTGCCTGATAATTTAAAAACAATTGTAGGAAATTCCTTCTGGTTTTGTGAAAATTTAAAGGAGATATATATTCCAAGTAGTGTTCAAAGAATAGATACGTCCGTATTTTACGGAGATAATAATCTGAGTGATGTATATTATGGTGGCACAGAAGCACAGTGGAACGAAATTGACATTGATAAAAGCGGGAATGACGAATTGTTTGCGGCGACAATTCACTATAACAGTATTTTCCCTGGCGATTTCAGCAACACCCAATACATCCTTGCCAAGTTCATCGGCTACGATGAAGCCACCAAGCAGGTGAGCCTGGAAACGGATTCTTCTGTGTTTAAATACTGGACCACCGATCAAACGGATATGTCCTTTGCCAACGACTTGAATGCGTTGAAAGGGAAGTACGTTCTGGTACAGTATCTCTCTGGCGATTATGCGACGGACTTTTCTAGCCGCTATGTGTTGAGTATTTCCTCTGCCGTAGTTGCAGTGGGTAAGTTGGATGCAGTTACAGAAACGTCGATTACCATCAATGGGAAAGAGTACCCAATGCAGCTGAGCGACTGGGCAAACCAATCCTATCTGTTACAATCCAGTATCGGAAAGTTTGTGGTAGGTTATGTGCTCAACAATACAGTAGTGGACGTTAGGATTCCAGAAGAGCAGACCGGCACTTTGGAGAGCGGGACGGCGGATGTAGCGACCATTGATGGAAAGCAGTACATGATGCTGGAAGAAATACCACCCTATCTTCCCGCTCCGGACCTTTGGTTTGGGAAAACGGTTTCTTTTCTGGCCGTGGGGAATATTATATTCCAAATGTCGCTTCAACCTATTAGTGACCAGTATACCAAAAAACTGGTTAGTTACGATGCCGCATCTCGGGATGCAACATTCCACGATGGCAGTTTGTTCTATATCTCCGATGGCTTGACTTTCGACCAAGCACTGATTAACCGGTGGGTTACTTTTACAGTAGAAACATCGGCCGGCGGGAAGGAGATTACGCAAATAGAGGTTGCTAAGCCAGAGATAAATGTATCTTTCTTCATGGAGAATGATACTGTTTATTTGAAGGAGAACAAATATAGTTTTAACGGGACAGACTATAGAAATAGTTCTGATTTTAGAATTTGGTATAGTCTTTCAGTATCTGTGGGCATTCCAAATGCAAGTAGTGCAGATTATGAACTCATGCAATCAGATCCATCGTTGGCAATTACTATCGACGATTTCTCAGTTACTGCACCTGACGGATTCCATTTTGGGTCCGGTGATGTAGGCGATTTGCAACCAGGGACAATCTATCCTGGACATGCTTACAAGGCATCTGGCTTTGTTCAGCCGGATCGGACCTTTTCTGTTAGCGATGATGTCTCTAGCCTGACAAAAACAATCAATTTTGTGGTGGATGTAAGTGGCGGAACATGCGTGGAAAAATCCGCTTCGTTTACCATCATCAACCAGGACTATCTGGAAGAAGAGCAGGAACAGATTGAAGACCTTAGTAAGGAAGCTGCAGACGAACTGGGTAAGCTCAATGTGGACTCCATGATTGCACTGAACCCGAACACGATGAAAGAGGTCTTTGGTCTTTCTGGCAGAGATTTGGAGTTGTTCCGAGAGCACATGTTAGTTGCCATTATTATGGCGTCGGCGTCGGAAGACACGTTCAAGGATAGCATTGACCAGCAAGTCTTGAAAAAAGTCTTTGAGAAGTATCAACCAGCTATTTCTGCGTCCAGCAAAGAGATCCATCTGAATTATGTCTTTGAAACCGAACAATATGGTATTTTAAATGTCATGTTTACGTTCGGAAATTTGCAAATTGGTCTGGATGGCACCGTGTTCAGTATCTTCGGTCCTATCGAGTATACGATCCACAACGCTTCCCAGGTACCCAATCGCCTAAGAACCGGAACTGTAGGCGAAGCTGCCGTTCAGAATGTGGAAGCATTTGGGGAAGCAGCCTATCGTGTGGCCGAAGCGGAGATTAAAAACGCGTATAAAGTAGGCTATGGAAATTTGGCCAATCAAGCGGCGAAGTATATCCTTTCCCAAACGATCCTGGACATCCTGGAAGCGGATAACAAGTCGTTCAGTGATGTGATCTGGAAATTTGCCACCTGGCCTGCAAAGAATTATAAAAATGCCTGCCCCACGGACGTGTTTGTGTATGATAAGAATGGCAATCTTTGCGGTGCCATTGAAAACAACGTCATAACGAAAGAAGACCCCACAAACTTTACCCTTCGTGTTGAGGGGGATGTGAAATATATCCTCGGTTTGGACGATGAGTACACCGTCCAATACGTTGCCACAGGCGATGGAACCATGGAAGTGGAAGTAACGGAACTATTGGAACTAGATGTGCCTTTGCGTACAGTGACCTTCCATGACATTGCCATTACAACGGGGACGACGTTTACCCAAGAATCCACCCCAGAGCTCTTGGTGGATAATACGGATTATGTCATCACCGCAGAAACGAAGAACGGTACAACTACGACCATAGAACCTGACGAAGACAAGATTGTATTGGACTTCGGCACGGGAGAAGACCCCGAGCAGCCTGAGGATCCAGGAACCCCGGAGCAGCCCCAACAGCCCGAGGACCCTGACGCCCCAGAGCAGCCGGAACAGCCCGAGGACCCCGACACCCCGGAACAGCCCGCCGAACCCTTCACCGACGTGGACGAAACCGACTGGTTCTATGACGAAGTGGTTTACGTATACGCCAACGGCCTCATGGACGGAGTGGGCGGCAACCGCTTCGCCCCCGACACCTCCACCAACCGGGCCATGCTGGCGACTATCTTGTACCGCCTGGCGGGCGAGCCTGATGTGTCCGGTGACCTGCCCTTCACCGACGTGGCCGCTGGTCAGTGGTACACCGACGCTGTCCTCTGGGCCGCCCAGAACGGCATCGTCAATGGCGTGGACGAGGGCATCTTCGCTCCTATGAACCCCCTCACCCGGGAACAGCTGGTGACCATGCTGTACTGCTACGCCGAGGCCGAGGGCTACGACGTGTCTGCCGCCGCCGACCTCTCCGGCTATCCTGACGCCGGCAAGGTTCTGTCTTACGCCCAGAAGGCCATGTCCTGGGCTGTGGCCGAGGGCATCGTGGCCGGCATGGACGATGGCACCCTAAACCCCGCTGGCAACGCCACCCGGGCCCAGATTGCAACGATTCTGATGCGCTTCTGCGAGAGCGTGGCCCAGTAAGTTTTTCCCCTTGAAGCAACAAAGGAGAGCGCCTTTCCAGGCGCTCTCCTTCTGTCTTATCCGCTCAAAACTCCACGGTATACACTGGCCCCAGGTCCACCGGGCCCGCTACGGACAGCCGCTTGAGCTGCCGGCCCTGGGTGACGGTGGTGACCTCCAAAGGTCCCCCGGGCTGGCGGAGGGGCCAGATCTGGCGGCCTTCCCGGCTGCGCAGGGCCTGCCAGGCGGCGGCTGCCGCCC
>OGYY01003027.1_pt1 | contig 11339 bp, 8 predicted proteins | sample 1576671 | NCBI WGS metagenome assembly OGYY01 (sample SAMEA3541593, study PRJEB24748) | human gut metagenome | biome: human gut; feature: human-associated habitat; material: faeces | place: China | collected 2012 | reverse complement strand
CCCCCGACCTGCTGATTACAAATCAGCTGCTCTACCAGCTGAGCTACACCAGCATTTGACCAGCGAATCTATACTACCAGATGAAGGCCCGTTTGTCAACAGTATTTTTGCGTTCCCGGCGAATTTTTTCGCCGTACATAGGAGGAACATGGGGAGATCGGAAGGAGGAAGTTCTATGACCTTGCAGGAAATGTCCCACGACTATGCCGCCAGCGCCGACGCTATCGGCGAGCGTATCCGGCAGCTGCATCAGCGGGCGCTGACGGCCCCGGACCCGGAGGAGGTGCTGTGTCTGCAGCGGCGCATCCGGGAGCTGATGCCCCTGCGGCGGCAGGCCCGTGAGCTGGCGTATCACACCGCCCACTACTATGACAGGGGGTGCCACCGCTATGCGGCATACCGTATCTGACGGCTCCGGCCGCTATGACCCGCTGGATATCGCCAGCCTGCAGCTGTGGCAGCAGGGACAGCAGGAGGACAACCGCCAGCAGATCCGGCGTCTGCTGGTGAATCTGCCCTTGGCGGTGGAGGAGGAGCTGACGCCCCGGCAGCGGCAGCTGCTGCGGATGCACTTCACCCAGGGCAAACGGGTCACGGACATCGCACAGGAGCTGGGGATCAGCAAGTCCACGGTATCCCGGACGCTGGCACGGTGTACCCAACGGCTGTACCGCACGCTGCGGTATAGTCTGTAACAGGAAGCCCTTCGGGGCGGCACAAAGGAACAGGGCCTGCCGCATAGCGGCAGACCCTGCACCTATATACTTCTATATCCCGTTATCAATAGCCCTTGCGGCGGTCCACCAGCCGCTTCAGGGGCCGGCCGGCGATGTAGTTCTCGAAATCCTCGCAGAAGAGAGCCACCGCCGTATCCCGTGTGATGCCCAGCGACATGAAGCCGGAGAGATGAGGCGTCAGCAGGAGGTTTTTGGTGTTCCACAGGGGATGCTCCGGAGGCAGAGGCTCCGGGCGCACCACATCCAGCGCCGCACCGGCCAGCCGGCCGGCGTTCAGGGCCTCCATCAGGGCGTCCTGATCGATGGCGGTGCCACGGCCCACGTTCACCACCACCGCCTCCTTGGGCAGCAGGGCGATGCGGCTGCGGGAGAGGATGCCCTCCGTCTCCGCCGTGCCGGGCAGGGCCATGGCCAGAATTTCCGTCTCCGGCAGCACCTGATCCAGCTGCGCCGTGGTGTACATGGCGTCGTAGGCATCGTCCACACGGCGGCCGCTGCGGGAGACACCCACCACGGTCTTGGCTCCCATGGCCTTCACCCGGCGGGCAAAGGAGGTGCCGATATCGCCGGTGCCCAGCACCGTGACGCGGCTGCCGCAGACGGAGCGCATGGGGGGTTTCTCGTTGCTCCAATCGTGGCGGCGCATCCACTCCTGCACGGTGGGCATCTGCCGCAGCAGCATCAGCGTCACCATGACCATGTGCTCACTGATGGTCACGCCGTAGGCTCCGGAGGAGTTAGAGAGCATCACCTCCGGGCTGTGGTACAGGGCATCGTCCTTCCACTGATCCATACCGGCATAGGAGCAGCAGAACCACCGCAGGGCCGTGGCGGCCTTCAGCTCCTTGGGGGGGACGGTGCCGTAGATCACCTCATACTCCCCTGCCCGATCCTGAGGCAGGTGGCCCTCGGTGAAATAATCCACGGTGAAGCCGGCGTCCCCGGCCATCTTTTCGATATGGGTACGGTGGCTGTCGTCCAGATAATCCGCCACCACTGCAAGCTTTCTCATCATGAATATACCTCCCAGATTTTTTCTGCGCAGCGCATACCGTCCGCTGCGGCGGACAGGATGCCGCCGGCATAGCCCGCCCCTTCGCCGCAGGGGTACAGCCCCCGCAGCGCACTTTGTCCGCTCTCATCCCGCAGGATGCGTACCGGCGAGGAGGAGCGGGTCTCCACCGCCGTCAAAAGGGCATCCGGCTGGGCGTAGCCCCGGAGCTTCCGCTCCAGCAGGGGCAGCGCCTCCTCCATAGCCTCCGTGAGGAACGACGGCAGGCAGTCATGGAGGTCACACCACGTGACGCCGGGACGATAGCTGGGCAGCACCGCTCCCGGCCCCGTGGAGGGGCGATGGGCCAGAAAGTCCTCCACCCGTTGGCAGGGGGCCAAAAATCCGCCGCCTCCCAGCCGGAAGGCCGCCGCCTCCAGCTGCCGCTGCCACGCCACCCCCGCCAGGGGATGATCCGTGCCGAAGTCCTCCAGTGTGACGCTCACCAGCATCCCGCCGTTGATGTTCTCGCCGCTGCGGGCGTAATGGCTCATGCCGTTGGTCACCACACGCCCCGGCTCCGAGGCTGCCGCCACCACCTGTCCGCCGGGGCAGACGCAGAAGGAGAACACGCCACGGCCCGCCGCCGTATGGCACGACAATTTATAGGTAGAGGCCGGCAGACACGGATGACCCGCATACTGCCGGTACTGGGCGGCGTCCATGTCCCGCTGGCGGTGCTCGATGCGGACCCCCACGGCAAAGGGCTTGGCCTCCATGGGGATCCCGGCGTCGTACAGCATCCGGAAGGTATCCCGTGCGCTATGGCCCGGCGCCAGCACCACCGCCCGCACCGGCAGACGGTACGTCCCCTCCCCTGTCCGGACGTGCAGCCCCGTCAGAACGCCATCCCGGCTCTCCAGTCCCTCCAGCCGGTGGCCGAAGCGCATCTGCGCCCCCAGCGACAGCAGCTCCTGCCGCAGGTTTTGCAGGGCGATATGCAGCATATCCGTCCCCACATGGGGCTTGGCATCCGTCAGAATACTCTCCGGCGCACCGCATCGCACCAGTTCCTCTAAGATCCACCGGTGGCGCAGGTCCTTAGTGCCGGTGTTCAGCTTCCCGTCGGAGAAGGCTCCGGCTCCCCCCTCTCCGAATTGTACGTTGGACTCCGGGTCCAGCACGCCGGTGCGCCAGAAGGTCTCCACGTCCCGCTGGCGGGTAACGGTATCCTGTCCCCGTTCCAGAAGAATGGGGCGCAGGCCGCATCGGGCCAGCACCAGCGCCGCAAACAGGCCGCCCGGCCCGGCGCCCACCACCACCGGCGGCACCTCCGGCGGAGACAATATCTCCGGCAAAGCGTACCGCTCCGGGGCGTACCGGCTGACCCGCCGGTCCCGGCAGCGGCGCAGCACCTGCTTCTCCTGCCGCACCTCCGCCGCCACGGTGTACACCAGATGCAGCTCCTCCCGTGCATCGATGGAACGGCGCAGCACCTGCACCGACAGCACGTCCTCCTCCGGGATGTGCAGCAGCCGGGCTGCCTTCCGGTGCAGGGCCGCCTCCTTCTCCTCCGGGGTCAGCTTCAAGCCCTCCAGCTTCAGCACGGCGGCACCTCCTTTACAAAATGTTCAAAGAAAAATCCGTTTCTTAAAGCTTACATTAAGCTTTCCGGGTATGATAATAGACAAAGAAACGGAACGGCGCTAAACATCATAGCACAGTTCCCCGCCGTGGGCAATATCCCAAAAGGAGGTTTTTCATATGTCCAACGAGTTTCATGACGAGAACAATCTGTATCACTTCAGCTATCGTGATCCCAACGCAGAATCTCATACAGAGTCTGCGGCCGGGTCCACCGTGGAGCCCTCCGCCGAGCCGGTGGTGACAGACACCCCGGTGCAGCCCAAGAAGCACCACGGCGGTGTAGGCCGTGTGGTGGCCCTGATCCTCAGCTGTGCCGTTATCAGCGCAGCCTGCGGCTTCGGCGGCGCCATTCTGGCCCAGAACGGCAGCCGCACCGGTAAGACCACCGTGCAGCAGAGCAACCGCACCGCCACTACCGTCAACGTCAAGAAGGTGGACGGACAGACGCTGATGAGTCCCGCCGAGGTGTACGCCTCCACGGTCAACAGTGTGGTCTCCATCAACTGCTCCGCCGTGTCCACCAACATCTTCGGCCAGCAGACCGAGTCCGCCTCCTCCGGCAGCGGCTTCATCTACACCGCCGACGGCTACATCGTCACCAACCAGCACGTGGTAGCCAACGCCAGCTCCATCAACGTCACCCTCTATAACGGCGACACCTATCCCGCCACGCTGGTGGGCAGCGACAGCGACTACGATGTGGCTGTGCTGAAGATCGACGCCAAGGATCTGCCGGCTGTAACGCTGGGCAGCTCCACCGATGTCAACGTGGGTGACACGGTGATGGCCATCGGCAACCCGCTGGGTGAGCTGACCTTCTCCATGAGTCAGGGCATCGTATCCTGCGTGAACCGTGCCATCAACGTGGAGGGCACCCCCTTCAACATGATCCAGGTGGACGCCTCCATTAACCCCGGCAACTCCGGCGGCCCCCTGATGAACCTGTACGGCGAGGTGGTGGGCATCGTGTCCGCCAAGTACTCCAGCTACGCCAATACCACGGTGGAGGGGTTGGGCTTCGCCATTCCCATCAACGATGTGCAGTCCATCATCAAGGACATCATAGAGAACGGCTCCGTCGGCAATAAGGCCTATATGGCCATCACCGCCGGCACCATGACCCAGCAGATGGCGGCACAGTATAAGATCAACGCCACCGAGGGCGTGTTCGTCTACTCCGTGGAGGACGGCGGCGCCGGGGATAAGGCAGGGCTGAAGCTGGGCGACGTCATCACCAAGCTCAACGACACTCAGATCACCTCCATGGAGGATCTGTCCGCCGCCAAGAAGGGCTTCAAGGCCGGGGATACCATGACCCTCACCGTCCTGCGTGACGGCAAGGAGATCACCACCCAGCTGACCTTCGACGCACAGCCCCAAACCACCGACGACACCACGGACAGCAGCCAGAGCGGCGACAACAACTACAATAACGGCAATAACGGCTACAGCGGAAATGGGTACAGCGACCTGTACGACTACTTCTTCGGCCGTCATTGATCGATGAAATAACGAAGCTTTCTTCGAGTCTCTCTCTTTCTCATATGCAGCGGGGGCGTGTACCGTTTGGTACACGCCCCCGCTGCGCCGTTTTATGTACGAGGCTTCCGCAGGCCGCTCAGCAGCAGGGCTGCCGCACCGACGCCGGCGCAGCCGGTGAGCCACACGCCGGCGCCGTCCACTGCCTCCGCCGGGTCCAGCAGCACCACGACCCCCACCACAAAGAAGAAGGCCAGCACGGCCCCTAAAACCGTCAGGGCGATCCGCCCGATCCTACTCAGCGGCGGTACCAGACGGCGACCGTAGTGCAGGCAGCACCCTCCGGCCACCGCCGGAAGGGCCGCCGCCGCCAGCCAGATGATCCGGTCACCGGCGCTGCCCTCCCAGAGCCCGGCTCCCATGAGTATGGCGTAGGTCACCAGCGCCCAGCCGGCGATCCGTTGGGTTCTGCCGGTCTTTTCCAGCCGCCGGACCGCCTGACGGGCCTCCGGGACCTCCTGTGCCGCCTGACGGTACAGCTCCAGTGCCTTTCTCCGATCCCGTGGAACGCCCTGTCCTGCCTCATACAGGCAGCCCAGATCGTACTGCCCCAGCGGCAGGCCCCGACGGGCCGCCTCCTCGTACCAGTGAGCCGCTTGGGCGTCGTCTACCGGGCAGCCGCCGCCCTTTTGGTAGCAGTATCCCAGCGCCACCGCTGCCGGACCGTCTCCGCCCTCGGCGCTGCGCCGGAAGCAGTCAAAGGCCTTGGCCTCGTCCTTTTGGCAGCCCTTTCCCTTCTGATAGCACCGGCCCGCCTGCCGCAGAGCGCCCATGTGTCCGGCCTGTGCCGCCTGCTGGTACAGCTCCAGCGCACGGGCCGGATCCTGCCCGATGGCGTCGCCGGAGAGCAGCATATTCCCCAGGGCATAGGCCGCCCTCACATGGCCCCGGCGGGCCGCCTGGTCATAGAGATCCGCCGCCAGATAGGGGTTGCGCTCCAGCCCGACGCCGTGCTCATAGCACCGGGCCAGCGCTGCCATGCCGTTGGGATAGTTCTGTCCCGCCGCACGGCGGTACTCCTGCACCGCCTGCTTTTCATTCCGATCGATGCCCCGGCCGTCCTCCAAGTGCAGCCCCAGCAGGAACTGTCCACGGGCAAAGCCCTGCCCTGCCGATGCCCGGAACAGGGCCGCCGCCTTGCGGTCGTCCTGCTCTACGCCGAGGCCCTCCCGGTACAGCACGCCCAGATTACACTGAGCCGCCGCCATACCGGCCTGCGCCGCCTGACGGTACAGCTCCGCCGCACGGTGGATATCCTTCTCCACGCCACGGCCCGCCTCATAGCACAGCCCCAGCTCGTTCATGGCCCGGATGTTCCCCGCCGAGGCGGCCTGCTGAAAGAGCTCCGCCGCCTGCTTCTCGTCGGTCGCTGTCCCGTGACCGTACAGATAGCACAGCCCCAGCTGCATCACGGCGTCGGGATAGCCCGTCTGCGCCGCCTGACGGAACCACTCCACCGCCTGAGGCGGCGACTGATCCACCCCCATGCCGTCGTCGTAGCAGTGACCCAGGAACAGCTGCGCTCTGGGCAGGCCCAGCTCCGCTGCCTGACGAAACAGCTCCGCCGCACGGCGATCGTCCTTCTCCACGCCCTTTCCGGCGTGGTGCAGCACGCCCAGAGCACACAAGCCCTCGGCGCTGCCGCCCTTCCCGGCCTCCTGATACAGAAGCGCCGCCTTTTTGGCATCCTGCTCCACGCCGTTGCCGAACTCATAGCACAAGCCCAGCAGGAACTGCGCCCGTGGATGTTGCTGCTCCGCCGCTTGGGTAAAGAGCCGGGCCGCCTGCCCATAGTCCTTCTCCACCCCCACGCCGAAGTAATACATGGCCCCCAGATTGCACTGTCCCTGAGCGTAGCCCTCCTCCGCCGCATGGCGATAGCACTGGATGGCCCGGTCCAGATCCTTCTCCGTTCCCTGCCCGTTTTCGTAGCACACACCCAGATCGCACACCGCCGGCAGATAGCCCAGCTTGGCACTCTCCTGAAACAGCTCAAAGGCCCGCACCGGGTCACGCTCCACGCCGGTGCCGTTGTCATGGCACACCGCCAGCCAGTAAAGAGCCGTGGGGTCGTCCGGTTCTGTGCGGCTGAACCATGCAAAGGCCTTGTCCGGATCCTTCTTCACACCGCCGGTGCCGTAAAAATAATGCAGTCCCATCTGCACCGCTGCGGCGCAGTCACCATTCTGGGCCGCCTGACGGCAGTTCTCCAGCCGCTCCTGCTGCTCCCGCCGGTGCTGATCCGCCAACCGCAGCATCTCCGGGGAAAAGAACACCACATCTGTCTTTTCCGGCTGCCGGTTCTGCTCCATCCGTTCATCCTCCATACGTTCACGCCTCCTTCCGAGGGATTTGTCATAATAAGTGATTGTACCACACTTTTCGCCGCCGCGCAAATTCCCGCAGAAAGAAAAACGCCGGGCGGTGACCCGGCATTTTATAGGGTTCTGACAGAGCGCCGGGGCGGCAAAAGCCGCCCCGGCGGATGCGATTTGACAGGCTTAAAGCTGTTTCTTTCTCCGGCCATGGGCCCGCTGGCAGGCTTTTACGATCTCCACCACGGGGATCACCAGCACCGCCAGACCCAGCGCAATACCGTACTCCGTCCAGCTCACCGGCGTAAATCCGAAGGCGTTGGCGATGAAGGGCACCTCCAGCACCACGGTGGTCAGCAGCAGACTGCCGATCATGGCCAACCACAGCACCTTGTTGTGACTGGATAGGCTGAACACGCTGCGCCGCTGAGAGCGCATATTGAAGCTGTGGAAGATCTCGCACATACTCATGGTCAGGAAGGCCATGGTCATGCCGTCGTCGGAGACGCCCTTGGGCATTTCGAAATACCCCACCTCCATGCAGTGGCCGATGATGTAGGAGACCAATGTGATAACGGTAATGAGGATGCCCTGATAGGCGATGTCCCAGCCCAGACCACCGGCGAAAATGCCGTCATCAGAGGGGCGGGGCGGCCGCTCCATCACGTCCGGCTCCCCCTTCTCCAGACCCAGCGCCAGCGCCGGGAAGCAGTCGGTGATGAGGTTGATGAACAGCAGATGCACCGGGTTCATCAGGGTAAAGCCCAGCAGCGTAGCCACGAACACGCCCAGCACCTCGCTCATATTGGAGGCCAGCAGGAACTGAATGGCCTTGCGGATATTGTCGTAGATACGGCGGCCTTCGCCTACGGCGCCCACGATGGTGGCAAAGTTGTCGTCGGCCAGCACCATATCCGCCACGTTCTTGGTGACGTCGGTGCCGGTGATGCCCATGCCCACGCCGATGTCGGCGGACTTGATAGACGGGGCGTCGTTGACGCCGTCGCCGGTCATAGCCGTCACGGCCCCCCGCTTGCGCCATGCGTTAACGATGCGGACCTTATGCTCCGGCTGTACACGGGCGTACACGCTGTACTTCTCCACCTCTTTGGCCAGCTCCTCGTCGCTGAGGCTGTCCAGAGCGCTGCCGGTAACGGCCTGCGAGGGATCGTCCAATATCCCCAACTCCTTGGCGATGGCCACGGCGGTATCCTTGTGGTCGCCGGTGATCATCACCGGCCGGATGCCTGCCGTGCGGCACTGCTGGATGGCGGCCTTCACCTCCGGACGCACCGGGTCGATCATACCCGCCAGACCCACGAAGCACAAATCTTGCTCCAGATACTCCGGGCTGTCGTCCTTGGGCAGGCCGCCCTCCCACAGGCGGATGGCCGCCGCCAGCACACGCAGAGCCTTATCCGCCATGGCCTTGTTCTGCGCCAGAATTTCCTGACGCTTCTCCTCGGTCATGGGCAGCATTTGGCCGCTCTCCTCATATCGGGTGCAGCGGCGCAGCACCTCATCCGGTGCGCCCTTGGTGTACTGAATGAAGCCGTTATCCATGCGGTGGATGGTGGACATCATCTTCCGGGAGGAGTCGAAGGGAGCCTCCGCCGCACGGGGCTGCTCCTGCTCCAGCCGGTTCTTATCCAGCCCGCTGTCCACGCCGAAGCGCACCAGCGCCGCCTCCGTGGGCTCGCCCTGCACCGTGCCGTCGGGATTCTCCACGGCGTCGTTGCAGAGGGTCATAGCGGTACCCAGCAGTCCCTCCGGGCCGGTGTGCTCCACCACCGTCATTTTATTCTGTGTGAGGGTACCGGTCTTGTCGGAGCAGATGACCTGCGTGCAGCCCAGCGTCTCCACCGCCGTCAGGCGGCGGATCACAGCGTTGTGCTGGCTCATCTTGGTGACGCCGATGGAGAGCACCACCGTTACCACCGTGGCAAGACCCTCCGGAATGGCGGCCACCGCCAGCGACACTGCCACCATGAAGGTCTCCAGCACGCTCTCCAGCGTCAGGGAACCCGCCACCAGCAGGTCAAATACAAAGATGAACACGCAAATGGCCAGCACCATCTTAGACAGGGTGCTGCCCAACTGGGTCAGCTTACGCTGCAGGGGCGTCTCCTCCTGCTCCGTCTGGGCCAGCACACCGGCGATCTTGCCCATCTCCGTGTCCATGCCCGTGGCAGTGACCACCATGCGGCCCCGGCCGTATACCACCGCCGAGCCCATGTAGGCCATGTTCTTCCGGTCGCCCAGCGACACTTGTTCCCCGGCGAGGGGCTCCGTAAACTTGCTGACGGGGACACTCTCGCCGGTGAGGGCGGCCTCCTCGATCTTCATGGAGGCGCTCTCCAAAATGCGCCCGTCCGCCGGGACGGCGTCGCCTGCCTCCAGCAGCACCACGTCGCCGGGTACCAGCAGGCGGCTCTCCATGGTCACCTGCTGCCCGTCCCGCAGCACCTTGCAGGTGGCGGCGGTCATGGTCTGGAGGGCTTCAATGGCGGCCTCCGCCTTGCTCTCCTGCACCACACCCAGAATGGCGTTCAGCAGCACCACCAGCAGGATGATGATGACCTCCGTAAAGCTCTCGTGGGACAGGATATTGGTCACGGCGGACACCGCTGCCGCCGCCAGCAGGATCAGCAGCATGGGGTCCTTCAGCTGCTGCACGAACCGCTGAAACAAGGTCAGCTTCTCCGCCTCCTTCAGGCGATTCTCCCCGTGCTCCCGAAGGCGCTTCTCCGCCTCCTGCGCCGAAAGGCCCTGCCGATCCGTCCGCAGGCCCTCCAGCACCTGTTCCTTTGTTTGGGTGTATTCCTTTTGCATCCAACCACTCCTTCTTCGGGGGTCCTCCCCCCATCTCCATTTTACCCACCCGGCGTAACAAAAAAACTCATGCGCAGGCCGAAGCCCACGCATGAGTCTCATTCTTTCAAAGCAGTCCGGGCGCCTGAACGCCGGTTTGACGAAACTGCCTCACTCCGCAGGCTGCGAAGTGGAATTACTCCCCCAAGGTGGAAGATGTTCACTTGACTGGTACATAATATACCCATTTTGGGACCATTTGTCAAGTGGATATCCGTCCTGCCTCTGTCCACTTTGGTCGGATGTTGACAAGCTTCCCCTTTCGTGATACGATACTCCCGCACTTCGACAGCTTTCGACGAAGGGCAACAGAGAAAATCATATGAAACGAAAGGATGGTAGCTATGAACTATCTGAACATCAACCTGGGTGCTTTCGGCATCATCGCCACGATCCTCGCTATCGCCGCTACGGTGGTAGCTTTTGTGATGATCGTACCGGAGAGAAAGCGGGAGAAGCTGGGCCGCTTCGGCAAGTTCCTCCACGACGCTGTGAACTTTAAGTTCCTGATCGTGGAGAAGATCCTGCAGGCTCTGTACATCTTCGTGACGGCCTACGTCATTCTGTGCGGCTTCTTCATGCTGTTCATGGCTCCGGAGACTTGGACCGGCCGTCACTGGCTGGGCGGCTACGGCATCCTGCTGATGGTGCTGGGCCCCATTGCGGTACGTCTGTGCTATGAGCTGCTGATGATGGCGGTCCTGCTGCTGAAGAACGTCATCTCCATCAACCGCAAGCTGAAAAACCAGAACGAGCGCAGCGCCGACGCCGACCTGTTCGCCGTGCCGGAGCTGCACCGTACCCAGCCCGCTAAGCCCGCTGCTCCGGTAACGCCCGTGGCTCCTGCGGCTCCTGCCCAGCGGTCGACTCCCTCCCAGCCCGCTGAGCAGGCGGCTCCTGCGGCTCCCAGCTTCTGCACCCGCTGCGGCGCTCATCTGGATGAGAATGGCCACTGCCCCAACTGCGATCAGAAGTAAGCTTTTCTTGGAAAGCAGCTTATGAAATTACAGCCCCTCCACCGCAAGGCGGAGGGGCTGCTATTTTGTTGGGGTGTTTTTGTGTTTTGCCTCCGGAGGGCAGCTTTCTGCCAATAGCGGCAGAAAATCTACACCGTCGTGTCAGCCGATCTCCAGCCACGTTGCGGCATGGAAACCGGGACACTTCCTGGAAACCACCTCGCTGTATCCGCCACAGGCGGATACAGCGAGGGGGGTTCCAAAGAACGCCCGCAGAAACCCA
>OGYY01003025.1_pt1 | contig 11348 bp, 8 predicted proteins | sample 1576671 | NCBI WGS metagenome assembly OGYY01 (sample SAMEA3541593, study PRJEB24748) | human gut metagenome | biome: human gut; feature: human-associated habitat; material: faeces | place: China | collected 2012 | reverse complement strand
CTATTCTGCCCGCACGCCTATTTGCCGTCAGCCGCCCTAACTTACCCTTACGGGTTCAGACAAGGGCTTTGTGCCGGCAGCTAGTGCAGGCATCATAACGGAAATTACACTTTATGTTTTCTATCCACCCTGACAGCAGACACAGGCAAATAGAGCATCGGAAAACCTAGAAAATATGGGAGGATCAATCAAGATTCTCCCATACTGCTGCCATAATTACTTTCATATTCTTCCTAACATCGAAATCTGGGAGCACATCTCCATCCTTGAAAATACATGCCTGAATACTCTTTCTGACCGTATAGTCCTTCGCTGCATGGAATAATCCATCCGTCGAATACCACAAATTTTTTCCTTCAATGGATATGCGCAGTTTCCATCCTGCAAATCGTTTTCCCGGTACTTTGTATCCGCATGCCCGCAGTGTCTGCCCTTCGGTATGTTCCCAGATCGTCTTATCCCTGTATTCCAGATTTCCACTCTTCAACCGGGTAAGCGTTCCCGCATTCTCATCTCCATCGGAAGTCTCCGGGTAATGACTGACTGCTTCCTTATGGTTGCTGTTGTACCACACCATAAACGGATATCTGCCAAATGTTTCCTTCGTTGCTTCCAGTGCTTTTTCCGTTACAAAATCTGTACAGATCATATCCACACCAAGCTGGAACAGATAATTGGCATAAACAGCATCATCTGAAACCGTATAACAAAATGCATACAGACCGGCATCATGTACCTTCCGGACATTTTCCTTTGTTACAAAATTCGTCCGCATTGCAACACTGCATATTCCATGATCCAGACAATAAGTAAGGATCGCATCCAGCTTATCGATATTTAATCCAACCAGATACATGTAATTTGCAAAATGATATACGGAGTCGATCTGTTCATACATCGGCTGGCTGTATACCTGCATCAGCAGACGATCGAGCAGACCTTCATCCTGCCGGAAATCCTCCAGCATAGCGGCAACCCGTTTCTCGTTCCCTTTTTTTATATTATGGAAATCAATTTCAAATGTATAGGCAGGTTCATTCTTTGCTTTTTCATAGAACTGTCTCGCATCCATGATCGAATGTCCATGGATCGGTATCTGCATTGCCTGTTCATATGTCATATGTGCAAATTCCGGCTTATACGAAACCCCGGTGCACTTACAATTATTCTCTGTCCAGCCATGACACAATACCAGACGGTCATCCTCCGTATAGGAAAGATCGATCTCAAATGACTGATAGCCTTCCTTTTTCCCATGCTCAAATGCCTCTGCCGTATTATGATAGGTTGTACCATCCATACCGCCAAATGCATGCGCCATCAGTTTTTTCGAGAATATCTCATATCCACAGTTTCTGCGGATTCCATGTTCATCCTCCCACTGTGCAACCAGATAGATCTCGTCATCCACAGCTTCATACAAAGGCTCTACCGATGCCGCGATCGGTATCAACTGCTTGCAAACCGTGCTGTCATAAAAGGAATCGTGCCAGTTATGATCTGTTCCATACCATATCCAGCCTTCTTCTGTGCGCTTTCTGGCATAGTAACCGACGCACTTCAGATCCGAATTGGAAAATACTGTTTCAACAGTCAAATTCCCACCATCAGTATTTGAAACAAACTTTTTTTCTTTCCCGAAGTCCCCGTCCGGAAGCCAAAATGAACGGCGGACAAAACGTTCACCGTTCTGTCTGCCGCCATTTCCATCATAGATCAATGTATATTCTTTCTTTTCCTGTTCCCGTTTCCAAGGCAGATGAAATTTCATTTTCCGCTACCATCCTTTTATTTTCCAAGATCATCTTTGATCTGGGTAGTTGAAATGTCTGGTGTTCTTGGAAGATACACGACATCACAATAGTCTTTCAGAAAATCAAACTTTCCTTCCCAATCATTTCCCATAACAAAGGTATCGATCTTAAATTCTTTGATATCTTCTGATTTCTGTTCCCAGCATTCCTCCGGAATGACAAGGTCAACATAACGGATCGCCTCTAATAACTGCTTTCTTTCCTCATAAGAAAAATAACATTTCTTATGCTTCTGATTCCAGTTAAATTCATCTGTTGAAAGTGCAACGATCAGATAGTCTCCTAATTCCTTTGCTCTCCGTAACAGATTAATATGTCCGTAATGCAGCAAATCAAAGGTTCCATATGTTATTACCTTTTTCATATTATTCTCCTTCTCTTATCACAGCAGCGTTGATCGCCTGTGTCAGATCTTTTGCATCCTTCATATAACAAACCGGACATGCATCCCCGATCATCTGACTGATATATGCATACTGCTCTTCATTCTTCACAAATACTGCCCTCATATAAGATGCACTTACCTGTAAGGCATCCTTCAGGAATGTATTATTGTTTTCTGTGATCTCTTTGTACATAAGGTCACTGATAATCATTATTTTATTTGGCTGATCCATAAATGTCAATGACAGAAGTTTTTCCGGATCTGTCACATCAAGCAATACAGCCAGATCAAAGGCAGCACGTCCCAGAAAACGCCTGACTGCTGCTGCATAATCATATTTCCATATGGACATTGCCTGTCCTATCGTAATCTTCCCACTTTCGTAGAGTTTCTTCGCTGTACGTCCCATCGCACTTGGGAAATAATCAGCGGTTGTTCCAATAACCGGAACTTTATTCAGCAATGGATATGCTGAATCCTTATTCTCATTGACCATATCCTGATTGCAGGAAATAAATAATTCCACCGTATCACTTCCGGCACAGTTTTCCGCTGTTTTTCTAAGCCACTGTGTCTCCGTACACTCGGATAGCGCATCTGAATAGATCATTACTTTCTTTTTCTTATTTTTCGGAATCGCTTCTACTACAACTTCATCCTCGGTTCCCAGGAATAAACTGCAGAGCTTGTGCGCATTCTCAACAGAATCGTAAGCACAGAACTCCTGATATGCTGCTTCATCATCATAGGTCTTACCACGGTTGATCGCCGCAAGTACCTCTTCCGGTGTTACTGCCTTATCAAAAGGAAGCTCCATCAGATCCATATAAGTGCCACGTTTCTTACGATACAGCTCATAGTCAGCGCAATATAAAACAATCTGCCGGCGAAGTGCCAGATAATCATAGAATACACTGGAGTAATCCGTGATCAGTGCATCCGTCAATGCCAACAGCTTATAGCTGTCCACTGTCGGAGGAAACTGGCGGATCCTCTTAAACTGACTGTAATCCAGCGAATCACTGACTCTGTGATGCAGATTTACATAGAGGATCTGATCCTCTCGGAGATTTGCATCCAGATAATCCAGAAGCTCCTTTGATTCCGCAACAACCTGATCGACCTTAAGATAATCCTTCCAGGTTGGCATGTAGGCATAAATGTGCTCCCCGTTCGGTGCAAGCATCTTGCGCAATTCTGTCTGGTCACTCTGCGCAGCCTCTAACATACCACCGGTTCTTGGATAACCGAGCTTTAAGACCTTACCCGGCATCAGGTCTGCAACCTTATAGGATTCCAGCATATGTTTTTTTGTATAATCATTTGGATATAACAGATAGTCTGCATCAATGAAATTGCTCTGCTGAATGCCATTCTTATGCTTTCCTTTTGCATTCTTTGCAAGTCCCAGCTTTTTAAGCGGGGTTCCATGCCAGATATTAATGTACATCTGACCTTCTTTCTTCACCCATGCAGCCGTTAAATACACCTCAGTCAGAAGAAACTGTGCCGTTTCGATCAACTCCATATAGACAGAATCCGGAGTCACCACTTCTGTACGGCTCCATCCGTTCTGTCTGATATAGGTCTTTACAATCTCTTCTGTATCTTTAGCTGTTTTGACATAGATATGAAAATCTTTAAATGCATCGTTATGATTTAATTCATTTAAAATATACTGCATACTGCCACGGACATTTTTTCCGAGTCCCATCAGTACAACCCGTCCCGGTACGATCTTACTGTCATAGTAATAATCGGTCACCGTACGCTTGCCGACCGGAATCTGGTTCTCTTTCGCCCATGCCTCCATCTGCTGTAAACTGTTTTGCCGTTCCTGATACTCCGGTGTTCCTTCTCCGGTTACAGCATGATAATCCACCAGTCCATCTGATGATGGCTTCTTCCATGTATCTGTCTGAATTATGGAAGCCGGTTTCTTTTCCTGACCTGCATCTATATTCTGCGGCTTTTTTTCTTCCTTTACATGCCGCTTAAATAATCCTGTTATCGAAAGCTTCATATCGTGTTAAAACTCCTTATCTTTTTAACCTGTTTTACCACTTATAGTATATCTATTTACAGGTAAACTTTCAATAACATTTTCCCCTGTGTCAGGTTCTATTTTCTGACTTTGTCTGAATTACACCGTCTGTTTCTTCTCCGTATCCATATCCTGCTTTCTTAAAAGCTGATGAAAAGCATCTCCGGCTTCCATATATGCTTCCTCGTAAAAATATTCCTGTGAATTTAAGACAGGTCCCACCATTGACAGTTTCTGATAACTGCCATCCGGCTGCTGCTCTCTGGCTTTCACATTATCGCGAAGCATCGTTGCAAACATCTTCCTGACTTTATTCTTCACCGTCTCATCATAAAGCGGCGCTGCGACCTCCACACGACGAAGTGTATTTCTCGTCATAAAATCAGCCGATGCGATATATACCTTATCCCTGTCATGCGTTCCGAAAATATAGATTCTGGAGTGTTCCAGGAAACGTCCTACAATACTTACAATATGAATATTATCGGTATCTCCCGGTATTCCACTTCTTAAGCAGTTAATGCCACGGATCACCATGTCGATCTTTACTCCGGCTCTGGATGCATCGATCAGCTTATCTATGATCTTCTTATCCGTCAGTGAATTGATCTTGATTCCGATATAGGCGGGCTTTCCTTCCTTTGCGATCTGAATCTCATTCTCGATCATGGCAAGAACCTTATTCTGGAGACATTTTGGTGCAACCAGCAGATGTTCCATATCTTCTACTACAGAACCAAGCAGAATCGCCTGAAATACCTTTGCTGCTTCTTCTCCAATTCTCTTATCTGCTGTGATCAACGACAGATCCGTATATAATCTGGAAGTCTTTTCGTTATAATTTCCGGTTCCGACCTGCGTAATATACTGAATCTCATCTCCAACCTTTCTGGTGATCAGACACAGCTTTGAATGAACCTTTAAGTCATCAATTCCATATACGACATGGCAGCCTGCATCCTCTAACGTACGGCTCCACTCAATATTATTTGCCTCGTCAAATCTCGCCTTTAATTCAACCAGTACATCGACCTGTTTGCCATTTTCAGCAGCTTCGGTCAGTGCCTCTACCACCTTGCTATTTCTTGCCAGACGGTAAAGTGTCATACGAATAGAGATAACCTCCGGATCACGGGCAGCCTCCTGAAGCATCTGCAGAAATGGTTTAATGCTCTCATACGGATAGGATAATAAAACATCATGATCCAAAATCTGTGGTATGATATGTTCATTGCTCTTTAACATCGGAGATGGCTGCGGTACACGTCTCTGATAGACCAGATTTGCATCTTTTCTCAGAATATCCTCGATCTGGAACAGGAATGAAAGATCAAGCGGAGCCTGATTTAAGAATACATGTGGCTCTTCCATCTCTGCATACTCACATACCTGTTTTATCATATCTTCATTGATATCACGGGATAATTCCAGCCGTACCGGTGCAAGCTTCTTTCTGAGCTTTACGATCTGTGCCATCTTATCTCTGTAATCAAGATCTTCATCATAGACGGCATTAAAATCAATATCCGCATTTCTCGTTACGCGGATCACAGATTTTTCCAGAACCTTATAGCCCTTATACACCTTTGGCAAGAAATGCAGGATCAGTTCCTCGACCAGCATATAGGTATCATCCTTTGTCGGAATCCGGATCAGCCTTGGGAATACAGAACTGCTGCATGGAATGATCCCGATTTTTTTCTTACCATTTCTTGTGCCAAGAACAGCAAGCGCGTAAATCTCCTGTCCCTTCAAAAACGGAAATGGCTGCTTTCTTCCAACGATCATAACCGATAACAACGGTACGATCTCTTTCATGAAATATTCTTCCAGATATTTGCTCTCTGATTTTGCAAGTGCTTTAAAATCTGTCAGATGAACGCCCTTCTCACCAACCTCCTTCATAATGGAAGCATAGATGGCATCCTTTCTTTCGTTTAGTTCTGCAACTCGTTTTAAGATTGCCTCGATCTGCTCTCCCGCTGTCATATTTGTCTTGTTCTCCCGGAGTTTCTGGCTTAACAGCTTCTGATCCTCCAACGAACCGACACGCACCATAAAGAATTCATCCAGATTGCTCTGAAAGATAGACAAAAATGTCATCCGCTCGCACAATGGAACACTGGTGTCCTCGGCTTCTTCCAGCACACGTTCATTGAATTTCAGCCATGATAATTCACGATTTTCATACAATCCGATATGATTCACCTTTTTTACCGTTTTTTCTTCCTGTGTTTTCTCTCCCTCTGCTTTCTGTTTATTTTTTCTTCCAAATCGAGCATTTTTTTCTGTTTCATTTGCCACTTCTACATTTTTCAGATTCTTTTCTTCGTTATTCATTCTTTTTATCGCTCCTGTTATTTTCTCTTTTATGTAATGAAATATTCTTTGAATCGCCATACACCCCCTGTCAGATTACCCGTTGTTTATTGATCATAAGCCAGAATTCCAGCCCAAGCACCTCGGCTGATTTCCTACACAGGATCATACGTTGTAAAAAGATCTCAAAATAATCCATAACGGCACACATAGATTTATCGATCTTTAATTTCAGCTCAATATGTGAATCCTTGGTAATCTTCAGTTTGTTTTCTTTTACGGCATAGTTCACTCTGTCATGAATATCAAAGGATGAAATATCCGTATTTCTGACTCTTGAATTTCTCACATCACTTTTATCCGCGATCAGCAATGCTGCTGCGATCGGATTTACCGGAAATGCCGCCGACTCATCGTGATTGCCTATTGCTGTTATGATCGTCGCTGTATCCTCCGGATCTGCACCCATATCGTCCAATATCCGAAACGCCATGACCGCACCCGACTGCGCATGTCCTTCCCGGTTCACAACATTTCCGATATCATGCAGATACCCTGCAATACTCGCAAGCTCCGCTTCGCGCTCGGAATAGCCAAGTGTCAGCAGTATCTCCCTTGCTGTCTCTGCTACACGTTCCACATGTGCAAATCCATGCTCTGTATATCCCATTGCATGTAAGGATTCGTCTGCCATCCTTATATATGTCTGAACCGCTTTGTTCTTTTTTACATCTTCAAATGTTACTTTCATACGTCATCTATCTCTCTTCTGCTTCACTGTTCTTCAATTTATACCATCCCGTTTTTTGCTGCTATCAATCACTTGAAAATTTTTTGTAAAATTGTAGTAAAATCATTCATTTTCGATGCATTACCAGCATCCTCCAAATGATTCCCCATATTTCCGGCACTTTCGGTCCCCTCTGAAAAGCATCTGAAAATTTTACATTTCTTTCTAAGTATATGTGATCTGTTGCATTTCTATTTATGTAAAATGTATGTTTACGCAGATTCCTTCTGTAAATTTCCTTCTGTAAATTTTCTTCTGTATTATCTGATTTATTTTATAACTGATACAACGATCCATACATAAAAACAGACAGTTTATAAGAACCTCAATGGGTCCTTATAAACTGTCTGTTTTCATGTTATAAACTATGCTTTGTTTTTGGCTATTGTTTATATCTGGGGATTTTTCTCCATGATACTCATATATGCCGGACGCATGATCCGGTTATTCGTGATCAGCTCCTCGATCCTGTGTGCGCTCCATCCAACGATACGTGCAACTGCAAACATCGCTGTATAAAGCTCCATCGGAATTCCCAACATGTCATATACAAATCCGCTGTAGAAATCCACATTTGGACTTACACCCTTGAAGATCTTGCGCTGCTTTGCGATCAGCTCCGGGGCAAGCTCCTCTATGTTCTCATACAACCTGAGATCTTTTTCCCTGCCCTTTTCATGAGCCAGCTTAACGACATAATCCTTGAACACCCGCTCTCTCGGATCTGACAGGGAATATACGGCATGTCCCATACCATAGATCAGTCCCTTATTGTCAAATGCTTCCTTGTTCAGGATCTTGCTTAAATATGCTTCTATCTCATCTTTATCTTCATAGTCTTTTATATGTCCGCGAATATTATCCATCATTTCCATAACCTTGATATTGGCACCACCATGCTTTGGTCCCTTTAAGGATGACATAGCAGCCGCCATTGTGGAATAGGTGTCAGAACCGGAGGACGTAACAACTCTTGTTGTAAAGGTTGAATTATTACCACCACCATGCTCCATATGAAGGATCAGTGCCGTATCAAGTACCTTTGCCTCTACCTTGGAATATTTCTTATCCGGACGAAGCAGCATGAGAATATTCTCAGCCGTTGACAGATTCTTTGCCGGACGATGGATGAACATACTGTCATTCTTTACATAATGATTATATGCATTATATCCATATACAGCTAGCATCGGAAATTCACTGATCAGCTGGATACACTGACGCAGAGAATTATTCACACCGGTATCCTTTGCATTCTTATCATAGGATGCAAGCGTCAGGATACTACGTGTCATGGAATTCATGATATCCTCTGTCGGCGCTTTCATGATAACATCTCTTGTAAAATTCGATGGTAGTGTACGAAGTCCACCGATGATCTTTTCAAATTCATGCTGTTCTTCTGCATTTGGCAGCTCACCCATCAACAGGAGATATGCCACCTTTTCAAATCCCAGCTCATCTTCTCCCAGACTTCCGATCAGATTCTCCACCCGATAACCCCTGTACCAGAGTTCTCCATCACAAGGTACTTTCTTGCCATCCTGCACCTTAGAGGATACAATCTTTGAAATGTTCGTCAGACCGGTCAATACACCAACTCCGCGGTCATCGCGAAGTCCGCGGTTTACCCCATATTCATCATATAATCTTGGTGCGATATAATCATTTTTCTCGCATATCTTTTCCTGTGTTGCCACATACTCATTCATTTTCATCAGACTCATCATCGTTCTTCACCACCTGCATTTCTTCAATCTCACTCTCCATGACCGTATCCAGCTCCTTCATCAGGATCAACAGATTGATCATATTCTCTTTGCCGAATTTGTTAATTACATTTCCGTAAAAGTCCTTAATGATCGTTTCCTGAGCATGAAGCTGTTTCGCACCGGCATCCGTGATCGTTACATAAGTGCCGTCCGTACCATTTCCATCATGTGACCATTTGACATAACCGCGATCTCTGAGATCCCGGACTGCCTTTGATGTCTTACGGATACTCATCTGCATACGCACCGACAAATCGGTCAGATATGCCTTTCCTCCATAAATAGCGGAATCTCCGCTGATCGCCTCTATACTTTGCAGCGCAACATATTCCGCAACACTTAATTTAGAAAATAAATGCCGTACAGAGTCCCTGCTCATCATGTATTTTCTGTAGGTAAATTCATTCGATAATTTCGTAATATCAATTTCCTGTTCGACTATCTGTTCCTGCATAAACAACCTCCCTTTCCGGTACACATATAAAAGCCCCTGTTATCGCCCAACGTATATTATTTCACTGGATTGTACACAACAACAAGTATAAGTGTCCCTTTGATCTGTCAATTCTCTGTCCCTATGTAGTTTTATTTCTTGATCTTTTTATAGATTTTTCGTATCTGTTCCAAACATGAACGGAACAATGAATGAAAAGATTTTATTGAAATAATAGATTTAGATATACTCTACTTGATATGATAAATGAAACTTCCGGCTTCTGTCAACCGACTTTATCCTTATTTAAGAACTGCGCCGAAAATTTTAGAATTATGATAGAGGAACATTATCCTTATGGAGCAAGACACGTTCGTATGTCTTTGAAACAAAATGGGAAATACATCACATATTATTACGCAAGTCGTTTGCACTCTATTCCAACGCAGCGGTACTAAGTTCCTCGCCTACGGCGACTCACTAAGAACCGGCGTTGGAACAGGCTTGCTGCATAATAGTAATGCTATTTCCCATTTTTTGCCCTAGACATTGATGCTCGAAAGTTCTTGCTCCATAACGATAATGTACCGTGCATTTTTATGTCATAGTCAGCAACTTCTAAACAGGTTGTTTCACAATAGAAAAAGCAGCGTTACAATATATATACAGGAATCTAAGAAGTCACAGAAATTCTGTAAGAAAGCAATCGCAGAATATGAGAGCAAAGGGATCAAGCTGATTGAATCTCAGAGTGCAAGCTATGATCAGGATACCGCAGCAACAACAATGGCAGATATCCTTCAGGCACACAAAGACGTTGATGCAGTTCTCTGCTGCAACGATCTGATGGCAGTTGGCGCGATCACAGCTCTGGAAGAGAATAATATTGAAGCAGGCGAAAATGGTGTATTAGTTGCAGGTATTGACGGAAATGTTATTGCTTTACAGTCCATCGATGAGGGCAAAATGTATGCTACCGCTTATGACTGGTCTATTTTACAGGGTTACTATGCAGTACAGCAGGCATATGATCTGATTCAGGGCAAAGAAGTTCCGGAAGAAACCTATACTCCGGATACCATTATCACAAAAGAAAATGTGGCAGACCATCTGGAGCACGGAGAAGAGTTGGCTCAGTGGACAATGGGTGATAAGATCACAGAAGTATCTGATTACATGCGCAGTTATGTAGAGATGGGCGAAGGCCTGTAATAATAAGTTAGTCGTGCGTTCGACCTGATTTGGCCACCGGCATTTCTGCCGGTGGCATTCTTGAAAAAGGAAAGGCTTGATTTCTATGGATAAAATTGGAAAAGAAATATTACGGATGGAGCACATCTACAAATCCTTTGGCGGTACTCCTGTGCTGGAAGATGTTGCATTTAATCTGAAAGCGGGAGAGGTTCATGCGCTGATGGGGGCGAATGGTGCCGGAAAATCAACTCTGATGAAGGTCCTGGCCGGCGTGTATCTGCCGGATAAGGGAGATATTTATCACAATGACCGTCACATTCCTTTAAAGGGAACCGTTGAGGATGCACAAAAAGACGGTATTGCTATGGTTTTTCAGGAATTAAATATTTTACCGCATCTGAGCGTGCTGGAGAATATCTTTATTGCAAATGAAATCGTGCACAACGGCGTCTATGACTGGAAAAAGATGCGTGTTCGCGCGAAAGAGGTTATGGAAGAAGTCGGAATTGATCTTGATCTGGATACCCGCGCGGGAGATCTGCCGGTGGCAACGCAGCAGATGATAGAGATTACCCGTGCACTGAATCTGAATTCAAA
>OGYY01003021.1_pt1 | contig 11352 bp, 8 predicted proteins | sample 1576671 | NCBI WGS metagenome assembly OGYY01 (sample SAMEA3541593, study PRJEB24748) | human gut metagenome | biome: human gut; feature: human-associated habitat; material: faeces | place: China | collected 2012 | reverse complement strand
GGCGCAAGCCATCAGCGCGCGCATCCTGGGGCTGCCGGGTGAGGGCTACGACCTCTACGGAGGCCAGCGCGGAGGCGTGACGCCGCGCTTTCTGCTGGGCCTGGCGGGGCGCTACGCGGGCGGGCTGGCGGCCAGGCATTGGGCGCCCCGATGCCCGCACATGGGGTGCCGGCTGGTTTATGACGCGCATGCCCGCCTCTGGGAATGCCCCTGCCATGGCTCGCGCTTTGACGATATCGGCCGTGTGATCAGCGGCCCCGCGGTGCATGACGCGCAGGTGCGACGGTCAAAGTAGTCAGCCGTTTCGCCTGTGCCAGGCCTGGATTTCCTCCAGCCGCGTCTTGAAGCGGCTCTCCAGCCCCTGCTCGGTGGGGCGGTAATACGTTTTGCCCTTGAGCGAATCCGGCAGGCACTGCATGGCCGCGAGCTTGTCCGGCGTGTCATGGGCGTACTGGTATCCCTTGCCGTAGCCCTCGTGGGCCATGAGCGGAGTCACGGCGTTGCGGATGACCAGCGGCACGGGCTCGGCCAGCTGCTTGAGGGCGTCGGCCTTGGCGGATTCATAGGCCATGTAGAGCGAGTTGGACTTGGGCGCGAGCGACAGGTACACCACCGCCTGCGTCAGATGCACCGTGCATTCCGGCATGCCCAGAAAGTGGCATGCCTGATAGGCGGCCACCGCCAGCTCCAGCGCTCGCGGGTCCGCCAGCCCCACGTCCTCGCTGGCAAAGCGCACCACGCGCCGCGCCACATAGAGCGGGTCCTCGCCGGCCTCCAGCATGCGGGCCAGCCAGTACACCGCCGCGTCCGGGTCGGAGTTGCGCATGCTCTTATGCAGGGCGGAGATCAGGTTGTAATGTTCCTCGCCCTTTTTATCGTACAGCAGGGATTTGCGCGACAGGCACTGCTCCAGCATTTCCATGCTCACCCGAACGGAGCCGTCGCCGCTTTCGCCGTTGAGCACGGCCATCTCCAGCACCGACAGGGCGGCGCGCGCGTCGCCGTTTGCAAAGCGCGCGATCATCCCCAGCGCGTCCGGGGGAAGCTGCACGTCCGTGTCGCCGAAGCCGCGTGGGTCTTTCAGCGCGCGATCGAGCAGACGGGTCAGATCCTCCTCGCCCAGGGCGTGCAGGACAAACACCCGGCAGCGCGACAGCAGCGCGCCGTTGATTTCAAAGGACGGGTTTTCCGTGGTGGCTCCGATCAAAATGATGCTGCCCTTTTCCACAAAGGGCAGAAACGCGTCCTGCTGGGCTTTGTTGAAGCGGTGAATCTCGTCCACAAAGACCAGCGTGCGCTCGCCGAAGCGGCGGTTCTCCTCGGCTTTTTGCATCACGGCGCGGATCTCGCGGATGCCGCTGGTCACGGCGGAAAAGTCGATGAAGGACGCCTTCGTGCGGCCCGCGATGATGCGCGCCAGCGTGGTCTTGCCCACGCCCGGCGGGCCCCAGAAGATCATGGAGGAGAGATGATCGCTCTCAATCAGGCGGGTGAGCACCTTGCCGGGGCCCAGCAGGTGGCGCTGGCCCACAAATTCGTCCAGCGTGCGGGGACGAAGCCGCGCGGCCAGAGGCTGCGCGCCGTCCCGGTCAAAAAACGTCTGCTGCTCCATGCCGTGCGCCTCCTTGCGGGATTTGCCCTCACTATACTGTTTTGAGCCGGAAAATGCAAGCCCCCGGCGCGGTTGAAAAAAAGCGGGGTGCGGCGCGGCGGGCTTTGTGATAAGATGGAGGAGAAGCGGCGGGCGCTTTTCATCCCGAAAAAGCTCAACCCGGCTTTGGAGTTTTCAGCAAAGCTCGCACGGAGGCGTTCATGCGTTACAAGATCGGCGATATCGCACGGCTGTTCAACCTGTCCACCGAAAGCATCCGGCACTACGAACGGCAGGGGCTGATTCATCCGCAGAAGGCGGAGGGGTCCTCCTACCGCTACTATCAGGCGTGGGACATGGCGGTGCTCAGCGCCTGCCGGCAGTACCGCGCACTGGGCTTTACCCTGGAGGAGAGCGCGGACATGCTGGGCCAGCGCAAACCCACCGCCGTGCTGGATGAGCTGCGGGGGCGGGAAGTGGCCATTGAGCAGGAAATCGCCCGCCAGTGCCGGTTGCTGCGCACCGTGCGCGCCTGGCGCACAGAGGCGGAGGCGGCCTGCGCCCTGATGGGCCGCTTCGAGCTGGAGGTCAACGCCGCCACGCGCTTTCTGCCTTACCAGTACGGCGACGAGCTGACCCGCGACGAGGCGCACCTTTCCTGTGTGCGTGAATGGCTTGGGCACATTCCCTACGTATATGTAGGGATGCTGGTGCCGCTGGCCGGAAGCGGCGCGCATGCGGAAGCGCCTGTCACCGTGGGGCTGGGCATGGCCGAGGTGGGTGCGGACGTGCTCAAGCCGGCCAGCCATCAAAGCGTGGTGAGAATTCCCTCCCGGCTGTGCCTGCATACGGCGTTCCCTTTTGAAAGCGGCGCCTTTGACTGGGACGCATGGGCGGACGGCCTGTTTGCCCAGCTTGATCAGCGCGGCCTGAAGGCGGATGGAAACGCATTCTGCCGCTTCAATGTGATCTCCTGGACGGACCGGGGCATGAGCGCGGCCGTGGACTGCTTTGTGCCGGTGGTATGAGCAAAAATTATTGATATTTTTTTATCATTTTTCTCTTGACTCTCAAATAGATTGAAGGCGCACAATGCGGATGCAGAATCGGTACACGCAAAGAAAGAAGGAGGAAAATACCATGAAGAAGATTCTGTCTGTCATTCTGTGCTTGGTGCTGGCGCTGGGCCTGGCCGCGCCCGCCGTGGCCGAGGGCTACACCGCCGGGACCTATACCGCCAGCGCTGACGGCAACAACGGCCCCGTGACCGTTGAGGTGGATTTTGACGACAGCGCCATCACTGCCGTGCGCGTGACGGAGCATGCGGAAACCGCGGGCATCTGCGAGACGCCCATCGAGCGGATTCCCGCCGCGATCGTGGAAAACCAGTCGCTGGCGGTGGACGCGGTCGCGGGCGCGACCAACACCTCCAACGCCATTCTGGCGGCTGTGGAGGACTGCGTGAAGCAGGCGGGCGGTGACCCCGAGGCCCTCAAGGGCGCGGTGGAGAGCGCTCCCGCCGAGGAGCTTGAGGACATGACCACCGACGTGGTGGTCGTGGGCGGCGGCATCGCGGGCCTCACCGCCGCGCTGACGGCGTCGCAGGCCGGCGCGGACGTCATTTTGGTGGAAAAGCAGGCGGTTGTGGGCGGCAGCGGCCTTCTGACCGCCGCGGGCTTCTACGGCGCGGAAACCAGCGTGGTGCCCGCCGAGGTGGAAACCATCGACGAGATGTACAACCACATTCTGGACATGATCGCCGAGGGCGGCTCGCTGGACAACGTGGACACCGACCGCATCCGCCACCTGTGCGAAAGCACGCCGGAACTGGTGGAATGGCTGGAAGGCATGGGCTACGAATTCACCACCACCGACTTTGGCATCAAGGACGCCAAGCAGCACTACCACATCCTGGCCGACGGCTCCAACGGCCCCGGACAGGTAAAGATCCTTTCCGAGAACGTGGAAAAGGCCGGCGTCAACGTGATGACCGAAACCAAGTGCATCGCCCTCAAGCAGGAGGACGGCGTGATGACCGGCATCACCGTCTCTCAGGGCAACGGCACCTTTGACATAAACGCCAAGTCCGTCATTCTGGCCTGCGGCGGCTATGCCAACAACCCCGAAATGATGATGCGCCTGGCGCCCCAGTCGCTGTTCTCCTACAGCTGCGCCAACGCCGGCGCCACCGGCGAGGTGCTGCAGATGGCCGCCGATCTGGGCGCGGCCTGGTACAATGACCAGTTCATGCTCACCTGCGGCTTCACCTCTGATCCTGATTCCGCGCTGGGCATGGTGTGCTACCCGCCGTATGCCTCCATGCCGCTGGTGGACCAGACCGGCAACCGCTTCATGAACGAGTTCTCTCTCTGGACCCTCAATTCCGAGATGGTGCGCAACGTGGAAAACGCGCCGTTCTATGGCATCTTTGACAGCAGCTTCCTCAAGGGCACCGAGGCCGAGTTCAAGTACGATTCCATCGAGCAGGCCATCGCCGAGGGCAGCCCCTACGTGGTCAAGGCCGATACCCTCGAGGATCTGGCCGCCAAGATGGGCATCAAGGACGTGGATGCGTTCCACAAGACCATCGAAACCTACAACTCCGTCAAGGGCACCGATGATCCCGAGCCGGCCTTCGGCGTGCCCAACAACCAGCTGTCCTTCGTGGAGGAAGGCCCCTTCTACGGCGTGCTGATGGTATCGCTCAACGCGGGCACCATGGGCGGCATCCAGACCCAGATGACCGGCGAAGTGCTGGACATCTACGGCGAAGTCATGCCCGGCCTCTACGCCTGCGGCGAGGCTTCCAACGGCGCCATCTATGACCGCGGCTACATCTCCGGCACCTCCGTGCTCAACTGCTACGTGGCCGGACGCGACGCCGGCAACAGCGCCGCCGCTTACGCCCAGGAGTAATGGCTCCTATCGCCTGGCAAAAAAAGAGGGCCGCCTGTCCAAAAAAGGCTTGCATCCGGAGCGGATGCGTGTTATAATACTCCTTGTGACATAACGGGCGGTCCTCTGTCCGGGCAAGGCCGCGGGCACGAACGTCTACGAAGGAAGGAGGCCAATGAAATGAGTGAAATCATTCGTTCCATCGAAAAGGCTCAGCTCCGCACCGATCTGCCCACGTTCGGCATCGGTGACACCGTTCGCGTTTTCGTGAAGGTTGTGGAAGGCAGCCGCGAGCGTCTTCAGGCTTTTGAAGGCACCGTGATGGCGAAGCGCAACGGCGGTATCCGCGAGACGTTCACCGTGCGCCGCGTGTCCTACGGCATCGGCGTGGAGCGCACGTTCCCGCTGCATTCCCCCCGCGTGGACCATATCGAAGTGATCCGCCGCGGCAAGGTGCGCCGCGCCAAGCTGTACTACCTGCGTTCCCTGCAGGGCAAGGCGGCCAAGATCAAGGAAGCCAAGCGCGTGTAATCCAAATGAAAACGCCGGGAGCGCCCAAAGGTTTTTGGGCGCTCCTTTGCTATTCGTCATTTCAGGGAGGAAACACCATGCCAAAACTGGACAGGGAAGCGGCCGTGCGCTTCGTCATCGACGGACTGGACCCCAAGCCCTTCCGGGCCATCTGGGACCGCCTGCCGCAGATCGTGGGCAGCATGATCGAATACGACCTGCATTTCATGCGCCTCACCGGGGTGATCGCGCCGGACGGCGGCCCCGGCCCCAACGAATATGATGAGGACGAGGCCTTTGAGTATGTCTATGACGCCTGGCTGGGCGACAATCCCGGCGAGGACGACGAGGACATGACCGTGGCGCTGCTTTTGGACTGCTTCATGGAATTGTGGCACGAATACCTGTGGGGCCGCGGCTGAACGGCATGCGGCCTTCATGCCGGCGGGACATGGGCGCGCCTTACGGCGACTGCTTCACATGTACCGCCGCCACGATCACCTCCGCCGCGCCCTCCAGTCCCAGGCGCTGCGTATCCAGGCACAGGTCGTAGGACGCAGCCTCACCCCATTTGAAGCTGGAGAGGCTGTTGCAGTAATCGGCGCGCTCCCGGTCTGCCCGGCGCACCTGCGCCAGCGCCTTTTCCGCCGTCAGACTGTCGCGCTGGGCGATGCGTGCGGCGCGGTTTTCCACGCTGGAGGTGATGAACACGCGCAGCAGGTCCGGCCGGCCTGCCAGCACTTGGTCTGCCCGCCGGCCCACGATCACGCAGCCGCCTTCGGAGGCAATCTGCTCGATCACCTCGCGCTGCGCCCGGTCGGCGATGCTGTGCATGGGCTCCGGCTGGTCCAGCGTGTAGATCTGCTCCACCAGGCTGCGCGCCTTTTCGTCGATGCTGGCCACGTACTGCACCGACAGTCCGCTGCGCTCGGCGGTGGAGGCCAGCAGGCTCTTGTCGTAGAAGGGGATGCCCAGCCGCTGCGCCACCATGCGTCCCACCGTGCGGCCGCCCGCGCCGTAGCTGCGGCTGATGGCGATCACCGTCGACACGTTCGGGTTATAGGCCTGCGTGAAGGGTTCGTCCTGTGCCAGCGCCGCCTCCGAAAGCGGCGCTTTTTGTTTCATGCGGCGGTAGTATACAAGGCACATCGCAATGCCGAACACCGTCGAGAGCGGAACCGCCAGGCCCACGCCCGTCAGCGATACGCCCGGCTGAATGCTCATGAAGTAGGAGACCGGCAGGCGGATCAGAAACGCCTGCGCAATGCTCTGCACCATGACGAACGTGGAGCGGGAATGGCCGTTGAAATAGCCCAAAAAGCTGAACAGCACGCTGGTGAGCACCGCCTCGGGCGCAAAGCCGCGCAGGTATTCGAAAGCGCGCGCGATGTCCCGCTCGCTTCCCGAAAACAGCGAGGCCAGCACATCGCCTTTGAACAGCGCCAGCGCGGCGATCACCACGCCGATGGCCGCGCCCACGCCCATGCCGTAGAGCATGCCCTTGCGCGCGCGCTCCTCCTTGTTCGCGCCCACGTTCTGCGCCACGAAGGACGCCATGCACTGCATGATGGAGGATGGCACCAGCATCACGAAGGACTGGATCTTCTGCGCGATGCCGTAGCCGTTGGAGGCGTCCAGTCCCAGCCGGTTGATGAAGGCGCAGATGGCCAAGAAGGTAATGTTGGTCAAGAGTTCCTGTAGCGCAAGCGGCGCGCCCACGCGCACGAACCCGCCCACTTCCCTGTCCAGGCGGATGTCCCGCATGGAGAAGGAGAAGGGCAGCTTCTGCCGGCGGATGATCAAAAGCGAGAGAATCACGCTCACCGCCTGCGCCCCGATGGTGGCGATGGCTGCGCCCGCCACGTTCATATCCAGCACCGCCACCAGCACAAGGTCGCCCACGATGTTGACCACGCAGGCGATGCCCACGAACAGAAGCGGCAGCCGCGAGTTGCCCAGGCCGCGGAAGATGCAGCTGATCAGGTTGTAGAACACGATGAATACGCATCCCATGCCGCAGATGCGGATGTACTGCGCCGTCAGCTGCACCGCCTCGGCAGGCGCCTGCATCAGCACCGCGATCTGCTCCGCAAAGACGATCAGCGCCACCGTCAGCACCGCCGATACCACCAGGAAAAACGCTACCGCCCGCCCGATCAGCCGGCCGATGCGCTCGTTCTGCCGTTCGCCCAGGTAGCGGCCGATGAGAATCATCACGCCCGCCGCCAGCTGGCTGAGGACAAAGGTGACCAGGTTCATGATGCTGCTGCCCGTGGATACGCCCGATATGCCCGCGTTGGTGCCGAAATGGCCCACCACCAGCATGTTCACGGCGCCGTACATGGCCTGTAAGATCTGTGCCCCCAGTATGGGAATCATAAATTGCATCATCTTGCCAAAGATGCTGCCGCTGGTAAAATCCTGCTTGGCGTCCATGACGCGTCCCCTCCTTACCTCTTTTGCTTGCGTACCATTCTAAACCCTGTTATTATAATAGAATCAATAGGAGGAACGCCATGAATCGCTATTTTACCATCAGCAAGTTTGCCAGGCTTCGCGGAATCGACATCAATTCCCTGCGCTACTACGAGCGGCTTGGCATCCTAATACCCGCGTACACCGATCCGCATACCAGGTACCGCTACTATACCGCCGAGCAGCTTTCGATTCTGGACATGATTCTATTATGCATCAATCTGGGCGTGCCGCTCAAGGAGCTGAAGGCCTACTTTGACGAGAGCGGACGTTTTCAGAACCGGGCCCTGTTTGAAGAGGGCAAGCGGCGCACCAAGGAAAAAATCCGCGAATTGCAGGGCAGCCTGCGCAGCATCGAGCACACGCTGACGTTTTTGGAGGACACGGGCCGCTATACGCAGAAAAACACGCCCTACTGCCGTCCCATTCCGCGCCGGCGGCTGGTGACGGCGCCGTACGGGGGCGGCCTGAGCGATATCAACGCGATGGAGACGGCCTTTGCCACGCTCAATACGTACGCGAGGGAACGGCAGCTCTTCCCCGTGCTGCCCATGGGCATACTCAACCGCTTTACCGGCGGACGCTTTTTGCGCGCCGTGTACTGGGAAATCTCCGAGCCGCTCAGCGCGGACGAGCGCATCGTGGAGCTTCCCAAGGGATCGTACCGGTGCGTGCAGGCGGACTGGCAGCCGGGGGAGGATATGGAGGCGCTGCTGCGGCGGTATTTTGACCTGCGCGACGGGGATGCGGTGCTTGTTTCCAACCTTGGGCAAAGCCGGCTCGAGCCCGAAACGCACACCTTTGAATTGCAGCTGCTCAGCGGCGGGGCGGACGGGGCGCGGCAGCGGTTCGCCGGCCTGTAACACTTGCGCGCCGGGCAGGAATCCGGCAGCGCAGCGGCGAAATTCCCTAGGAAACCAACATCAGAAGGAGCGCTTGGCGGATGAAATGCCCGAATTGCGGAAAATGGAATCAGGCCAGCCTGCCGCACTGCATTTACTGCGGACAGGAACTGCCCAACGACGCCTACGGCCCCCAGGGCGTGCCGGCCTGGCAGCTGGAGCTGGAGGACAGGGACCGCAAGAACAGTTATGTTCGCATAGATGAATCGGGTCAGGAAGAAACCACCAGCGACCCGCGCGATACTTTGGCCAGCGAGATGGCGGACCTGAAATCCCGCAAGATCACGGGCGAGCAGAAGCAGCGCATGCTGCGCGAGGAAGCCGCCCGGCGCGGCATGGCGCCATCGGGGCGCTCGGTGCGCACCACCAGCAACCGCGGCACCTTCTTTTCTGCCTATGACGACCCCGACACCACCCTGCGTCCCGTGGCGCCGGAGCTGGTGGAGGAGAGCGAGGTGGCGCCCGACGCCAGGCGCGTGGTGCCGGTCAAGTACCGCACCACCTACTCCCCCTCCCAGCCGGAGGATGAGGTCTATGGCTATGGCAACACCCGCCGCATCGTCAACATCCAGCACCCGGACGAAAGCGAGACGGTGTATGACGGCTATCACGATACAAGCGCATATTTGCCGTCGTTTGCCAATCAGGACGAATTCGAAAACTCCATGCGCCTCAAAAACGCCGCCCTCAGCCGCAAGCCGCGCCGCCACAGCGGCAGGCGCATCCTGCGCTTTGTGGTGCTGCTGGGCATGCTGGGCGTGGCGGGATGGCTGGCGGTGGCGTTCGTCGTCCCCATGCTCACGGCCGATCGGGATGTGGACGAGCGTACCGCCGTGGTCATTCCCACCATCCGCGACGACATGGCGGCCCACACCGTGACCATTCCCGGCGAGGACGGGCAGCGCATCACCATCCGCGAGCTGCGCACCTCGGCCATCGTGACCGGGGGCATCGCCACCTTTGATATCCTGGACCACGTCTGGTATGACAACTACGAGGACTATCTTCAGGATACCATGACCGTGACCCTCACGCCCTATGTCATCACCGATTCGGGCAAGCAGCAGGCGCTGGAGCCCATTCACTACGAGATCGACATCCCGCTCTCGCCCATCGAGCTCAGCACGCCCGACAGCCCCTACCAGGTCGTGAGCACGGCCCTGTACAACATTGTCTTTTATGTGCGCGAGGGCAGCACCGTCACCATCAATGGCGAGGACTACAGCGACCTGGTCAACACCGAGGGCGGCAAGGTCAGCTACAACGCCACCGTGCAGCCCATCGGCGAAAACAATTTTGAAATTCGCGTGCGCAGCCAGTATTGCCGCGAAAACACCCTCACCGTAACCCTCTACCGCGAGAAACAGGAGATACCGCTGGATCTGGCCAGCGATATCGGCAGCACCAACGACGACGGATTCATGACCGTGCGCGGCACCACGCTGCCCGGCGCGGTGGTGAAGGTGCTTTCGCCCTATACGGATTTGGATATCACCAATACCGCCGTGGACGGATCGTTCAGCTTCGTCGCCAAGTTTGACAAAATCGGCGAAAACACCATCGTGATCACGGCGGATTATCCCGGCAAGGCGACCACACGCGTGGAGCATATCGTCACCTATGTGCCAAACGTCGATATCTATTCGCGCAAGGCCTGGAGCATGAAGGATATGTACACCAATTACATGGACAACCTCAGCACCCGCGTGGCCAATCAGCAGATCTACATCTGCCAGAAGGCCATCGTCACCTCCATCGAAACCACCAAGCCGCAGCGCGCCTTTGTGAACGTGGGCACGGAGGAGTCGCCCATGCTGGTGTACGTGGAAAACGGGTCCCGCACCACCTGGGAGGTGGGCAAGTGCTACGACCTCTACGGCGACGCCTACGGCATGTATGACAGCAAGCCATGGTTGATCGTGCGTTATACCTATGAAAAGGCCCCTGATTCCTGAGGAGAGAGCCGAAAGAGGCCGTCCGGCACAATGCCGGACGGTCTCCTGTTTTTTTAGGAACGCTTTGTGCGGCTTTCACCCGTCAGGCCCAGAGCCTTGAGCATTTCCACAATGGGAAGCGGCATCAGGCTCAGCAGGGCCACCAGGCCCCATTGGGCGGGGGTCAGCACAGCCACGTGGAACAGACCCTGCAGGAAGGGCACCAGCAGCACGCACAGCTGTAGCGCGACACCGCCCAGGAAGGCGGGAATCATCCACCGGTTCAGCTTGCCGCACAGGAAGGCCGAATGCGTGTTGCTGCGCACGTTGAAGGCGTGCACAAGCTGGGAGAAGGCCAGCACCGCAAAGGCCATGGTATGCCCCGTGTCCGGGCTTACGCGCACGCCGGCCAGATAGGCCGTGAGCGACAGACCGGCGATCATCAGCCCCTGATAGATCACGCGGAAGAGAAGCGGTCGGGTGAAGATGGGGGAGCGGGGGTCACGCGGCGGGCAATCCATCACGTCGGGTTCGGCAGGCTCCATGCCCAGCGCCAGCGCGGGCAAAGAGTCGGTAATCAGGTTCACCCACAGGATGTGAATGGGCAGAAGCGGCGAGCCGAGATTCAGCACCGTAGCCACGAAGATGAGTAACACCTCGCCCAGATTGGAGCTGAGCAAAAACTGGATGGCCTTGAGGATGTTCATGTAGACAACGCGGCCCTGCGCCACCGCGCCCACAATGGTCGCAAAATTGTCGTCTGTCAGGATCATGGCGGCGGCTTCCTTGCTGACCTCGGTGCCGGTCTGGCCCATGGCCACGCCGATATCCGCGCGCTTGAGCGCGGGCGCATCGTTCACGCCGTCGCCGGTCATGGCCACCACATCGCCCCAGCTCTGCCAGGCCTTCACGATGCGCACCTTGTGCTCCGGCGATACGCGGGCGTAGACGGCGATATCGCGCACCTCCTCGCGCAGGCGCTCATCGTCCATGCGGTCCAGGTCCTGCCCGGTCACCACCCGGTCCTGCTTTTCCAGAATGCCCA
>OGYY01003018.1_pt1 | contig 11352 bp, 11 predicted proteins | sample 1576671 | NCBI WGS metagenome assembly OGYY01 (sample SAMEA3541593, study PRJEB24748) | human gut metagenome | biome: human gut; feature: human-associated habitat; material: faeces | place: China | collected 2012 | reverse complement strand
TTCAGGCCCGCCTCAGGATCGTCGATGCCGTTCCACCAGCCGGCCTTGTAGAAGTTGTCCTCGCTGCTGGCCCGCATGAGTACGGTGGCCTCCTCCGGATAAGCGGAAATGATGGAGCCGCCCTTGGTGTAGGTGGTAGAATATCTGAGCGACGAAGATGCCTTTGCCGAACTGCTGGCCAGAAAGAGCGACAAGGAACTTTTAAGGGAACAAAAGCGCTGTGAGGAGGAACTGCAAAAGGCGATGACCCGGAACGACACCGTTTCCCGGCTCTATGAAAAACTCTATGAGGACAACGCCACGAAAGGTCAGTGATGAGTGGTTTATGCAGCTGTCCCATAAATATGAGGTGGAGCGAATGGCGCTGAAAAGTAAGATCACCGCCCTTCGCAAGAAGCTGTCCGAATCCGGAAAGCAGCAACAGCAGCGGGAGAGCTTCATCCTTGCTGTGCGGCGGTTTATGCAGATGGATTACCTGACAGCGCCGCTGCTGCGAGAGCTGATCGACCACATTGATGTGTTTGAAACGGAGGGGATCGGCAAGAATCGTACCCAGCGGATCGTGATCTACTACCGCTTTGTTGGCTATGTGGAGATCCCGGCAGTGCCGAGGCATCCGCATTACAAAGCGGATACCCGCCAAGGAGTCGCTGTCGAATACCTCACAGAGCCGAAAACAGCATAACGAAAAGGAGCAGACCACTTGCCTGCTCCCTGCATCAAATCGTATCGGAATAGAAAAATCGAGTGGTCATAAGTGAAATCCCTTATGACCACTCGATATGGTGCGCGAGGCGGGACTTGAACCCGCACGCCCGTAATGAGCACTAGAACCTGAATCTAGCGAGTCTGCCAATTCCACCACTCGCGCATATCCGTTCTTCTTTTTTTCACCGCAGGAGAGGGATGGTGCGAGTGATGGGACTTGAACCCACACGTCCAATCGAACACAAGCACCTCAAGCTTGCCTGTCTGCCTATTCCAGCACACTCGCAAATGAGTCCCTCAACCGGCGACTTGTTTATTATATCATTTTGTTCGATTTTGTCAAGAGCTTTTCCCAACTTTTTTATTTTGGCAAGTTGTAATATGTATTTTGACAGGTGGGACCTGTCGAAATACAGGGGCGGATCAAGGCCCAGAAGATATGGAGGTACATCCAATGGAAGAAAAGGTATTTGTATCGGCACCTCTTAGCTGCCTCCGATGTCTGCCGTGTAGTCCCCTCCTGCGGCAGTCAAGCTGCCGTCAGGCGTTCTATTATCCTGAATAACGAACCAATCTGTATTCATCTTCTGAATACCGGCACCGCCGGTATTGCTTTTCGCTATATTTGTGCCATTCAATTCCAGCGTTACCGCACCCTGCCCTGTCGTTTTGATTGCAGAGCCGCTGCTCATTTGAATGTCCACATTGAAAAGTCCGTTTTCCCCCATCCGCTTTAATCGTAATCGCATTTTGGGTCATGGTACCGGTAATCACAACATAAGTAAAAGGCCTGTTTTTGCCGGAAAAAGTCCTGTTCAAGACCGGCAGAATTCACGGATTTTCTAATAGAAATGCCGCAGACGATGCGGAGGCCGTTTGGCGCTCCCACAAAAAGAAATCTGCGAAAAATTACAGTCTTGACCGTCAAACGACTTCCTCACAAATAGGAGAAATCACGGGTGTAAAACGGAACTGTTTCTTGAAAAATTTGCGGATTGTTTGCCGTTTTTTCCGAATGTCGTTTTTCTATCCCTGCCTCGGAATCTCACCGCAGCGTTGTTCTGCTTGCCCCCATCGGGGAGGTCGTGGCAGAATCATATCCCATTCGGACGGTCATTCAGTTTTCAATTTGCCCCTCAATTGGTAGGCAGCGAGAAGGGCCGGAAATTAACCCCCTCTGCAAAATTGTTTGAACGGTATCTATAACGGTAAAAAGAGTCGGTACACAGCACATCAAATCAGCGGGAGATGATCTCTCGCTATATCTTTGATGAAACTATGTACCGGCTCTGAAATTCAGAAACCTTCAATGTCTGCTTTTTCCGCGACTCAGGCAGACGCTGCAACAGGAACGGCGCAGCCGCAATCTCTTTCGTCGGCTGCCTTGCGTTTCATTCAGATATTCAGTTGTGGCTCTCTAATGAGAGCATATAGATTATATCATACAGAACACTTGTTCGTCAATCTTTTTCGGTATATTGTGACAGGAAAGACGGCTGCCGTTTCCGACAGCCGCCCTTGGGTTAAACATTTGATTTTACTTTACGCTATACTTTTTCTTTTTGCTGACAACCGTTGTGCCAATGGCTGCACCGCCGCTGACGAACAACAGGGCCATCCACAAAGCAACGTTGCTTGTATCGCCGGTCTGCGGACTCTTATCAGATGTTCCCGGCTTGGTGCTGGCAGGTTTTTTCTCAAGAGCAGCAATCGCATCTTCGATAGCCTTTGCCATTGCATCCACTTCGCTCTGTTCAGTGATATTCTTATCACGGACAACAGCATTGACGGCAGCTTCTACACCGGAGAAATCCTTGTAGTCATCCTTCTTCAAAGCGTTCGCTTTGGCAATGGCTGCATCTACCTTTGTGTAATCAGCATCCTTGTATTGCAGGGCAGCAATGGCATCCTCGATAGCTTTTGCCATTGCATCTACCTCGCTCTGCTCAGTAATGTTTTTGTCTCGGACAACAGCATTGACGGCAGCTTCCACAGCGGAGAAATCCTTGTACTCGTCCGTGTTCAGTGCATTTGCTTTGGCAATGGCTGCATCAACCTTAGTGTAGTCGGCGGGGATGTTATTGTCATCCCACACAAAAGTTGGATGACCGATTCCGGCAACCCATTCAACGCCCGCACCGGCATTGGTTTGCAAGCCAGCAAGGACATCTGCGGAGGTGAAGTTGGAGACAGCAGTGCCGCACGATGACTGGTCAAAGGTCGGGTCGGCACCCGCAGTACCTGCATCCCAATCAACCACCAGCTTAGCAACGGCTAAGTAATTGCCTTTATTATCAGGATATGTTTCCTCATCAAGCGTTACACCATCAGGAGGGGTATCCGGCCAAATGCAGTCGGTAACATGGGGCTTTACAACAGCTGTAATCCAAGTGATATTGCCAGGCTCAACGCCAGTGATGTTTTTTGTTGCAACTATGCAATTTTTGATTATTACGCCAGGCCTGTTCCCAGAGAAGTTTTCAAAGTTTGCACCGAGAATACCACCTACAGCTGAATAGATATTTTTGCAGGAAACAGAACCGCCAAACCAACAATCGGTAATCGACGAGCTGTCCGCAGAGTTTTCCCACTGACCAATCAGCCCGCCAACGGTATCAACATGATCTTCATCGGATTCTGTACTGATAACCGTGGCGTCTGAGCCGCAGCCTTTTACTTGTGTGCTCCCAGTGCATTGGCCAATCAGTCCGCCGACCATCTTGTCGCCAACATTGTTTTCTATCTTTCCGCTTGTATAGCAGTTTTCAACTGTGCCGCCATCGACCCAATCTGCCAAAATGCCGGCAAGTAACGAACCATCATTTGAGGCAATATCAGCGTCTATAACAAGTAAATTCTTTAATGTACCACCGTCAGAAACAACTCCGAATAGTCCGTTTCGAATAAGTTCGTCACCAGTAGAGTGATGATGCAAATTCGTGATTTTGTGATACTGCCCATCAAAAGTACCAGCAAAATATCTGCCAAAGTTGCTGCCATTTCCAATGGGGGTCCACTGGCAGCCGGATAAGTCGAGGTCATTATCTAAGTAAATCGTTTTCCCTTCAAATGATACAGATGCAGTTTTGTCATTGACTAACTGCGCTAAACCGGCCAACTGTTCGGCAGTGGTGAAATGGTATTCAGTGTCCGTCTCATGGTCGGTGTACCAGCTTATATCTGCCGTACCGTCCCAATTATCTACTGAAGTTCCTTCAGCAAACGCTGTCATCGGAACAAGTGCCATCACAAGGCACAATGCAAGCAGAAGGCTTAGAATTTTCTTCTTCATTTTTATTCCTCCAAAATAAGGGAACGCTATTCAATTATCTGTTGTACTTTTTCTTCCTGCTTACAACCGTTGTGCCAATGGCAGCACCGCCGCTGACGAACAACAGGGCCATCCACAAAGCAAGGCTGCTTGTGTCGCCGGTCTGCGGACTCTTATCGGATGTTCCCGGTTTGGTACTGGCAGGTTTTTTCTCAAGAGCAGCAATCGCATCTTCGATAGCCTTTGCCATTGCATCCACTTCGCTCTGTTCAGTGATATTCTTATCACGGACAACAGCATTGACGGCAGCTTCTACACCGGAGAAATCCTTGTAGTCATCCTTCTTCAAAGCGTTTGCCTTGGCAATGGCTTCGTCAACCTTATTGTAGTCGGCAGGTAAATAAGTCATTGCAATCGTCTGCGTATGCGTTGCCGCATCGGCGGTGATCGTTATATTGCCGGTGTATGCTTTGCAGTTATCGGCTGTTACTTCAACAGGGTAAGTTCCAGCCTCCAGACTGACAGAACCGGTAACCTCCTGACCATTCACTTTAATAACAACATTGGTCAGACCGTCCGGCGTTACAACGAAAGAAACCGGATAGACAGCCTTTGTGATAAAATGAACATTTTTATAAAGTGCAAAGTACTGAGTACCACTGGAAAGCAGGTCAATTTCTGTTCCTTCCGAGTCTACAGCTTTTGCATAGTTCAGATGATAGCCATCGGCAATCACAGGCACACATTCATCAAAAATTGCAGGGATATTGTTCACATTCGTATTCTTTGCATCAATCTCTGCTTCTTCTACGGTGAAAGATCCGTTACCGCCCATGGGGTATTCACTGTAAGTGGTTACTTTAGCGCCGCCCTTGATCAGAATATCGCCTCTTGTCCATATTGCGCCGTCCGCAGTAGAGGTGCATTTTACCTCGCCGCCGTTAACCGTCAGATCGCCCTCGGTAAACAAAGCGGGATAATAGCTTGTTGCTTCCACCTTGGAGTTGATAATTTCAATTTTGCCCGCGCCGTTTTCATCGCCCATATACACTGCGTTAAATTGATCCGCGCTTGCGATCAAAACAACCTCGCTGTTGTTTTTAATCACCAGCTCCTTGGCACTTGCAGCAGTGTAATAGGAAGAGACCGCAACCTTTGCGCCGTCAATGGAAAGCTTTCCTTTATTATAAGAAGTAATTCCGCAGCCCTTGACAGAAGTTATATCAAGCTCTGCACCTTCGGATATGCTGATGTTGCCATTAAGCGTATAGAGTGCATCCCATTTTACATTGATTGTAAGCTTACCGTCACCGATAATATTGTAATTATCACTGCTGCCGTCTGCAAAAATTCCGCCGCCGTTATCTAAAGTAATGCTGTTTGTGCCGGAAAGCTTGATCGTTAAATCGGTGTCTCCGACTACTCTGATACCGTACTTAGGACTTTCATCGCTTTTGCCGCCGTTTGTAATTGTGGCATTGTTAAGCGTAAGGGTCTTTGTATTCGGGTCGTAGCTTGCGGTTCCCTCTCCACAGGTGATGGAAAGCTTTTCACTTGTAAATTGCTCGCCGTTTACATACAAATCGTAGTTTTCCGCAGCAAAGGCTACGGTCGGTAGCAATCCAACTACCATTACAATGCTGAGTAGGATTGCAAATAGTTTTTTCTTCATTTTCATTCCTCCCAAATAATTCTATCCGCTATTTTTACTTTCTCCGACAGCGGACACGCCGGAGAAGACAGGAGGTTTAACCGGAAAAGATAGATTTGCCGGTCGCGGTTAGAACTTCAATATCAAACCACCACCCTTCCGGCAAACGCAAAAGCCGAAGCCAAGGCACAATGCGCCCTGTCTCCGGCAACTGGTTCGTTATAAATTGTATGAAATAAGACTTGACACGCTGAAAAAACGGCGCTATGCTCCTGCCGAGCCGAGCCGAGCCGAGCCGATAATAATCGGCGCATTTCCATTTGCCATAGTCAAGTCCTCCTTCCATGATTTCTAAGGCAAAAAGGATATAAATCCCCCTACCCCATAGATATACAACAGCATTATAGCAGATTTTTCCCGAAATCTCAAGTAGTTTTTAGAATATTACTCTCTTTTTTCTCAAAGTATTGCCTTCTTCCATTACTCACGGAACTTTATGACTTCTTGAATACTTCCCGAAAAAGAAAAGCCGCCGTCGCTTGACAGCGACTTTTCTCTTTAGCGGGTAAACCGTATCAGCAGTTCATTTATAGCATCCACTGCGCCGTGTCTTTTCGCCTGTATCTCTCGATTTCTGCTTGCAGCTCCTTTCGCATTTCCTGCAAAGCTCGTTATATTTCTTCCTGCCACGCTCATCAAGAAAGAACGCCCATTCTCTCTTGAGGTATTTCGGCATACGGGGCATAACGGACACCTCCTTTTCACTGCCGAATTGCCGATTTGCTCCCGAAACGCAGAAATGCCCAAAACCTGACCCCGCTGTATGGTTTCGGGGCGATTTTGGGCGTTTTCTTTCGATATGAGCGGCTTTGTTTTAGCGGCGGTATCCTTTACCGCCAACCGTTCAAAAGCCGCTGTTTGTCGCTTCCGGGTAACAAAAAAGCGCCGTATCGCTACGACGCTTTTGTCTTGCTCGGAAAAGAATATTATGTTGCGTTCAAAAATTATATTTTATCTTTCCACCACGGGAAATTGCCTCCACCAATTCCCCAAAAATATGTTTTTAAGGCATCCATTGATACTCCATAATCAATAGTAGATTTTCTTGAAACCAAATCCGCCCATATCATTAGACGGCGATTTAGCGCCTCGATATCAAGCGTTTTGCTTCCTGACAATTCCATTGGGTCATTTTGAGCCATTCTTCCAAAAAAGAGTTCTGGACTATTTTTTATTCTACGATAGACCCCTGGAAATTTCACTTTTTTACCATTGGACAATAGCATTTCCTCTTGTCCACCTGCTGAAAATTGATCTCGTATGTGGGGGTCAACAATTCCTTGTGAAGTTAACCACAACGCATATCTATCATAATTACCGCCAAATACTTCTGGATAATTCACGCAACCAAAGATAGTGTATTTTCGCTTATCTTCTGGCGATACATTTTTCCATAGTTTTATCGTTGCAGATACCGTTTCATCAGAGGAGTCTCCTGTCCACCATAGGCTTTCTCCCTCTTTTAGTTGACTGCGATAATATTTCGCAACTGGAGCAATCGGATTATCCATTTTTCTTAGGTCATCATAAGGAACGCCCATTTTATCAAAAATGGTTTCACCTTGGTTTAACCTCATATCAATAAGATAGCGTGGCATATGAGTTACAGCAATACCATATAAGCACTGTTCATAAGGTTTTGATAAAAACTCTATTGGATTTCCGCCAAGTTTGCCGAAAGTCATATATATTCGTTCAATGCCATTCACTCTTGTCGTTTCAAGTATACTGCTTCCCGTTGATGTCCAGTGATTTTCTTTGGTACTTTTCACCTCTACGCCGTAATAATTTGCAGCAATAATATCGGGAAATCTTTGACCAGAAATTTTTTCAATTGTGTTCTCGAATGCAGTACCCTTTGCCGATTCAACAAGAGCTTCTTTCACATCATCCTCAAGCGGATTACCGCCTCTTGTAGCATAGTATTTAGGTCGTTTTAATGCGTCGGCATTCAAAAGCCGGTCAGTTTGAAACATCAGCTTCTGAAATTCGCTTAATGGCGGATGAGGATTAACTGATACGATCATTTCATTTCCTCCTCAAAATAAACACTCCACTTTTCTGATATATGTTTTGCAATGTTGTATGCAAGGACACAGGGCACGGCATTACCGATAATTTTATATGCATCACTGGAGGATACTCCACAAACATCTCCTCTTTTGGGAATGATAAATTGATAATCATCAGGAAAAGTCTGAATGCGCGCACATTCTCTCACAGTTAGCCTGCGCTCTTGTAATCCAGCCATCAGCTCTTCTGTATGGCTTCCTCCGTGTTCTGCAGCAAGGCGGCGATATTCAATATTGCCGTGATGTTCGGATCGGATTGTCGGTCCGATGGAGTCCAGCCTTATTTCTATTTGTCCCTGACAATGTTTTCCCATATACTTTGCTTTAGAATACTTCTTCTGGGATGGATCATTAGTTTCATTGGGTTCTAACAGGCCATTAAATGCCTCACAACAAGTTACAGGAGGATATAAAGAAGCATCATCAGTTGTAAACGAATGAGTTCTTGGAGGATATGGGTCATAAGTAACAGGAATATCCTTCTTTCTCAGTGCCGTCAATGCGTTTTTTTTGAGAGCCGACTTCTTAAACCCGAAAAAAATCACACGCTCTCGTGATTGTGGCACACCATAATCTGCTGCGTGAAGTACCCTTGCCGGAACAACAAGGTATCCGCCATTTGCAGCATTTGAAAAGTCTTTTTCGATGACCTCTTTAACATCATCTAAGTTTGTAAGCCCTTTTACATTTTCGGCAATAAACAAAGCTGGTTCTGTTAGCGTTACAACATCTCGCATCCACATATACAGTTGTCCACGACTTTCCACAGAAGGTTCTCCAACTTCTAATTTTCCTCCATTATGGCTCTTTTCAGAATTAAAGCCCTTTCTTTTGCCTGATATTGAAAAATCTTGACAAGGAAATCCACCAGTAACAACATCAATATTGTCCGGGAAAACCTTTTCGCCATCTTTTGCACGCTTCACAAGATCAACAATACTATCAATATGATATATTTCTTTGGCATTCTTCATTCTATTGGAAAAATAAGAAACCCAAGCCGTCTTTGCATCTGGACGAATATCATTAGCAAAAACAGTATGAAATCCTGTCTCTGCCACTCTTACGGTATTGCCGCTTTCTTCTGTAATCCAATCTGGGTGAACCTTAATGTTAATTGAACGCTTGAGGCAGGTAAAGCCGCCTTCAAATCCAATATCCATACCGCCACACCCAGAAAATAAAGACAACACATTCACAACATAGTCCTCACATTTCATTTTGAGCGTTGAGCCACTCAATTTCTATCGATTCGTATTGGAGTTTATGTTTTTCACAGAACTGTTTCAGATTTTTCATTGCAGTTAAATTAGGCTTTGCTTTTCCGTGTTCCCATCTATTTATGGTTGAAGCGGTTACTCCCAACTCTTTTGCAAAAGCTTCTTGTGTCATAAAAGCTTTTTGTCGAGTTGTTTTCAAAGCCAAGGAAAGTTGCATCATTCTTACGCCCTCCTAACACGATATTGGAATTATTATAGTATTAACCACGCGTTTAATCAAGCGGTGCTTAAAAAATTTTCAGTTTCTTCGATTACTCACGGAACTTTATGACTTCTTGAATACTTCCCGAAAAAGAAAAGCCGCCGTCTGCGACAGCAGCCTTTCCGATAGCTTGTTATGCGTAAATCAAATCGTTTGAAACAACCTCCATAGCGGCGCTGCGGATGCTGTTCCCCTTCTGTACCCACAGCATTTGGTTTTCCGCTTTGAGTGCTTCCGTCATGCCCTCCTTTTCGGCAAGTTGTTTTACCAGCCGAGAGAACATTTCCTCTGCTTGCTCGTTTATGTCGGCAAGGTAATCGTTCAGCTTGCCGCTTATCAGCAGTTCGGAATAGAGTCCCTTGCGGTGCTGTTTCAGATACCGCAAATGCCGCTGTCCCCATACGCCGATATACGCCGTTCTTTCTTCGGGCAGTTTCAGGCAGGGAAGATAGCAATTGCCCTGCACTTCATACCAAAGCCCGTTTTTCTCGTTATAAATGTACTTGTCCATTTTGTAATCCTCCAATATGATTGATTTTACCTACGATCCAATCATTCCGGCTGATTACAAAAGCCGAGGGAGAGGACTTCCTTACGAAGCCTCTCCCTTGGGACAGTCCTTGCTTTTTATGTAAACTCTCGCTTACTTGTTGCTCAGATACTCGTCAATGGACTTGGCGCCCAGCTTACCGGCGCCCATAGCCAGAATGACGGTGGCCGCACCGGTAACGGCATCGCCGCCGGCATACACGCCCTGACGGGAGGTCAGGCCATCCTCGTTGACGATGATACCGCCCTTCTTGTTGACCTCCAGACCCTTGGTGGTGGACTTGATCAGGGGGTTGGGGGTGGTACCCAGAGACATGATGACAGCGTCCACATCCAGCTCGAACTCGCTGCCCTTCTTCTCCACGGGACGACGGCGGCCGGAGGCATCGGGCTCACCCAGCTCCATCTCCACGCAGGTCATGGACTTGACGCAATCCTGCTCGTCGCCGTTGATCTGAACGGGGTTATTGAGGGTCTTGAAGATCACGCCCTCCTCGATGGCGTGCTCCACCTCCTCGTGACGGGCGGGCAGCTCCTCCATGCCACGGCGGTACACCACGTACACATCAGCACCCAGACGCTTGGAGCAGCGGGCGGCGTCCATAGCCACGTTGCCGCCGCCTACCACGGCCACCTTCTTGCCCTTCAGATCCATGATGGGGGTATCGGAATCCTCACGATAGGCCTTCATCAGGTTGATACGGGTCAGGAACTCGTTGGCGGAATACACACCCTTCAGGTTCTCACCGGGAATGTGCATGAACATGGGCAGACCGGCGCCGGAGCCAACGAACACGGCCTCGAAGCCGTTCTCCTCCATCAACTCGTCGATGGTGATGGTACGGCCCACCACGATGTTGGTCTCCACCTTCACACCCATGGCCTTCAGGCCGTCCACTTCCTTCTGCACGATGCTCTTGGGCAGACGGAACTCGGGGATGCCGTACACCAGCACGCCGCCGGCCAGATGCAGAGCCTCATACACGGTGACCTCATAGCCTTTCTTGGCCAGATCGCCGGCGCAGGTCAGGCCCGAGGGGCCGGAGCCGACCACGGCCACGCGATGGCCGTTCGGGGCGTGCTTTTCCGGCGCGGGCTGGCCTTTCTGCATGGCATAGTCGGCGCAGAAGCGCTCCAGGCTCTCGGGGGGCAGGGCGGCCAGCAGGGCGCAGGCGGCAACACCTCCAACTTCTCCACCGGCTGCGACGCCGTATACTACGTCCGGCCCCCCATGGAAGGCTCCCAGATGCAGACCATGGTATCCTGCCGAGGCAACTTCGTCATGGGCACCGCCATCCCCAGCAGCGTCAAGTTCCAGGTCACAAACGGCAAGATATGGACCACCAACTGCAACGGCTTCATCAACCTTGGAGGCTTCAACTTCAACGCCACCCTCGGCGTGCGCCTCATCAACGCCGACGACCCCTCAAAGACATACACCCTCCCCTCCAAGACCGGCAAGACCACCTTACGTTCCTGGTCCACCATCGTCAGCAACTTCACTGTCGACATGACCAGCGTGGCCCCAGGCAAATACTACGTCTTCCCCTACTCCCTGG
>OGYY01003014.1_pt1 | contig 11371 bp, 6 predicted proteins | sample 1576671 | NCBI WGS metagenome assembly OGYY01 (sample SAMEA3541593, study PRJEB24748) | human gut metagenome | biome: human gut; feature: human-associated habitat; material: faeces | place: China | collected 2012 | reverse complement strand
AGAGCGTATACATCCAGGTATGCGGGCATTTGGTTGATAAACATGCCCGTATCCTGGGCAAAGCGCGCCACGCACAGCCGCCAGGCCCAGCCCAGCGCCGTCATAACCGGCAGCGTAATCGCCGGTTTTTTCTGCGCCGCCCGCGCAAGAAAGGGAAACAGCAGATAAAACTGCATTTCCACCCCGATGGTCCACAGCGCCGCGTTCAGGGGCGTATACAGGTAGGTCTCCGGCCAGAACAGGAAGGTAAACGTCAGGTGGGACGCGACATCCTTTGCAAGATCGCCGGAGGTGAAATAAGCGCCCTGGGGCAGGGCAAAGCACACCAGCGCAAGCAGCACCGCCGCCAGGTAGCTGGGCACGATGCGCAGAAGGCGGTTGAGGTAGAATCTCCCTGTGCCCGGCACGGGCGTGCCCTCCAGCGACTGCCGGGCATAGGGCAGGTAGAGCAGAAAGCCGCTGAGCAAAATCATCCCGTCCACAAAGAGGTAGCTCGAACGGGTGAAGAAGTCAAAATCCAGCAACAGGCCCGGCAGGTTTACGCGCTGAAGGAGCCAGCTCTGCTGCCAGATATGATAGTTCACTACCGCCAGCACCATCAGCGCCCGAAAGCCATAAAGCACCCCGATTTCCAGCTTGCGGGGAGCTGCGTGGTGCGCCGGGGCGGGGTTATTCAGCCGCGTCATTCACAGCCTCCGTCGGGGGCGGAGTCGCCACATCCGCGCCGTTCTCCTCCTCTGGAGCGGGCGTTGCCTCCGCGGCAGTCTCTGTTTCCGGAGCAGGCGTGGTTTCCACGACGCTCTCCTCCTCCGGCGCGGACGTGGTTTCAACTGTCACCTCCGGCAGGGTCCATTCGCCCACGCGCGAGAACTTGTACACCACGTCCTGCCCGTCGCGGATGTCGCGCAGGCTCATGGAGGTCTTGCCGATGCTGCTGAGCTTATGGGTGATGGTCATGTCGTCCTCGGTCACGCCGGTGTAAAGGCTGAAGTTGCTCACATAGAAATGCAGCGTCTCCCCCATGAGGTCGCAGGTGCCATCCGCCCGGAAGACGGCGGTTTTGCCGGTGGTGGAGGTCCATTCGCCCAGAATCAGGTAGGCGCGGCGCTCCAGCTTGCTTTCGGGCGTATCGCGGTAATCGCCCACGCGCTGGTAGTAGGGCAGGGCCTCATAGGGCTTGCTCTCCTGATAGAGCCGCTCGGCATACTGATAGCATGCCTCGTTGTAGATCTCGGGCAGGTCCGCGTAGCTGCCGGCGAGATCATCCATGGCGAAACCCTCCAGCGCAGCAATCACGGCGGGATAGTCCTGATCTTCCATGGCGTCGCGCGCGGTCTGGGCAACATTGCCGAAGTAGGTTTGATAGCAGGCCTCGCTCTGATCGGCGGCGTCGCGGTAGTCGCCCAGCGCTTCAAAGGCCGCGCCTGCGGCGGTCAGGTCACCCGCGTCGCGAAGTTGCTCGGCCTGGTTATACATGCAGGCGTTGTAGCGCTCCTGCGCCTCCTCGCTGTCCTCGATGGCGGCATAGACCTCCGCCGCCCCCGCGTAGTCGCCCGCTGCCTCCAGCTCGGCCCCCTGCTCCAGCTGAATGGCGATCAGCTCGGCCTGCGCACGGTCGCTGTCGGTAAGCTCGGCCAGCACTTCCATCGCGCCCTGCGTGTCACCTGCCGTCTTGAGGGCGAGCGCCTGCTGATAGGCCGCCTCCTCGAACATGGCGGCGCTGTCCTGATAGCTGCCCAGAGCTTCAAATCCGGAAATGGCGGCGGCATAATCACCCGCAGCGAGCGCCGCGCTGGCAATGGCATAGCTGCACTGCTTGAGCTTGGTGGCGCTGTCCTTGTAGGAGCCCAGCGCGTTATAGAGGATGCGGGCATCCGCATAGTTTTCCGCCGCAAGAGCGGCCTCGGCCAGCTCATAGCGCACGGCGTTGAGCTGCTTTTCGCTATCCTCGTAGTTATCTACATTTTCCAAAAGCGTCTGGGCGCGTTCCAGGTCCTCTTCCTCAATGGCGGCCATGGCCAGCTCATAGTTGCATTCATAATAGAGCTGCTGCGCGTCCTCGTTGCGGGGCGTGCCGCCCATCTCCAGCAGGGCCAGCGCGCCGGCATAATCGACGCTGTCCCGCAGGGCGACCGCCTGCTGATAGAGGCAATCCTGAATCTGCCCCTCGCTGTCCAGATAGCCGATGATCAAAGTGAACAGCTCCGTGGCCTTGTCGTAATCGCCTGTTTCCTTGGCGGCCAGCGCCGCCTGATAGATGCAGTCGTTGCCGCGCGCCACGGCGTCGGAATAGTCCCCTGCCGCCAGGAACAGGCGGCCCGCCTCCTCGTCCTGGCCCTCGGTCAGCTTGGCTTCGGCCATGGCGTAGTTAGCCTGCTTCACCAGCTGCGCCGCATCCTCGTATTCGCCCAGCGGAGCCAGCGCCGCCACAGCCCCCGCGTAGTCGCCGGCGTCATAGAGGGCCTTGCCCTCCTGATAGGTGCAGGCCTGCGCGCGGTCGGCGGAATCGCTGTAATCCGCCAGATTCTGGAACAGCACGCGCGCCACGGTGTAATTGCCGCCGTCGTAAAGTGCCTGCGCCTGCTGGTAGCTGGCTTCCTTGAACATCTCCGGGCTATCCTGGTAATCGCCCAGGGACAGGAAGCGGTCGGCGGCCAGCTCATAGCTGCCGGCCTCCAGATAGGCCTGCCCAAGCGCATAGGTGGCTTCCTTGAGCCTGTCGGCGCTGTCCTGGTAATCCCCCAGGGCGGCAAAGTCCGCCTCCGCCTGCACAAGCGCGTCCACACCGCCGGTCTCCATCAGGGACAGGGCTTCCTGATAATCGCACACGGCCAGCTGCGCCTGCGCGTCCCGGTAGTCGCCCATGGCGCTGAAAGCCGCCCGCGCCTCGTCGAACTTCCCGCTATCAATCAATCCCATGGCTGACTGGTAGCGCACCGCGGGCACCACCCACAGGATGATCACGGCGGCCAGCGCCACCACGGCAGCCGACAGGCCCGTAGCCCAGACCGTCATCCGGCGGCGGCGGCGTTTGGATGCGCGCTGGACCTCCTGCTTTTCGATGACCAGGTTATTTTCTTCACGGGCCTTGCGGGCCGCCATGGCCAGCTTCTGCTCATGGGCGGCAATGACGTGGGCCACGTTGTCGGGGCTGTAGCTTGCAAACACCGCGTCGCGCCGCCGTTCGCAGCGGCAGCAGCGGTCGCTTTCGAGCGCGTTGGCACGGCCGCAGACGCACAGCCACACCTGATCCTGCACGCAGGGATAGCCCACCGCGTCCTTGCCGGCCACAAAGCGCAGCTGGTCCAGCGCGCGGCCACCCGGCAGCGCGTTGGATTCATAATAGGTCAGCGGGGCGTTTCCCCGGCGCCAGATGGTGGAATCGTCGAACCAGACCTTTTCGATCACCAGATCGACGCCCTCCACATCGCGCCACTGGGAGGGCAGCAGCATGATGCTGAACCGCTCGCCCACCCCGGCCTTCAGGCCCTGGATGCGCTCCGTTTGCGAAAAGAGGAGCATGTCCTCCTTGTCAAAGCATTTCAGGGTCACCTGGACGGACACCACCACCTTGTCGCTAAGGTTGTTCATGACAAAGGTGCAATCGGCGTCGTCTTCGGTGGGCATGGCATATTGCCAGAGCTCGACGGGACAGGTGAGATCAATCTTCATGGTCGTTCCTCCCAGCATTGGGGTTCAAAAGGGTTACATGGTCCAGCGCACCTCAGAGGTAGACAGCACCCATTCCTTCAGCGCGCCATTTTCAAATACAAGCTGCAACACATAGCTTCCGTCACCCACCGCGGCTCCGGCCGCCATATAATAGGTGAGCAGCGTCTGGGTTCCCTCGTTGACCGCTTCGCCGTATTCCGTGTCTCCAGACTGGCCATAGAGCACGCCCGGCTTGCCCTCGCTGAGGAACAGCGCGGCCGCTTCCTCAAAGGGCATGCCCGCCTTCAGTCCGCGCGGGCCCTCGATCTGGGCGTCCGTCACTCGCAGGGACTGCGCACGGCCCGCAGTCTCGTCCTCCAGCCAGATCAGCTCTGCGCCGCTCCAGGTCAGGTTCAGGTAGGTGCCGCCCGCCGCATCCTCCGCGGCGCTCTGGCTCGCGGACTCTCCCAACGCGCTCTTTGCGCTTTCCAGCGTCAGGCTGGCGTAGTCGATGCCCGCAAAGGACAGGTCTTCCGCACCGAAGGGCTGCGCCTGGTTGGCCGCCACCGTCGCGGCGCTCAGGGTTACGTCCGGCACATCCACGGCGTCTCCGCTGGCTGCCGTCTGCACGTTTCCCACCGCTTCCAGGTTGCCGCGCACCTCGTCGGCGCCCACAAAGCTGCTCAGCCCATAGATCCGGATGGCCGTCACCACGCCGCCTTCCAGCGAATACACCACCCCTGCGTCGGTATAGCGGCCGTCGGCCACCTGCACATGGATGGCGCATTGCACGCTCGTTATCCCATCCGCGCCGTCCAGCTGCGCCCAGCTCCAATAGGCGGATTGGGGCAGGCTGTTGAGGCGGTAAAACGCGGCGAAAATACCGTCGCCTACCAGCGTGGGGTTCTGCCAGCCGTAGGTGTCGATGAGCACGCTCTGCGCATCGCCCAGCTTAATGCCGCGCGGGCCGGGATAGGCTTCGTGCGTCACGGATACGGCCAATAGCACGCTGTTTTCATCCAGCTCGGGCTTGTCGTAATAAAGGGTGGCAAAATCGTAGATAAAGGCGTAGCCGTCCTCCGTGTGGGATTCCTCCCCCACCGGCGCGTTGAGCGGCTGCTCGGCGGCGCTGTCCCGCAGCGCCTTGACAACCCATTCGTTCAGCTCGCTCTCGGCCAGTACGCCGGAATCGTCCGCAAGGGCATAGAGCGGGCACAGCAGGCAAAACGCAATTAAAAGGCAGATGATCCGTTTCAGTTTCATCCACTCCTTTCTCTTTGGGATGGAAATGTTACGAATTTACCCTAGCTTATTGTACATGAAAACCCAAGGAAAGTATAGCCTGTTGGAAAATAAAGTTGGTCTTGGACAAATAGTTTTTACAAAGATGTGACAAAAAAAGGCGACCGGTCCCTCAAGATGACGAGGAACCGGCCGTCTGGCCGCCCGTGCAGAGGATTATCCCTTGCGCCACACGGACGGATGGAACAGCACCAGAATGGGGAACAGCTCCAGCCTGCCAGCCAGCATGAGCATGCTGAGCACCACCTTGGCAAAGGGGCCGTAGCCCGAAAAGTTCTCCACCGGACCCGCATGGCCGAGACCGGGGCCCACGTTGCTAATGCAGGTAAGCGCGGCGGTGAAGTTGGTTTCCAGGTCGTACAAACCTTCCAGCGACACCAAAAACATACCCACCAGCACCAGCAGCACATACACAAAAAAGAAGACCGCAACCTGCGTAAGGCGGTTTTCCTCCACGCCCTTGCCCTCGAAGCGCACCACCTGCACCTTGCGCGGCTGAAAGGTGTGCCGCACCTCGCGACGACCCAGCTTACACAGGATGCCGATGCGCACCACCTTGATGCCACCCGCCGTGGACCCCGCGCACGAACCGACGAACATCAGCACCACGATCAGCGCCTTGACCGCCTGGGGCCAGAGGTTAAAATCCGTGGTGGCATAGCCCGTGGTGGACATGATGGTGGCCACCTGAAAGCTGCCATAGCGCAGGGCATTAAGAAAGGTGCCATACTGCGGCAGGATCATCAGGGACACAAACAGCGTGGAACCGGCGAACAGCGCCAGATACCAATGGAGCTCCTCGCTGCGGAGCGCGTCGCGCCAGCCGCCGACCAGCACGCGATAGAACAGCGCGAAGTTAATGCCGAACAGCACCATGAAGAAGGTGATGATCGCGTCGATCGTGGCGCTGTTAAACGCGCCGATGCTGCTGCCGTAGTTGCTGAAGCCGCCCGTACCCGCCGTACCCATGGCATGGATCGCCGCATCGTAGGGCGACATGCCCGCGATGATCAGCGCCGCCAGCTCGATCACGGTCAGCACGCCGTAGATCAGGTAGAGAATCTTGGCGGTATCGCCCATTTTGGGCACGATCTTGCTTAAGCTGGGACCGGGGCTTTCCGCGCGGACCAGGTGAGAGGAACGCCCCGTCATCTGCGGTAACAGCGCCAGGGTAAGCACCAGCACACCCATGCCGCCGATCCAGTGGGTAAAGCTGCGCCAGAACATCACGCCGCGGGGCAGCCCGTCAAAGTTGCCAAGCACCGTGGCGCCCGTGGTGGTAAAGCCGGAAACCGCCTCAAAGAAAGCGTCGATATAATTGGGAATCAGGCCGGAGATCACAAAGGGGAGCGCGCCAAAGGCGCTGAGCAGCATCCAGGAGAGGGCCACCACCAGAAATCCCTCGCGGGCGCGCAGGTTTTGTTCCCTGGGGCGCGCAAACCGCCAGGCGGGAAGGCCCAGCACACCCAGCAAAACCATGCTGTAAGCCAGCGCGGACGCGTCCCCGTCGCCATAGAAGAGCGCAATGGCCAGCGACGGCGCCATGGCCAACGCCTCAATCAGCATTATCGCGCCCAGCAGGCGCAGGACCAGTCGCTTGTTCATTTGCGGATAACCTCGTTCAAATCGCTGATGCCGCTTTCGCAGGCGATGATCACCACACGGTCGCCGGCTTCGATGTGGTCGTTGCCGAAGGGCACGATGACCTTCCCCTGCCTGACGATCACCGCCACCAGCGTGCCGGGACGGATGTTGAGCTTGCGCAGCGGAATACCAATGTAGGGGTCCGTGCCCTTGGGAATGAACTCCAGCGCCTCCGCCTTGCCATTGACCAGGCGGTAGAGGCGTTCCAGCTTGGTGCCGTAGGCATTGCCCCTGCCGCGCACGTAGCGCAGGATGTTGGCGCAGGTGATGGCTTTGGGACTGACGATGCTGTCCAGCCCCATGGCGCTGATGATATCGGCATAGGCTACGCGATTGTTCTTCACGATGACCTTGGGCACGCCCTCCTTGACGGCGAAAAGGCCGGTCATCAGGTTTTCCTCATCACGGTCGCACAGCGCCACGAAGGCATCCATCTGCTGGAGGCCCTCCTGCTCCAGCAGGTCCTGGTCGGTGCCGTCGCCATAGATCACGTTGACATCGGGCAGGGACTCGCTGAGATCATTGGCCTTCTTTTCATTGATTTCGATCATCGACACATGAATGCCCATGGGCACGATCATCTTGGCCAGATAATAGCTGATGCGCCCGCCGCCCAGCAGCATTACGTTTTTCACGCGCAAAGAATTTTTCCCCAGGTAGCGGAAGTAAGAGGTGATGGTCACCATATCGGCCGCCACATGCACGCGGTCGCCCGTGCGGATGATGAAATCGCCGTTGGGAATGATGACGTTTCCCTCACGCTCCACCGCCGCATACAGCACCTGGGGCAGGCCATTGAACTTGCGCGGCAGGTCCTTGAGGGCATGTCCTACCACCACGTCGTGCTCCTGGGCACGGAACTCCACCATCTCCACCCGCCCCTTGGCGAAGGATTCGATGTTGCTGGCGAAAGGAAAGCGCAGCAGGCGGCTGATTTCCAGCGCAGTGGCGCGCTCGGGGTTGATGGGCATGTCGATCCCCATCTCGCGCTGCAGGAGCGTCAGGCTGTCATTGTATTCGGGATCGCGGATGCGGGCGATGGAATACTTGGTGCCCAGCTTTTTGGCCACCAGGCAGCACAGCATGTTGGTTTCATCGCTGGCGGTGGCGGCGATGATGATATCCGCCTTGTCCGCCCCCGCATCCACCAGCGTGGCCGCATTGGCCCCGTTGCCACGCACGCACAGCACATCCAGCGTATCCTCGCTGCGCTGGAGCACTTCGTCGCTGCGGTCCACGATGACCACGTCATGCTCCTCGCGCGCGAGATGTTCCGCCAGCGTATGTCCTACTTTGCCGTCTCCAACCACCAGGATTCGCATAATCCATCCTCCGTATCCACAAAGCAAAAAGATTGGAATCGCAGTATATCATTATACCATATCACAGTGCAAAATGAAATCCCTGCTTCCCTTGCTTTACGCCCCATGCTGATTTTAGCGGCTTCTTAGCATTGCCAGGCAACGTTTTAGTGCCGCCAGTCCCACCGCGTCCGCTACAGCCCAGCCGATGGGAATCGCCCACCACACCGCGTCCAGCCCCCACGAGGGCGCCAGCCAATAGGCCAGCACCACACGCAAGCCCAGCGAAATCACGGTCAGCACGATGCTCATGCCCGCCCGCTCCAGGCCGCGGTAGGTGGCATAGAGCAGGAACAAAAGCCCGATGCCCACGTAGCACAGGCCCTCCGTGCGCAGATAGTGCATGCCGACCGCCATCACGTCGCTCTGCGCCGGGTCGATAAAAATGCTCAGCAGCGGCGCGGCAAAGATCCCCACCATCGCCGATACCAGCGCGCAGAAACCCAGCGACATCATGGCCGCTTCCCGAAGCCCCCGCTTCACCCGGTCCGCGCGGCTCGCGCCGGCGTTCTGCGCGACAAAAGTGGCAAACCCGTTGGCAAAGTCCTGCGCGGGAGCGTAGGCAAAGGCGTCGATCTTCACGCCGGCGGCGAAGGCGGCCATCACATTTACGCCAAAGCTGTTGACCAGGCTCTGGATCATCAGGATGCCGAAGTTCATGATGGACTGCTGCGCGCCCGTGAGCACGGAAACCACCGCGATGCGCTTAAGCAGCCTGCCGTCCGGCCGGAGGTGGCGCAGGCCGGGACGCAGGTCGCCCATTTTCAGAAAGAAGTACAGGGCGATGCCGCCCGCGCTCGCCGCCTGCGCGATCACCGTGGCCAGCGCCGCGCCCTCCACGCCCCAGCCGAGTCCCGTCACAAACCACAGGTCCAGCACGATATTGATTATCGTGGCGCACAGCAAAAACCACAGCGCCGCGGCCGAATTGCCCACGCTGCGCAGGGCCGTGGCGAAGAAGTTATACAGGAACGTAAAGCCGATTCCCCAGAACACCACGGCCAGGTAGCCGCGCAGGTCGGCTGCGGCCTCGGCTGGCACCCGCATCCACACCAGCAGGCTGTCCAGCAGGGCAAAGGCCGCCAGCTCCAGCGCCAGCGCAGCCGCTGCAATGCCTACAAAGGCATTTCCCATGGCGCGGCGCAGGCCCTCGCGGTCTCCCTGCCCATAGAGCTGACTCATCACCACGCCGCTGCCCATGCACAGGCCCAGCAGCAGGCTGGTCAGCAGCGTCATCAGCGAAAAGGCGCTGCCCACAGCGGCCAACGCAACGCTGCCCAGAAACCGTCCCACCACCCAGGTATCCACGATGTTGTAGCATTGCTGAAGCAAGTTGCCCGCGATCAGCGGAAGGCTGAAAAGAATCAGTCCTTTGCGAATGCTGCCGCGGGTCAGGTCGCGTTCCAAGAAAAAAGACCTCCCTGCCGGATAACGTCATGCACAGTGTAGCACAGGCGCGGAGCAAAGGCAATGTGAGGGCGCAAAAAAGGAGGGAGGGCAAAGGCCCTCCCTCCAAATATCAGTGTCCGCATCCGGAGCAGCGCGAGCAGTCGCCTCCGCAGCTGCACCCGCCCTTTCTGCGGTCCCGGACCATCTTCCATACGGCGGCCGCAACCGCCAGCAGCACCACGCCGCCTACAATCAAGGTTGCCATATTCACGCAGCTCCTTTCCTGATATTCCGGATGGTTATGCCTCCACGCTGACCTTGCGGGTCAGGTGGTTTTCGTCATAGCGGTTGGGGCGCGTCAGCAGATAGATCAGCCCCGCCAGCAGCACCAGCGCAACCGCCGTCCATGCCGTGAATCCCGCGCCCGCCACAAGGATGCCCAGACGGAACACGATCAGCGCGATCACATAGGCGAACACGCACTGGTAGCCGATGGCAAACCACGTCCAGCGGGCGTTGTTCATCTCGCGCTTGATGGCGCCGATCGCCGCAAAGCACGGGGCGCACAGGAGGTTGAAAATCATGAAGGCAAAGGCCGCAAGCCTGCCGTAACCGCCGGACATCTCATCAAAGCTCTGAGCGATGGGGCTGAGGCCCTGCTCCATTTCCTCGTCGGAGCCCTCTTCCAGCAGCGTGGCTGTATCGCGCTCGTCGGTATCGGTGTTGTAGAGGATGCCAAAGACGTTGACAACCTCCTCCTTTGCCACCAGACCCAGCACCGTGGCCACCGTGGGCTTCCAGTCGCCGAATCCCAGCGGCTCAAACACGGGCGCCACCGCGGAACCGATGCGGCCCAGAATGCTGTTGTCGGTATCTTCAACGGCGCCGAAGGCGACGGGCGCATCGACGGTCTCCACCACCTCCGCGTCCGCGGCCATCGCATCCTCCGGGATCCGGGCCTCCCAGCCGTAGCCCTGCATGAACCAGATCACGATGGCGGAAACCAGAATCACCGTGCCCGCGCGCTTGATGAAGCTCCAGCCGCGCTCCCACATGGAATGCAGCACGTTTTTGGCGGACGGCGCATGGTAGGCGGGCAGCTCCATGACGAAGGGAGCGGGATCGCCCGCGAAGATGCGGGTCTTTTTGAGGATGATGCCGCTGATGATGATGGCGGCCACGCCGATGAAGTACGCCGAGGTGGCGACCCAGCCCGCGTTGTGGAACAGCGCGCCGGCGATGAGGCCGATAATGGGCATCTTGGCGCTGCAGGGAATGAAGGTGGTGGTAAGGATGGTCATCTTGCGGTCGCGGTCGTTTTCAATGGTGCGCGAGGCCATCACGCCCGGCACGCCGCAGCCGGTGCCGATCAGCATGGGGATGAAGCTCTTGCCCGAGAGGCCGAATTTGCGGAAGATGCGGTCCATGATGAAGGCGATACGGGCCATGTAGCCCACGTCCTCCAGAATGGCCAGCATGAAGAACAGCACCAGCATCTGCGGAACAAAGCCGATCACCGCGCCCACGCCGGCGATGATGCCGTCGCAAACCAGCCCCACCAGCCACCCGGCGGTGCCGATGCCCTCCAGCCAGCCGCGCACGGGCTCCTGAATCCACTCGCCCACGAACACGTCGTTGGTGAAGTCGGTCACGATGGTGCCGATGGTACTGACCGCGATATAGTACACCAGCCCCATCACCAGCACGAAGATGGGCAGGGCCAGAAAGCGGTTGGTCACTACGCGGTCGATCTTGTCCGAGGCGGTCAGCGCGCCCCTGGGCCGGCCCTTTTTGACGCAGGCGGACACCAGACGGTTGATATAGGCATAGCGCTGATTGGTGATGATGGATTCCGAATCGTCGTCCATCTCGGCTTCGCAGTCTTTGATGGCATCTTCGATGGCGGACTTGATGCCGGCCGGGAGGCTGAGCTCCTCCATCACCTTTTCGTCGCGCTCAAAGAGCTTGATGGCGTACCAGCGGGCCAGGTGCGGCTCGACGATGGAACCGGCATGTTTGCTGCC
>OGYY01003008.1_pt1 | contig 11389 bp, 10 predicted proteins | sample 1576671 | NCBI WGS metagenome assembly OGYY01 (sample SAMEA3541593, study PRJEB24748) | human gut metagenome | biome: human gut; feature: human-associated habitat; material: faeces | place: China | collected 2012 | reverse complement strand
GTATATAGAGCAAAAATTGTAGGAACGGAAAATATTCCGAAAACAGGAGCTATAATATTTTGCGCAAACCACAAAAGCTTTTTAGACCCACCATTGTTAGAAGTAACGTGTAAAAGAAAAGATGTAAGATTTGTAGCAAAAGAAGAGCTTACAAAAAATAAGTTTCTAGCATTCTTAGGAAAGGTTTTTGATGTAATTTTAGTAAAAAGAAATGATAAAGATTTTGGACCTATGAAGGAATCTTTAAAAACATTAAAAGAAGGAAAATGTTTAGCAATATTCCCAGAAGGAACTAGAAATGGAATAAAAAAAGGCTTAAAACCTAAAACAGGTGTTGCATATTTTGCTTTAAACTCTAATGCAACTGTAATACCTGTTGGAATAAAGGGAGGAGAAAAGCCTTTTAAGAAAGCAACAATTACTTATGGTAAGCCTTTGGATTTGGAAGGATATAAGGGTAATAAGGAGCTAAAGAAGGATAAAGAAATTTTGGTGGAAGTTACAGGTAAGATAATGGAGAAAATAATTGAATTGGCTAAATAGTAAAATTTCGTATTGGGGACGGTTCTTTTCACGAAAAGAACCGTCCCCAATACGAAATTTTATGTTGACAAGTGATACCAAACAGTAGTATAATATAAAAGTTAAAAAAGAGAGAAAAAGGAGAAATAAAAAATGAATAACCAAAAAATAAGAAACATAGCAATAATAGCACACGTAGATCATGGAAAAACAACATTAGTAGATAGTTTGTTAAAACAAAGTCACGTATTTAGAGATAATGAACAAGTACAAGACAGAGTAATGGACTCAAATGACCTAGAAAAAGAAAGAGGAATAACAATACTTTCTAAAAATACATCAGTAATGTATAAAGATATTAAAATAAATATAGTAGATACACCAGGACATGCCGATTTTGGTGGAGAAGTTGAAAGAGTATTAAAAACAGTTGATGGAGTACTTTTATTAGTTGATGCTTTCGAAGGTGCTATGCCTCAAACAAGAGAAGTTTTGAAAAAGGCATTAGCATTAAACTTAAAACCAATAGTTGTAATAAATAAAATCGATAGACCAGGAGCAAATCCTGAAAAAGTTGTTGATGAAGTTATTGAATTATTTATAGAATTAGATGCAACAGATGAACAACTAGAATTCCCAGTTGTATATGCATCAGCAAAAAATGGAGTATCAAAATTAAATTTATCAGATGAAGATAGTGATATGACACCACTATTCGAAACAATGGTAAATACAATAGAAGCTCCAAAATGTGATTTAGAAGGACCTGCTCAAATGCTAGTTTCTAACATAGATTATGATGATTATGTTGGAAGAATAGGTGTTGGTAGAGTAGAACGTGGTAAATTTACAGTTGGAATGACAGTTTCAGTTTGTAAAGCTGATAATACAGTATATCAAGGTAAAATTGCAAAATTATATACACATGTAGGTTTAAAGAAAGTTGAAGTAGAAGAAGTAACTGCAGGAGATATAATAGAATTTGCTGGAATTTCAGATATAAGTATAGGTGAAACTGTATGTGATCCTGAAAATGTTGAGAAAATAGATTTTGTAAATATAGATGAACCAACAGTTACAATGACATTTAGTGTAAACAATGGACCATTTGCAGGAAGAGAAGGACAATTTGTAACATCAAGACATATTAGAGATAGATTGTTTAAAGAACTAGAAAGAAATGTTTCATTAAGAGTAAAAGAAGGTGAAACTCCAGATTCTTTTGAAGTATCAGGAAGAGGAGAATTACACTTATCTGTATTAATTGAAACAATGAGAAGAGAAGGATTTGAACTTTTAGTATCTCGTCCAAAAGTTATTATTAAAGAAATTGATGGAGTAAAATGTGAACCAATAGAAACTTTAGTTGTAAATGTACCAGATGATTCAGTAGGAACTGTTATTGAAAAATTAGGTAGAAGAAAAGCTGAAATGGTAAATATGGAACCAGCTGAAGATGGACATACAAAGATAGAATTCAATATTCCAGCAAGAGGATTAATTGGATATAGAACAGAATTCCTTACAGATACAAAAGGTGAGGGAACAATGGCAAGTATGTTTAAGGGATATGAACCATTTAAAGGAGAAGTTGTAGCAAGAGTTAGAGGAACAATAGTAGCTTTTGAAACTGGAAAATCTGTAACTTATGGTCTATATAATGCACAAGAAAAAGGAGACTTATTCATTGGTGCAGGTGTAGATGTTTATGAGGGAATGATAGTTGGCCTAAATTCAAGAGGAGAAGATTTAGCAGTAAATGTATGTAAAGAAAAACACTTAACAAATACACGTTCTTCAGGAGCAGATGATGCACTTCGTTTAGTTCCACCAATTCAAATGAGTTTGGAAAAAGCTATTGAATTTATACAAGATGATGAACTTGTTGAGGTTACTCCAAAATCAATTAGATTAAGAAAGAAAATTTTAAATAATAAAGAAAGAGAAAGAATGGCAAGAAATAATAAATAATCATAGTGTAGGATGTCGTTCAAAATGCATAGAATAACAGCTGCAGAAATAGCTAATTACAATGCGGACAAATATTTAAGAAGAAAAGAAATGATTGAAAGAATGAAAAATGAACAACCACATTTGGGTCCAAGATTAACATTTTTCCATTATATATATGACGAAAAAATGCCGATGAAGGATGCAATTGAAAAAATAGTTAGTGAATTCCCATCAATATCTGTTGATAATATAATAATATGGTACAAAGAAGAAGAAAAAAGAAGAGATAAAGAAAGAAGTAATTCAAATGAAGCAAGATAAATTAAAACAAATAAAACAAAAAGCATTAGAAGAACATATTCCTATAATAATGGATGATACATTACAAGAAATAGAAAAAAGAATGATTAAAAATAAACCATCAAAAATATTGGAAATAGGTACAGCGGTTGGTTATTCGGCAATATGCTTTTCAGATTTCCTATCTGATAATGGAAAGATAGATACAATTGAAAGAGATGAAGAAAGAGTAGAGGAAGCTAAGAAAAACATAAAAGATATGGAACTAGAAGATAAAATAAATATTTATGTTGGAGATGCGGTTGAAATATTACCGACTCTTAACGAAAAATACGATATGGTATTTATTGATGCAGCAAAAGGAAAATATCCATTTTTCTTAGCAGAAGCTCTAAGAATGCTTGCTCCAAATGGCACGATATTTGCAGACAATATTTTGTATAAAGGTTATGTAATGAGTGACTATAATAAACATAAACAACGTACAGCTGTAAGAAATTTAAGAGAATATATTGCAGAAACAACAGAAAATCCACTTCTGGATACTGAAATTTTAGAAGTTGGAGATGGACTTGCTATAACAAAAATGAAATAATAGAAATAGCCTTATGATTTTTATCAAAAGGCTATTTTTTATTGGGACCGTTTCTTTTCACGAAAAAAGAGGTTATCTTTCGTCATCATTATATTGTCCCATAGGATGAAAATCAACATCAAGGGGTTCATAATTTTCTTCAATTTCTTTGATAGATAAATTATCAATTGGAAGGTCATACTTTGGTGTTAAAGTTGATGAATACGACCTAACTGCTGAGCTTGCAAGAAGTTTATCGTGTTTTTCAGCTGTAGCAATATGAACATATTTCTCTCTAACCATATTTGCCAAAGCAGAAAAACCTATACGAGATTTTAGTAAATTTTCAAGAGAATATAGAGGACTTTGTGGAACGGCAATGGCTTGATTATGTTCAACAATATGTGCTGGGTAAATTGTAACATATTTTGCTCCTTTGGCTTCTATAATACTTGTCATATAATCAAAAAATGGCATTTGGTAAATTGTCTGGCCATTTTGAATGGTTATGTTATCTTTTACTTTAATTTGGGACTCGGCATAATTTACTAATTCTTTTAAGTATTTTAGAGCTTTTTTATCTTCTTTTGATATGTGGTAACCACTTACATCGTTCAAACTAAGGGTACTTAAAAAATCACAATAAAAATCTAATTTTTCTTTAGCTTGCCTAGAATCTTGAAAAGGAAAGGCACGTAATTCAAATAAAGGTTTAATATCAAATGATTTTTTATACATTGTATTATGAGCAGCATACCCTTCTTTAGATAAATTATATCGAAATTCGGAATTACCTAATACTTCACCAACAAGAATTCCGTTTAATTCTATTGTATAATAACAAGCATAAAAACCACTTGATTTTGCACGTTCTTTATGTGATTTTATTTCAACATTTAGGTTGGGGTGTTCTGATAATTCCTTAAAAATATTTGGTAATTCAAGTGTTAAAATATAGTTTAGCAATCTGTCATTTTTTAATTGGTTTAAATTATTCTTAAGATTTATAAGTTCTTGCGTATATTGTTTCTTTATTTTAGAGTCAGATATTTTAGTACAATATAACGGATTTTGTTTAGCGATATCCTTTTCTTTTAAAACAGAAACGAGTTGTTCATCAAAAGGAATATATTCCTTAAAATAATTTTCGCGTGCTAATTTTAATAAATCTGTAATAGCCTCATCTTTACTTTGTGGTTTTAAATCCATAGTTTGTTTAACTAATTGTAAATATGGAATATCTAATTCACTAACACAATATTTGTGCTTTTTGCCATCTGTAGATTCTGTACAAGGTATACTGTGATTTGTTAGTAAGGTTAATAAAGCTATTTTTGTATCATAATATTTTTCAATTGTATCTATATTTTTTAAGTCCAAGGGTTTTACTTTTCGTGGTGCTAATGGATTTGGATTATCATCTATAAAAGTGTTTGAAATATCTATTTTTTGAAAATGGTGATACATTTTTGAAAATAGAGTTGGTGTATGAAGTTTTTCGTTACTCCTAAGATATTCCTCAGTAGTTAGAAGCGATTTATATAGAGCTTGTACATAAGGGTCATCAGATTCTTCACAATAAGTACTACAGTTGTTTTTTGAGTGGAAAACAATTGTAGCACCTAAATAATCTTTACAAACAGCTTGAACTATTTTGGTTGTCATTTTATCTATATCTTCTAAATTATAGTTTTTTGGTAATTTATTTGGTATCTTTTTTAAAACTTCTTTTTCAATATTATCTATAACACTTTGATTTGCTTTTAATCTAGCGGGATTGGCAACACTGGTATCTATAGAGTCTCTAAAACGCATAAATACTAATGATAGAAAAGTGTAAAACAAAGAATCTTTTTGTTCTGCTAATGAATAAGTATTTATACATTCTAATGTGGCTTCGTGAATTTTTAATTGTAAATATTGAAGTTTTTCTAAATCACTAATATTAGTTTTATCCATAGATTTCCTCCTTTTAAAAATAATGTAAAATTTTTCCAATTCTATTTATTATACAACAAATTTTTAAAAAAGTCTATAGTTGCTTGAAAATTTCGCATTTTGATAGTATACTAATATATGAACAAAAAAAGGAAGGATTTGTAAAAATATGAAAAAAGTAGAATTATTAGCACCAGCAGGGTCTTTTGAAAAAGCAAAAATAGCATTCTTATATGGAGCAGATGCAGTATATTGTGGGACAGCAAGTTTATCTTTAAGGTCTAGAGCAGCAATAGATGATGATGATTTAATAAAAACAATAAAATATGCACATAAGCTTGGAAAAAAAGTATATGTAGCAATGAATATATATGCATTCGATACAGATTACGAAGAAATAAAACAAATGTGCAAAAAACTAGAAGAAGTAAAACCAGATGGAATAATAGCAGCAGATCCAGGAGTAATAAGTACAATTTTAAAATATGCACCAAGTGTACCTGTAAATGTTAGTACCCAAAGTAATTTGGTAAGTTTAGAAGCCTGCAAATTTTGGTATAATCAAGGATGTAAAAGAATGATTATGGCAAGAGAGATGGATAAGAATCAACTAAAATACATAATGGAAAATAAACCAGAAGGAATGGAAATAGAAATCTTTATTCACGGAGCAATTTGTTTTTCGTATTCTGGAAGATGTTTCTTAAGTGATTTCTTATGTGGAAGAAGTGCAAATTATGGAAGTTGCGCACAAAGCTGTAGATGGTCATATAATGTATATTTAGAAGAAAAAAACAATCCAGGTAATTTAATGCCAGTAGAAATGGATGAGCATGGAACAAGTATTCTTTCCTCAAAAGATTTATGTTTAATACACGAATTACCAGAAATAATTGATATGGGTGTAGATAGCCTAAAAATAGAAGGAAGATTAAAAACAGAATATTATATAGCAAGTATTGTAAGTATATATAGAGCAGCAATTGATGATTATATGAAGAATCCTGAAAATTATGATGCCGAGAAATATATGAAAGAAATTGAGAAAATAAAAACAAGAGGATTAACAACATTTTACTTTAATAGTAGAGAAAATAAAGATATTCAAGAATATGAAGGTAAGCAATATAATGCAAATTACGAATTTGGTGGAAAAGTAATTGAAAATAAAGATGAAAAAACAATAATAGAAATAAGAAATAAATTATCTGTTGGAGATGAATTAGAAATTTTAGTTCCGAGAGAGCTAGAGCCAGTTAAATTTACAATTGATAAATTATGGGATATTGAAACAGATGAGGAAATAGATACTGTAAATCCAGGAAAACAAGGACAACAGGTAAAAATGATTTTACCTATAAAAGCAGAAGAAAATTGGATAATAAGGAGAAAAAAATGATTTTATACAACGAGAAAATAAGACCAATATTAGATGATTTAGAAAATCCTGAGATTGAACTTGCAGGAGGAAGTGCTGTCGGAATGGTACTTTCAATTACAGATTCATTAATAAGCTATATTTGTAATTTGACTATAGGAAAAAAGAAATATGAAAATGTGCAAGATGAAGTTATAAAAATAAAAAAAGAAGCAGAGGTTTTGAGAGAAAAGGCACTTAAAGTAATTGATGAGGACAGAGTAGTGCTAGATAAATTATTAAAAGCATTTAAAGTAAGAAAAGAAGAACCAGAAAAACTAGAAGAAGCAAGCAAAGAGTGTGTTTTATTTTGCAATACAGTTATGGAAGATTCTTTGGAAACACTAAAACTTGTAAGTAGACTTGAAAAAGTTGGGAATAGAATGCTAGAAAGTGATTTTAAAATTTGTAAAAAATATGCATTTTCATCTATGGAGTCTAGTATAGTAAATGTTGATATAAATTTGAAATATGTAAAAGATGAAGAATTTAAAGAAAAAATAGTAAAAAACTATACAGAAAAGATTAATGAAGCTAAAAAATATTAAAAAATAAAATGTGGAATTTAAGTTATACTTGATTCCGCATTTTATTTTTTTTATTATATAAAAGCATAAATTATACTAATGATATATGCATAAAAGTAATGATTAAATGGACTAAAATAATATAAAAAAATATTCGGAAAATTGTCGAATTTCCTATTGACATTAAAAATCTTTTATGATAATCTATGTAATATCAATAATCAAAAGAAAGGGAGATAGAAAAACATGAAGAAAAAAATGAGGGAATAACACTAATTGCACTAGTAGTAACAATAATAGTACTACTTATTTTGGCAGGTGTTAGTGTGTCAATGCTAACAGGTCAAAATGGAATTTTAACAAATGCCGCAAAGGCCAAAGAAAGCACAGATAGTGCTTCAGATTTAGAATATCTACAATTAAAAGCAACAGAATGCTTAATGGACTACTATCAAGGAAATGATTCAGTTGGAGAAGACGAATATGTTTTGAAAAAATTAGCAGAAGATAAAGGAGGCAAAATAACTGTAAATCAAGCTGAAAGAACACTTGAGTATAATGGAAAAAAATATAATATTGTGGATATAATAGGAAATGAAAGCGAAAAAACAAAAATTGAAAATGACAATATGAAACAAATAACTGTTTCAACAGTTAAAGATGATGACACAGAAAGTAAAAAGTTATTATCAACAGGAAAAGTTAGACTAATAATAGAAGAAAATGATACATCGATGAAGGCTGCTATACCAAACGGATTTTATTATGTAACAGGAAAACCATCAACAGGACTTGTAATATCTGATAGATATGGAGATGATGATAACAATTCTAAAGGTGGAAACCAATTTGTTTGGGTGCCTTGTAGTGGGGATAAAGGTGTAACATATGAAGAAAAAAATGGTTTAGCAAAAACTTGGAAGGATAATTATAGTAGCAAACAATGGTGGTATACAAATTACCAATCAGGAACAGATAGCAAAGGAAATGGTATTTATTCACCAATAAAAGGTTCTTGGTCAGATGATGGTGGAAAAACATCAAGTGTTGATACTTATGGTGGATTTTATATAGCAAGATATGAAGCAGGAGTGCCAAGTAATGCACCATTTTATGCTAATACAAGTGGAGCTAAATATGAAACAAGCAGCAAGAAAAATACAGATCAATATATACCAGTAAGTAAGAAAAATAATCAAAGTTGGAATTATATATCTCAAGTTAATGCTAAGACAGTATCATCTAATATGTATAAAGATAGTAAAGTTGTAACCAGCCAATTGGTTGATAGCTACGCTTGGGACACTATTGTACAATGGATGGAAAAAAACGATAGTTATAAAGGAATAGGACTAGATAGTTCAAACTATGGAAATTATTATAACAATGATAAAATAGATTTATCAAATGCATTATATGCAGCACATAGATATGGAGCTCGTAAAAATACAAGTGTTAATGATTATTGGACAATTGCAACAAAATATATAAAAGGACCTATAAAATCAGGAGGAGAAGCTGTAACTGCTTCAACAGGACCATCAAAATATGAATTTGCAGCATCTACTTATGATGAAACAAATTACAATTATGATATAAGAAAAGAATTAGCAACTGGTTCAGCAAAAGAAACAAAAATAAATAACATTTATGATATGGCAGGAAATATGTGGGAATGGACAACAGAAACAGGAAATCCAGATGGAACTTCAACAACCCGAGCCGTCCGTCGTGGTGGTAGCTTCAATAACAACGGGTCTGACAACCCAGTTTCTGGACGCAATGGTAACAATTCTGTAGGCGATTACAACATCAACATTGGGTTCCGTGTCGTGCTCTAATATTATTCGAGATTGTGTATTTTAAGGAATATATACAGAGAAATATTAGATATTAAAGGGGTTTGCTCCATCCTTAAGTGGTAAATAAGAATCATGGATGAGGTATTTGTAGGAAACGAAGATATAGTAATCTAAATAAATGATAGGAAATAAGATATGTACGATGATTATGAAATAGTAGTAAATAAAGATATTAATATTTGTTTTTTGTCTGGAATAGTTAGTTCAAAACCGGATTTCAACTTTTTTTACAATAGTAAGAAATTAATTTCAAAAACAGAATTTTTATTAGAAACAGAATTAGGATTTAATGGTTCAAAAATAGAACAATCAATGGAAATAAAAATGTTTGCTTATAATGAAAGGGCAGATTTTATTTATAAAGAACTTGACATAGGTGATAAAATTATGGTAAAAGGATTCTTAGAAAAAGATAGAATAATTGTAGAAGATATATTTTTTAAAGAATGACTGGATTTTTTCGTATTGGGACCGTTTCTTTTTTCATTGGGACCGTTTCATTTCGCGAAAAGAAACGGTCCTAATAGAAAAAGAAACGATCTTATTGCAAAAAGAAAGGAATGTTAAAATGGAATTATTATTAGAAGGAAAAAGTGTAGCAGAAAATATTAAAAGCGGTTTTGGAAAAAGAATAGAAAATTTAGAAAAGAAGCCTAATATTGCAGTTTTAGGAATAAAAGGTGATGAAGCAAGTCTTACTTATATAAAAAGAATAGAGAAAAATTGTGAGAAGTATGGGATTGGATTTACATTAAAATTAGCTTTAAATGAAGATGAGTTTGTTGAAAATTTTGATAAAATCAAAAATGATGAAAATTTTACAGGAATAATGTTTCAACAACCTTTATCAAAAAAAATGTCTAATTTAATAAATGAAATTCCAGCGGAAAAGGACATAGAAGGGGTTAGCAACTTAAATCTTGGAAAGCTACTTATCGGCGAAAAGGATGTAAATATACCTTGTACAAGCAAGGCTGTAATTGAAATATTAGATTATTATAATATAGATTTAACTGGAAAAAATGTAACAATTGTTGGAAGAAGCAATATTGTTGGAAAGCCATTAATTCCACAGTTATTAAATAAAAATGCCACAGTTACAATTTGTCACTCTAAAACCAAAAATATAGAAGAAATATTAAAAAAGTCTGATGTAATAGTAATGGCAATAGGTAAAGCTAGATTTTTGAAAAAAGAGATGGTAAAGAATGACGCCATAATTGTTGATGTAGGTATAAATTTCGAAAATGGCAAGATGGTCGGAGATGTTGATTTTGAAAATGTACAAGAAAAAGCTTATGCAATAACTCCTGTTCCTGGCGGAGTAGGAATTGTAACAAATGCATTATTGATTGACAACATAATAAAATCTGCAGAAATGAAAAAAATTTAAAAAAATTTTTGGAAATAAAAGGCAAAAACGGCTGTAATTCACATAATATCAGTCTAAAAAACGATTTTAGAAAATTTTGACTTTTTCTCCAATTTGTAGTATAATAGAATTGTTGATGACATAGAGATACAATTGTTTGTTAACATAAATAAGTGAAGGGAGAGGTTGTACATGTTTAATATAGGAGACAAAATAGTATATCCAATGCACGGAGCAGGAACAATTGATTCAATAGAGGAAAAAGATATTTTAGGAGAAAAACAATCATACTACATTTTAAAAATGCCAGGAGAAGTAAAGGTAATGGTACCAATAGCAAAGGCAGAACAAGTAGGAGTAAGATCTATTATAGATAAAGGTTCAGCAGATAAAGTATTTGAAGTTCTAGAGCACGATGAAACAGAAATGAACAAAAACTGGAATAAAAGATATAGAGATAATATGGATAAATTAAAAAGCGGAGATATTTACGAAATTGCAGATGTAGTTAGAAACTTAAGCTTTAAACAAAAAGAAAAAGGTTTATCTACAGGTGAAAAGAAAATGCTTACAAATGCTAAACAAATTTTAGTAAGTGAACTAGTTTTAGCAGAACATTCTAATAAAGATGAAATGGAAGAAATGGTAGATAATAAAATTAACAATTCTTTTATAACATTTAGAGCAGCAGATACTGTAAAAGAAAGTGTTGTTAGTAAGTTTATTCCTTTTGATGGAGGAAGCACTTCTGAAAATACATAATAAAAGATAATAGTTTTTTCATAACGAGGCAAAAGTAGATAGTATTAATCTTCTTATGCCTCTATTTTATTTTTGACGAAATTTGTTAGAAAAATTTCAAAATAAGTATTGACAAAAGCAATAACGTCATATATAATAATGCTTGTCACTGAGGAAGTGACA
>OGYY01003007.1_pt1 | contig 11400 bp, 7 predicted proteins | sample 1576671 | NCBI WGS metagenome assembly OGYY01 (sample SAMEA3541593, study PRJEB24748) | human gut metagenome | biome: human gut; feature: human-associated habitat; material: faeces | place: China | collected 2012 | reverse complement strand
GAGCCGGTCAGATAGCCCGCGCCGACGGCCCAGCCCATGGCGCTGCGCGCCCAGCTGCTGACCGTCCCGGCGTCCGGATAGCCGGAGAGGGACGCCTCGCCGTCCCCGGCAAGGTCATACCACGCAGCATAGCGATAGAGGATGGCCGCCGTCTGTTCGCGTGTGACGGGGTCGTCCGGGCCGAAGCGCCCGTTGCCGTAGCCGTTGACGATCTGCGCCCCGGCGGCCCACGCGACGGCATCGGCGTACCACACGCCGTCGCCGACATCGGAAAATTCGCCTCCGGCCGCGGCGGGCTGGCCTGCCAGACGGTAAAGCACCTGCACGAGCATGGCGCGGGACGTGGCCGTATCCGGCTCGAATTCCGTCGTGCCCGTTCCGCTCATCAGCCCCTGCCGGTAGGCATAGGCGACGCTCTCAAAATACCACGCACGGCGCGAGACATCGCGGAACGGCAGCGTTTCGGGCAGGAGGCCCTCCAGGCGGCCGTCGTCGCTGCCGTAGCGCACGCAGACGAACAGCCTGCCGTCCTCGAGCCGCTGCACGGCGGCCGTCGTCCCGCAGACCGTTACGGACGGCGCATCGGAAAAGGACGCAAGGCCATCCGGCTCGAGCACGAGGCCGAGATAATAATACACACCCGGCTCCGTGACGGTTCCCGCCGGGAGCGGCTTACTGATATGCTCACCGTCCGGAGACGAGAACCACACCATGCCGGACCAGCTCTGCCAGCTGTCCGCCAGATGGCAGGCCGCGTCCGTATGGAACGACGGCATACGCTCCGGGAGTCTGGCCCCACGCATCAGCGCGGTCGGCACGCCGGAGACGGCGACCGTTCGAATGGTCTCCTGTGTTGTCATGGCCAGCGGCTCTGCACCGCCTGCGACCACACCGCCCGCAAGCTGCAGCACCAGCGCCGCGATCAGCATACAGATGACACCCTGTCTCATGCTCTCTCCTCCTGTGTTTGCGGACCGGCGCCGGCCGCGCCGGTCGTTCCTTCTCTCTTTGCAAGATTAGACGGCAGGAAGCCGAAATTGTTCCAACGTTTTTCTGCATTATAGCATACACGCGCTTGCCTTGCAACAGGTTGTTTCGATATGACGTCGGCATTATTCTGCAAAGCGGAGACTTTTTGACAGTCTGAGACTCCCAGACGGTTCCCGGCTTGTCAAATGTCCCAGTCTTGTCATTGCGAGGCCCCGCAGGGGCCGTGGCAATCTCGCAGGACTGTTCTGAATTTCAGGAAAATCTCGGCGAATTCGAAACATTTTACCGGAGATTCCCACGTCGCTTCGCTCCTCGGAATGACAAAGCGGAGGCTCTTTGCCATACCGAGGATACCCCGATGTTTTCCCCTTGTCTTCCCTCCGAAACCTCCGGCTGGGCAGCTTTTTCGCCAGCCCGTTTCGCAAAAACGAAATGTACCGCCCGGCAAGCCGGACGGTCAGCTTGTCAAAAAGTCCCTTCGGGTCTTTTGCCAAGCTGCCTTCAAAATTGCAAAACTTTTTGTAGTACTGTTTTGCAATTTTGCCGCTGCGGCGGGTTATTTGACGCGAAAGGACACCCTGACGGTTTCCTTTTCCTCTTTTCTTCCCTCCGAGACCTTCGGCTGAACAGGTTTTTCGACACCCAGACACAAAAACGAAATGTACCGTCCGGCAAGCCGGACGGTACATTTCGAAGAAAAGAAAGAAAGAGAGAGAAAAAAGAGAAAAAGCATGAAAAAGGGAGGGGATGCGATCTATGGAAGACATCGGATCAGGGCCGGGGACTGTCCTGCTCGGACGGCTCCAGCGCATTGGCCGATGTTGTTGGCTCTTCGTTCTGCACCGCATCGTCCTTGCTGTCAAACACGATGGGCAGGCGGAACGTCTTGCCGTAACGCTCGATGGTGAGCGTCGCGTGCTGGCCGCCGCGGTAGTGCCGCAGCGCCGCGCTGAGGTCGGAAAGCGTGCGCACGGTGTAGTCATCAAGCGCAAGGATAAAGTCGCCGTCGCGCAGGCCCGCATGGGCGCCGGCGGAATCCTTTGTGACATCCCGCACCTGCACCCGGCCGCTGCGGGCCGTGTTCGTCGAATAGACCGTGCCGACCATCACGCCGAGCTGGGCGCGGTTCGGCACGCGGCCGTATTCCCGCAGCTCCGAGAGGATCTCGCGGACGTCGTTGATGGGGATGGCAAAGCCGATGCCCTCGATCGTCGCGCCGGTGACGGTCTCGCCGGAATATTTCGCCGTTGTCACGCCGACGACATTGCCGCGCAGGTCGAACAGCGGGCCGCCGGAGTTGCCGGGATTGATGGCGGCGTCGAGCTGCATCATGCGGATGGAGGGGCCGTCCAGATCGACGTCGCGGTCCTTCGCGCTGATATAGCCGACGTTCAGGCTGTAGTCCAGGTCGCCGAGCGGGTTGCCGATGGCAGCAACCTCCGTGCCGATGCGCAGCCGGTCGGAATCTCCGAGGCGCGCGTGGCGGTAGCCGCTGCCGTCGATCTTCAGCAGGGCGATGTCGCTGTCCTCCTCATAGCCGAGGAGCTTTGCCGTGTGCTCCGTGCCGTCATACAGCGTGACGGTGAGCTGCGTGCAGTCCTTGACGACGTGGTAATTCGTCAGGATCTCGCCGTCTCCCGTGAGGAGAACGCCTGAGCCGGTGCTGGCCTGCATGGTGTCCTTTCCATAGAGGTCCGTGACCGCGCTGAGGTTCAGCACACCGACGACGCAGGTCGCATAGCGCTCATAGAGCTGCGTCGGGGTCAATTCTCCCGCAGTCGAGGCCACACGCGCCGCGGAAGGCTCCGCGCCCGTGCTTTCTCCCCCGGATACGGCCGTCTGCTGACCGGCCGGCCGCATGGCCGCTCGCTCGCGGCCCTGCAGAAGCAATCCCGTCGCCGCGCCTCCGGCGATTCCGCCGAGCAGGGCGCAGCATACAGCGAGAGCCGCCAGCCGCAGGTGCTTTCTTCGTTTGCAGGCCGATACCGGCTCGCCTGCACTGGAGTCGATGCGCTCGTTATGCTCCATGGTGTTCAGCTCCTTGCTGTGCTTGTAGTATATCCGCCCGATATGTCCAAATTATGACGGACCGGAAAACGATTTTTGAAGGAACGCGGGCGTTCAGCTGCAGCGATCCTGCATGATATCGAGGATCGTGCGGTCCGTCTGCCGCATGCCCTGCTGCGCCAGCACACCGACCTTGGCGATCGTGTCGTCAACATTGCTGCCGACGATGCCCTCGCCGTGGCGGAATTCGCGGTGGTGCAGATACATGCGGTAGCCCATGATGCCCGCGTCCACGGCAGCGGCGATCTTTGCCGCACAGGACGGCTTTGCGCCGTCACAGATGGTGCCGGAGAGGATGGCCACGGCGTTGACGACCGTGTGCGCCACGGCGTCATAGTCGCCGCCGAGCAGGTAGCAGATGCCCGCGCCTGCACCGACCCCGGCGGAGATGGCCCCGCAGTAGGCGGAGAGGCGGCCGATGCCGGTCTTCTGGTGGACGGTGACAAGGTCGGAAACGGCCAGCGCGCGGTAGAGCTGCTCGCGGGTCGCGCCGATGTGGCGGGCATAGGCCACGACGGGCATGCAGGCCGTGATGCCCTGATTGCCGGAGCCGGAGAGGATGACGACGGGCATTTCGCAGCCGCTCATGCGGGCGTCCGAGCCCGCGGCCGCATAGGCCTTGGCCCGCTGCTTGATATCATCCCCGTAATCCTCCAGTAAAATGCGCCCGATCTGCGCGCCCCATGCGCCGCGGAGGCCCTCCTCGGCAATGGCGGAGTTGCAGCTGACCTGCGGCTCCAGCAGGGGCAGCAGGTCCTCGAGCGGCACCTCGGCCGCAAAGCGCAGGATGTCCGCCACGTTCAGCAGGCTCTTGTCCGCGCGGTGCTCCTCGGCGGAGTCCACAACGGGCAGCTCGCGCAGCACCTCGCCGTCGCGCTCAAGGCAGACGATATTCGTGTGATGGTTTGTGATGCGCACGCGGGCCGTGTGGCCGCCGCAGCTGCCGCGCAGATCGATGTCGAGCTGGCAGGGAGAGTGGCTGCACGAGACGGAAATATCCACCCGCTGCAGGTAAGCGTCCAGCTCCGCAAGCTGCTCTTCCGTCACGGCGGAGATGACCTGCAGGTCGCGCGCCGCGTCGCCCGCAACGAGGCCGACGGCAATGGCGGGGCCGATGCCCTTGCGCCCGCCGGTGTTTGGGACGACGACGCTTTTGACGTTTTTCAGAATGTTGCCGCTGACGGCGGCGTCCACCCGCTCGGGCAGTGCGCCCAGCAGCTCCCGAAGGGTCGCGGCGCAGTAGGCAATGGCGATCGGCTCCGTGCAGCCGGTCGCCGGGACAAGCTCTTCGCGCAGGATGTCAAGATAATTCTGCAGGATCGACTGTTCCAGCATGTTGCCAGCTCCTTATATCGGTATTTTGGAAACGCCTGTGCAATGTTTACTAAGCTAATGATATCGTATTTTGCCGAAAAAGGCAAGAAAGAAAAACCGGTTCGGCGCAGGGCCTGGTGCTGCACCGGCGATACGCACAGGCTGCCGAAAAAAACGTACAAACCGATTACGTCTGCAGCGGCGCTCAGGGAGCGCCTTGCAAGCTGCAGGTTTGGTGGCACTATCGTCGACCGCACCCGCCTTGTAGGGGAGCGGCATGCCGCTCCCGGCGCTGCACCGGCGCAATCAACAAGCTGCCGTTAAAATGGCAAATACTCCCGATTTGTCATTGCGAGGAGGCCGGAGGCCGACGTGGCAATGACAATTCTGGGGCCATTACCGTTTTAATGTTACCCTGTACGGATCGGCAGCGATGCGCCGGGAGGGGCATGCCCCTCCCCTACAGCGCATGACCGGCGGTCTTGTGAAATTTTCCACTTTCCAGTTTCATTTCCCGCGTGCCGCTTCCCTGCATATGTGTTATCCCATATTGCAGAAGGGCCTGCTGCGGGGTTCATGCAGCAGGCCCTTTGCTCCCCGGGAAGGGAACAGACGATATCAGAGATGGACGACCGTACCGGCCTCGCCGCGGACGGCGGCTCCGGCCTGTGCGAGCGAGGCGATGATGGCCTGCCCGCCGGTCTTGGCGAACGAAACGGCAGCCCTGACCTTCGGCAGCATGGAGCCGGGGGCAAAATGGCCCTCCTCGCAGTAGCGCTCCGCTTCCGCAACGGTCATTTCCGCAAGGCTCTTCTGGTCCGGCTTGCCCCAGTTGATGCAGACGCGGTCCACCGCCGTCAGGATGACGAGGGCGTCGGCCTGCACGAGCTCTGCGAGCTTGGCAGAGGCAAAGTCCTTATCGATGACGGCGGGCGTGCCGTAGAGCTTGCCGTCCCGGCGCACAACGGGGATGCCGCCGCCGCCGACCGTGATCACGACGCAGCCGCCGTTGATCAGGGCGCGGACGGTGTTCTTTTCGATGACGTCCACGGGCTTCGGTGAGGGAACGACCTGGCGGTAGCCGCGGCCCGCGTCCTCGACCATGGTATAGCCCTTCTCGGCGGCGATGCGCTCGGCCGTGGCCTTGTCATAGAATGCGCCGACAGGCTTCGTGGGCTTCTGGAAGGCGGGATCGTTCTCGTCCACCAGCACCTGCGTGACGACGGTGGCGACGTCCTTCTGCAGGCCGCGCGCGGCAAGCTCGTTGCCGATGGCGTTCTGCAGGTGATAACCGATATACCCCTGGCTCATGGCGCCGCACTCGGGGAAGGGCATATCGGACTTGATGGCGCCGGCCTCGGCGGCCGTGGCCATGCCCAGATTGATCATACCGACCTGCGGGCCGTTGCCGTGTGCAATGACGACCTCGTTGCCCTGCTCGATGAGATCCACGATCGGCTTTGCCGTTTCCGTAACGAGGGCGAGCTGCTCATAGGGCGTGCTGCCCAGCGCATTGCCGCCCAGCGCGATGACGATGCGTTTTCCCATGGTAATTATCCTCCTGCCGTGCGGCTCAGAACATCTTGCGCTTGTTGTCGGCAGCGTCGAGCTCCATGAGAGCCTTGACGGGGTCCTTGACCTGTGCCAGGAAGATCATGGCAGCGATGATATACGGCTTGAAGGAAGCCTGCTTGTACAGCGGCACGAGATAACGGTCGAACACGGAGTTGTCGACCTCGCCCTCCGGGCAGCTCAGGCCGGAGATATCGGCGGGCAGGCAGTGCAGATACAGCGCCTTGCCGTCCTTCGTGAGCTTCATCATCTCCTCGCTGCAGGTCCAGTCCTTGTGCTCGGCGTTCTGCGCCAGCAGCTCCTTCTCCAGCTCGTCGATGCCCTTCTGGTCGCCCTTGACATAGAGCTCGGAGCGTCTTTCCATAGCCTGGAACGGAGCCCAGGACTTCGGATAGACGATGTCGGCGTCCCGGAAGGCTTCCTTCATGTCGTTCGTCTTGTGGAACTTGGAGCCGTACTTCTCGCAGTTCTTACGGGCGATCTCCTCGACCTCGGGGAAGACGTCATAGCCCTCCGGATGGGCCAGCGTGACATCCATGCCGAAGCGGGTGAACAGGCCGATGACGCCCTGCGGGACAGACAGCGGCTTGCCGTAAGACGGGGAATAGGCCCACGTCATGGCGACCTTCTTGCCCTTCAGGTTCTCAACGCCGCCGAAGTAGTGGATGACATGCAGCATGTCGGCCATGCACTGCGTCGGATGGTCGACGTCGCACTGCAGGTTCACGAGCGTCGGGCGCTGCTCGAGGATGCCGTCGCGGTAGCCCTCTTCCAGAGCGTCCATGAACGTCTTCTGGTACTCGTGGCCCTGATGGATGTACATATCGTCGCGGATGCCGATGACGTCGGCCATGAAGGAGACCATGTTCGCGGTCTCGCGGACGGTCTCGCCGTGGGCGATCTGGGATTTCTTCTCATCGAGGACCTGCTCCTCCAGGCCCAGCAGGTTGCACGCAGAGGCGAACGAGAAGCGGGTACGGGTGGAGTTGTCGCGGAACAGGGAGATGCCGAGGCCGGAATTGAAGACCTTCGTGGACTTGTTGCGCTCGCGCAGGTCGCGCAGAGCGTCGGCCACGGTGAAGACGGCGTCGATCTCGTCGTCCGTCTTGTCCCACGTCCAGTAGAAATCGGTCTTATACATGTTATTGATATGGAGCTTTTCGAGGTGTCTTGCCAGTTCAACAGTCTTGCTCATGATCGTTCTCCTATTTCATATTTTGGTTGGTCGGAAGCCCGGCTCAGCCGGGCTTGCTTTTTATCGGATGGACGGAAAAATCACTTGATATCGTTGCCGGTCAGCTCCTGACGGAACTCAGCCTCGGTGATCTTGTTTTCGGGCTTGTACAGGCCGGGAACGGCGGCGTACAGCGCGGCGCAGACGACGAGATCCTGCTTCCAGGTGATCTCGTTCGGCGCATGGGCCTGCGACTCGGCGCCGGGGCCAAAGCCGACGCACGGGATGCCGTAGCGGCCCTGGATGGAAACGCCGTTCGTGGAGAACGTCCACTTGTCGGTCAGCGGACGGCCTTCACGCTTGGAGCGCGCGGTCTCGTCGGCCCAGAGGCGCTTGTCGCCCCACAGAGCGTGGTGCGCATCGACAAGAGCCTGCACATGGGCGGCGGATTCCTTGTTGATCCACGTCGGGAAGAAGCACTCGGTCTCATAGACGTGGCCGGTCCATGCGGGACGGTCGTACATATACATCGAAACCTTGACGTCCTTGGCATACTTCCTGCAGGCGGGCAGGTCCTCGATCTCCTTCAGGCAGGACTGGTAGGTCTCACCTGCCGTCATACGGCGGTCGATGGAGATGGAGCAGGAGTCCGCAACGGCGCAGCGGGACGGGGACGTGTAGAAGATCTGCGACGTCGTGCAGGTGCCGCGGCCGAGGAAGCGCGCGTCTTCCCAATGCTCGGGGTTGTACTTCGGGTCGAGCATCTTGACAAGGCCCTTGATCTCCTTGTCATCGGCGGCATCATTCTCGTTGAGGTCGCGGACGTTCAGCAGGACCTCGGCCATCTTGTGGATGGCGTTGTCACCGCGCTCCGGAGCGGAGCCGTGGCAGGAGACACCGTGCATGTCGACGCGGATCTCCATACGGCCGCGGTGGCCGCGATAGATGCCGCCGTCCGTCGGCTCGGTGGAGATGACGAACTCGATCTTGCTGCGGGCATCCTCCGGTCCGTTGAAATATTCGTTGACGATGGACTGCCAGCACATGCCGTCGCAGTCCTCCTCCTGCACGGAGCCGACGACCATGATCTTATAGCCCTCGGGGATGAGACCAAGATCCTTCATGATCTTCGCGCCGTAGGCAGCGGAGGCCATGCCGCCCTCCTGGTCGGAGCCGCCGCGTCCGTAGATGATGTCGTCCGTCTCATAGCCCTCATAGGGGTCGTTCGTCCAGTTGGCGCGGTTGCCGATGCCGACGGTATCGATGTGGGAATCGATGGCGATGATCTTCTCGCCCGTGCCCATCCAGCCGATGACGTTGCCAAGCTGATCGATCTCGACCCTGTCATAGCCGAGCTTCTCCAGCTCCTGCTTGATGCGCATGACGACGCCCTTTTCTTCGCAGCTTTCACTGGGGATGGCGATCATGTCCCGCAGGAAACGGCTCATGTCGGCACGATAGCCCTCGGCCGCACGTTTGATTGCTTCAAAATCCATCGTGGTACCCTCCATTATCTATTCATTCCGTACCGCAGTGCGGATATGCAGGCAGTCTGCGGTTCTCTGCTCCTATCTTACCATATCCTGCACAGAAGTCAAACAAATTTTTTTCAAAACAAAAAAATTTTGGAAAAAACAATTGATTTCTCCCGGCTATAATGGTATCATAGGGTCAGGAAAATCCAAATAGGGACGCTCTGACCGGCAGAAACCGGAAGTTCGTCATTCCGAGGAGCGAAGCGGCGTGGGGCTCTCAGGCACCATATTTCGTATTCGCCGGGGATCCTCAAAAATCCGGAATGATCCCGCGAGATTGCCACGGCCCCTTGCGGGGCCTCGCAATGACAAGCCTGACAGCGGGCAGCATGCGTGAGGGATTTCTTCAGAGTTTCCCAACAGGGAAGCTCGGAAGAAATCAGCAAGAGCGGAGGGCGAGAGATTTTTCGTCGAGGCGAGGTTTGGGGAACGCAGGAATACTTTGTGTATTTCAAGTTCCCCGAACCGATGGATCGGCGGAAAAGCTCCGGCATCCGCCGCAGAGGATTTCTTCAGAGTTTTCCCCCAAAAAAGAAAGGGGCGCTGCGATTGCTGAAACCGAATGAACTGGAAACGCTCCGCCAGATGGCGAGAGGCCTCGCGGCGCAGTTTGGAAGCAACTGCGAGGTCGTTGTGCACGAGATCTCGGAGCGCAGCACATCACACTCCGTCGTGGCCATTGAAAACGGCCATGTCTCCGGCCGCAAGCTCGGCGACGGTCCCTCACAGGTCGTGCTCGAGCAGCTCGGCAAGGACGGCCGCGCGCCGGAGGACCAGCTGTGCTATCTCACTCGCACGCCGGACGGCAAGCTGCTGAAATCGTCGTCTATCTACATCCGCGACGAATCCGGGCGCGTGTGCGCCATTTTCTGCATCAACTTTGATATTTCCGCGCTGGCCATGGCCGAGCAGGCGCTCGCCGGGCTGACGTCCGCCCACCCCGCCGGGGAAGAGACACCCCGCATCACGCACAATGTCAACGACCTGCTCGACGATCTCATCGAACAGTCCGACCGCCTCATCGGCAAGCCGGTCGCCCTGATGAGCAAGGAGGACAAGGTGCGCGCCATCCATTTCCTCAATGAGCACGGCGCGCTGCTCGTCACAAAATCCGGCGACAAGATCGCGAAACATTTTGGCATTTCCAAATACACGCTATATTCTTATCTTGACGTAAAAACTGGAGGAAAGAGCAATGATTGATCTTCGCATCAACAAGGAAGGCCTGAAGCACAACATCGAGAAGGCCAAGGAAAACCACATCATCATCCCGACCATCGCGCAGATGCAGAATCCGGATCTCATCCCGGAGAAAATCAAGGAAAAGCTGACCCATACCGGCCTGTGGGACGTCGACCCCGTCAACCTGTTCCGCATTTCCTGGCACAACGAAGCCAAGGAGTTCGGCGGTCTGTATCAGCACACCCCGAATTATGTGGAGATCCCCTCCAGCCTGTCCGGCGTGCCGTGCCGCATCCTTGCCATGTCCGGCAAGTGGTTCCCCACGGGCTGCCATAAGGTCGGCGCTTCGTTCGGCTGCCTGGCTCCGCGCCTCGTGACCGGTCAGTTCGACGCCACCTATCATCATGCCGTGTGGCCGTCCACCGGCAACTACTGCCGCGGCGGCGCCTTCAACTCCAAGCTGCTGGCCTGCGACTCCGTCGCCATCCTGCCGCAGGATATGTCCAAGGAGCGCTTTGACTGGCTGAAGTCCATCGCCGGTCAGATCATCGCCACGCCGGGCTGTGAGTCCAACGTCAAGGAGATCTTCGACAAGACGTGGGAGCTGAAGAAGGATCCGTCCATGATGATCTTCAACCAGTTTGCCGAAATGGGCAACCCGCTGTGGCACTACAATGTCACGGGCTACGCCCTGGCCGATCTGTTCGAGGCCGTGAAAAAGCCCGGCCAGCGTCTGGCCGGTGCCTGCTTCACCTCCGGCTCCGCCGGCACGATGTCCTCCGGCGATCTGCTGAAGGAGCGCTATCCCGGCATGAAGCTCGCCGTCGGCGAGGCCCTGCAGTGCCCGACCATTCTGGACAACGGCTTCGGCGGCCACCGCATCGAGGGTATCGGCGACAAGCACATTCCCTGGGTCCATAACGTGAAGAACACCGACATGGCCATTGCCATCGACGACGAGGACTCCCAGCGCCTGCTGCGACTGTTCAACTGCAAGGAGGGTCAGGAGTACCTGAAGTCCCTTGGCATGACGGACGAGCAGATCGAGAAGTTCACCTGGATGGGCATCTCCGGCATCGCCAACGTGCTGTGCTGCATCAAGATGGCCAAATACTATGAGCTGACCGAGGACGACGTCGTTGTCACCGTCCTGACGGACTCCGCCGTCATGTACAAGTCCCGCGTGGAAGAGCTCAATGCCCAGCACGGCGCCTACTCCGCCTTCGAGGCCGAGAAGGACCATGCGCTGCATATGCTCGGCCTGAAGACCGACAGCATGCTCGAGCTGACCTACACGGAGCGCAAGCGCGTGCACAACCTGAAGTATTACACCTGGGTCGAGCAGCAGGGCATGAACGTCGAAGACCTCAACGCCCAGTGGTACGACACGAAGGGCACCTGGGACGCCGTCCATGCACAGGCGAAGGACCTCGATGCACTCATCGATGCCTTCAACGACGAGGTCGGCATTCTCAAGACGCTGTAATTAGGGCAACCCCGCACAATTGCAGCTTCGGCCTTCGCCGGATATTTTTCGCCGATCCATCGGTTCGAAAAGTTTGAGGT
>OGYY01003005.1_pt1 | contig 11401 bp, 8 predicted proteins | sample 1576671 | NCBI WGS metagenome assembly OGYY01 (sample SAMEA3541593, study PRJEB24748) | human gut metagenome | biome: human gut; feature: human-associated habitat; material: faeces | place: China | collected 2012 | reverse complement strand
TATGGCAGATGGCTTATACAGAATTTTATTTCACAGATGTGGCATGGCCGGATTTTGATAAAGCAGAGCTGATTAAGGCTATTGAGAAATATAATCAGAGAGACAGAAGATACGGCGGAGTTAAGGAGGAGTAAAGAATGTTTAAGACAAGACTCTTAAGCGGAATCCTGCTTGTGATTATTGCGCTTGCCACTATTATCAGCGGTGATTATGTGCTGTTTTTCACACTTCTTGCGGTTTCTCTCATTGGAATGAGAGAATTGTACAGAGCAATGAAGGTGCAGGATGAGAAGATAAATCTGCTGGCAGCAGCAGGCTATTTAGGCGCAGTATTATATTATCTGGCAGTGCTGCTTGATTTTGAGAGGTATGGAGTGCTGGCAATCATTTTCGGACTTGTGCTGCTCATGTTTGTATACGTGTTCACTTATCCAACCTATGAGGCAGGGCAGGTAATGCCTGCACTGTTTGGTATTGTGTATGTGGCAGTTATGTTGTCGTTTATTTATCTTACCAGAGAGCTTCCCGGTGGAAAGTTCCACGTATGGCTGATCTTTCTGTGCTCATGGGGATGTGATACCTGCGCATATTGTGTGGGAATGCTGATCGGTAAACATAAAATGGCACCTGTCCTCAGCCCTAAGAAATCTGTGGAGGGAGCTGTGGGTGGTGTGGCAGGAGCTGCACTTCTTGGTGTGATCTATGCAGCAGCCACTCAGGGACCGATGCTGGAATATGCTGTGATCTGTGCAATCGGAGCACTGATCTCCATGGTAGGCGATCTGGCTGCATCTGCAATCAAGAGAAATCAGGGGATTAAAGATTATGGAAAATTAATTCCGGGACATGGAGGAATCCTTGACAGATTCGACAGTGTGATCTTCACAGCACCGGTTATTTATTTCCTCTCTCTTGTGATGATTGAGATCTAGAGCGTGTCTGAAAAATCATTCCCGCAATCTGCACGCCCCACTTTGCGGGATATTTCACCCGAATTCAGTTGCCGTAGCCCGCTACGGCGCCCTCATCCGGGCAAAATATCCCACAAATTGTGACGCACATCTTGCAGAAAGCCTTTTTCAGACGCGCTCTAACGGAGCATATATTCTTCTGATATACATGTTTACAGTATTTTCTGATATGAGAACTGTCAGGTCAGAAGTAATTTTATAAAATTGTTGTATAAGTATTGAAATGAGGTACAATATGAAAAAAGTAGCAGTCTTAGGTTCTACAGGTTCGATCGGAACACAGACACTGGATGTGGTACGTGCAAATGATGACCTGGAAGTAGTTGGTCTTGCAGCAGGCAGCAATGTAGAAATGCTGGAGAAGCAGATACGTGAATTTCATCCCAGACTTGTTGCAGTCTGGAAAGAAGAGGCAGCCAGAGATCTGGCAGTACGTGTGCAGGATCTGGATGTAAAAATCGTAAGCCAGATGGGTGGTCTTATCGAACTTGCCAGAATGGAAGAATCAGACATTCTGGTGACCGCTATCGTAGGAATGATAGGAATCAGACCAACTATGGAAGCAATCCTTGCAGGTAAGGATATTGCTCTGGCAAATAAGGAAACACTGGTAACAGCCGGACATCTGATCATGCCGCTGGCAAAGCAGTTCGGTGTGCAGATCCTGCCTGTAGACAGCGAGCACAGTGCTATTTTCCAGGCACTTCATGGAGAGAAAAGAGAGCAGATACATAAACTGCTCATCACTGCATCCGGCGGTCCTTTCCGCGGAAAGAAAACAGCAGATCTGGAGAAGGTGACTCTGGAGGATACGCTGAAGCATCCGAACTGGGTAATGGGACAGAAGATTACAGTGGATTCTGCAACTCTGGTAAATAAAGGTCTGGAAGTTATGGAAGCCAGATGGCTTTTTGATGTAGATCTGGATCATATTCAGGTTGTGGTTCAGCCGCAGAGTATTATCCACTCTATGGTGGAATTCGAGGACGGTGCAGTGATGGCACAGCTTGGAACACCGGATATGAGACTTCCGATACAGTATGCATTATGCTACCCGGACAGAAGATTTTTAAAAGGCGACAGACTGGATTTTCATATGCTGAAGCAGATCACCTTTGAGGAGCCGGACAGGAAAACTTTTAAAGGTCTTCCAATGGCGGTGGAAGCGGCAAGGGCAGGCGGCAGTATGCCAACCGTTTTTAATGCTGCAAATGAGTTGGCAGTCCGCAAATTCCTTCAGAAAAAAATCAGCTTTCTGGATATTTACGAGATTATCGGGCAGTCTATGAGCAGACATACAGCAGTAAAGGATCCGGACCTGGATCAGATTCTGGAGATTGAGAAAGAAACTTATCGTTGGATTGAAAGCAGGTGGTAGATTGAAAATTATTATTGCAATTGTCATATTCAGTGCAATCATTCTCTTTCATGAACTGGGACATTTTCTTTTTGCAAAGCTGAATAAGATCGTGGTCACAGAATTCTCTCTGGGAATGGGACCAAGACTTTTCAGTTTTGAGAAAGGAGATACCAGATATTCACTGAAACTTCTTCCTATCGGTGGCTCCTGTGCCATGCTGGGGGAGGATACGGACATAGAGAATGAACCGGGAACTTTTAACAGTGCGTCTGTGTGGGGAAGGATTTCCGTAGTTGCCGCAGGACCGGTATTTAACTTTATCATGGCATTTGTATTGTCTGTGATCATTGTAGGTGCTGTAGGATATGAACCATCCAGAGTTCTTTCCGTAAAGGAAGGTTCTGCGGCTGAGGCTGCAGGACTGAAAGAGGGAGATATTATTACCGGTTATCAGGGATATCACATTGATCTGGGAAAAGATCTCTATGTATATTCCTATCTGAACCAGCTGAAAGAGGGAGATACCATTAACCTGACTGTTAAGCGTGACGGAAAGAAGATGGATATTTCCTATAAGTCGGATACAAATGTGAGATACCTTCTGGGCTGCAATTTCAACGGGGATGATACTTCTGCCATGACAGTAGAATCTGTAATGGATGGAATGCCGTTGCAGGAAGCAGGGATTCGGCAGGGAGATGTGATCACATCCATTAATGGAGTGAAGATTACAAATGCAGCAGATTACCAGAAATATATTCAGGAGAATCCGCTGACAGAAAAGTCTGTAAGGCTTACCTATTCCAGGGACGGACAGGAATATGATATTACGGTTACACCAAAAGAATACCGTACGGCAGAATCAGGATTTACCTACAATATGTATTCTGAAAAAGCAAAAGGGCTGAATGTAGTCAAATATGGTGCCGTAGAAGTAAAATATATGGTACGTACAACGATTCTCAGCCTGAAAGAGCTGGTCAGCGGAAAGCTTGGAATGAAAGATCTGAGTGGTCCGGTCGGAGTTGTGGATGCAATCGGAACTACGTATGAGGAAAGCAAAAGCGAAGGAACCATGATCCTGTGGATGAATATGCTTAATATGGCAGTTCTGCTCTCTGCAAACCTTGGAGTTATGAACCTCCTTCCGTTTCCGGCACTGGACGGTGGACGGCTGGTATTCCTTGTCATAGAGGCAATCCGCAGAAAACCGATTAACAGACAGGTGGAGGGCGGCATCCATTTCGCAGGGCTGATGCTGTTGATGGCGCTGATGGTATTTGTCATGTACAATGATATTGTCAAACTGATCTGAGATAAATGATAGACAGAATATTTTTATAGATAGTTAGCTCGGGCAGAGCGTGAAAAAAGTGAATAATGTAAAAATATTTGCAAAAAAGACAGATTTTTAAAAAAGAGAAATCTGTCTTTTTTGTAGAATTGTTATAGTTGACGGATGAACGTAGCCCAAATTCATTCCAGATTGCCTGCGGCAATAGAATTTTGGCTTGTATGTCTCGGGATTTTGGCATATTCATGCCAAAACACCTCGCGGGATAGTGCTATGTGAATAGTAACGCATTTTTACTTCATCTGTATTCCACTTCTCATACGTGATATAATCCGCACCCATTTTCCTGAAAATGTCTACCATATCCTCATTCCGGCAAAGCCATACGGATATGCGAATTCCATTCTGATGGGCATTGTTGATATCATTCATACTGATATTTTTATACTCTGCACTTATGTCCAGATCATATTTCTTACACTGCTGTATCATAGAAGCATTCATGCGCACTGTACGAATCCACTGCAATTTCCCTGTAAATCCCATCTCACGCAGTTTACCAAGTGTTTCTATGCGGAAACAGATGATTACCGGCTCTTTCTGTGATTCAGTCAGAAGCTGCATAAACAAATTCATGGCTTCTTCCGTACGGATTGACTTTATTTCAATCACCGGCGTCACAGAGTACTTATTGCAGCATGCAATATACTGTTCCAGTGTAGGAATAAGATTATCCGGATACTGTGAAGCATTTCTTCCATTTATAATCGGATACTGCTTTATCTCCTCATAAGTCATCTCTGAAATAAGCCTGTCCTCCCCGCACATCCGCAGCAAAGAATCATCATGAGAGACAACCAGAACTCCATCTGCGGTCTCTCTCACATCTGTCTCCACAAACTCCGCCCCATTGCGTCCTGCCATCTCAAAGGCAGGCACGGAATTCTCAGGTGCTTCTGTCTGTTCACCTCTGTGCAAAATATAATGAGTAACTCCATCCAGGGGTTTCCGGAACTTTTCCTCATCTTCCGGTGCAGGTGTGATTTTCGGAGTTGGCGTGACCGTTACCGTCGGCTCCGGGGTCACAGATGGTGCTGGTTCATCCGGCGTCAGTGTAGGCGTAATTTCCGGAGTTTCTGACGCTGCCGGCAGGACGATCACTTCTATCTCTGATACATATCTGTCAGTACCATAAGAAACACTGGTGATTTTGACATTTCCCGCCTTTTTTGCAGTAACTTTTCCTTTCTTTGATACAGTTGCCACCGTTTTATCAGAAGAAGTATAAGTCAGCCTTTTTCCATACTTCTGCGGCTCCAAAATAATTGTCTTTCCTGCCGTTACTTTCACCTGTTTTTTGTATTTCTTAAAAAGAACTGTTTCCGTTTTATTACAGACAAAAACCTCGCAGTTTACTTTCAGTCCACTCATCTGTGCTGTGATCGTTGCCTGTCCGGGCTTTAAACCATATATCCTGCCATTTATAACCTTTACACATTTTGAGTTACTGCTGGTCCATTTAAACTTCTTTGGACTCACTTTTGTATCATGATTCAGGATCTTTACTGTATAAGTGGCACCGGTCTTTACAACCATCTCAGATTTATGCACTCGATATTCGTCTGCTGCATAAGTATTATCTGCCACAGATATTATACTGGTAAAACTTGTAATTATAAGCACAATAGCAAATATGACAGACCTTACAGTCTGCATGCCTGTTCTTTTGTCTCTGTATTCTTTTTTCTTATCTCCCATTATTCTATCTCTCATCTCTCATATGCCATTCCTGATCTGCTGCTTTTATTTCCGGTATGTTCTTAAACACTTCACAATTCTGATCACATTCGTCTCTGATGCAGGGACAGACCATCTTTACTTTTTTAAAATGTCCGGGAACACCTTCATATTGTACACTCCACAGACCATTGTAATGCAGCTGTTTACACATTCCTGTTTCATATTCATATTTAATCATACGTCTACCTCCGAACAGACAAAATTTTTACAGTATATTCTTCTGAAATCACTGTTTTTCCATGCAAAACGAAAGGCACTAACCTTCCAGCATCATGCACAGATCAGTACCTTTCTTTTTTTGTATTTTTATGTCCTATCTGCCCCGTCAATACCACAGGACAGTAAATCACAGAATAATCACAGCATTATTCCATATCTTCCAGTAATTTCTCATAAATCGGGAAGCAGTCAAATGTTGCGAAATAATCCTTCGGTGTCTCGGCACGGCGGATCATCTCGAAACTTCCATCTTCATGGAGAAGGATCTCAGAAGATTTCAGTTTACCATTGTAGTTATATCCCATGGCAAAACCATGAGCTCCTGTATCATGGATCACAAGAAGATCTCCCATATCAACCTTCGGAAGATAGCGGTCAATTGCAAACTTATCATTGTTTTCGCAGAGAGAACCTGTCACATCATACATATGATCACATGGCTGGTCTTCTTTTCCCATAACAGTGATATGATGGTATGCGCCATACATTGCCGGACGCATCAGGTTTACAGCACACGCATCCACCCCAATATATTCTTTATGAGTATGCTTCTCATGGATTGCCTTAGTTACCAGGCAGCCATACGGTCCCATCATGAAACGTCCCATCTCTGTATAGATTGCAACATCACCCATTCCGGCCGGAACAAGTACTTCTTCGTATACTTTGCGGACACCTTCACCGATCTCTCTGATATCATTCGGAGTCTGATCTGGTTTGTAAGCGATTCCAACACCACCGGAAAGGTTGATAAACTTCACATGAGCGCCTGTCTCTTTCTGAAGTTTCACTGCCATTTCAAACATCTCTTTCGCCAGCATCGGATAATACTCATTTGTCACAGTATTGCTTGCAAGGAATGCATGGATACCGAATTCCTCGGCACCTTTTTCCTTCAGAATCTTGAATGCTTCAAAAATCTGCTCTGTTGTCATACCATATTTGGCATCTCCGGGGTTGTCCATAATATCGTTGCTGATCTTAAACACTCCGCCCGGATTATAACGACAGCTGATCACCTTCGGAATATATCCTACGGCTCTTTCTACGCTCTCGATATGTGTGATATCATCAAGATTGATGATCCCGCCGATTTCATTTGCATATTTGAATTCTTCTTCCGGTGTATCATTGGAAGAAAACATGATATCTCCCTCTTTGCATCCGATTGCTTTGGACATCATCAGCTCTGTCATGGAAGAACAGTCACAGCCACAGCCATACTCCTGAAGGATCTGGATCAGAAATGGATTTGGAGTTGCCTTCACAGCAAAGAATTCTTTGAAGCCCTTATTCCATGCAAATGCTTCTTTCACTGCCTTTGCATTCTCGCGGATACCTTTTTCATCATAAAGATGGAAAGGTGTAGGAAACTGCGCAGTGATTTCCTGAAGTTTATCCAGGGTGACAAATGGTACTTTTTTCATAATAATCTTTTCTCCTCTTACTTCTTGTGTATATGTGTATATAAATGATCCTGACAGTACTCGTAGTTTCCGTTACATTTAGAACAGAAACGGAATTCCAGATTCGGATCATCTTTCTCTGTACGGCCACAGACTGCACATTTGTGCTTCGTCACTTCCCCTGACTTGCTGCCACCCGGGAAGGGAACGGTCTTACTTTCTCCCATTGCTCTCTTAAACTGATTTCTGCGATGGATTTCCTTCGGATTGTATCTGTTAAGATTTCTTGTACCAAGGAAGAAAATGATAAAGTTCAGTAAGGATGCGATGATCGGCAGTGCCATAAACCATGCTCCTCCCATAAAATATCTGACAATATCATATACCACAAGAGCAGCATATACAATCGCCATCCACTTCATCTTGATCGGGATTACAAAGTACAGTAAAACCTTCATATCCGGATATGTCAGCGCATATGCCAGAAAAATAGATAAACTGATATAATACGTTGAAAACTGTGATCCATTCAGATAAGCATCTAACACTCCACCTGTGATAAAATACAAAATAAACGCAGAAATTACTGTAAAAATCATTCCAGATAAAATATATACAGTAAATCTGAATGATCCCCATGTACGTTCCAGCGATGCACTGATCGGATAATAAAAGAACAATATCGCAATCACAAACCATAAAGCAGATGACGTACTCGGCGGATAAATAATCCATGTAACAAGTCTCCATATCTGACCATGCAGGATTTCAGAGACATTCAAACTCAACATGGAAAGAGCCCCCGGATTAATATACATCAATGCATATCCCAGTACATAACTTACAATAATATAAATCGTAAGATTCTCAATCCCGCGATTTCCAAATTTTCGTTCCAGTTTGTCAATAAATTTCATAAATCTCCTTTTCTCACAAAATGCTATTCGTTCTTTCGTTACAGCGGATATCCACAATCTGCTTTCTCTGCGTAATTCTGCACCGAATAACTGCCTCTCAGTTCAGACACAAAATCAGAAAAACTTCTTCCTGGAAAGAAATATCGCTGCAATGATACTTGCCACTACAGAAAGGATGATAACGATAAGAAATCCCCATGGTGTCCTGGAAAACGGCATTCCTGCAGCACTCAGGTTCATACCATACGCACTGAAAACAATAGTCGGAATACTCATAACAATGGTAATAACAGCCAGAACCTTCATGACAATGTTCAGGTTATTGGAAATAACTGACGCAAAAGTTCCCATCATACTGCTGAGGATACCGCTGTAAATATTAGCCATCTCGATAGCCTGCTTGTTCTCAATGATAACATCCTCCAGAAGCTCTGTATCCTCCGGATATTTCTTGATACTCTCCACCTTCAGAAGTTTCTCCAGAACCATCTCATTGGAACGCAGAGATGTGGTAAAGTATACCAGTGATTTCTCCAGTTCCAGAAGTTCCATCAGTTCCTGATTTCTTGTAGACAGATGAAGTTTCTCCTCAATCTGCTCGCTCTTCTTATCTATAATACGCAGATATCTCAGATACATGCTGGCATTACGGTACAAAATCTGCAGAATAAATCTGGTTTTCATATAGGTAAAAAAGTTTCTTACCCTGCCTTCCATAAATCTTGTCAGAACCTGTGTATCTTCCAGACATACAGTAAAGATCATCTTCTGAGTCACGATAATACCAAGAGGAATGGTCACATACCAGTCCTTCTCGTTACGTTCTTCAATCGCAGGTACATCTGCAAGGATAAGGGTATAATTGTCCTCCACTTCTATACGGGAACGCTCTTCCTCATCCAAAGGTGCGCGCAAATCGTCCACCTCTATCCCAAATTGCTCGGAAATTTCAAAAATTTCTGTTGCCGTAGGATTCGTCAGCGCAATCCAACAGCCCTCCTGTGGTTCCTGTATTTCATGGATAGCGCCATCGATTGTCTTAAAAATCCTTACCACGATCCACACTTCCCTTCTTTTTCTCGATTTCCCCTCAATAGATTGTTACTGTTTACTCTGTTCTCAGTAACAATAAATCTGCAACTATTCAGAGTTTCTGCAAGAGATTACTGAACAGTTACGTTTGCTCTTTATTTTCACAAAGACTCAAACATCATTATAATTTGAACATGAATTTTTGTCAATTCCAATGCTTTCGGTTTACAAAACTTTTACACTTCGCTATAATAAAGTCATATGTGTACTTCAAACATGTACACACTATATAAAAAGTGATAGCAAGAAAGGACTTAAAACATATGAGCCAGTCATCATTTGGAAATAAATTCAAGGTAACTACCTGGGGAGAATCACATGGAAAAGCCCTCGGCGCTGTTGTAGACGGATGCCCTGCCGGACTGTCCCTCTGTGAAGAGGATATCCAGGTCTTCCTCGACAGAAGAAAGCCAGGACAGAGTAAGTACACCACTGCCCGCAAAGAGGGAGACCTCGTAGAGATCCTCTCCGGCGTTTTCGAGGGCAAAACAACCGGTACTCCTATCTCTTTGATGGTAAGAAACACAGACCAGCGTTCCAGAGATTATGGTAATATCGCTTACTCCTACCGTCCGGGACACGCTGACTATACTTTCGATCAGAAATACGGATTCCGCGATTACAGAGGTGGCGGTCGTTCTTCCGGACGTGAAACTATCGGAAGAGTCGCAGCAGGTGCTATCGCTTCCAAAATTTTATGCGAACTTGGCATCTCCATCTGCACCTACACCAAATCCATCGGACCTGTAGAAATCACAACATTTGATAAAGAAGAGATAAATAACAACGCATTCTATATGCCGGATGCCCTGGCAGCTGCCAAAGCAGGTGAATATCTGGAAGAATGTATGAAAAATCAGGACAGCGCCGGCGGTGTGATCGAATGCCGCATCAGCGGTACTCCTGCCGGACTCGGCGACCCTGTCTTTGACAAACTCAATGCCGTACTTGCACATGCTTTAATGTCTATCGGAGCTGTCAAAGCCGTAGAAGTCGGTGATGGCATTGCCGTAACCTCCCTGAAAGGCTCTACTGATAATGATGGTTTCACAGTCAAAGATGGAGAAATCGTCAAAACTTCCAACCATGCCGGTGGCATCATGGGCGGTATCAGCGACGGAAGCGAAATCATTCTCCGTGTTCACATTAAACCAACTCCGTCCATCAGCCAGCCACAGCAGACTGTCACCAAAGACAAAGAGCCACTTTCCATGGAAATCCACGGCCGCCACGATCCCGTTATTGTTCCAAGAGCCGTTGTTGTCGTAGAATCCATGGCTGCAATCACACTTGCAGACGCACTCTTCGCCAACATGAGTTCACAGATGGATAAAGTGCGCGACTTTTACCTGTAAATATTGGCAGCTGTTCAATAAGCAGCCATCCCTCAAAATGTTCAAACATAAAATTACAGAGCATATAAAATCCCCTGCGTTAATTACTTATCACCTTTTGTAATTAATGCAGGGGATTTTTCATACTCTAAGTCAATCGGATATTCGCAATCCGCTTTCGCTACTTGCTCATAAGTTCTATTTATTCTTCCGGTACCGGCCAGATACGGATACTGTTCGGTTCTGAAACTTTTAAAGGTTTTCCGTTCATTACAATAATATTCTTCTCATAATCCACTGTAAAAATAGTAATAGTATTACTTACATGATTTATAGCAGCCAGATGCTTATCATCCGGGAAGAGTACCAGGTCTTTCGGATACTCACCACTAATCGGAAGTGTAAACTTTCTGGTAAGCAGTCCTGTCTCTTCATCTCTCTCAAACATAGATACGGTATCCTCACCTGCTGTTGTGCAGAACAGATGTTTTCCATCATTTGCAAGGGACAGACCTGATGCAGCATTATGTGTATCGTGAGAATCCTTCTTTATACTTGTCTCAATACTCTGAATCAGTTCAAACTCCGGTGACTTACCGCTTCCATCATATTTATAGGTCTTGATCTCATTTGTAAGTTCAAAAAGAATATAAGCAAACTTGCCATCATCACTGAAACGGATGATACGCGGACCACTCTCTCTCGGACATCTTAAGATATCCACCAGTTCAAGCTTATCACGCATTTTATTGATACGATAAATCTTCACCTGATCAATTCCGTTATCAACTGCGCACAGATATTTATTATCCGGTGTCGGACGCACACAGTTTACATGCGGACGGAAGTTACGCTCTGCAACACTTCCAAGTCCCTTATGAAATACACCATCCATCAGGCTTCCAAGTCTTCCGTCCTTATGAGTATGTACAACGGTCACCTTACCGTCATGGTATCCGGCAACATAAAGATACTTACCGTCAACATCTGTAGAAAGGAAACAGCCTC
>OGYY01003001.1_pt1 | contig 11413 bp, 9 predicted proteins | sample 1576671 | NCBI WGS metagenome assembly OGYY01 (sample SAMEA3541593, study PRJEB24748) | human gut metagenome | biome: human gut; feature: human-associated habitat; material: faeces | place: China | collected 2012 | reverse complement strand
TTTTGAAACCGCCTCGAAGATTGAGATTTTCGAGCCAGAACAGATCGCACTGATCATTTACCCGCTCAAAGATTGCTTCAAAATCCGTGATACCGGGGATACGAAACAGGCTCTCTGGTATGAATAAGAATTAAATAAAGAGATTGAAAAAGATCGTCTGGCACATGGAAAAAAGCCATTAAAGAAGAAAGATGATAACCGGCCACCTGCATCCGGTGGAACCGGAAATGATAAGGATTCTATATCTGAAGAACTTCCTGAGCATGACAGTCATACTTTTAAAGCATTATACGATAAAATATCTAAACTGAATCCGCAGATGGTAGTTGCAGATGCAGGATATAAAACTCCGGCAATCGCCCATCGGCTGTTGGAAGATGGAATTCAACCACTTTTTCCGTATACCCGTCCCAAGACCAAAGAAGGCTTTTTCGGAAAACACGCCTTCGCATATGATGAATACTATGATTGTTATATATGTCCGGGAGCACATATATTGACATACAGTACAACAAACAGAAATGGATATAAAGAGTATAAAAGCTGCGGTGAGCATTGTGCTGAATGTCAATATCTTTCAAAATGCATAAAAAGCAAAGATCATGTAAAACTAATCACACGTCATGTATGGGAAGAATACATGGAAGTGGCAGAAGACATTCGGCACACGATCGGAAACAGACAGATCTACCAGTTAAGAAAAGAAACCATAGAACGGATCTTCGGTACAGCTAAAGAACAGCATGGATTTCGATATACGCAGTATGTAGGAAAAGCACGGATGGAAATGAAAGCCGGGCTTACCTTTGCATGCATGAATTTGAAAAAACTGGCCGCTTACAGCCAGACCGCTCTCGCAAAAAGCGAAGAACTTGCAAAGCAGGCCAAGTTTGTTGAGCTTGCCACCTCCAGGCAGTTCCAGGAGACCTATTTAAAAAGATTGAATTTTTAATTACATCTGTGATGTTTTCTCAAACCCATATACCCATTTTCCTCGCAGGAACATAAACAGAAAAATCACGGAGCTGATACTCCAGGTCAATGGGTATGCCCAAAAGATCACATGGATATCCGGGATGATGCGAACTGCAACGGTGATATAGCTTACACGGAACAGGCACCAGTCACAGAGCATAACGATCATCGGAACAGATGCGTGGCCGGAACCACGGAGTACTGCTGCAATACAATGAGAAAACGCCAGCAGACAATAAAATAATGCAATTGTTCTTGACTGCATCACGCCATAATGTACAACATCGGGATCTCTGTTAAATGCTGCGATCAGCACCGGTGCGGCAGCATATATGATCACGCCGATCAATTCTGCAATAATGATCGAACAGAGAACCCCAAATCTTGCTCCCTTTTTCGCCCGGTCATACTGTTTTGCGCCAAGATTCTGACTGACAAATGTTGTCAGTGCCATCGTAAAACAGGTAACCGGCAAAAAGGCGAATCCCTCAATCTTAGAATAAGATCCACATCCTGCCATCGCCATTTTTCCAAATGCATTAATATTTGACTGTACAAAAACATTCGCGATCGCGATGACTGAATTCTGAAAGCCAGACGGCACACCATTCTGAATAATCTGCTTCAACATAATGCTGTCAAAACGAATTTCCCGCAGTTCCAGGCAATATTCTTCTTCCACACGCATCAGATGAACCATACAGAGAATCGCACTGACAAACTGGGAAATAGCAGTTGCGAGCGCTGCTGAACCAACTCCCATGCCAAGACCTGCGATAAAGAAAATATCCAGAACAACATTGACACAGGATGAAATGATCAGATAGATCAATGGATGACGTCCATCACCAACCGACTGCAGAACTCCAACAAAAATGTTGTACATGACAACACCCATAGAACCTGCAAAGTATGTACGAAAATATATAATGGATTCCGGGAGAACATCCGCAGGAGTCCCCATCAGCACCAAGATCTTTGGCGCCAGAAACATTCCCAAAACAGTCAGGACCGCACCGGCCGCAAGACCAAATGCAACGGTTGTATGGATTGCCTTTTGCAGGCTGTCTCTTTTTTTGGCACCGTAATATCTGGCAATAACTACACCCGCACCCATGGCAATACCGTTAATAAAACCTACCATCAAAAAGATCAGATTTCCAGATGAACTGACCGCCGCCAGTGCATTGCTTCCTAAAAAATTTCCCACGATCAGGGAATCCGCAGTATTGTACAACTGCTGAAACAGGTTCCCCAGAAACAATGGAATGGCAAAAAAAATGATCTTTTTAGAGATACGTCCCTCTGTCATTCTCAAACTCTTTTTCATAGCTACAATTACTCTTTCCTTTCCGCTCCTCCCTGAAGAATCAATTCCGGCTGGATAATAATATTTTTCTCAACCTTATTTCCCTCAAGAAGTTTTCTTGCAATTTCATAAGAAAGTCCACCAAAGTCCGGTGTCTGTATCGTTGCATCCAGTACACCTTTGTCTACCAGACTCAGCCCTGCACTTTCTCCTTCAAACCCATCCACACCTATCAGATGTACCTTGCCCTCAATCCTGTACTGCTGACAGGCCTGATATGCACCATATGCCATATCATCATTAAAAGCGAAAACTATATCAGCAGAATCATGCGAGATCAGATAGTCTTTCATCCTGAGCTCTGCCCGATCCCGGAGCCAGTCGCCACAGTAATAAGTGACATCTTCTTCCGGTATTGTACCCTGAACAGAATCCTGAAAACCCTTTAGTCTCTGTTTGGATACCGGGGATTCTTCAACCCCCTGAAAGACCACGATCTTTTTATTCTTTTCATAAAGATTATTCAGAATATATTCTCCTGCAAGCCTGCCAATCTTCTGATCATCTGACTTGATAAGACACGTATAATCCTCTGTCCCTGCACCAACACCTGTCAGAATGACCGGTATCTTCTGAAAAGCCTCCGAAAGAACAGAAGAAAGGCTGTCACTTCCATCAGGAGAGACAATCAGAATATCTATCCCGTACTCCATCAACGTCTCAATATCCTGAATCTGTTTTTCCGGATTTCCAGCTGCATCTCGAAAAATTACATTTATTTTTTTATCCTGGGATACTTTTTCTGTAAATACGTCAACAAAATTATTTAGCCACGGTTCTATTACATTTGGAAGGCTAACACCGATCAGATACTGATAACTATCTGTAGATATCTCTTCTTTTTTGCTATACTGTGTACTGATCGTAAGTAAGACTGTTGCTGCCGCAACCAGTATCACTGTCCATATTTTCCATATTTTCTTCATAGTTATAATCCGTTTCTGTCAATCTGCAGCATATTTTTACGGAATTCTGAGGGCGACATACCCTGACAGTTTTTAAATGCAGCAGAAAAATAGTGCTGGTTGCTGTACCCTACCTTTTCTGCAATCTGATTAATCGACAATTCCCGATCTTCCATAAGCCGCACTGCCTGACTGATACGAAGCCTTGTAAGAAAATCTTTAAAAGATATCCCCAATTCCTGTTTCATAATCCTGCTAATATAAGAAGAATTACAGCCAATTGCATGTGCCACCTGTCTGAGATCCAGATTTCTGTCCTGATAATTGGCATAAATATATTTTCTTGCGTCCTGTACAATTGGTCTGCATTCCTGCATTTTCTGCACTTCCCGGCGCATCTCACGGCTAATATCAGGCAATGTTTCAAAAGTACATTCTCTTGCCGTAATAAAACACTTTCCACCCACTTTTTCTTCTGTCTGCAGCTGAAGATCTGCACCGAACTCCTGAAAATTTTCCGGCAGCTTTTCCATAACAATCGCTACATCCTCATACTTACTGGAAAACACACTTACCGTATGATATGGCTCCATAAGTTCTCTGATAATCTTTTCAAGAGTGATCTTATATATTTCCTCAGTCACCGTACCTTTATCAATTTTCTTGTCATAACTGGACTGAACTGACACAAGTATGAGAATCATATTATCCGGAAAATCCATATCAAGAAATCTTGCCTGTTCTTTCCATTCGAATCTAGATAATTTTCCTTCCATCCATTCATTGAAAAACACATCTCTCAGATAATCCTGATTCTGAATCATCTGTTGTTTCACAAGTTCCATGAATTTTTCAGATTTTCGCTTCTGCTTTATCTCTTCAGTCACCTTCACGACCGCAGCTTGAAGTTCTTCCTCTGCGATAGGTTTCAAAAGATATTCGGAAACCCCAAGCTTAATTGCCTGTTTTGCATAGGAAAACTCATTAAATCCGGAGATTACGATTACCGGACAGTTTTTATCCAGCTTTCTCAATTCCTCCAGAAACTGTATACCACTCAACTTAGGCATGCAGATATCCATCAGAATAAAATCCGGTTGAAACTGCTCAATTTTTTCTAATGCTTCCATTCCATTCCGTGCTTCTGCACAGACTGTGATCGGAAGTTTCATTTCCTCCAATACACTTTTTAATCCCTGACGAATTTTCGGTTCGTCATCAGCAATCAAAACTTTCCACATACTTCTTTCTGCAGCCGTTTGAGCCTTACAACAGCCACGGTACCTCCTCCCGTTCTCTTTTCATAATGAAGTCCGTATTCGTCACCGTAAGCAATCTTTATGCGGTCATTTACATTCAACGTTCCATAGGCTTTTACTTCTTCTCCACGTTCTTTCAGTTTCAGCCAGGAATTCAATTGATCTATTCTTTCCTGACTCATGCCAGCACCATCATCTTCTACCTTAAGTATGATCGAATCCTCTGACTCTGAAAAAGCACGGATCCATATAGTTCCTCTGTCCTGATCGGATTCCTTTATCCCATGATAAAGAGCATTTTCCACAAGCGGCTGAAGACAGATTTTTAATACCATATAATTTCCCAGTCCTTCTTCAATCTCTGTTTTATATTCAAACAGATCCTCATACCGTACTTTCTGGATGTCCAGATAATTCTTTACCATTAAAACTTCCTGTTCCAATGTAATAAATTCTTTTCCCTGACTCAGACTGATACGGAAAAATCCTGACAAAGCAAGCACCAGATCAACAATATCCTGCGCATGGTACTGCTTTGCCATCCACTGTATCGTATCAAGTGTATTATAAAGAAAGTGCGGCTTAATCTGCTCATGAAGAATCTTAAGCTCTGCTTCTCTTTTATTTTTCTGTTCTTTGTATACAACGCCAAGAAGTTCATTAATTTTTTCTACCATTGCATTAAAAGAATCTCCCAGCTGCCCTATTTCACCTTTATAATGATTTTCAAAACGAACCGTCATATCTCCGGTCTGCGCTTTTTTCATAAGTTTTGAAAGCGTCGAAATAGGCCTTGTAATGGATGCCGAAAAAATAACCGTTGCTCCTGCCGCAAAGATCATTATTATAACTGCAATCCATTTCGAAACTGTCCTTGCTCTGGAAATGCCTTCGATAGTTTTCCCCCAGTCAAATACTCCAACTGCAGTCAGGTCTGTATATTTTGAATGACTATATATGACATTGTAATCTTTTCCCTTTATGCGACATCTGACACGTCCACTCTCTCCGTCCGTGACCCAGTTTGGATTCATCCGGTATACAACTTCATTTTGGGGTGCATAGAGCACATGCCCCTGACTATCCTGTATATAACCAAATCCAGTCTGTCCCATTGTAATATCTTCGACAAGATTCTGAATACTCTTCAAATCCAAATCTATAAGGATCACACCAATCCCCGCAGACGTCTGTCTGTCACAAATTAATTTAGCTGTGCTGACATAATTGTCTGTACTGTAGTTTTTCCAGGCTTTTAAATTTCGTCCCAGACTGGTAGGACTTAAAACCAGTTCTCCATTTGCCAGAACCGCATCCTGATACCATTTTTCTTCCGTAAGCGGAAGCTTTTTGACTCGGTATGAATCATTAGAAAGATACTGGCCTTTCTCACTGACAACAACAATATTTAAATATTCACTGTATATTCTGGAATAATCCAGAAGAAGGTCTCGCACCTGTCTTTCCAATTCCACACGGCTTGCCTGCTGATTTTCAACATCTACTTTTAAATACTCTTGTACTTCCGGATAATTTCCCAAAGCCTCAACATTATCCTCTACGGATTTAAAAATCAGATCAAGCGATTTCAACACCTGATTCTGGATTTCCATTGTGTTTGCATAGGATCTTTCTGCAATAGATTCCTCATATATATAGTTTCCAGCAGCTGTAAGGACCAATGTAACTAACAAAAGTAGGCCACAGTTCAGTATGATCATTTTGAACAGCATATTCTCCGGATGTAGAATTCTTTTCAGTTTACTGAACATATTATCCTCCTTTTATCTGTCTATTCTTCCATGATATAGTAAGTATCTCTTCATGTCAAACAGAAAGAAAAAACAGGAACAGCCTAAGCCATTCCCGTTTCTTCGCATCGTACTATATTTCATTTTTATAATTTTTCAAATCTGATTATTCTGCAGATCCACCAAATTTTTCGAGGAGTTCTTCTGCATTGTCAGGAGTAACGATTTCAGAAGTAAGAGTCAGAGTTTTGTCAAGTTCTTTGCCTTCAACGAGCAGCTGATAAGCGCTTTCAATTGCTTCTGTACCACCTGTAGGATAAACCTGAGTCATGCTGAGTCTTCCATCCATAACGCTTCGAATACCACCATCTGGTGTAGGAAGTCCATCAAATCCAACAAAAAGGATGTCTCCTTCTCTTCCTGCATTCTTAGCTGCGATATATGCACCTTCTGCCATCGGGTCATTTAAAGCCAGGAAAAGATCGATTTCATCATTTGTCTGAAGCATTTCTTCTGCAACTGTGATTGCTTTTTCACGAAGCCAGTCTGCATTGTTTACAGCTACGATTTCAATCTTGTCATTTTTCTTGATACCTTCGCGGAAACCATTATCTCTGTCGATTCCACCAGAAGTTCCTTCAAGACCTTTGATCTCACAAACCTTACCACCGTCAGGAAGAAGTGTATCTGCAATATATTCTCCTGCAATACGTCCCATATCTACGTTGTCTGCACCGATAAACTGAGTATACTTGTCTCCGTCAATCTTTCTGTCAAGAAGAATAACCGGGATTCCTGCATCATAAGCTGCACTAACTGCATTAGTAAGTGGTGTAGCTTCGTTAGGAGATGTAATGATAAGGTCTACACCCATCTGTACAAAGTTTTCAATATCTGCAATCTGTTTGGAGTTATCCTGAGCAGCGTCTGCGAAAATAACCTCAAATTCCGGATGTTTTTCTGCTGCCATTGCAATCTGATCATTCATAGCTACACGCCATGGCTCACCAAGATTACACTGTGACATTCCGATCACATATTTGTCCTTTTTCTCTGCTGCACTGACTGTAACTGTGCCTGCTGCCAGAACAGAAACACCCATAGCTGCTGTTAAGAGGATACTGATCGCTTTTTTATTCATACTTACCTTCTTTCTCCGGCATCGCTTTTGTTTATTATTTTATTCTCCGGGCCTGCTGCCGGACAGAGCCTGAGAATTATTATCTTTATTAATTGTTAGTCGTTTACTTTATCTGCCTGCATAAATACTGCAATAATGATAAGGAATCCTTTTACCATCAGCTGAAGGTTTGAATTGACTCCTTTAAGACCAAGGACATTATCCAGCATACCAAGGATAAGCGCTCCGATAAGTGTACCAAAAACAGTTCCCTTGCCGCCTGCAAGACTTGTTCCGCCAATAGCACAGGCTGCAACTGCATTAAGTTCATAGCCCTGACCTTCGTTCGGTCCACCCTGGCTGATCTGAGCTGCATGAATCATAGCTGCAACAGATGAAAGCATTGCACAGATCATAAATGCATAGATCTTAATTCTGTCTACTTTGATACCTGAGAGATATGCCGCATTCTTATTTCCACCAATTGCATATACCTGTCTTCCGAATCTTGTCTTACTCAAAATAATCTGGAAAACGATCAGAAGAACAATGAAGATGATTGCCGGTACCGGTATGATTCCCCATAGACGCATCTGAAGTACTTCAAATGCCGGCGGAGCCATTCCTTCACCTTTTCCATATGCAAGCGGGATACCGATTCCGTTTGCCCAGAATCTTGCAAGTCCTCTCGCGATATTCATAGATGCAAGAGTAACGATAAAAGCCTGAAGTCTCAGCTTTGTGATACATAATCCATTAAACAATCCAAACAATGCTCCGATTCCAAGGCTTACAAGGATGGCCGGTACAAATCCCAGACCACTCTTTACCATCAGATATGCACATCCTGTTGAGATAAGACCTACAACAGAACCTACAGAAAGATCAATATCACCAAGGATCAGGATGATCGTCATACCAATTGCAATGATTCCATTTTCTGATACGGCTCTTAGCACATTCATCAGGTTTCTTATATCCAGAAAGTTATTTCTGCCATCCTTAATACAGATTGTAGATGCCACCACAAAGATAATAACCAGTGCGATTACACTCTGCATCTGCTTAATCATAGCTTTCATTTTCTTTTTGTTATCCATCTATCCACCCTCCTTATTTTGTTGCACTCTGAAGAAGTTTTTCCTGAGTTGCTTCTTCCTGGAGATATTCACCCGTCAGTTCTCCCTCACAGAAAGTAACGATTCTGTCTGAAATACCGATTACTTCCGGAAGCTCTGAGGATACTACAATGATCGCCATCCCCTGTTTCGCAAGATTGTTGATCAACTGGTATATTTCTGCTTTTGCACCTACATCAATTCCTCGGGTAGGTTCATCCAAAAGAAGAATCTTTGGCTCAGTCATCAACCATCTGCCTAGTACAACTTTCTGCTGGTTTCCTCCAGAAAGAGCACTGGCAAGAGTTTTTGTTCCAGGAGCTTTTACTCTGAGGGTTTCCATCTGTTTGTTCCATTCTTTTTTCTCTTCTCCGGATTTCATAAAAAATGCCGGACTAAATTTTTTCAGAAGAGGAAGAGACATATTCTCTCCAATAGATCTCTGAAGAACAAGACCTGTTCCCTTTCTGTCTTCAGTTGCAAAGGAAATGCCCGCTTTGATCGCATCTGCAGGATTTTTTATAGTTACTTCTTTACCATCAATAGAAATCTTTGCTGTAGTGTCTTTGTAATGTACACCTGCCAGACATTCAAAAAGTTCTGATCTTCCTGCACCTGCAAGTCCGGCGATTCCAAGAACTTCGCCATGCCTTACATGCAGAGAAATATTCTTGAGTGATCTTCGAAAACTTCCTGCTGGTGGAGTGTATGTAAGGTTTTCTACTTTAAGAGCAATCTCACCTTTTTCAGTAGGATCTTTTGGATACTGCTCGCTCATATCACGTCCAACCATCATCTTTATAATCTCATCTTTTGAGGTCTCAGAGGCCTTTACGGTACCTATATACGTTCCATCACGCATTACAGTAAGTCTGTCTGCAATCTGGAAAATTTCTTCCATTCGATGTGTGATGTAGATAATTCCTTTTCCCTCTGAACGAAGCTTTCGAATGATCGTAAACAACTTTTCAGCTTCTTTTTCACTGATAGCAGAAGTCGGTTCGTCCATGATAATAATTTCAGAATTCAAGGATATCGCCTTTGCGATCTCAACAAGCTGCTGCTCTCCGATTCTTAAATCTTTTAATTTTGTTGCCGGATCAACATGTACGTCCAACATCTCCAGATATTTACGAGCCTCTGCAGCCATCGTTTTAAAATCAACCGATCCGCCCTTTTTCTTCATCCATCTTCCAAGAAAAATGTTTTCTGCCACGCTCATTTCCGGAACAATCTGAAGTTCCTGATGAATTTTAGAAATTCCAAGTTTTTTTGCTGCGATCGGTCCCGGGACAGTTACTTTTTCTCCTTTCAGATAAATTTCTCCTTTTGTAGGCTGAAGAGAACCACTGAGAATGTTCATCAGTGTGGATTTTCCTGCTCCGTTTTCTCCCATCAGAGCAAGTACTTCACCCGCATAAAGGTCCAGAGAAACTTCTTTTAATGCCTGCACACTTCCGAAAGTTTTGCTTATGGCCTTCATGTTCAGTAATACCTTTTCCATAGTTCCTCCTTTTCTTCCCTCATTCATGATGTGTTCATTATACATAAAAAATCGCCGATTGTATTTCTAATAATCGGCGATTTTTTTATAATTTTTTTACTTTTGTATATTGATGTTGTGATTATTGTATATTTTTTCCTATTTAAGCGGTACTCTATGTAAAATATTGATAACTATTCTGTTCTCCGATGCTCTCTTCAATGCCTGCAGCACCTGGTGTTCCGTCTCGGCATCCAGGTTTGCAGTAATCTCATCCAGAAGCAGGATCTCCGATTCTGCCACGACTGCTCTTCCGTGATCGACTCATCGTATAAAGTAATCTGATCTCTAATCGTTCCCGGCACCATGTGATAAGACTGCTCCACGTAGCCAAACCATTTTCGTCTTTCTTTTTCGGTCAGCTGCCCGCAAACAACTTGGATTCGCATTCAAGGATATCTCTGAACATCTTCCAGGTGCATTCATCATATACAGAGCTGACAAAGAAGATGATGAACTATTTTTTGCAAATGATGAATTTCTTCATATGTCTGGATATAAAGATATAGATGAACTGTTCAGACTTACTGAGAAAAGTTTTCGCACTGATGAGGAACACCGGATTGGAGTTGTTGCAGAAGGCCAGCAGCAGTTCGGCCTCCCTGCGGGAGATTTTGCCTCGCTGATAGCTTTCCGCCGTTACGCGTGCACCCATGGGAAATCCGCACAGGAAGCCGATAACCAGCACATAAATGCAGGAATCGGACAGGCGGAATAAGGGTTTTAACAGCGGTGAAAATAAGCGGGCAAAGCTGTCGGACAGATTCATACGGATAAGGATACCGGAGAGTATCATAAAAGGGAGAAGCGTTGGAATCATTTTCTGAAACCACAGGTTCAGGCCTGTCAGGGAAAGGACCAGCGCTTTTTCATTTTCCAGAAGCATCGCTGTGGTAAGGAAGGCAAACAGGCAGAGGAAAAGTACTTTTTTCAGGTATTTTATTCGTGCTTCTTTCTTTCTCGAAGAGTACGGATTTGGCTTATAATCGTGCATCAGGCAGCCTCCTTTGGCAACTGTTATAACTGGTAACCTTGTAAGAATTCGGGGGATCATGTATACTTGACATGAATACGCTTGCTTCTCATTAGTAAATGCTATGTTCTTCGGAGGCGCGGAATGACTGCGGAATGGATTTTTCGTCAGAATACTGTCTGTCCGGGAACGTTGGAAGGAAAACAGAATGCTTCGTTTGGATAAATTTTTATGTGAAATGAAAACCGGGACAAGGAGCCAGGTAAAGGTATTTATCAGAAAAGGGCTTGTGACGGTGAATGGTACGACGGTGAAAAGCCCGGAACAAAAGATAAATGAAAAGGCCGATACAGTCTGTGTAAACGGAAAGAGGGTGTCTTATCAGAAATATGCCTATTTC
>OGYY01002999.1_pt1 | contig 11418 bp, 11 predicted proteins | sample 1576671 | NCBI WGS metagenome assembly OGYY01 (sample SAMEA3541593, study PRJEB24748) | human gut metagenome | biome: human gut; feature: human-associated habitat; material: faeces | place: China | collected 2012 | reverse complement strand
GTGTTCCGTCAAAGCAGCCGGACGCTTTTCGTTTTTTGTTTTTACAGTGGGGCTTACGAGAGCCTTGCACCTCCCGGATACAGAGCGGACGCATCCGGCGGCGCTTCGCTGAGCACGACTGCACGGCGTTCCATTTCCGCGTAGCGCAGCAGGAAGGTGCCGCATTCGATCTGCAGCGCGCCGTATAACGGATCGCGGATATAAAAATAGTCCGCGTCGTAGCCGCATACCACAAGACAGTGCAGGTTTTTGTAGGGATGGTAGACGGAGCTGTCTGAATACAGCCGCCAGGAATAATCGCTGTACACCAAGGGCTCAAAGCCGATGGTCGCCCAGACCACCACCGGCCGTCCCTGAGCGATGCTCCTTCGGAGCACGTAACCGTCCGCGCCGCTGATATCCACCGCGCGCAGCGTGCTGTCCTGTTCCGCAAGATAACGGTTTGCTCCTTCGGCCACGGCAGGGGCCAGGCAGTAAAAGCCGAACAGCGCCGGATCGCCTGCGTAGGCGGAGGCAGGGTCCGGCCCGTAGGTGGAAAACCAGGTGTAGGTGAAGTCCGAGCGGGGGATATAATCGTATGCAACGGAGAGCTTATCGGCGGCAAATCCATAATATTGCAGCAGCATTGTCAGCGCGGTGGCTTCGCAGCCGTTGGGCATTTCGGGCCACTGGTAAACAACGGGGACGTCCAGCAGAACGGCCTCCGGCAGAGGCGGCCCCAGAGATTCTTTCCAGGCGCGCAATGCTCCTGCGAAGGAATATCCCGTCGCGGCATAAGCGGCGGCGGGCAGGGGGCGGGGACGAAACCCGGCGCCGAACAGCACGGCACAGGCCAGTATGAGCAGAATGGATTTTATTCCGGCGCGCATGCCGCGCACCCTCCTTTCCGTGGCCGTCCGTCCGCCGCAGTGCGGCGCGGGGGCCTTCCTTTTAACATAATACAAAAAACGGCGACACACAAGCAAGCGCGGGGGATTTCCACATTTTTTCACAGATCTTCAGTATTCACGGGCACAGAAAAGCCCCGCCCGAAATGCGCGGGACGGGGCTGCGGCATTTTGATTGAAAACGGCGGCGCTCATTCGGCCAGAGCTGCGGCGCAGCGCGTGCCGTCGAACGCGCCCAGCACCGCGTGCACGATGCCGCCCTGTCTGTGCCCGGGGGCCTTCAGCAGGACGGGGACATACTCCCGGGTGTACCCGGTGAACAGCGTGTTGTTCACCGGCTTTTCCAGCAGCACCTCGACAGGACATCCCTCCATTCCGGCGATGACTCGGGCGCGCACAGCGTCCGCCTCGGCTTGCAGCCGGTGGCTGCGGCGCGCTTTTTCTGCTTCGTCTATCTGGTCCGGCATATCGTAAGCGGGCGTGCCGGCCCGGCGGGAAAAACTGAACACATGCACCTTCAAAAAGCCAATCTCACGGACAAAGGCCGCGCTCTCCTCAAAATCCGCCTCGGTCTCGCCGGGAAACCCCACGATGATGTCCGTGGTGAAAGACGCGCCCGGGAACGCGGCCCGCAGCTTTTCCACCACTGCGCGATAGCCCGCGGTGTCGTAAATGCGGCGCATGCGCCGCAGCGTAGCGTCGCAGCCGCTTTGCAGCGAAAGGTGGAATTGGGGGCACAAAGCCGGAACGCGTGCCATGCGGGCGATCATTTCTTCTGTCATAAGGTCAGGCTCCAGGCTCCCCAGGCGAATGCGGCGGATGCCCGGCACCTGCGCCGCCTTTTCCACGATCTCGGCCAGATCTGTTCCGGTGTCCCGGCCGTAGCTGGAGAGGTTGATGCCGGAAAACACCACCTCGGCGTATCCGCCCTTTGCCAGTGCGGCCAGCTCGCCGAGGATGCTTTCCTCGGCGCGGCTGCGCACGCTGCCCCGGGCGCGCGGAATGACACAGTAGGCACAGCGCCGGTTGCAGCCGTCCTCTATTTTCATGAAGGCACGGGTATGCCCCTCCAGACGTTCCATGGGAAGCTCCTCGAAGCGTTCGGATTTTTCATGGGGCGCAATGTCCACAATACGGCCACCCTCCTGCAAAAAGCGCAGCACGTTGTCCAGCACGCGGCGGCGCGCGCCGGAGCCTGTGATGATGTCCGCTTCCTCTACAGCCAGCGCTTCCCCGGGAAAGGCCTGAGGAAAGCAGCCCGTCAGCACGGTCACCGCGCCGGGGTTCCGCCGCTTGGCGCGGCGCAGCCACTGGCGGCTTTTTTTGTCGCCGCCCGCCGTCACGGTGCAGCTGTTCACGATATACACATCCGCTTCCCCGCCGTCCGGCGCGGGCTCGAAGCCGTTTTCATAAAAAAGCTGGGCCAGCGCGCCCGTTTCGTTTTGGTTCACCTTGCAGCCCAGCGTATAAAATGCAACTTTCAAAATTTCACCTCAGATCAGGCCGCGCCCGAAACGCAGGGCGATTTCCCGGCGTTTTGGAGCGGCGGTCATGAAGCTATTATACAAAAACCGCGCCGAAATCACAAGAGCAGTGCGGACATCCACGCATGCGGGGCGTGCATGTTTCATATAGATGATTGAAAGACCGCGAAACTGAGGAGGATGGTTATGATGGAACGGAAAAATGGGATGCGGCTGCCGGCAGTCGTTTTGCTGGCCGCGCTTGCCTTTTCGTGCTTTGCCCCTGCGGCGCTGGCCACAGCGGAGGAGCCGCCCGAGGATCTGCCCGCAGCAGTATCCGCGCAGGACGGCGCACAGGAGGAAACAACGCTGCCCGGCGCGGACGCCGCACAACAGGACAGCGCCGCGGGGACCGGCGCGGCCAACCCGCACGAAACCATTGCCACGTCGGTGCAGGAAAACCCGCGCTTCGCAAAACCGCAGTTGGATATCCCGTGCCGCAACGCGATCCTCATTTCCATCGACACCGGCGACATCCTGTATGAAAAAGAGCCGGATGCCGAGGTGCCCATGGCGTCTATCACCAAGATCATGACGCTGCTGCTCATCTTCGAGCAGCTCGACAGCGGTCAGCTCTCCACGGACGCCGTGGTCACCGCAAGCGCCAACGCGTGCGCCATGGGCGGCAGCCAGATCTGGCTCAGGGAGGGAGAACAGATGACCGTCGACGAGATGATCAAATGCATCGCCGTGAGCTCCGCCAATGACTGCGCCGTCGCCATGGCCGAGCATATCTGCGGCTCGGAGGCGGCCTTTACCAAACGTATGAACGAGCGCGCGCAGGCACTCGGCATGGAAAACACGCACTTTCTCAATTCCACCGGGCTGACCGACGACCCCGCGCACTACACGACCGCGCGGGACATTGCCGTCATGTCGCGCGCACTGCTGGCATACCCGCGCATCCGCGACTACACGACCATCTGGATGGACACCGTGCGTGACGGGCGCTTTGGGCTCGCAAACACCAACAAGCTCATCCACGGCTACCCCGGCGCGACCGGGCTGAAAACCGGCTATACAAAGCAGGCCATGCACTGCGTATCCGCCAGCGCCGAGCGCGACGGCGTGGAGTACATCGCCGTCGTGCTGCATGCCGAGAGCTCAGCCGCACGCTTCCAGGACGCGCGGACACTGCTCGACTATGCCTTCGCCAACTATGCGCACTGCCCCATCGCGTCCGGCATCGTCATCCCGCCCGTGCGCGTGCGCTTTGCTGAGACCGACAGCGTACAGCCGGTGCTCTCCGGCGCGGACGCCATCCTCGTGCGCAAGGGCGCGGAAGCGCCGCGGTTTGACATTGCGCTCGAGGAAGATCTGTGCGCGCCGCTGCCGCCGGGCGCACAAGTCGGCACCGTGACCGTGACCGACAGCGACGGGGACACGACCGTTATCCCGCTTACCGTTCCCGACGGCGCTGCGCGCATCACGACGACACACCTCTGGCTGCGGGTGCTGCGCGCGCTGTGAGCGGCAGATAACGGTTGCGAAATCCGGATTATCGTGTATACTGGAGATAACCTTTATGAGAGAAGGGATCGCTATGATCAAAGTAGACCTTTCCGGCGCTGCCGGATTTTTTGACCCCGCGGGGCCGGATTATGCGGCCGCTGCACGGGCGCACCGCGCCCTGCTCGAGCACTCGGGCGCCGGCGCGGAATTCACCGGCTGGCTCGACCTGCCGGGACGCATCCAGAACGGTGAGCTCAAGCAGATCCTCACCGCCGCCTCGCGCATCCGGGGCCGTGCGCAGGCGCTGGTCGTCGTGGGGATCGGCGGGTCGTATCTCGGTGCAAAGGGCGCCGTGGAGCTGCTGCGGCCGCACCCGCAGCCCGGCGACCCGAAGATCCTCTTCGCCGGAAACTCCCTGTCGCCGGACGCGCTGATGCACCTGCTCGAGGAACTGGGCGATCTGGATTTTGACATCAACGTCGTGTCCAAGTCCGGCACAACACTTGAGCCCGCGCTCGCATTCCGGATGTTCCGCGGTCTGCTGGAGGTAAAGTACGGCACGGAGAAGGCCAAAAAGCACATCTTCGCCACGACGGACGCCCACCGCGGCGTGCTCAAGCAGATGGCCGACGAAGAGGGCTGGGAGACGTTCGTCGTGCCCGATGACGTCGGCGGGCGCTACAGTGTGCTGTCCGCTGTCGGCCTGCTGCCGATGGCCGCCGCCGGCATCGACGTGCAGGCCGTGATCGGCGAGGCGATCGAGGCCTTCACCGCCATGAGCGCGCAGTCGCCCGAAAACCCCGCGTGGCAGTATGCCGCCGCGCGCCAGCACCTGTATCGGCTCGGCAAGACGACCGAGATCCTCGCCTGCTACGAACCGTCGTTCCGGTTCATGGCCGAGTGGTGGAAGCAGCTCTACGGTGAGAGCGAGGGTAAAAACGGCATCGGCATCTTCCCCGCCTCCGTCGAATACAACGCAGACCTGCACTCCATGGGTCAGTATATTCAGGACGGACCGCGCACGCTCATGGAGACCGTCGTCTCGTTCGAGCAGCCGCTCAATGAATTCAGCGTTCCTTTTGCCATGGGCGATCCCGACCGGCTCAACTACCTCGCCGGGCGCAAGCTCAGCGACATCAGCCGCATGGCACAGGAGGCCGTGAAGGCCGCACACATCACCGGCGGCGTACCGAACCTTGAGGTGCGCGTGCCGAAGCGCGACGAGGCAGGCTTTGCATGGCTCGTGTGCTTCTTAGAGCTCGCGTGTGCCATTTCGGGCTATATGTCCGGCGTCAACCCGTTTGACCAGCCCGGCGTGGAGGCGTACAAGAAGAATATGTTCTCCCTGCTCGGCAAACCGGAGGCAAACTGAAAAGTTATCGTTGCAGTCAGCGCGAAAACGTGATAATCTAGACACAGGGCACCGCCCTGACTTTCAAAAGGAGTGTGATTGACATATGGTCCAACTGATCATGGGTCTCAAAGGTTCCGGCAAAACAAAACGTCTGGTGGAAATGGTCGCCACGGCCGTCCGTGAGGAATCCGGTTCTGTCGTGTGCATTGAAAAGGATAAAAAACTCACCTACGATATTCCGTATCAGGCGCGCCTGATCTACGCCTGCGACTACGCCAACGCGATGGGCTCTTACGATTTCTTCAAGGGCTTCCTCAGCGGCCTGCATGCCGGCAACTACGACATCACCCATGTGTTTATCGACAACTTTACGAAGATGCTCTCCGAGATTTCCGAGCAGCAGATCGCAGAGTTCCTGGCATGGCTGAATGATTTCTCCGAGCGCGAGCACATTCAGTTCACCCTGTCTCTGAGCATGGATCCTGCAGCGACCGGCAGCGAGATTACCAAATACATGATCTGACACATACAGCAAACCCGCCGCTCTGTTCAGAGCGGCGGTTTTTTGCACGCATTATTCGGCGAGCTCGCGGTACATTGCCGCAGCATCGTCTTTTTTTGCGTTCTCCGTGACGGCGAGCACCTCCACCTTTACGGTACGCTGGCCGAGGGCGATCTCGATCACGTCGCCGATCTTGACGTCATACGATGCCTTCGCCGTGCGGCCGTTGACCGTGATACGCTGGCCGTCGCAGGCGTCGTTTGCCACCGTGCGGCGCTTGATGAGGCGCGAAACTTTCAGATATTTATCCAGACGCATAGAGCTCCTCCTGACAAAAACGCTCCGGTCATCCCGGAGCGTTTCACATCGTTCTTATTTGGAAACCGCGTCCTTGAGCACCTTGCCCGCCTTGAAAACAGGCACGCGCGTGGCCGGGATCTCGATCTCTTCCTTGGTCTTGGGGTTGCGGCCGACACGGGCGCCGCGCTCCTTGATGTCAAACACGCCGAAGCCGACGAGCTGCACCTTTTCGCCGACCTCGAGGTTCGCGGCGATGGTGTCGAACGCCGCGTTGACGGCCTTCTCGCTGTCCTTCTTGGACAGACCGGTCTTTTCGGCAACTGCAGCAATCAGTTCTGCCTTATTCATGATGGTAATCCTCCTACTTCATGTTTGTGTTGGCATATGCCATTTTATAGAATCCCGCACGGGTCTCTCACTGCCGTGCAGATTTCCTGCTTTCCTGTTCCGCACTGACGGTCTGCTTTGCCTGCTGCCAGAGCGTGAGCATCTGCGCAAGCGTGCACTGTTCAAGCGCCGTACCGTCGTTTGCGGCCGCGGTCTCCATGGCGGAAAACCTGCGGATGAATTTTTCGCACGCGGCGTGTGCCGCCTGCTCGGGATCGATGCCCGCAAAACGTGCAACCTTCACGGCGGCGAAGAGCAGGTCGCCCAGTTCGTCACCGATCGCCTCCGTATCGCCGGAGGCCACGGCTGCGCGCAGCTCGCGCGTCTCCTCATCGACCTTATCAAGCGCCGCATGTACATCCGGCCATTCAAAGCCGGTCTTGGCGGCCTTGGCCTGGATCTTATCACAGCGCCAAAGCGCCGGCAGGCTGCGCGCCACGCTGTCCATCGCCTCGGCGGTGGTCGTCTGCGCGCGCTCGCGCTGCTTCATCGTGTCCCAGTCCGGCGCATCCGGCTCGTCGCGCCGGAACACATGCGGATGCCGGTAGACGAGCTTTTTGCAGGCAGCGTCCGCCACATCGTCAATATCAAAATGCCCGGCCTCGCGCTCAATATCCGTGTGAAACAGCACCTGCATGAGCACGTCACCCAGCTCCTCGCGCATGTGCACAAGGTCTCCGGCGTCGATCGCCTCACAGGCCTCATACGTCTCCTCGAGGAAGTTGCGGCGGATGCTCTCGTGCGTCTGCACCTGATCCCAGGGGCAGCCGTTCGGCGAACGCAGGTACGAGACGAGCGCAACGAAGTCGCGCAGGTCATAGCTTTCTTTGCAGAGAAAATCTAACACAATTTTGCTCCTTCTGCAACCCTTTTTTGAAAAAACCATTGAAAATTCAGGGTTTTCGGTGTTATGTCATCTGATATGCAGGACTTTTGCGAGCTTTTCACCGCGCGGGATCAGCTGCATATCCGAAAGCGTGATGGCGCGCGTTTTGACCACTGCAACAAGATATGTCACGACCGCGCAGGCCATCGCCGCGAGCATAGCCAGCGCCACGCGCTTCCAGCTCAGGTCGCCGCCCATGACAGCGCTGAGCCCGGCATACACGCCTCCGGCTACGACCGCCATGAGCAGTGTGCTCAGCAGCGGACGCGCAAGGCAGCGCCCGATGTGCAGCCGCTCATGCAGCGTGCGGCACAGGAAGATGTAGTTCATGATGCAGATGACCACATAGCACGCGAGCGTGCCGATCGGCGCGCCGACGATGTTGAGCTCCGGCACTGCGATCAAAAACCAGTTGACCACGACCTTGGTCACGCCGCCGGCCAGCATCGACCACACGGGGCACAGCTCATGACCGGTCGCCTGCAGGACCGCCGTTGTGATGAGCGAAATGCACACGAACACAGACGCGAGCCCCAAAAACATCAGTAGCATAGGCCCGGCGTCATTGCTGTTCGGATAGAGCACGTTCACGATCGGGTCGCAGAGCACGGCGAGCCCGACACCCATCGGCATGGCGACGACCGCCGAGATGCGCAGCGCAGACTCCGCAATATCATGTCCCTGTGCAAACTTCTTCTGCACAACCGCGGCAGCAATCGCCGGAACGATGCTGATCGTCATCGGCGTCACGAACGCAGCCGGAAGGTTAAAGAGTGTCAGCGTTTTCCCGTAGACGCCGTAGAGAATGTTTGCGTATGTCTCCGAATAGCCCAGCGCCGTCTGCAGACGGTACATGATGAGCTTGGTGTCGACGAGGTTGATGATGCTCAAAACGCTTGAGCCGAGCGCGATCGGGATACTGATGCGCAGCAGCGTGCCGAGAATGCGGCTGGCAGAGTCCGGAACGTCCGGGTCGGCGACCGGTTTGTCCGAATAGTGCCGGTGCTTATAGATCGAGACGTAGATGAGCGCGAACGCACCGCCCGCCGTGACGCCGAAGATCGCGCCCGCCGAGGCGACCGGCAGCCCCTTGCCCGCGCGCGTAAAGCTCCACGCGAGCACCAGACCGACCGCGACCTTGCCCACGACCTCAAGGATCTGTGAGACAGTGGTCGGCTTCATATTGCTCATGCCCTGCGCATAGCCGCGGTACGTGCTCGTCAGGTACACGAGCACGAGCGCCGGGGACAGCGCCCAGATGCTCTGCGCCGCGCGGACGTTGTTGAGCATCCCGGCCAGCTCCGTCGGAAACAGGAACATGACCAGCCCGAGCAGAATGCCGAAGATTGCAAACGTCAGCCATGCAACGCGGAAGATCTTGCGCGCCTGCATGGGACGGCCGAGCGTGTCCGCCTCGCTGATCATGCGCGAGAGCGCGACCGGCATGCCCGCCGTAGCCATCGTGAGAAAAACGTAATAGATATTGTAAGCGACGGAAAAGTATCCATACCCCTCGTCGCCGAGGATATTGCCGAGCGGGATCTTATAGATCGCGCCGAGGATCTTGGTGACCACCACGCCGGCCGCCATAATGGCCGCGCCGTGGAGATAGTTCTGCTTGCTGTTTTCCTGCAAAACGCGCTCCCTCCCCGCTGAAATTTCATGTGCCGCTATACTTTACACGAACGCGCAGAAAAAATCAAGGGAACGCGATGCATTCCCTTGATTTGCAGTTGGATTTTTTCGATCAGGCCTTGCGGACGCTGTCGATGTGGCGCGTCAGGTCGAGCATCTTGTTGGAGAAGCCCCACTCGTTGTCGTACCAAGCCATGAGCTTGACGAAGTGATCGTTGAGCGCCAGACCCGCTCTGGCATCGAAGATGCTGGTGTGCGGATCGGTGATGAAATCGGAGGAGACGACCTCGTCGTCAACGTACTCGACGACACCGGCCATCGGGCCTTCCGCGGCAGCCTTGACGGCGGCGCAGATCTCTTCATAGGTCGCGGCCTTCTCCAGACGGCAGGTCAGGTCGACAATGGAAACATCCGCGCTCGGGATACGCATGGAGGTGCCGGTCAGCTTGCCCTGCAGAGCCGGGATAACCTTGCCGACAGCCTTGGCAGCGCCGGTGCTGGTCGGGATGATGTTGCCGTGCACGCCGCGGGACAGGCGCCAGTTCTTCTTGGAGAAGCCGTCAACGACCTGCTGGGTGGCAGTATCGGCGTGGACAGTGGTCATGAGCCCCTCGACGATGCCGAAGTTGTCATTGATGATCTTGGCCAGCGGCGCAAGGCAGTTGGTGGTGCAGGAAGCGTTGGACACGATCTTGATGTCGGGGGTGTAAGCATCGAGGTTGACGCCGCAGACGAACATCGGCGTGTCGTCCTTGGACGGGCCGGAGAGCACGACGACCTGCGCGCCGGCATCCAGATGATCCTGTGCCTTTTCCTTGGTCAGGAACGCGCCGGTGCACTCGAGCACATACTCAACGCCCAGCTCACCCCAGGGCAGGAGCTTCGCATCACGGTTGTTGAGCAGCGCAACACGCTTGCCGTTGACGATCAGGGCCGGGTTTTCGCCCTCTTCAAAATCAACGGTGCCGTTGAAGCGGCCATGCACGGAGTCATACTTCACAGTATATGCCAGCTGCTCAGGCGTTTTGTCCGGAGCGTTGACGGCGACGACCTCAATATCGTCAGCGCAGATCGCGGCGCGGAATGCCAAACGGCCGATACGGCCGAAGCCATTGATGCCAATTTTAATCATACTCGTTTCCTCCTGTTAGATCTGCTGCGCACAGCACGCAGCGCATTTCATACGGCTCTATTTTATATCAAATCCGAAAAAAGCGCAACCACATTCTTTCCAATTCACGATGCGCAGTCGATCACAAGTGACAATTTTTCGCTCAGATTTTCGCAAAAACTTGTATCTATTGACGATATCTGCTATACTGATTTTTAATACATCTCAGGGGGGATCGGAAAATGAGCAATACGCACATCATCGACTCGCTCAGCACACTGTTTTCCATGAGCACGACAGCCGTGCTCGGTGCGCAGGAGCAGTTCATCGCATTTATGAATCCGGCGGCGCAGGAGCTCTTTCGCGGCGACCGTACAAATCACAAGCTCTCCGAGCTGCTGCCGGATCACATTACCGAGGCCAAGGCGACGGAATTTGTGACCTCCGCCATGGTCGGCAAGCGCCATGTCATCGTATCCGTGACATCATTCGGCGCGTTCCGGCTCTTCTCGCTTGAGCCGCAGGACGAAAACACACTGCGCGCAGGCGCACAGTTTGCACCGTTTCTGACGTCGCTGTCGGGCTTGCACACGCTCACGACGTACTTCCATGATTACGGCATGCAACTGAGTGATGTGCACTTTCGCCACAACGCCGCCGAGCTCAAGCGGTTTTATTACCGGCTGCTGCGCTTTGCGCTCAACGCCTCCACCGCCTCCGGGCTGAGCGACGGGTCGCTCGCATTCGCACCGCAGCTATGCGATCTCGGCGCGGAATGCCGGATGCTGCTGGAAAACATACAGTCGATCGCCGACGACAACGGCATCGTGCTCGACGTGCACATTCCGGAAGCACCGATCGAGTGCGCGCTCGACACGGCGCTCATCCAGCGGATGCTGCTCAACATCATCGCAAACTGCATGGAGCGCTGCTCGCGCGGCGACCGCATCCACATTACCGTCACACAGGAGGGTGACCGCGCAGACATCATCATCTGTGACGACGGCACGCGCATCGCTCCGGCAAAGCTCGGGACAATCTTCATCCCGCTGCGCGTGACGGGCGTGGACTTTTCCGACCTGAGCAGCAATGGTTTCGGCCTCACCGTCGCGCTCGGTGTCGCAGAAAAGCACAACGGCACGATCCTGCTCGAGAGCAACGCCTGGAACGGCACGACCTTCCACGTCGTGCTCAGTACGGTGCTGCCGGAGTCGACGCTGTTTCGCGCACCGAGAGCACCCTATGTCCGCGCAGAGGAGGATCCCGTCCTTGTCTTTCTGGCGGATCAATTGCCGAAGATTTGAAACTGCGAGCCTTTTGCCGGAAAATCGCTTTGGTTTTCAGGCAGACCAAAGCGGCGTGCCGCCCGATGTGGGCGGCA
>OGYY01002998.1_pt1 | contig 11421 bp, 10 predicted proteins | sample 1576671 | NCBI WGS metagenome assembly OGYY01 (sample SAMEA3541593, study PRJEB24748) | human gut metagenome | biome: human gut; feature: human-associated habitat; material: faeces | place: China | collected 2012 | reverse complement strand
GTACCGATCACACCCAAAGAACGATGCAAAGGCAAAACTAGCAGTCCTCCGATCAAACCGCCGCCATTAGGCAAAAGATGCGGCGTAAGCTCTTCGTTTACAGCCACAAAAACATGATGAGCTGTGCCAAAAAGGCACAGCATCACCAAGATAAAAGCCAGTGTTTTTTTCTGCAGCAGGGTGATTTTTCCGTCCCAATAAAGTTTCCAAGACAGCAAAAAGCAAGTTACAGACAATAAAAATGCACCTTTGCCCAAAAGATAGCTTTGGCATTTAGCAACAAAGCCAAAAATCGCGCTGTTTGCATCGCTAAACAATGCCACAGCAAAAATTATTCCTGCCAGCAAAAAGAAGCCAGCCGCATATAAAGCCGCAGCAGAATCGTTATTTTGTTTTTGCTTCCTTTTTACTCTATCTTTGGTCAAGGTAAAACTCCTATCATTAAATCTCCATAATAATCGGCAGAATCATGGGACGACGGCGGGTACGCTCATAAAGGAAACGGCCTAAGCTGTCGCGCACAGTGGATTTTATAGCAGACCATTCAGATACGCCGTTTTCTTCACAGCGTTCCAAAGCCTGCTGCACTTTTTCGCGTGCTTCATCCATTAACCCCTCTGCCTCACGCACGTAAACAAAACCGCGGGAAACAATATCCGGACCTGATACCACATGACAATTTTCTCTGTCAATAGTTACAACAACAATCATAATACCGTCCTGCGAAAGCTGACGGCGGTCTCGCAGAACGATATTTCCAACATCGCCAACGCCAAGACCATCAACCAAAACCTTACCCGCAGGCACCTTACCGGTAATACCAATACTATTCTGCGTCAATTCAATAACGCTGCCGTTTTCGGCAATAACAATATTTTCTTTGGGCATCCCCAGGCTTTGCGCCAGATTAGCATGTTTAATCAAATGACGGAACTCGCCATGCACAGGAATAAAGAAACGAGGACGCACTAAATTATGCATCAATTTGATTTCCTCTTGGCTGGCATGTCCGGAAACATGTACGCCGTTACTTTTTTCGTAAATAACATCTGCGCCCAGCTTATATAAATGGTCAATAGTGCGGGAAACAAGCTTTTCGTTGCCGGGAATAGGCGTTGCGGAAATAATTACCGTATCACCGGGCATAATGTCAACCTTTTTATGGTCATTCATAGCCATACGCGTCAAAGCGCTCATCGGCTCGCCCTGACTACCGGTAGTAATAATCACAATTTTATCAGGCGTATAATTGTGCGCTTCATCAATATCGATAATCTCACCTTCAGGAGCCTTTAAATATCCCAGCTCCTTAGCAATGCTTACCACATTAACCATACTACGGCCAATAACGGCTACCTTGCGGTCATATTTCATGGCTGCGTCAATAACCTGCTGAATGCGATGGACGTTGGAAGAAAAAGTAGCTACAATAATACGATTTTTAGCATAGCGGAACTCATCGTCAAAAGTTCTGCCAACCATTTTCTCGCTGGGAGTAAAGCCGGGGCGTTCGGCGTTAGTACTGTCAGCCAATAAAGCCAACACGCCGCGGTCGCCATACTCGGCAAATTTATTAAACTCCGTAACCTGTCCGTCAACGGGAGTGTGGTCAATTTTAAAATCGCCTGTGTGAATTATCGTACCAATAGGCGTGCCGATAGCAATAGCGATAGCGTCAGGAATACTATGGTTTACGCGAATAAAATCCATTTTAAAAGCACCGGCGCTAATTTTATCGCCGGGTTTTATAGTACGAAGATTTTCCGAGCCGACGCCGTTTTCCTTTAAACGTCCTTGCAAAATACCTAGAGTAAGTGCGGTACCGTATACAGGACAATCTACTTGCTTCATTACGTAGGGCAGCGCGCCAATATGGTCCTCGTGTCCATGCGTTAAAAAAATACCCTTCAATTTATCTTGATTTTCTATTAAATACGTTATATCCGGAATGACCAAATCAATGCCCAGCATATCGTCCTCCGGAAACATTAAGCCGGCATCAATAAGAATCATGTCATCGCCATAACGAAAAACAGTCATATTTTTACCAATTTCCCCTAGACCGCCCAGAGGAATGATTTGCACTTTCTTTTGAAATTTTCCCAAAAAAAATACACCTCCAATTTTTTATTTTGTATTATATCCGCACAAATGTAGAACTTTTTATTTTTAGGTACACGATGTCCGCACATATACTCTCCATTATATTATACACTAAATATGCTGTTATGACAAATATCCGCTTTACATTTTTGTAAAAAAAGTGTGAGAGGGAAACATAAAAATTATAAAGTTTTTTTAATATGGTAAAAAATAAGCACCCAACAGATTCTTCTGACAGGTGCTCATTTTATATTATTCTTAAATTTTTTTGATTACCTATTAACTTTTCAAATACCGTTTCAGTTGCTCATAAAAGTTTTCTCTTGTTCCAGCCATAATTACCACAATAACCTCATCACCTACACGCTCAACTGTATATGCTATTTCATAATTTGTTTTATTGTAGTAAATATCATAACCATAAATATCACTTAAATCTCCTAGTTTTTCCTCGCCGACTGTATAATCTTCACAAATTTCATCAATAGCTTTTTTATACAGTGCCTTCAATTTCTTATCTTTCAGTTTTTTAATGAATCTTGCAGCAGGAGGCAGAAAACGCACTTCTAGCATAAATCAGTCCTCCATATCAAAGACATCATCATAACTTACATATTTTTCTTTGCCTTCAACAACACGTTTAGCATCTAACAGCATTGCTTCAACCGCAGGTCTAACCTGTGCCTGTTTTTTCTTGAACTCACAAAGCAATTCTTGCCCCGAAAAGCCTTGTGCAATAAGTTCTGCAAGTATCTGTTCTGCAAAAACTCCGTCCGAAACAGCTTTAACAGGACGAATAATCAATGCGTTATCACGTACCACACATTCTGCTTCATCTCCAAAACCTAATAATTGGTAAAACTTCTGCGGTATCGTTATTTGTCGTTTAGAGGAAATGCTCAAAATTTTTCTATTCACTTTTGCGCTATCTTTTTCCAATGTTGCTGTAACCATGATTTTTATCTCCTTATCTTTTACATTAAAGCAGATTTTTCTTGGTTTCTCATTTCTTGGTTTCTAAGAATATTATAGACGAACAACTTAATAAAGTCAATAAACGTACCTATGATTACTACCTATTGTTCATACAACGCTTGCAGATTGCAAAAACACTCCTAAAATAAACTAATCTACTTTAGAAATATCATATCGCTTTCTGTAGTGTAATCCTCTTTCTATTGTATGCAACAATAAATTATCTATTCCCATACATTTTCTCATAATACTTTTGATATTCGCCGCTAATAATATCCTGCCACCATTTTTTATTTTCAAGATACCATTTGATAGTTTTTTTGATACCATCAGCAAACTTAGTTTCCGGCAGCCAGCCTAATTCATTATGAATTTTTGTCGGATCAATAGCATAACGCATGTCGTGACCTTTACGGTCAGTCACGTGCGTAATTAAGTTTTCCGGCTTACCAAGTTCCTTGCAGATAAGCTTCACGATATCAATATTACGCATTTCATTGTGACCGCCGATATTATAAACCTCGCCCACTCTACCTTTGTGAATAATCAAATCGATAGCTTTGCAATGGTCCTCAACATATAACCAATCACGCACATTTAAGCCTTCGCCATAAACCGGCAACGGCTTATCTGCCAAAGCATTGGCAATCATCAAGGGAATTAGCTTCTCCGGAAAATGATAAGGACCGTAATTATTGGAGCAACGGGAAATAGTCACTGGCAAGCCATAAGTACGGTGATAGGCCATTACCAATAAATCAGCGCCAGCCTTGGAAGAAGAATAAGGACTGCTGGTGTGAATCGGAGTTTCCTCCGTAAAGAACAAATCAGGTCTATCTAAAGGCAAATCGCCGTACACTTCGTCAGTAGAAACCTGATGATAACGCTTAATGCCAAATTTACGGCAAGCGTCCATCAACGTTGCCGTACCCATGATATTAGTCTGCAAAAATATTCCCGGGTCTTCAATAGAACGGTCAACGTGACTTTCCGCGGCAAAATTTACTACAATATCAGGATGCTCTTCTTCAAATAATTTATAAACTGCTTCCCTATCGCAAATATCTGCTTTCACAAAACGGAAGTTGGGTTTATCCATCACACTTGCCAAAGTAGACAAATTGCCTGCATAGGTCAATTTATCTAAGCAAATAATGCGATACTCCGGATACTTCTCCAGCATATGAAATATAAAATTAGAACCGATAAATCCGGCGCCGCCGGTAACGATAATAGTCATCTTAACTCACCTCTTAAAGCTACGAAAATTTACTAATATACTTAAATTTTTAGTTTTCCATCTAAAAATGATTGGTAATCATCACAGATTTTTTTTACATTATCACCAAAAGCAATTTGGCGACCTTTATGTAGCCAAAGAATTTTATTGCACATACTACGTACTTGCGCTAATGAATGCGAAACTAATATAGTAGTTGCACCACTATTAATAATTTCTTTCATTTTAGCTTCACTTTTCTTTCTAAAAGCACCATCGCCTACGGATAGAACTTCATCCAAAATTAAAATGTCCGGGCTCACCAAAGATGCAATAGAAAAAGCCAATCTTGACTTCATACCTGATGAAAGTTGTTTAAAAGGTATTTCTTCAAATTCTTTTAATTCAGCAAACTCAATAATTTGATCATAAGTTTCATCCATAAATCTACGAGTATAGCCTAACAAAGCTCCACGCAAATAAGCATTTTCTTTAACGGTTAAATCACCATCAAAACCACTAGCCAATTCTAATAATGCTGCTATTTTACCTTGCCTTTTTACAAAACCCTTTGAAGGAATCATAATACCAGAAATGGCTTTGAGTAATGTTGACTTACCAGCACCATTTGTACCAATTATACCTAACATGTCGCCTTTAATCAAAGAAAAAGTAATATCCTTATCAGCCCAAAACTCTTTGATATGATAGTCGTGGTTTAATTTGCGCATTACATACTCTTTTAATCCTATACTTTTAAGATCTCCAGTAATATACTTAATTGATACATTATTGACTTCTAAAACGTTCATCATGACATCCTTTTAAACATAATACAAAAATTTATAATTGTACTTTTTATAAACCCAACAACCAGCAAAAAATATACCCAAAGCATAAAAAGCTAACAGCACATGTATTCCTAGGCTTGGTATCTTACCAAAAATCACAATAGTCCTAAAGTAATCTATGCATACAAAAATCGGGTTTAAGTAAAATGAAGCTCTTAAGTACTCAGGCAAAAATTTAATATCATAAAAAATAGCAGAGCCATACATTACAATTTGAGTAAAAAGCCTATATATGTATTCTGTATCTCTAAAAAAAATATAAACGGCCGAAAGAATAAATCCTATACCTAAGTTAATTAATATAAGACAAGATATAGGATATATCAAAAGCAAAAACTTCCACGACAAGCTTACATCACTTATCAAAATAGAAACAAAATAAATGCACAGAATAATACCAAAATTAATCAATGCCGATACATTTTTGGAAAACAAAAAAAGATACTTGGGAACATTAATTTTGGTAAAAATGCTTGCATTATCCAATAAAGCACGCATTCCCTCGTTAGTTGATTCTACAAAATAATTAAAAATCACTTGACCAGTAAAAAGATAAATTACAAAATGAGGAATATCTCTACCAAAAAAATTACCAAAAATAACAGCTAAAATAGAAAGCATTATAAGAGGCGATAAAATACTCCACAACATGCCCAAAATAGTTCTTTTATATTTTTTTTGTAAAATCACGTTTTACTAGTTCATAAAACATGAAGCTATGATTATTTATTAAATAGTCTATTTTTCTCTCATAATAAGCTAACAATTAATAAACAATTTTTCCTTGTGCTACAGTTTTTAGATGTTCACCATAAGGTGACTTTCCATACAAAGTTACGGAATGTAAAAACTGTTCTCTAGTAATCCAACCTTCCATATAGGCAATTTCTTCTGGAGCAGAAATTACTACTCCTTGTCTATTTTGTACAGTTTGAACAAATGATGAAGCTTCCATTAAACTATCCATAGTCCCGGTGTCAAGCCAAGCAAAACCTCTTCCCAACAGCTGAACCTTAAGTTTATCTTCTTCTAGGTACAATCTGTTCAAGTCGGTAATTTCCAGTTCTCCTCTTGCAGAAGGTTTTACTTTTTTGGCCATTTGAACTACTCTATTATCATAAAAATAAAGTCCTGTTATACAATAATTTGATTTAGGATGCTGTGGCTTTTCTTCAACAGAAATAACCTTTCTATCCTTATCAAATTCTACTATACCAAATCTTTCCGGGTCTTTTACATAATAACCAAAGATAGTAGCATAGCCATTTTCAGCATTTTTAACTGCATCAGCTAAGTTTTTTCTAAAATAACTACCATAAAAAATGTTGTCTCCAAGCACCATAGCGCAAGTATCGCTTCCTATAAATTCTTCACCAATAATAAACGCTTGAGCTAAGCCATCCGGACTGGGCTGCACAGCATAAGACAGGTTTATACCAAAATTACTACCATTACCTAATAATTCTTTAAACCGCGGTGTATCCATTGGAGTAGAAATTATTAAAATATCTTTAATTCCAGCCAGCATAAGCGTGGACAGCGGATAATAAATCATTGGTTTATCATAAACAGGAAGTAATTGCTTTGATGTCACCTTAGTCACAGGATAAAGACGAGTTCCAGAGCCACCTGCTAAAATTATGCCTTTCATATTTCTCCTCCTGCTTCCTATAAATTTCTATCAAATATTTTTGCTAATTTAAAAGAAATAGATGATTTTAAAGCTATTAATTCAACATCTGGTCTAGTTTTTCTCATAGAAATTATTGTTTTAAGGTTCTTGGATTCGCAGTTATTATTCGCAATATTTTTAATATATTTAAATGGATAAGTGATAAAATAGAACAATGAAAAAAATATATTACTTCTAATATTTAATATTTCATTATATATTAAACCATCAGATGAATCTATTGAAATGTACTCTAATTTGGGCATAGCTTTATTATTTAACAAAGTTTTTCCCCTCTTAAGATCATTCAAAACGTCAGTCGTTATTTTAATATTATAATTATTCCCAAACAAGTTTCTAAAATTCATTATATCCATAGGACAATCATCTGTGAACATAATACTCTCAGGAATTCCTATCCCTTTATTACTCAATAATAACTCCTTGATTAAATTGGATTTATGATTTAGAGAAAAATAATCTTTAGTTATAACTGAAAGTTTTTGTAACGTATTAGTATCCAAATTAGTCAAGATCTCCATAAACTCATCTTTTGTAGACCAAAACAAATTATTGTTAGGCACAAAATCAATTATATCCATTCTTCTTAGACCTTTTTTTGCTATAATTGGTATACCAACCGACTCAACTAATAAAGTGAGCTTATAACTAACAACAGGAAACGGTTCTATAAATATATCAACTTTATTTTTTAACAATTCTAAAGGAATATTATCAGACCAAGTGATATTTATGAAACTATCTTTGGGAAGTCCTAATTCTTCCAATCTCTTTTTTACTTCCTCCAAAATTGTATCCGGCATTGGACCAAAATGGTAATGTATACCATGAGTTTGAGCAAGTAATTCCAATATATAGTCAATATATCTATAGGGTTCTACACCATCTACTTTATAAAATCTTGCTGCTCCACTAGCAGTAACTAAATTTTCATGGTTTGCAAAAGGAATATATTTATACCCATCGCAAGCAATGGCTTCTTTCTCCCATGTAGGCACTAAAACAACTTTATCATTTAGTAATTTTTTTAGGAACCAATAATCAACTTTTCTTTTTGCTATTATCGTATTATGTAAAGGATTTAATATTCCACAAACAAATCCATGGTCAAAAGAAAATAATACTATATTATTTGAGCAGCGTTGCGGCAAAGCTGCTCCATAAGTATCACTGTGGGAACAATAATAGTATGTTCTGCAAGGTTTTATTTCGGCTATTTTTTCTCTTAACCACATATATTTTAATTTAATTTCTTTTGGAGGCAATATAATTCTTAAATTATTATGGCATTTCAGTATATCCAAACCTTCATTAAGAAGTTTTATTGACTCTTCAGAGTTATATTCTCCTGAAACTACTAAATAAACATTTTTGCTCTCAAACATCCCTATTAATTCATCAATCTCAGCAAAAATACCACCTCCTCTTGGTCTAATGGAACCAATCACTATGCATACATTATTGTTATCAACTTCTTGTTTGCAATATATTGGATGATGCACATTAAAAACGTATCCTAAAGAAGCACATAAACTATCAATATAATCTGAAAAATAGAAGTTGTTTAATACATAATCTTTTTGTTTAAATGCAAAAGTATCAGCATATCTTTTTATTCTTATTAAAGCTTCATCAATAGTTATTGCAGGATATCTACGTAAATCATCACTAGCCGACTCAAACTTTTTTTTATTGAAGTCTACTATACGATCACAGGATGCTTTTTCAAATACAGTATCTACTCTTTTCTTATGTTTAATTTGATAATTTATTTGATACTGATATTGTTGTTTTTGACTCAAACTTGACCATAGGCCACTGTGCTCAAATGTATATGCAGATCCTACAAAATCCAAAACTTTTATTTTCTTCGCAGAATATTTTAAATGAAACATAGTCCTAGGCGTATCTCCTCGATATAATTCTTCAGCAAACGAATTGGGTACATTTCCTTTAAAAATATTTCTATACATATAAGTCGAAGTATGATAGTATCCTGAATTCTGAGTTAAAAAATCACAATAAGTAAACTCTTTAATGTTACTACGATCTGGAATACTAACTAATTCATTGCCACAATCAATAATGTAATTTGTTGATGTTCCAACATATTCATGATTTACATCTTGATCCAAAAAATCAACTTGCCTTTGCAATTTATTATCTAATGTATAATAGTCATCCCCATCTAGTACGCAAAAATATTCACCTTTTGCCATCGACAAGCCCTTATGATAAGTATATGCATTACCACGATTTTTTTCATTACAAAGCACAACAATATTGGAATAATTATAGGCATACCTATTTACAATAGATAATGTGTTATCTGTTGACGCATCGTCAACAATTATTATTTCATATTCAAAATTTGTTTTTTGCATCAATATAGAGTCTAATGCTCTGATAATAGTTGCTTCTACATTAAAACATGGCATCACTATAGATAACTTCATAAATACTCACACCTTACCAATCAAAAATAATACCAATATAAAATATTCATTTGTTTTGCATACATACCTGAAATATTTTCAGGTATAAAATAGGCTCTAGAATAATTATTTTTATCATAAAATTTAACTGCTCTTGTATTATCTTTTTTTACACACCAATATATATTTTTTAATCCAATTTTATCTCTTCCAAAATTCAATATATACCGCATACCTATGCTAGCATAATTTTTACCCATTGCTATTCTTCTCATTACTATGGCAAATTCTGCTGTTTTAGATGTATAATCAATATTTTTTAAACTAATAGTTCCCATATATTCATCATTGTCATCTACTACTGCTAAATGAAGATTTTTTATAGAATTACAATTTGCTTCTTTAATAAAAATAAGGCAATCTTCTATTGTCTTATTAGAAAAATTACAGTCTAAAAAAGCTATTACGTTTTCATCATGCATCCATTCTAACATAAATACTGCATCTGAAGGTTTTAGTTTTCTTACATTCATTTTCTTTCCCACAATCATTCAAAATCATTAATAACTTTTATCACATAATTTACTTCCTCTTCCGTCATGCCATAATACATTGGGATACTCAACACAGTATTACTTATCTCCTCCGCAATCGGCAACTGACCTTTAACTATACGCAAATTCTCATAAGCTTTTTGCAAGTGCATTGGAATAGGATAATGTTTAACAGTTTCTATATCATTATCAGCCAAATATTTCTCTAGTTTATCACGTTTATCACAACGTATCACAAACACATGATAAATATGTTCATATTCATCATCAGATGACAACGGTAATTTGATTAACGGATTTTTAATCTCAGTCAAATATCTCTTAGCAATTCTTTTTCTATCTTCATTCCATTTATCTAAATATGGTAATTTTACACGTAAAAATGCTGCCTGCATTTCATCTAAACGGCTATTAGTTCCTTGATATATATGATGATATTTATAATCAGATCCATAGTTACCAAGTGCACGTACCTTATCAGCAATTCTTTTGTTATTAGTAGTAATGCAACCACCATCACCTAACGCACCTAGATTTTTTCCAGGATAAAAACTCCACGCCGCCGCATCTGATAGCCCCCCCACTTTCTTACCTTTATATTTAGTTCCATGACCTTGTGCAGCATCCTCAATTACAAATAATCCGTGAGTTTTAGCAATAGCATTAACTTCATCCATATCAGCAGCTCGCCCTTGTAAATGAACTGCAATAATCGCTTTTGTTCTTTCTGTAATCCTTTCTTCTATACGATCAACATCAATATTATAGGTTTCAATAGTAGGTTCTACAAATACAGGTTTTGCCCCAGTAAACGAAACAGCTAAAGCAGTTGCAATATACGTGTTAGAAGGCACAATTACCTCGTCATCTTTTTTTATCTCTAAGGCCTTTAAAATCAAGTAAATTGCATCTAGACCTGTACCCACACCAACACAATATTTAGTACCGCAATATGAAGCATATTCTTCTTCAAATCTATGGCATTCCTTCCCTTGAATAAAATAACTAGTATCAATTACTTTTTTATATGCATCATCAAGCTCTTTTCTAATTTCATTGTGCATTGGTAAAAAAGTCACAAAAGGAATCTTCATAATTTATTTTCCTCCTTACATGATTTTACATATTTTATAAATTCATCATAATCTCTTATATAATCAGACTCATCATAAAGTTCAGAAGCCAATACCACCAAAACTGCATCTGGAGAAAAATCAAAAATCTCTCTCCAAATAGCACTTGCTACATATAATCCCTCACAAGGATTATTTAAAATAATAACTTTTTTCTCGTATCCATTGTCTAGAAGAATTTTGCATGACCCATGAATACATACTAAAATCTGTTTCAAAAATTTATGCGCATGATAACCTCTAATTACTCCTGAAAGAGTATCATATAAATAATAAATTCTTTTAATTTTAAAAGGAATGTCTTTCATTTCTTCTAATGTAACTAACTGACCCCGTTCATCTCCATGCAATTGAAATACGTATTTTACTATCTGCATTTTATCCCTCCAAAAATCTTTCATATCTATCACAACAACCTTTAACATCATCTGTAAATTCAATCTGCTTCCCATGGTCAA
>OGYY01002996.1_pt1 | contig 11429 bp, 7 predicted proteins | sample 1576671 | NCBI WGS metagenome assembly OGYY01 (sample SAMEA3541593, study PRJEB24748) | human gut metagenome | biome: human gut; feature: human-associated habitat; material: faeces | place: China | collected 2012 | reverse complement strand
CGAACGGTCCCGACGGCCTGACGAGCCGCCCGATGGTCTACGCCGGCGGCGACGCCGTTACCGGTGCCGCCACGGTTATTCTGGCCATGGGCGCCGGCAAGGAAGCTGCCCGCGCGATTGAAGCGGCCATCAAGGCGAAGGAACAGTAACAACAAAAACTTCCCCTGCACTTTCACACAAGCGGCAGGGGAAGTTTTTTCATGGAGAAAAGCGATGAAACAAAATCCTATACCAGGAAAAGCCGCCCTAAAAATCGTGGTTGGGTCTATTATGGCGGCCTATGGCCTTACATTGGCGGTATACGCAGGCTTTGGTGGCGCAACGCTGGCAATTTTCTGGCAATGAATGGCAAATATGACAAGACTTACTATTTGCGGTGCATCGTTTGCCGTAGCGGTGGTTATGCTTGTATTCGTGTTTTTCTATGACCGCCGCCAAATCCACATCGGCACAGTGATTTATCAGCTATTTTACAGCGGTTTTGTGGAGATTTTCAGCTGGATGCATGTATACAGCGAGAGTCGGATATTCAATTTTATCATTATGTGCGCAGGGATTGTGGTGTTTTCGTTTGGAACAGGGCTTTACGATTCTGCAAATCTGGGGTGCGGTTCCTATGAAGCCCTGACATTCGCGCTGGCAGAAAAGAACGATTGGCCGGTAAAATACGTCCGCATGGTGCTGGATATGCTTATGGTGGTGCTTGGTGTGCTTTGTGGTGGGTGCTTTGGTACATGCACGATTGTTACCATCATAATGGCAGGCCCGATTATCCAATGGACAGTACAAAAGTTTTAAAAGGTAAAATATTTACGTCATATCCAAACTCTTTCCTATAAAATGGTGTAGTACCCGGTACCTTGCCAAAAACAACTGATAAAATCCAACGCACCCACGCCGGGCTGTGCAAAATATCCAGCAATTTATTGCAATGTGAAACAAAATAGGGTATAATGTACAAGAATCGAAAAGCGGTGGGAGGCGGAACGATGCGCAAAACGGAAAGCCAGAAGATAGCCCTCTGCGGTATGCTGGGGGCACTTTCGGTGGTGCTTTTGCTGCTGGGCAGTGCACTGCAGATCGGCACCTATGCCGCGCCGATGCTGGCGGCGTTCCTGCTCGTCCCGGTGCTGGAGGAATACGGCACGCGCTACGCGCTGACCCTCTACGTCTGCGTGGCAATTCTGGCCGTGCTCTTTGTGCCGGAGACCGAACTGGCGCTGTTCTACGTGCTGGTCATGGGGTATTACCCCGTGCTGCGCGTCAAGCTGAACGGCGTAAAAAGCACGCTCCTGCGCTGGGTGCTGAAATTCGCGGTGTTCAACGCGGGCACGGTACTGGTGTATCTTTTGCTGTTTGCGCTGCTCGGGCCTGCCGTGCTGGACGAGCTGCTGGCCGACGGCATCGGGATGCTGGCAGCACTGCTGGCCGCGGGCAACCTGTCGTTTTGGCTGTGTGACCGCGCACTGGCGGCACTGACGCGGTATTACCACGTCATACTCAAGCCAAAACTGAAAAAGAGGTTTTAATTCGGGGGAGGAAAACAACATGTGGTACGATGAGGCAGTAGTTTATCAGATCTACCCGCTGGGGCTTTGCGGTGCACCGCTGCAAAACGACGGTGACCAGGCGCAGGCGGGCGAGCACCGCATTCTGCGGGTGCTGGACTGGGTGGAGCATATCAAGCGCCTGGGCGCGACCTGCGTGCTGTTCAACCCGCTGTTCGAGAGCGACGCCCACGGCTATGACACCCGCGACTACAATAAGGTGGACTGCCGCCTGGGCACAAACGACGACCTCAGGCAGGTCTGCGCGGCGCTGCACGCGGCGGGCATAAAAATCCTGTTTGACGGCGTGTTCAACCATGTGGGCCGTGGCTTCTGGGCGTTCAAGGACGTGCAGGAGAAGCGCTGGGACAGCCCGTACAAGGACTGGTTCCACATCAGCTTTGACGGCAACACCAACTACAACGACGGCTTCTGGTATGAAGCGTGGGAGGGCTGCAACGAGCTGGTCAAGCTGAATCTGCAGAACCCGGCGGTGAAAAACTACCTGTTTGACGTTGTGCGCGGCTGGGTGCGGGACTACGACATCGACGGCCTGCGTTTGGATGTTGCCTACTGCCTCGACCTCGGCTTTCTGGCCGAGCTGCGCGGGCTGGCCGACAGCATCAAGCCGGAGTTCGCACTGGTGGGTGAGACGCTGCACGGCGACTACAACCGCTGGATGAACGACCACGCCTGCCACAGCGTAACGAACTACGAGTGCTACAAGGGCCTGTATTCGAGCTTCAACACGGGCAACATGCACGAGATCAGCTACAGCCTGAACCGCCAGTTCGGCTCCGAGCAGTGGTGCCTGTACACGGGCAAGCACCTGCTGAGCTTTGTGGATAACCACGATGTAACGCGCATTGCGACGATTTTGACTGACAAGGGCTGCCTACGCCCCATCTACGGTCTGCTGTTCGGTATGCCCGGTGTGCCGTCGGTCTACTACGGCAGTGAATGGGGCATGGAGGGCGACAAGCGCAACGGCGACCCGACGCTGCGCCCGGCGGTGGAGAAGCCCGAGGAGAACGACCTGACCGCCTGGATCGCGGCGCTGGCCCACGCCCACACGGGCAGCAAGGCGCTGTGCCGGGGCAGCTACCGCAATGTGCTGGTCCAGCCCAAGCAGCTGATTTTTGAGCGCTACGCCGACGGTGAGCGGGTGCTGGTGGCCATCAACGCGGACGGCAATCCGTTGGACGCCCACTTTGACGCGGGCTGCGGCCGCGCGGTTGACCTCATCACAGGCGCCGACCACGATTTCGGCGGCGGCAGCACGCTGGAGCCGTACAGCTGTCATTTCTGGAAGTGCGAGCGATAATACGATATAAAAAGGCACCTGCCGAGAAATCGGCAGGTGTCTTTTTGTGCCATGTTGCAGGGGGCGGTGTCCGTGACGTCCCGCAGGGCAGTATGTAGGGCGGTCTGCCCTCAGGCCGCCGCAGCGGGGTGAGGGCACCCCGCCCTACAAGGTACGGATAAAGGGGCAGCTCCTGTAAAGCCTACATGCCAAGCGATATTACAGGTTCGTATACCCCATCAGCTTTTCATCCACGACGGCGGCGGTGTCGCGGCCCTCGCGCAGCGCCCAGACGACAAGGCTCTGGCCGCGGCGCATATCGCCGCAGGCGAACACCTTCGGGGCGGCAGTGGCGTACTTCACATCGGCCACGGTGCCGCGCTTCGTGCGCTCGACGCCGAACGCATCGGCCACATAGGGCTCGCAGCCCGTAAAGCCTGCCGCGATCAGCACAAGGTCGCAGTCAACGGTGAACTCCTCGCCGGTGGGCACCATCTGGCGGCGTCCGTCCACGACCTCGCTTTTCAGCTTGGAGATCAGCGCGCCGCAGACCTGCCCGGCCTCGTTCTTGTAGAACTCCTTGACCGTCGTCTGGTAGACGCGGGGGTCAAAGCCGAATTTGGCGATGGCCTCCTGCTGGCCGTAGTCGGTTTTCAGCACGCGGGGCCACTCGGGCCAGTCGTTGCCGGGGGCGCGGGCCGCGGGCGGGCAGGGCATCATTTCCAGCTGCATGACGCTCTCGCAGCCCTGGCGGATGGCCGTGCCGACGCAGTCGTTGCCGGTGTCGCCGCCGCCGATGACCAGCACGCGCTTGCCCGCGGCGGAAACCGCCTTGCCGTCCGCAAAGTTGGAATCCAGCAGACTGCGGGTCACGCTGGTCAGGTAATCCACCGCAAAGAAGATGCCCTGCGCGTCGCGGCCCGGGGCCTGGATGTCGCGGGCCTGCTTCGCGCCGCAGCACAGCACCACGGCGTCATAGCGGGCCTTCAGCTCCTCGGCGCTGACCGTATTGCCGACGTCGGCGTTAAAAACAAACTCAATGCCCTCGTCCTGCAAAATTTTCACGCGGCGGTCAATGACCCACTTTTCCAGCTTCATGTTGGGGATACCGTACATCAGCAGGCCGCCCGCGCGGTCCTCGCGCTCATAGATGGTCACGCGATGGCCGCGCTTGTTGAGCAGGTCGGCCACGGACAGGCCCGCGGGACCCGCGCCGATGACCGCCACGGTCTTGCCCGTGCGGGCCGGGGGCGGCACGGCATGAATGGCGCCGCTCTCGTAACCGTATTCAACGATGGCGCGCTCATTTTCCTTGACCGTGACCGGGCCACCCGTGACGTTGCCGCAGGTGCAGGCCGCCTCGCACAGGGCGGGGCAAACCCGGCTCGTGAACTCCGGGTATCGGTTCGTGGCGATCAACCGGTGCACGGCCAGATCCCACTTGCCCTGATAGACCAGGTCGTTCCACTCGGGGATCAGGTTGTTCAGCGGGCAGCCGCTGAACATGCCGCCCAGCTGAACGCCGCTCTGGCAGAAGGGGACGCCGCAGTCCATGCAGCGTGCGCCCTGGGCCTGCTGCTCGTCGGTGTGCAGCGGGACGTGAAACTCGTTAAAATTCCGGATGCGCTCCTCGGGCGGCAGCTCTAAACTGGTCTGCCGCGTAATTTCCATAAATCCTGTCGGTTTGCCCATGGTACTCTGCCTCCCTTACTTTGCGCTTTTCATGGCGTAGAACGCCTCGATCTGGGCCTGCTCGCTGTCCTCGCCCTTTTCCTCCATCTGGGCGATCAGGCGCAGCATCTTGTCGTAGTCGTGGGGCAGGACCTTCTTGAACTTGGGCAGATACTCGCCGAAGTTGTCAAGGATTTCCTTGCCGCGCGGCGACCCGGTCAGCTCCACATGCTCACGGATCAGGTCTTTCAACAGCGATACATCGTACTTGTGCTCCACAGGCTCCAGGCTGACCATGTCCTTGTTGACGCGCTGGTAGAAGTCCCAGTCCTCGTCCAGCACGTAGGCGATGCCGCCGCTCATGCCGGCTGCAAAGTTTTTGCCGGTCTTGCCAAGCACGACCACCGTGCCGCCGGTCATGTACTCGCAGCCATGGTCGCCCACGCCCTCCACAACGGCAGTTGCGCCGGAGTTGCGCACGCAGAAGCGCTCACCGGCCACGCCGTTGATGAACGCCGTGCCGCCCGTAGCACCGTACAGTGCCACGTTGCCGATGACGATGTTCTCGCTGCGGTCAAAGGCGGCGTCCTTCGGCGGGTAGACGACGAGCTTGCCGCCGGACAGACCCTTGCCGATATAGTCATTCGCGTCGCCGACCAGCTCGAGCGTCAGGCCCTTGGGGATGAACGCGCCGAAGCTCTGGCCGCCGTAGCCGTGGCAGACGACATGGAACGTGTCGTCGGGCAGCGTGTTGCCGAACCTGGCGGTGATCTCGCTGCCAATGATCGTGCCGAACGCGCGGTCCGTGTTGCCGACGTCCAGCGTGACGGTGCTGGGCTTCGGCTCGGCGGAGTCGAAGCTCTTTTTGAACTTCTTCATCAGGATGCGCATGTCGGGGGTCTTTTCCAGCTGGAAGTTGTAAACATCCTTCGCGTTGAAGTGTACGTTGGAGTTCTCGACCAGCGGGTTCTGCAAAAGCGCGGTCAGGTCCATCTCACCGGCGCGGGAGCCTGCGGGCGCGGCTTTGACCTTGAGCAGGTCGGTGCGGCCCACCAGCTCATCGACGGTGCGCACGCCGAGCTTTGCCATGTACTCGCGCAGGTCCTCGGCCATGAAGCGCATAAAGTTCATGATGTACTCGGGCTTGCCCTTGAACCGCTTGCGCAGCTCGGGGTTCTGGGTGCAGATGCCCATGGGGCAGGTGTCAAGGTTGCAGACGCGCATCATGACGCAGCCCATGGCCACCAGCGGGCCGGTGCCGAAGCCGAATTCCTCGGCACCCAGCAGGGCGGCAATGGCAACGTCGCGGCCACTCATCAGCTTGCTGTCCGCCTCGATGCGGACGCGGCTGCGCAGACCGTTCATGATCAAGCACTGGTGTGCCTCGGCAATGCCAAGCTCCCACGGCAGACCTGCGTTGTGGATGGAGTTGCGGGGGGCTGCGCCCGTGCCGCCGTCAAAGCCGGAAATCAGGATGACCTCCGCACCGGCCTTGGCAACGCCCGCGGCGATCGTGCCGACACCGGCCTCGCTGACGAGCTTGACGTTGATGGCTGCCTTGCGGTTGGAGCACTTCAAATCGTAGATCAGCTGCGCCAGGTCCTCGATCGAGTAAATATCGTGGTGGGGCGGGGGAGAGATCAGGCCGACGCCGGTGGTCGAGTTGCGGGTCTTGGCGACCCACGGGTAGACCTTGCCGCCGGGCAGCTGGCCGCCCTCGCCGGGCTTCGCGCCCTGCGCCATCTTGATCTGGATCTCGCTGGCGGAGACGAGGTACTTGCTTGTCACGCCGAAGCGGGCGGATGCCACCTGCTTGATGGCGGAGTTGCGCTCGGTGCCGTAGCGGTCCTCGGCCTCGCCGCCCTCGCCGGTGTTGGACTTGCCGCCCAGACGGTTCATGGCGATAGCCATGCACTCGTGGGCCTCCTCGGACAGTGCGCCGTAGCTCATGGCCGCGGTCTTGAAGCGCTTGACGATGGAGTCAACGCTCTCGACCTCGTCGAGGGGCACGCCCTGCTCGGGATAATTGAAGTCCAGCAGGCTGCGCAGGTGCATCGCGTCGCCGTTCTCATTGGCAGCGGCGGCGGTGTACTGCTTGAAGGTATCGTAATTGCCGGTCCAGCAGGCCTGCTGCAAAAGGTGGATGGTCTGCGGGTTGTAGAGGTGCTGCTCGGCAGCGGGGCCGCCGCGGAATTTGTGCGCGCCCAGGCTCGGCAGCTCGCGGTTGATGTCCAGACCCAGCGGGTCGAATGCTTCCTGATGGCGGGCTTCCAGATCATTCTGGATGTCCTGGATCGTGATGCCGCCCACGCGGGAGACGGTGTTCGTAAAGTATTTGTCGATGACCTCTTTCGAGATGCCCAGCGCCTCAAAGATCTGGCTGCCCGCGTAGGACTGGATCGTGGAAATGCCCATCTTGGACGCGATTTTGACAATGCCCGCCAGCACGGCCTTGTTGTAGTCGCTGACAGCGGCGTAGTAGTCCTTGTCGAGAAGGCCGTCGGAAATCAGCTCACCGATAGTCTCCTGCGCCAGATACGGGTTGATGGCAGCTGCGCCGTAGCCCAGCAGCGTGGCGAAGTCGTGTACCAGGCGCGGCTCGCCGCTTTCCAGAATCAGCGCCATGGCGGTGCGCTTGCGGGTGCGGACCAGATACTTGCTGACCGCGCCCACAGCCAGCAGGCTGGGAATGGCGACGTGGTACTCGTCAATGTCACGGTCCGACAAAATCAGGATGTTCGCGCCGTCGCGGTAGGCGCGGTCCACATCGACAAACAGGCGCTCAATGGCCTTTTCCAGGTCGGTGTTCTTGTAGTAGCAGATGGACAGCGTCACGACCTTGAAGCCGGGCACGTCCATGGCCTTGATCTTGAGCAGGTCGGTCTCGGTCAGGATCGGGTTCTCGATTTTCAGGACCTTGCAGTTGTCGGCGTCCTCCTCCAGAAGATTGCCCTGCGCACCGACGTAGACGGTGGTCGAGGTGACGATCTTCTCGCGCAGCGCGTCGATGGGCGGGTTCGTGACCTGCGCAAACATCTGCTTGAAATACTCGCTCAGATTCGGGCGGGTGTGGCTCAAAACGGCCAGCGGAGTATCGCTGCCCATGGCCCCGGTGGGCTCGCCGCCGTTCTTGGCCATCGGCAGAATGATCGTGGAGACGTCCTCATACCGGTAGCCGAACGCCTTCTGCAGCTGGACAAGCTGATCCTTCGTGTAGCTGGGCACCTTCTTGTTGGGCACCTTCAGGCTGGACAGCGGGACGAGGTTGCGGTCAAGCCACTCGCCGTAGGGCTGGCGGCTGGCGTAGTCGGCCTTCAGCTTTTCGTCGTCCACCAGCTCGCCCCTGACGGTATCCACCAGCAGCATCTTGCCGGGGCGCAGACGATCCTTGCGCACGACCTCGTCAGCGGGAATGTCGAGCACGCCGACCTCGCTGGAAAGGATCAGTCGGCCATCCTTCGTGATGTAGTAGCGGCTCGGGCGCAGACCGTTGCGGTCCAGCACTGCGCCCATCACGTCGCCGTCGCTGAACAGGATGCTGGCGGGGCCGTCCCACGGCTCCAGCATCGTGGCATAGTACTGGTAGAAGTCGCGCTTCTTCGGGTCCATCGACTTGTTGTTGTCCCACGGCTCGGGGATCGTGACCATGACGGCCAGCGGCAGATCCATGCCGTTCATGACCATGAATTCCAGCGTGTTATCCAGCTGGGCAGAGTCGGAGCCGCCCTGGTTGACGATGGGCAGAACCTTCGTCATATCGTCCTTTAAATAGTTGGAACCGATGGTTTCCTCGCGGGCAAGCATCGTGTCCACGTTGCCGCGGATCGTGTTGATCTCGCCGTTGTGCAGGATGAAGCGGTTGGGGTGGGCGCGGTTCCAGCTCGGTGATGTGTTCGTCGAGAAGCGGCTGTGCACCATGCCGATGGCGGATTCATAGTCGGCGTCCTGCAGATCGGGATAGAACAGGCGCAGCTCCTTGACGAGGAACATACCTTTATAGACAATGGTGCGGCTGGACAGGCTGCAAACGTAGGTGTCGGGGCTGGACTGCTCAAACACGCGGCGCGCCACATAGAGGCGGCGGTCAAAGGCAATGCCGGCCTCGACGCGCTGCGGCTTGCCCACAAAGCCCTGCCAGATGCTGGGCATGCAGGCAATGGCCTTGTGGCCGAGCACCTCGGGGCAGGTGGGAACCTCGCGCCAGCCTAAGAAGGGCAGACCCTCCTTTTTGCAGACGATCTCAAACAGCTTCTTGGCCTGGTTGCGCTTGAGCTCATCCTGCGGGAAAAAGAACATGCCAATGCCATATTCCCGCTCTGCGCCCAGGGTCAGCCCCTGCTCGGCAGCGGCCTTTTGGAAGAATTTGTCGCTGATCTGCGTCAGAATGCCGACGCCGTCGCCGGTCTTGCCCTCGGCGTCCTTGCCCGCGCGGTGCTCCAGATGCTCCACGATCTGCAGCGCGTCGTCAATGGTTTTGTGGCTCTTGCGCCCCTTAATGTCCACCACAGCGCCGATGCCGCAGTTGTCATGCTCAAACCGGGGGCTGTACAGCCCGGCGGGGGTCTTGCGCTCGGTAAAGTTTTCCATACCTCGTTTGCTCCTTTCCCGATCCCGTTAAACCGCGCAGCGTCGCACATTTGCCGCGCGGGCGGGATAAACAAAAAAGACGCTCCCAACAGGGCACACAGGCCCCTTGTGGGAACGTCTTTGTTCTTGTCTGCATCATACCATAGATGCCGCCGCTTTACAATCCTGAAGCAGAAGATTTTACGGAAATTAAGCAAAAAACGTTTAGAAATTTGGTTTAACAAGCGTAAACTTAATAAAATTAAGCTACGTGGACTTTCTGCCGCTTTGTAGGGGCGGCATATATGCCGCCCGCTGCCTAACGGCATCCCCCTTTTCCGGTTTGCCTTGTAGGGAGGGGTCTTGACCCCTCCGCGGCGGCCTGTGGGCAGGCCGCCCTACAATCCCCGGAAAGCGTGTGCCGCCATGCGGGGCGTCGGGGACGCCGCCCCCTACAAAGTACACCGCGCTGTAGGGGCCGGGCATGCCCGGCCCGCGGCCTCCCGGAACCGCCCGTTTACGGTTGACCCGCAGGGGAGGGATTCATCCCTCCCGCGCCGTGTGCCTTCGCCGCCCAAACAAAAACCGCGCAAGGCTCCTCGCCCTGCGCGGTCATTTTGCATACTAAAAAACGTTACGCCGTTTTCTCGCCGTTCTGCTTTTTCAGCTCGACCAGAATCTCGGTCAGCAGCTCCTCCTGCGTGGGGGCGGCGGGGGCAGCAGGCTCCTCCGCGGCGGGCTCCTCATGCTTGCCCATCTCCATCAGCTTGTTCATGGCTTTGACGATGCAGAACAGCACGAACGCCATGATCAGGAAGTTGATGACGGCGGTGATGAACGCGCCGTACTTAAAGACCAGCTTGCCGTCGCCAAAGACATCCCACATCATGGCATCAAAGTTGACCTTGCCCAGAATACCCAAAATCGGGCTGATGAGGTTGTCTGTCAGGGAGGTGACCAGCGTGGAGAACGCACCGCCGATGATAACACCGATGGCCATGTCCATCATGTTGCCCTTCAGGGCAAAGGCTTTGAATTCCTCAAAGAACTTTTTCATAAGTAACCTCCTCAAAATTCAAAATGTCGATGCAGCGTTTTACTTTTTCAGCAGCTTTGCCACGGTCTGGGCCGCATTGTCCAGATAGTCGCCCGCGAACATCTCGATCATGCCCGCATCGGCCTCCTTGGCCAGCTCGGGGTCGATGGGCATCTTCGCCAGCACCGGCAGCTTGTATTTGTCGGCGATCTCGTCCACATGGCTGTCGCCAAAGACGTTGATGTGCTTGCCGCAGTCGGGGCAAACGGCGTAGCTCATGTTCTCGACCAGGCCGAGGATGGGCACATGCATCATCTGGGCCATCTGGACGGCCTTGCCGACGATCATGCCGACCAGCTCCTGCGGGCTGGACACGATGACAATGCCGTCCACCGGCAGCGTCTGGAACACGGTCAGCGGCACGTCGCCGGTGCCCGGGGGCATGTCAACGAACAGGAAATCAACGTCCCACACGACCTCCTGCCAGAACTGCTTGACCGCGCCCGCAATGACGGGGCCGCGCCAGACAACGGGGGCCTCGGGGTCGTCGAGCAGCAGGTTGATGCTCATGATTTCCACGCCGGTACGGCTGGAAACCGGGTTGATGCTCTCGCCGTCACCGGTGGCCGGGCCCTTCACGCCGAACAGGCGGGGGATGGATGGGCCGGTGATGTCGGCGTCCAGCACGCCGGCCTTAAAGCCAAGGCGGCGCATCGAGACAGCCAGCATGGCGCTGGTCATGCTTTTGCCGACGCCGCCCTTGCCGGAAACGACACCGATGACTTTTTGGATACGGCTTCTTGCGTGCGGCGGCTCATGCTGCGGCGCGCGGTGATCGCAGTTGGACTTGCAGCTGCTGCAATCGTGGGTACATGTTTCGCTCATTTGTAAATGCTCCTTTAAAAATGCTCTTGTAACAGTGTACCAAAATTCGCGCCATAATGCAAGGCACTGTGTAATTTAAGAGCGGTTCAGCATAGAATTTGCACATTGTCATACCCGCCGCGCCTTCCGCATACCCATCAGCAGGGGAAGGGGGCGGCGTATGAGCAAACGCAGAACGTACCTACACAATGCGGCGCTGCTCACCGGGTCGGGGCTGGTGCTGCGGGCGCTGGGCATGGGGTTCCGAATCGTGCTGGCGGCGTATCTAGGCAGTGAAGGCATGGGTCTTTACCAGCTGATTCTGGCGCTGTACATGGTGTTTGTCTCGTTCGCCACGGCGGGCGTCAATGTGGCGTCGGCGCGGCTGGCGGCGCAAAGCCTGGCCCGCGGCAGCGGCATGGCCGAGACCCTGCGCGGGCTG
>OGYY01002992.1_pt1 | contig 11436 bp, 8 predicted proteins | sample 1576671 | NCBI WGS metagenome assembly OGYY01 (sample SAMEA3541593, study PRJEB24748) | human gut metagenome | biome: human gut; feature: human-associated habitat; material: faeces | place: China | collected 2012 | reverse complement strand
AATATGATGGAAAATAATTACAGCATTGGCGGTGAGCAGTCAGGACATATTATTTTTAGCAGATATGCAGCAACAGGAGATGGAATTCTGACCTCTCTTATGATCATGGAGGCCTGCGTAGAGAAAAAAGCAACTTTATGTGATCTGGCGAAGGAAATGAAAGTTTATCCTCAGCTTCTGCGCAATGTGCGTGTGTCTGACAAGAAAACTGCCAGAGAAAATCCGGCGGTTGTAAAGGCTGTTGAGGAGGTTGCCATATCTCTGGGCAATGAAGGTCGTATTCTGGTCCGTGAAAGTGGTACAGAACCTCTGATCCGTGTTATGGTAGAGGCAGGAACAGATGAACTCTGTCATGAAAATGTAGACCGGGTAGTGAGAGTAATGGAAGCAGAAGGTCTGATCGTTGACTGATCTGCAGGCAAAGGAATTGCATGAATAACAGAAAAACAGGATTGTTTCTGGCTGCAGCCTGTCTGAGTCTTACACTCTTGACAGGCTGCAGTGCAGAAAGTACGAAGAATTATAAGCAGGCAGCCCAGGATCTGGAAAATGGAAATTATGAGGTTGCACTGGAAGAATATGAGGCTGCGATATCTGCAGGTGTGAAGCCCGCCCAGTCATACAGGGGAGCAGGAGTGGCTCAGCTGAAACTGGGAAATTATGATGAGGCGGTAACATATTTTAGCAATGCCCTTGACTGTGACAAAGTTGGCAAGGCATTAAAGAAAGATATCCTTTCTTACAGGGCGGCGGCTTATCTGAAACTGAAAGAATATGAAGAGGCAATGGCAGACTGTCAGGCGCTGGCGGAATCTTACAATATGGATGCTGATCTGTATTTTCTGACAGGTGAGACTGCATTGGCTATGGATTCTTATGAAGAAGCTTCCTCTAATTTCGAGCAGGCATATGGCGAGGATGCGACCTATGACAGAGCACTCCAGATTTATGGAGCATATCTGGACAAGGATATGGAGGCAGACGGAACCCGTTATCTGGAAGCAGCATTATCCGGAAATGCGAAGAATGCGCAGGATCACTGTGACAGAGGCCGTGTTTATTATTACATGGATGATTATGAAAACGCGACAGCTGAGCTGAAACAGGCCATAGACGGTGATAATACAGAAGCTCTGGCACTTCTTGGAATGGTATACATGGATCAGGGAGACAGCGCGAATGCGAGGACAATGTTCCAGCAGTATGTATCACAGGCTGAGAATGGGGCAAAAGGATTCAACGGGCTTGCATTATGCGATATAGAGGACGGAGATTACGACAGTGCTCTTTCTAATATATCAAGTGGAATCCATGTGGCAGATGCAGAAGATATGCAGAGTCTGCTGTTTAATGAGATTGCTGTATATGAGAAGAAGCTGGACTTCCAGACTGCGCTGCAGAAAGCGAACGAATATCTGGGACTGTATCCGGATGATAAGACAGTGAAAAAGGAGCTGGCTTTTCTGAAGACCCGTGTAAGTGGGGAAGATAGCAGTGCTGATTCACAATTGTCTGATTAAGGAGATGTTATGGAAGAATTTGGAAAGCTGGAGGAACGGGTAGTTCTTGTAGGGGTTCAGACAGGTGATAACGACAACGTAGAGGAATCACTGGATGAGCTGGAAGAGCTTGCCTCAACTGCAGGAGCTGTCACAGTAGGTAAGATCATACAAAATCGAGAAGCAGTGCATCCGGGAACCTATATCGGTAAAGGTAAGATCGAGGAAGTGCGTGCGTTGGTGTATGCCATGGATGCGACCGGTATTATCTGTGATGATGAACTTTCTCCTGCACAGTTAAATAACCTGGAGCGTGAGCTCGACTGCAAGGTAATGGACAGAACATTGCTGATTCTGGATATCTTTGCGGCACGCGCTATCACCAGTGAAGGTAAGATTCAGGTAGAGCTTGCACAGCTCCGCTACAGAGCGGCACGTTTGGTTGGTTTGAGAGAATCTCTTTCCCGTCTGGGCGGAGGAATCGGAACGAGAGGTCCTGGTGAGAAGAAACTGGAGACAGACCGACGCCTGATCCGTACCAGAATTTCTGCACTGAAACAGGAACTGTCTCAGGTAGAGAAGCACAGGGAGCTGATTCGTTCCAGTCGTGCGAGAGGCAATATGAAGACTGCTGCAATCGTGGGATATACGAATGCAGGAAAGTCTACACTGTTAAATAAACTGACAGGTTCTGATGTCCTGTCTGAAGATAAATTGTTTGCAACACTGGACCCGACGACCAGACTGCTCAATCTGAAAGATGGGCAGCAGATTTTGCTGACGGATACGGTAGGATTTATTCATAAACTGCCGCATCATCTGGTAGAGGCGTTCAAGAGTACACTGGAAGAGGCGAAATATGCGGATTACATTATCCACGTTGTGGATTCCTCGAATCCGCAGGCTGAGATGCAGATGCATGTTGTATATGAGACACTGCGCGAGCTTGGCGTGATGGGAAAGAAGATCATCACACTTTTTAACAAGCAGGATGCGCCTGGCGCTTCTGTGCTGAGAGATTTTAAGTCTGATTATACGCTGAAGATTTCTGCAAAGACAGGAGAGGGACTGGATGATCTCAATGACCTGCTGGAGAAGCTTCTGGCAGAAGAACAGATTTATGTAGAGCGCCTTTTCCCATACAGCGAAGCAGGAAAGATTCAGCTTATACGTGAGTATGGCCAGCTGATCTCGGAAGAATACACAGATGAGGGAATCGCTGTGAAGGCCAGAGTGCCGAAGGAAATTTATCCTAAAGTTGTGTAAATATATTCTGGAATGAGCTTTTTGGGATGAAACTTTTGAATTTGGCATAAAAGCAATAAACCGGCGGATGCGCTTCAATAGAATAAAAAATTTTAAAACCTGAAAAACACCATATATTGTACCTTTCTGAGAAATGGGAAACATTATGTGGTGTTTTTGCGTGTTGACGAAAGATAGATACTCTGATACAATAGACCTACAGCGTTTGCCGGGAACGGAGTGAACGGTAAACGGCAAGTGTCCGTAACAGGACATATGAACAAGAGAAAATGGGGGCAATAGTTATGTTTCAGGTAGTAAAACGTGACGGCGAGATGGACGAATTTAAAATTGGCAAGATTACAGCCGCAATCCATAAAGCCTTTGATGCGAAAGAGAAAAATTATAGCGAAGAGATGATCGATCTCTTAGGGCTGCGTGTTACTTCTGATTTTCAGGACAAAATCACAGATAATAAGATTACAGTAGAGGAGATTCAGGACAGCGTAGAGAACGTACTGATCCAGGCAGGTTATTCAGATGTGGCCAAGGCATATATTCTTTATCGTAAGCAGAGAGAGAAAGTCCGCAATATGAAGTCAACGATTCTTGACTACAAAGAAATCGTAAACAGCTATGTTAAAGTTGAGGACTGGCGTGTAAAAGAGAACTCTACCGTTACTTATTCTGTCGGTGGTCTGATCTTAAGCAACTCCGGTGCAGTTACTGCTAACTACTGGTTGTCTGAGATTTATGACAATGAGATTGCAGAGGCGCACAGAAATGCAGATATTCATATCCACGATCTGTCCATGCTGACCGGATATTGTGCAGGATGGTCACTGAAGCAGCTGATTCAGGAGGGACTTGGCGGAATCGAAGGTAAGATCACATCTTCACCGGCGAAGCATTTAAGCGTTCTTTGTAACCAGATGGTCAACTTCCTTGGAATCATGCAGAATGAGTGGGCCGGTGCACAGGCATTCTCTTCTTTTGATACGTATCTTGCACCGTTTGTTAAAGCAGACAATTTAAGCTATCCGGAAGTGAAGAAGTGCATTGAATCCTTTATTTATGGAGTAAATACTCCAAGCAGATGGGGAACACAGGCACCGTTCTCCAATATCACACTGGACTGGACCGTACCGGATGACCTTGCAGAGCTTCCTGCTATCGTGGGCGGTAAGAATATGGACTTCAAGTACAAAGACTGTAAGAAAGAGATGGATATGATCAATAAGGCATTTATCGAGACAATGATCGAGGGTGATGCCAACGGACGCGGATTCCAGTATCCGATTCCGACTTATTCCATTACGAAAGAGTTTGACTGGTCTGATACAGAGAATAACCGTCTGCTCTTTGAGATGACATCCAAATATGGAACACCATATTTCTCAAACTATATCAACAGTGATATGAAACCAAGCGATATCCGAAGCATGTGCTGCCGTCTGCGTCTGGACTTAAGAGAACTGCGTAAGAAGAGCGGCGGATTCTTTGGATCAGGAGAGAGTACCGGGTCTGTCGGCGTTGTAACGATCAATATGCCGCGTATCGCATACCTTTCCAGGACACCTGAGGAATTTTATAACCGTCTGGATCGTCTGATGGATATTTCTGCACGTTCTCTTCATATCAAGAGAGAAGTCATTGGTAAACTGCTGGATGAGGGATTATATCCATACACAAAGAGATACCTGGGAAGCTTTTCCAATCATTTCTCAACGATTGGTCTGGTAGGAATGAATGAAGTTGGATTGAATGCACGTTGGTTAGGCGGAGATATGTCCGACGAGAACACCCGGAAATTTACAAAAGAAGTTCTGCTTCATATGAGAGAACGTCTCTCTGACTATCAGGAGAAATACGAGGGCGAGCTTTTCAACCTTGAGGCAACACCTGCGGAATCTACTGCATATCGTCTGGCAAAACACGACAGAAAGCGCTGGACGGACATCAAGACTGCCGGAAAGAAAGGAGATACTCCTTACTATACAAACAGTTCTCATCTTCCGGTTGAGTATACGACAGATATCTTTGATGCACTGGATATTCAGGATGAACTGCAGACTCTTTATACATCTGGTACCGTATTCCATGCATTCCTCGGTGAAAAACTTCCGGACTGGAAGGCTGCTGCATCTCTGGTACGTAAGATTGCCGAGAACTATAAACTTCCATACTATACGATCTCACCTACTTACTCCGTATGTAAGGAACATGGATATTTAAGTGGTGAGCACTTTACCTGTCCGAAATGTGGAAAGAAAGCAGAGGTTTACAGTCGAATTACCGGATATTACCGTCCGGTACAGAACTGGAATGATGGAAAAGCGCAGGAGTACAAGAACCGTACACTGTATGATGTGCTTCACTCCAAACTTAAGAAAGTCCATACCAGTATGGTTACAGTGACAGATGATGATGTCAAGATCGAGCCGGTAGAAACACATAAATATCTGTTTACAACCAACACCTGTCCAAACTGCCGCATGGCAAAGAAGATGCTGGAAGGTGAAGATCTGGAGATCATTGATGCAGAGAAGAATCCGGATATGGCACGTCAGTTTGGCATTATGCAGGCACCGACACTGGTCATTACGGATGGAGAACATCTGAAGAAATATGTAAATGCATCCAATATTCAGAAATATGTGGATGAAGAGTTAGATTAAAAGAATACAGGTGGATAAGTTCTACTGAAAAGGGTCCTGTGGAAGGGTTTGGTGTACAGAAAGAAAACGTACAGAACATTTCCGCAGGATTTTTTTGTCCACTGCAAAGGTTTACATTTGAAAGAAACGTGAGTATAATGGATAAAGTTGGTATAATATGCAAGTTCTAATTTATTTATGCACAGGACGAGGAGAGAGAAAATGATCAAACAGAACATTGTATTTATTGAAAATAAAGCAGGAAGTCTTCAGAAAGTCACCGAACTTCTGGCAGAAGCAGGAATTGATATTTATGGATTTGCATGCTTTGATGCACCGGAGTTTGCTCTTTTTCGTATGATAACAAACCAGGCAGATGAAGCAGAGAAACTTCTGAGTGAGAATGGATATATGAATCGTGTGACAGAGGTCATTGCTGTAGACCTGAAAGATGAAGTGGGCGGACTGAATACCGTACTGCAGGTCCTTGGCAACTGTAATGTGAATCTGGATTATATTTATACATCCTATCATAGAGAAAACAGCCTTCCGATCATGATCCTTCAGACAGATGATGTATTTGTGACAGAGAATGTACTGAGCAATAATGGATTCCGTGTACTGAATTCACTGGAGGACTGATACAGGCATGAATAAAACAAGCTTTGGGAAAGGCCTTCAGGATGGAATTCCGATTGGCCTGGGATACTTTGCGGTATCCTTTACCTTTGGGATCATGGCTATTCAGTCAGGTCTGACTGCATGGCAGGCAGTTCTGATCTCACTGACAAATCTTACCTCGGCAGGACAGTTTGCAGGTATTGGAATCATTGCAGCCGGTGGTTCGCTGTGGGAGATGGCACTGACGCAGCTGGTTATCAACTTAAGATACTGTCTGATGTCTTTTTCTCTGTCACAGAAACTGGAAAAAGGTGTTTCAAATGGACACAGACTTGCGGTTGCGTTTGGTGTGACAGATGAGATTTTTGGTGTCAGTGCAAGTCAGGAGGGAAGGATCAGTCCGTGGTATAATTATGGTGTAATGTGTGTCGCGATTCCGGGATGGACACTGGGAACACTGGCAGGAGCTGTTTCTGGAAGCCTGCTTCCGGATTTCCTGGTAAGTGCACTGAGTGTGGCAATCTATGGAATGTTTCTTGCGGTGATCATTCCACCGGCAAAGAAAAATCGAGTCGTTCTTGGCGTAGTGATCGGAGCGATGGCTGTGAGTACGTTATTTGCAGTGATTCCGGCACTGAATAAAGTTTCTACCGGATTTGTGATCATTATCACGACATTGCTGGTAGCAGGGCTGGCAGCACATTTCTGCCCGGTTGAGGAAAAAGAAACAGAGGAAAAGGAGGCAGCAAACTGATATGAAACCGAATGTATATCTGTATATTCTGGTGATGGCAGGCGTAACATATCTGATTCGTATGCTTCCACTGGTTCTTTTCAAAAGGGAGATCACCAGTCCGTTTGTAAAATCCTTTCTGTACTATGTGCCATATGCATGTCTTGCTGCTATGACATTTCCGGCAATCCTGACAGCAACGGCAGGCGGAATCATTTCCGGTGCGGCGGGACTCATTGTAGCACTGATCGTGGCATATCGTGAAAAGAGTCTTCTTACGGTTGCGTTGTTCGCGTGTGCAGCGGTATTTATTGTAGAGAGAATAATGGAATTTATAATGTAGAAAAAGTTCTGGCTTTGCTTTGTGCAGGGCCGGATTTTTTTTTCGAAAATAGTTAGATGAAGCAAATTTTCTTGACAAAACGGATAGCCTAAACTAACATAAGTATAGATATAACTAACCGATAAGGTTGGCAAAGGTATGAAAAGGAGAAACTTATGTTTTTGGAAATTCGGGATATTAAGAAATCATTCGGCACCGGGGATAGCAAAGTAGATGTTCTGAAAGGGCTGGACCTGGATATTGAAAAAGGGGAATTCTGTGTACTTCTGGGGCCGTCGGGCTCCGGTAAATCCACCTTGCTGAATATTATCGGTGGAATCGAGAGCGCAGATGGTGGAAGTATTTCTATCGAAGGCGAAAAACTGGCTGATATGAAAGAAAAGAAACTTTCTCAGTACAGACGGAAACATCTTGGCTATATCTTTCAGATGTACAACCTGATTCCGAATCTGACTGTGAGGGAGAATATTGAGGTTGGTGCTTATTTAAGTGACCGGGCACTGGATGTGGATGAGCTTCTGCATACACTTGGTCTTTTTGAGCATCAGAGGAAACTTCCGAATCAGCTTTCCGGCGGACAGCAGCAGAGAACCGCGATTGGGCGTGCAATTGTAAAAAATCCGGATATTCTACTCTGTGATGAGCCGACCGGTGCATTGGATTACAATACTTCCAAGGAAATTCTGAAATTGATCGAAACAGTGAACCAGAAATACGGAAATACGGTGATCATGGTAACACATAATGATGCGATCAAGGACATGGCGGATCGTGTGGTAAAACTTCGAGATGGAATGATCCGTAAAAACTATCAGAACGAGCATAAGATTCCTGCGATGGATCTTGACTGGTAAGGGGGCGGTGCTATGAAAAGTCCTCTGAGAAAAAGAATTCCCCGTGAACTGAAAGGGGAGATTGGAAAATATCTGGTTGTATTCATCTTGATGGTTGCGACGATCGGTATGGTGTCCGGATTTCTGGTTGCAGATGGAAGCATGATCCAGGCATACGATGAAGGATTTGAAAAATACAATATTGAAGATGGAAATTTTCGTACCGGAGAGCGTCTGTATCGAGGACAGCGCGAGGCAATTGAAGAGGAAGGTGTCAAAATCTATGAAAACTATTATATAGAAGATTCTCTTTCAAATGGAAGCACAATGCGCTTTTTCAAGAATCGTACAGAGGTGGATAAAGTATGCCTGATGGACGGAGAATTACCGTCAGAAACCGGTGAGATCGCAATTGACCGTATGTACGCAGATAATAATTCACTGAAGACTGGAGATACTCTGGATGATGGGACAAAGTCCTGGACGATCACCGGGCTGGTTGCATTATCAGATTACAGCTGTTTGTTTCAGAATAATAACGATTCTATGTTTGATGCTGTAAAGTTTGGAGTAGGCGTAGTGACGGATGAAGAATTTGATTCTCTGGATCAGGATAAGCTGCAATATAATTATGCATGGACCTACAATGAAAAACCGCAGACAGAACTCGAGGAAAAGAATGTTTCGGAAGATCTGATGAAGGCAATGGGAAAAGTTGTCACTTTGGAAAATTTTGTGCCGCAATATCAGAATCAGGCGATTATATTTACTGGAGATGATATGGGAAGTGACAAGGCAATGATGATCATGCTTCTCTATATCATCATCGTGATCATGGCTTTTGTATTTGGCATCACGACCAGTAATACGATTGCAAAAGAAGCTGGTGTCATCGGAACGCTTCGGGCATCCGGCTATACAAAAAATGAGCTGATCCGGCATTATATGACTCTTCCGGTGATCGTAACGCTGGTGGGCGCGCTGATCGGTAATATTTTAGGTTATACGGCATTTAAGGATGTATGTGCCGGTATGTATTATGGAAGTTACAGCCTGCCGACTTATGTGACAATCTGGAATGCAGAAGCTTTTCTTATGACGACAGTAGTTCCGGCAATAATTATGTTTGTAGTTAACTATGCGGTTCTGCATCATAAGCTGAAGCTGTCGCCGCTTAAATTTCTGCGAAGAGATCTTTCTTCTAGAAAGCAGAGACGTGCGGTTTATCTCAGTCCGCGAATGAAAATTTTTCACAGATTCCGCCTGCGCGTGATCTTTCAGAATATCAGCAATTATCTTGTCCTTTTTGTGGGGATCATATTTGCAAATCTGCTTCTGATGTTTGGCCTTCTGCTCCCGTCCGCACTGGATCATTACCAGCTGGAGATCCAGAACAATATGCTGGCAAAATATCAGTATATGCTTTCAATGCCGGTAAGTGTGATGGGTGGCAGTAATAAGCTTGAAAGTATGCTGGATATGCTGCTGTTTGCACATGACGCAGAAACAGATAATGAAGACGCAGAAGAATTCAGTGCTTACTCATTGAATACACTTCCGACCAAATACAAAAGTGAAGAAGTAACACTCTATGGCGTTCACGATGACAGCAAGTACATTGATGTGGATTTTTCAGATGGCGTGTATATTTCGAAAGCATATGCAGATAAATTTCTGCTGAAACCGGGAGATTCGATCACACTCAAAGAAAAATATGAGGATGACGAGTATACTTTTAAAATCAGCGGAATTTATGATTATAATGGCAGTCTTTGTATTTTCATGCCACAGGAGGAATTGAATCAGACCTTTGATCTGGGTGATGATTATTTCAGCGGATATTTCAGCAATTCAGAGATTACAGATATCGACAGCAGCTACATCGGTTCTGTGATTGATCTGGATGCACTGACCAAGATCAGCAGACAGCTGAGTGTTTCTATGGGAAGTATGATGGGGATGGTAAATTTATTTGCAGTTGCAATCTATATGATCCTGATATATCTTCTCTCTAAGATCATAATTGAAAAAAATGCACAGTCGATTTCGATGACGAAGATTCTTGGTTATACCAATGGTGAGATCAGCAGGCTATACATCTTGTCTACGTCGATCGTGATTGTTTTGTGCCTTCTGATCAGCCTGCCAATTGAGACTACGATCATGGAAGTTCTATTCAGGGAAATGATGCTGCAGAGTATCTCCGGATGGATCGCGCTCTGGATTGACCCGATGATTTATGTACAGATGTTTGTGATCGGGCTTGTGACATATGCAGTGGTTGCACTTCTGGAATACAGAAAAATCCGGAAAGTACCGATGGGTGAGGCACTTAAAAATGTGGAGTAATAAAAAAAGTTCCCACTTTATATTGTTAACGTGCTAAATAACTGTTATAATGAGCAAATAGTGATGCAGTGAACAAAGGGAATATAAAGTGTTCACAGCGATAAATTTGTTTATAAGAGAGGGAACGATACATATGAATCAGTTGGAAGTACTTCGAGAGAGCCTTGGACAGTGTGATGAGATTGTGCTGGATGCATTACTTATGCGTAACAGAATCGTAGAAGATATCATGGCTTACAAAGAAGCAAATGATATTCCGATCCTTCAGCCGGAGCAGGAAGCAAAACAGAGAGAATGGCTGAACCGCAGAATGGAAGGCAGACGCCATAAAGATGAAGTGACTGCTGTTTTTGAAGAAATTACCAGAAACAGTAAGAGAATCCAGGCACGTAAATTGTTTGATTACAATATTGTACTGATCGGTTTCATGGGTGCAGGTAAATCTACGATTTCTGATTTCCTGAAGACAGTATTCGCAATGGAAGTTGTAGAGATGGACCAGATCATTGCCGAGAGAGAGGGAATGTCCATTTCTGATATCTTTGAGACATATGGAGAAGAGTATTTCCGTAATCTGGAGACAGAACTTCTTATAGAAATGCAGTCCAAGACCAATGTAGTTATTTCCTGTGGCGGTGGTGTGCCGATGAGAGAACGCAATGTAGTCGAAATGAAGAAGAATGGACGCGTTGTCCTTCTGACAGCTAAACCGGAGACAATCTTAAGCCGTGTCAAAGATAATCACGACAGACCACTTCTGGAAGGCAACAAGAACGTTGACTTTATTGCAGACCTGATGGAAAAACGTCGTGAGAAATACCAGGCAGCAGCTGATATTGTGATCGAGACAGATGGTAAGGATAAACTGGAAATCTGTGAAGAACTTGTTCAGAGAATCCGTGCACTTGACGCAGAAGAGTAAACAGGGGTAACATACAGCAGATTGTTGTCTGAGAATATCCCGAGACATACAGGTTGATACGAACGTAGTGAGTGACAACCTGTCAATAGCACAAAATTATTGTTTTTTTAATGAACATATCGAAAATGTCCAGATGCATGCCATCTGGATGTTTTTTTATCACAAAAATTGAAAGATATATCAAAAAACAGTCCATTTTGTTTAATATATCCATATGGTATTATAATTTCATCA
>OGYY01002987.1_pt1 | contig 11451 bp, 9 predicted proteins | sample 1576671 | NCBI WGS metagenome assembly OGYY01 (sample SAMEA3541593, study PRJEB24748) | human gut metagenome | biome: human gut; feature: human-associated habitat; material: faeces | place: China | collected 2012 | reverse complement strand
GTGTTTGCCCCGGAGCCATTCACCGGTAGCCACAATCAGGTTGGCAGGTTGCAGAGCGAGCAAATCGTCTACCACCTTGAAACCTTCTGCCACGAACTTTCCTTCTTTATTTCTGTTCTTCTTCAGTTCGAGCGAACGTATGTACTTTATTTTATTCTTGCTAATCATTTATTTTTTTGTCTATATGTGTGCAAAGGTAACATAAAATATAGACATTTCAAAATAAAAAGTGCTAAATATTTTGTATTTAATTTGTTTTGCATTATCTTTGCATATCAAAAACGATAGATATTTTGAAAAAAGAAAATGTAAAGGCGACGTTTTTTTTAGTTGGGAAAAATATAAAAGAAAACGAAGATATTGTTATAAGAATGAAAAATGAAGGACATCTGATTGGAAATCATACATTTAATCATAGTCAGTTAACGAAATTAGGATTTGATGAGGCGGTAGAGGAGATTAATACTACAAATGCATGGATTACAAATATTTCAGGATATACCCCGGAATACATACGTCCACCGTTTGGCAGTTTTACTGATGAACTTTTAAGCGAAACATCAATGTCTGTAGTTATGTGGAATGTTGACCCGTTAGATTGGAAATATAAAAATAAGGACATTGTAACTGATAAAATTTTAAAAAACGTAAAAAATGGAGATATTATTTTAATGCATGACATATTTGAAAGCTCTGTTGATGCAGCACAAACTGTTATAAAAGAATTAAAGAAACAGGATTATGTATTTGTTACAGTTGATAAAATGAATTCAAATAAGCAAATTATAAGAAGAGATAAATAGTAAATAAAAAAATAAGATTGCTTAATTTGGGGGCATTATTAACGTAGAGAAGCAACAAAGCAATCCCCAAAAGGACTTGTGAAAAACAATAGGGAATGTTATACTTCAAAATGCTGGTATAGTATTAGAAAAATTATTTAAGGAGAGTTTTATGTTAAATTACATCATAATATTTTTGATTTCAATGGTTCCTCTTGTTGAACTTAGAGGAGCGTTAATTTATTCACAGGCAATTGGAATGCCTTTATTAGCTTCTTATATTATCTGTGTTATAGGAAATATGCTTCCGGTTCCAATCATTTATCTTTTTGCGAGAAAAGTATTGATTTGGGGAAAAGATAAAAAACATATTGGAAAATTCTTTACTTTTTGTATAGAAAAGGGCGAAAAAGGCGGAAAGAAACTACAGGAAACAGCAGGAAAAGGACTATTTGTAGCATTGTTTTTATTTGTGGGAATTCCACTTCCGGGAACAGGTGCATGGACAGGAACTTTAGCAGCAAGTTTTCTTGATATGGATTTTAAATCAAGTGTAATCGCTGTAATGGGTGGAGTTCTTTTGGCAGGAATTATAATGGGACTTGGAAGTGCAGGCGTATTTGGAGCGTTAACTGCATTATTTTAAGAGAATAGAGGCACTAAATGGATAAAAAATATGATTATTTAAAATATACACCAACATTGCCGGGAAAAATTGCTATAGGTATTGCAACACCATCAGCCATTATTGGAATTATTGCAGTATTTTTCGCTTTTAAATTTCCGGAGGCGTTTATTATAACTTTGATAGCAGAAGCGATAGCTGTTATAGGTGGAATTGTTCTTACAATAGACATTGTAAGATTTAATATTTCACAAAAGAAAAAACAGGAAAAGATACAAAGCAGGTCAAAGAATAAAGAAAATGAACCAAAAGAAATGGATATAATGAGAATTGTGCATATGATTATAGGTATAATTGTAGGAATCATTATAGGATATTTAATTTGGGGTGTAAGATAAAAAGGAGAATTATTATGACAGGTTTACCAAATGATCCGGTTATGTTACTTAGTGTAGTAAATACAGCACTTAGAGATACGCATCAGGATTTGGATGGATTTTGCAAAACAAGAGATGTTGAGAAAGAAGATATCGTAAATAAATTAAAGACAATTAACTATGAGTATAATGCAGAATTAAATAAATTTGTATAGAGCTAGATGAATTACACATAGATGTGAAAACAAATTTATATAAATCACAGTTAAACAAAGGATATAAAATGAATATATTAAAAAAGGTTATTAAAGCTATTTTAGCAGTGCTTATAATTATAATAATTGTAGTTTTAGTGTATGTAGCTTACGTTTTCATTTCATATAACAGGATAGATGATAATAAGAAATTAAAAATAAATGAACCTAAAGTTAAAAGTGAAAATATAAGTGATAAGGTTAATACAAATGTAGAATATACAATAGGAACATACAATGTAGGATTTGGAGCGTATCTTCCTGATTACAGTTTCTTCATGGACGGAGGGAAATATTCCAGATGTTACAGTAAGGAAAGCAGTACCGATGCAATAAAGGGAGCAGCTACATTAAGCAATGGTTACAATCCTGATTTTATGATGTTTGAAGAAGTAGATAGAAAATCAACAAGAAGTTACGGAGTTAATCAGGAAAATATTATAACGGATATTTTCGATAATTATTACAGTAGTTTTGCGGTTAATTATAATTCGGCTTATCTGTTTTATCCGTTTTACAAACCGATAGGAAAATCATATTCAGGAATCATCTTGTATTCAAAATATAAAATAACAGATTCTTTACGAAGAAGTTTACCAATTTCTACAGGATTTTCTAAATTCCTTGATTTAGACAGATGTTATTCAATAAATAGAATACAGGTTGAAAATGGAAAAGAATTAGTTATATTTACTGTTCATTTATCGGCATATGGTAATAGCGATGAAATAAGAGAAGCACAGTTAAATATGCTTTTTGGAGATATGGAAAAGGAAGTAAATGACGGAAATTATGTTATTTGTGGTGGAGATTTTAATCATGATTTGAAAGCAGATGAATCAAACAGTGACAAAACAGAAAGCTGGGCATATCCATTTCCAAGGAGCGAGATGCCGCAAGGTTTGACATTTGCAATGGATAAACTGTCGCAGGATGAATTAGAACAAATGCCTGAGTCAGCAAGAAATGCAGATATGGAATATATTCCGGGGAAGACATATGTAGTTACGTTAGACGGATTTATAATATCTGATAATGTTGAGATGACGACTTATGAGGTGGCAGATACCGGATTTGCATATTCTGACCATCAGCCGGTTATTATGAAATTTATGCTTAAGTAATCGTCAAAATAACTTCGAATAATACCAAGATTACTTATTGATTCATGATAATATTAAGAAGTAAATTGTCGTAGGATGATATAAGACAATATAAGTAAAAATGGAGATACTTCGTTTGAAGTATCTCCATTTTTGTAGTCATTTTATTTATACAATTGTTGTATGTCTGTCGTTAAGTGCAACGTACTTTGTCTTTTTCGCAACATTCATATATGCAGGTCTGATAATTTTTCCGGCATTAATGATTTCTTCTATACGATGTGCACACCAGCCTGAAATTCTGGCAGATGCAAACATAGGAGTAAACAATCCGTCAGGAAGTCCAAGTGAAGAATATATAAATCCACTGTAGAAATCAACATTTGCACTTACATTTTTCTGCATTGGCTTGCAACTTGCAATAACCTCAGGAGCAAGTCGGGCAACATTATTGTAAAGCTGATACTCATCCATAAGACCTTTTTCCTGTGCAAGCTTTTTAGCAAAGCCTTCAAGAATTTTTGCTCTAGGGTCAGAAATAGAGTAAACAGCATGACCGATTCCATAAATCAAACCTGATTTATCAAAGATTCTCTTATCAAGTATTGCATGCAAATAATTTGAAATTTCTTCATCGTCGTTCCAATTAGAAACTGTTTCTTTCATATGGTCAAACATCTGTTTAACTTTAATGTTAGCGCCACCATGTCTTGGACCTTTAAGTGAACCAAGAGAAGCTGCGATTGCAGAATAAGTGTCCGTTCCTGAAGAAGAAACAACATGAGTTGTAAATGTAGAGTTATTACCACCACCATGTTCAGCATGAAGAACAAGAGCTAAGTCAAGGATTTTTGCTTCAAGCGGAGTAAAACTTCCATCAGGTCTAAGTAATCTTAATATATTCTCAGCCGTGGACATGTTAGGGTCCGGTGTGTTTATATGAAGGCTTTGTCCATGATGATAGTGGTTATGGGCATGGTATCCATAAACACTGATAAGTGGAACTCTTGCAATAAGACTTAAACTTTGACGTAAAACATTTGGAATTGATGTATCATCAGGATTATCGTCATAAGAGTAAAGTGTAAGTACACTACGTGCAAGCATGTTCATCATATCTCTACTTGGTGCTTTCATAATAATATCTCTTACAAAGCTAGGTGGAAGAGTTCTGTATTCAGATAATAAATTTGTGAAATTTTCTAATCTTTTTGCTGTTGGAAGTTCACCAAATAATAAAAGATATGTAACTTCTTCAAAACCAAAGCGGTTTTCATCTAAAAAACCTTTAACAATATCTTCAATATCTATTCCACGGTAAAAAAGTTTTCCTTCACAAGGAACAGCTTTTCCGTCAATCATATCGTAGGAATGAACATCACCGATTTCGGTAAGGCCTGTAAGAACACCTTTACCGTTTTTATCACGAAGACCTCTCTTAACATCGTATAAATTATAGAGAGATTCATCAATACATGAATTATTAATGCATCTGTCTGCATATTTTAATATCTGTGGTGTAATCTGATCAGGTATGTTTTCATTTATGTTGTTCATAGTGACCTCCTATTGTACATAGAAAAATCTATGTTTAGTAATTAGAGTCTATAGCTACATTAGTATAGACGTCATTAAGTAGAACTTTAACATAATTAAGAAAAGACAACAATAAAACTTAAGAAAAACAAAAAAAGAAAAGCAAAAACTTAATTAAATTAAGCGAAATGCGCGAAAAAAGCATAAATATACTTGATAAGCTTACTATCAGGGCATAATAATCTAAGCCTTAAAGTAAAATTGTGGAATGTGAATAAACATTTATTATGATGTTAGGGCAAACGCCCCAACTTTGATGCCATATTTAAGCAGTAATTGGTAATACTGTTCTAATTCATAGATAATGTACAAAAAGAAGGTAAAATGTGATAAAATAAAAAACGGATATGCCTTAAAGTACTATTCTAAAGGTATATTGTGTTAAAATAATTTTGATTATTGGGTCAGATAATTCAAAAGTGAGTAATTAAAAGTAAAATAAGGAAGTGAAATCAATGGATTTATTTGATTTTATGAGAAATGAAAATATGGAGAAGGATTCTCCATTAGCAAGCAGGCTAAGACCAACAACATTAGACGAAGTAGTTGGACAGGAGCATATTATAGGTAAAGATAAACTTTTATATAGAGCAATTAAAGCAGATAAGTTAAGTTCAATTATTTTTTATGGACCACCGGGGACTGGGAAAACAACATTGGCAAAAGTAATTGCGAATACAACAAGCGCAGAATTTACTCAGATAAATGCTACTGTTGCAGGCAAGAAAGATATGGAAGAAGTAGTGGAAAAGGCTAAACAGACAATGGGTATGTATGGAAGAAAGACTATATTGTTTGTAGATGAAATTCATCGCTTTAATAAGGGACAGCAGGATTACCTTTTACCATTTGTAGAAGATGGAACGTTAATTCTTATAGGAGCAACCACTGAAAATCCATACTTTGAAGTTAATGGGGCTTTAATTTCACGTTCTATTGTGTTTGAATTAAAGCCGCTTTCAACAGATAATATAAAGCAGCTAATTTTAAGAGCAGTTAATGATAAAGAAAAAGGAATGGGAGCGTTTAATGCGAGAATAGATGATGATGCGGCTGACTTTTTAGCCGAAATTTCAAATGGTGATGCAAGAACAGCATTAAATGCTATTGAATTAGGAATTTTAACTACTGATAAAAGTGAAGATGGAACAATCCACATAACAATGGAAGTTGCAGAACAATGTATTCAGAAAAGAGCCATCCGATATGATAAATCAGGAGACAACCATTATGATACAGTATCTGCATTTATAAAAAGTATGAGAGGCTCAGATCCTGATGCGGCACTTTACTATTTGGCAAAAATGCTTTATGCAGGTGAAAGTGTTGAATTTATAGCAAGACGAATTATGATATCAGCGGCGGAAGATGTGGGAATGGCAGATCCTAATGCATTAACAGTTGCCGTGTCTGCTGCAAATGCCGTCCACCAGATTGGAATGCCTGAAGCAAAGATAATATTGGCAGAGGCAGTGGTATATATGGCTACTGCACCGAAAAGCAACGCTTCTTATATGGGATTAGAGAAGGCGATGAGTGCAGTACAGAATACAAAGATATCAGGAATACCGGTTCACTTAATGGATGCACATTATAAAGGCGCAGCAAAGCTTGGACATGGTGATGGCTACAAATATGCACACGATTATGAAAATCATTATGTTAATCAGCAATATTTGCCGGATGAGCTTGTAAATGAAGTATTTTACAATCCGGGAGATTTAGGATACGAAGTTAAAGTAAAAGAACATTTTAAAAAGATAAAGGGATAGCACTAGAGTGATTAGAAAGGTGATAAATTGAAAGCATTAATAGAAAAATTAGCAATTGGAAATGTAGATTATGAAGTGCCTAAGGCACAGATTTCCCATAATAGCTTTGATATGGTGTTAGCAAAAGGGGAGATAGCCTACGGCTCATTTAACATCCGCTCTGAATCAAATATGAATATAAAAGGAGTGGTATATTCTTCAGATTATCATTTGAAACTAAAAAATGATCAGTTTTTAGGAAAAGACAATACAATCAGATTTGAGGCGAATACTGAACATCTTTATCCGGGAGACGATGTGTCAGGTAAAATAGACATAGTATCAAATGCCGGAGAGTTTTCTGTTAATTTTAATATTCATGTGAAGGAAGAAAATATAGAATCTTCAATGGGACCAATAAATAATCTTGAGGATTTTACAAAATTAGTTCAGTATTCTCATGAGGAAGCTATTAAATTGTTTATGTCAAGAGAATTTAAACACAACATTATCGGACAGGATGTTTATACAAGAGCCTTGTACAATGAATTGATGAAAAATTATAACAAAGAGATAGCAATGGAAGAATTCCTTGTTAAAAAAGGCCTTAAAGAACCTGTTACAATCAGTATTGTAGATAATGAAAAGACATACGAAGATATAAAGGAATCTTATGCAGACTCTCTTAAAATTACAAAGAGTGGTTGGGGATATGTAGACATAAAAGTTGAAATTAATGGTGAAATACTTCATAACTGCAAAAATGAAATAAATCTGGACAATTTTATTGGAAACACCTGCGAATATGAATATTTGATAAATCCATTCAAATTACACAGGGGCAGTAATTATGCAGAAATTGTGTTAAAGACAGTTAATCAGACCTTAACATATAAAATTCATGTTAACAATCCTACAGAAGATATATCTAAATATATCGAAAATAAAAAGGATATTATTGATGTGATGAGATTATATATGAATTTCCGTACCGGAAAGATAAACTCATTAGATTGGAAAAAGTCAACAGAGGACATTGCAGAGAAAAGATTACATTATAACAATGAAGATATAATGGCATTGTTGATAAAAACTCAACTTACAATATTAGATGGTGAAGAAGAACAGATTACTTCATATCTTATGCAATTGTCAAAATTAGTATCAGTAAGTAAGACAAATAACAAACTTAAGAGTGTTGAAGCATATTGCTATTATTTATATTTGAAAACGATATATAAGCAAAATGCTACTTACACAGAAGAAGTTCGAAAAGAAATAAAGAACTATTATGAAAATGGTTATGATTCATGGAAATTATTGTGGATGTTAATGTACATGGATGACAGATATGACCAAAATCCAAGTCTTAAATATACTTTGGTAAAAGATCAGTTTAATAAAGGATGTACAAGTCCTGTGATGTTGTATGAAGCGGCAAAAATAATTTCAAAGCAACCGGAACTATTAAGGGTTATAAATAAATTTGAATTATTACTTTTGAGATTCATAAATAAATATGATATGTACAATGACAATTTAAATAAGCAGATAGTTACTTTGTTTGAAAAAGAAAAACAATTTGACAAAATAAAATTTGAAATATTGGCTGATTTATATGAAAAGACAGAAGATGTGAAAGTACTGGAAGGAATTTGCCAGATGCTTGTAAGCGGAGACAAAAAGAAACAGTTCTATTTTAAATGGTATGATGCCGGAGTTAAACATGATGTCAAAGTAACAAAACTTTACGAGTATTATATGTACACAATTGATACAACAAAAATGTTTAAATTATATCCACAGATATACAAATACTTTGCGTTTACAACGGAAACGTTAGCCTATAATAAAGCATATTTATATCAGAATATAATTAAATATTTTGACCAGGCAAGTGAGATGTATAAAAAATACAAAGCCGGATTAGAAAAATATGTAGAAGAAGAGATTATTAATAAGCATATTGATAATAATCTTATTGAATTGTACAAAAAAATGCTCACACCACATTTTGTTAACAACAGAATGACAAAATCATTACCTAGTATATTAAATGCATGGAGAATAACTGTTGATAATCCAAATATTACAGAAGTTATAATATACCATAAAGAATTAGACGAACCTCAGCAGGTTCACCTTAATGGAGGAGAGGCTTTTGTTGAAATATATACAGACAACCCTGTAATAATATTTGTGGACAAAGATAGAAACAAATACGTAAATATAGAATATACATGCAGGAAAATTTTAAGAAATGTTAAGATTTCTGAGGTAGATAATGGAAGCATCTACTTAAAGTTAGCAAAGATAGAAAAAAACATAAAAAAATCAGCAAATGTTGATATTTTACAGATGTTAAAGGATATGCTTAATGTTGAAAATATAAGAGGAACATATAGAAAATATCTTTTAAATGAAATTGTTTCTTACTATTATAAGAATTCTTATTTAGATGAGTATGATGATTATGTAATGGAAATGAATATGAACGAGTTAGATAAAGACTCCAGAAATAAAATAATGTCAATACTTATTGCAAATAAGAAATATAAGAGTGTATATCCGTATATATTAGAATATGGTCCGGAAAGATTAAGCGATGAAAGTGTTGAAGAATTTTGTACAGGAATAATTAAAGAAACAGAGTTTGAAGAAGATGCTTTTATACTTGAAATGTGTGTGAAATTATTTAGGATGAATAAGGTTACAAGAGTAATTCTTGCTTATCTTGGAAGATTTTTCCTTGGAACAAACGAAGAAATGTTTATGTTATATGAGGAAATTAATAAAAAGAACATAATTGAAAACACATTGACGGAAAGACTACTTGTTCAGTGCATTTTTGAAGGGGATGTAAGTGAAAGAATTCATGGAATATTTAATAAATATGTACAGAATCCTTCATATGCAACAATTAGAAAAGCGTTTTACACATATGTTTCATATAATTATTTTGTTAAAAATATTCCTTGTCCGGATTCAACATGGGATATAATGCAGCAGGATATTAAGGATGGAACGGAAGTGACAGTTATTTCAAAAATCGGATATTTGTCACATGTGATTGAAAGTGAGCATGTAACACAGGAACAGATTGAAACATCAAAGAAACTGATGAGTCAGTTAGCTAAAAAGAATATTGTATTTGAATTTTATAAGAAGTTTAATAAATGGTTTGCAGTTCCATACAATATAGTGGATAAAACCATAATTGACTATCGTACAAATCCAAAGAATAAAGTATACATTACTTATAAGATAAAATCCATAACAGGCGAAACAAAGGAAAAAACTGAAGAAATGCGTAGTGTTTATTCAGGAATATTTACAAAAGATGTAATTATGTTCTTTGGAGAAGAAATAGAATATTATTTTGAAGAAATATCTGAAACTGACAGTATTGAGACAAAGAAATATACAATGAAAATAAATCAGAAAGATATTTTTAATGATGAAGGAAGATTTGGAATGCTTAACGGCATGATGATTTGCAAAGAACTTCACAGAGATAAGGATGCAAGAGAACTTATGGAAACATATGAACTTCATACGGATGCATCAGAACAGTTATTTAAGTTACTATAGGCAGGAGGAATAACAATGAATAATAAAGCACTTATTCTTGGAATAGATTTTTCAAGTGATTTTTCTCAGTTGGCATTTTTGAATGATGCAGGGGAGCCTGAATCAATTAGCGTTGGACAGGATAAGCATTTTCTTGTACCTACAGTTATGTTTTTTAATGATGAATTAAAAGAATGGTCAGTAGGCGAAGAGGCAATTAACAGAAGCCAGAGAGAAAGTGGAAAAGTTGTTACAAACCTACCGGAAGCATTGTTTTATGATGAGTTAAAAGACCAGAATAGAGCAATGATGAAAGCATATATAGCTTATTTTGTAAAATTAGCGGCAAATTACACAAACGGGCAGATAATTAAAAGCATTGTAATGACAGTAGATAATTTGACAGTGGAAATAATGGAATGCTTTTATGAAACTATAGAAGCTTTAGGATATAAGAAAGAAAATACAAAAATATTAAGCCATTCAGAAAGTTTTATCTACTATGTGTTAAACCAGCATAAAGATGTGTGGGTAAATAATGTTTTAATGTTGGATTTTTCACAGCAGGGGCTTGTTTATAGAAGACTTAGCATAAGACATACAAGAGAAGCACATATAGCAGATGTAGAAACGAAAAAATTAGATGATGTTTTAACATTTGATAATATTAAAACAGATATTGATGAGGCTGACAAAATTCTTGAAGATTTTATGGACGAAGAATTGAATGAACACGTTATTTCAGCAGTATATTTTTCAGGTGAAGGTTTTTATAGTGGAGACTGGAAAAATACACTTAAAAAAACATGTAACAACCGACGTGTATTTAAAGGAAATAACCTGATAGTAAAAGGTGCAGTTTATGGTGCTAAAGAATTGTTTTATATTTCAAATTTTAGTGATTATATCATATCCTGTAAGGGAAGAACTAAGGTAAATGTTTCTATGGAAGTAAACCATCAGGGAAGCGAGAAACAGCTTGTGCTTTCAAAAATAGGAACTAACTGGTACGAAGCAGGTGCTGTTGCAGAATGTATTTTGGATAAACCGACAATAGCAAAATTCACAATACAGTCACCTATTACAAAAGAATCAGAAAACTTTTATATTGATTTACAGGATTTCCCGGCAAGAAAAAATAAGACAGTAAGAATCCGGATAAAATTTGCATATGTAAATGAAAATAAGTTTGCAATAGAGATAAAAGATATCGGATTTGGAGAATTCTATGAGAGCTCAGGAAAAGTAGTTAGAGAGGAAGTGACAGTATGAGTGACATCACAATGTGCACATTGCACTCAGAAAAACCTTATTATATAACTGAAATTAATAAAAATATATATTCGATAGAAGAATTAAATTATTATCTTTATAATTATCAGATCGGAAGAGC
>OGYY01002983.1_pt1 | contig 11458 bp, 11 predicted proteins | sample 1576671 | NCBI WGS metagenome assembly OGYY01 (sample SAMEA3541593, study PRJEB24748) | human gut metagenome | biome: human gut; feature: human-associated habitat; material: faeces | place: China | collected 2012 | reverse complement strand
AAGAAAATTCAGTTGTTCGGAAATTCCGAACAACTGCTGCTGACGGGAAAAAATATAATATAACACATTATAATCTTGATATGATTATTTCTCTTGGGTATAGAGTAAAATCAAAAATTGCTACAAATTTCCGTCGGTGGGCTACCGAATGATTGAAAGAGTACATGATAAAAGGTTTTACGCTGGATGATGAGCGGCTGAAAAATCTGGGCGGCGGTAACTACTGGAAAGAGCTGTTTGACCGCATACGGGATATGGTATGCTTATGGGAGGTACAATGGGGAGAATAATTAAAGATACAATTCATGCGGCCGGAGTTGATATTGGAATTTATACGCAGGATTTTGAAAATGAATTTATTTCCTTGACGGATATTGCCCGATATAAGAGCGATGATCCGGCAGCAGTTATTCAAAACTGGATGAGGAATCGGGATGTGATAGAATTTTTAGGTCTCTGGGAAAGGCTGCATAATCCAGATTTTAAACCCCTCGAATTCGAGGGGTTTAGAAAACAGGCTGGCGCGAATGCTTTTACAATGTCACCTAAGAAATGGATTGAAGCGACAGATGCTATTGGTATTGTTTCAAAAGCAGGACGCTATGGAGGAACATACGCCCATAGCGATATTGCCATGTCTTTTGCAACATGGATTTCTCCAGAGTTCCAGTTGTATATTATGAAAGACTATAGGCGTTTAAAAACAGACGAAAATAGTCGTTTATCTTTGAATTGGAATTTGAATAGAGAGATTTCCAAATTGAATTACAGGATACATACAGATGCGATTAAAGAAAATCTAATTCCACCAGAATTGACGCCTGCACAGGTGGCATATACCTATGCGAATGAAGCAGATATGCTGAATGTTGTTTTGTTTGGAAAGACGGCTGGGCAATGGAAAGATGAAAATCCGACTGTTAAAGGGAATTGCTTCGACAATTGGCGGTACAGCAGCTACAGACATTGGAAAATGTGAGTTTAAATAATTTGCCTAAAATAGAAAAAGAAAATTAGAAGTAAATTGAGTTTGGACATCGAAGAACGTGTTGAAACGTGTACGGTTGTATAATGATACTATAGAAATACGCCAGAAAAGGGAAGGGTGAACGGCGGATGATATTGACAGGACAGAAGAATCCATCCAGAAGAAGACAGCAGGTGCGGCGATATTGGGCCATGATCGGACTGGCGTTGGTTTTGTGCATCGGAATTCTGGGCTATCATTTTCTCGGCGGGAATCAGGAAAAAGAAGCAGTGGCCATCACACAAACGAAACAGCAGAAAGAACTGTGGGAGCAGGCAAAGCAGGAGGCGGGACTTTCGGTGGAGACCCCGGAGGAGCATCTGGAGCAGGTGAGGATCCAGGCGACTGTTCAGGGATATCCAAAGGGCGTCATAGAGCTTCTGGACAAGAATCCGGCCACGGTGGATTATGTGGAGGCTTATGGAGAAAAGCAGGGACAGATCTATGCAGAAGATATCGGAGATGATTATGTAGAAGGACAGATCCCGCTGCTGATCCAGTGGGATGAACGCTGGGGCTATGCGCCATATGGAACCAGCGTGGTGGCGGTCAGTGGCTGCGGGCCCACGTGTATGGCTATGGTGGCCGCCGGGCTTAACCATGATCCGACGATCACACCGGCCAAGGTGGCGGCTTACGGGACAGAAAACAGCTATGTGGATGAAGAGAACAATACTTATTGGGCGTTCATGCAGGAGGCCGGAGCAAACTGGGGACTGTCCTGTTACAGCGGTTTCCTGACAGAGCAGCAGCTGGCGGCAGAGCTTTCGGCCGGTCATCCGGTGATCTGCAGCATGGGGCCGGGATATTTTACCCAGAACGGTCATTTTATTGTCATGACCGGATATGAAAACGGCCAGATCAGGATCAATGATCCGTTTAGTGAAGAAAACAGCGCGCGCACCTGGAGCTACGCCGAGATCCAGGACCAGATCAAGGCTATGTGGGTGTATTCGCTGGCCGGGCAGTAGAGAGCCTGTCTGCGCCGCGTTTGGGAAGACGTAAGGAAGAACCGGGAATATACTGTGGAAGCAGACGCTTCCGCAGTGTATTCCTTTTTATATTTCTGCCGATAAACACGCCTTGAGATGTGTCCTCGCCGTCAAAACCTGTGATGCTGTAGGCGGTATCGACTACGTCAAAGCGGACTGCAAGGCAGCCGGAATTTACGATTCCTTTTGCACGGCAGATACTGCCAAATTCTCCGCGGACCAGATCCTCCAGAAAGCACAGAAGATCTGTGCCGCCGGAGAAGGAGGTATCTTTCAGTGCGAAGGTTTCCAGATCCGGCGCTGTCTGATCTGCGGCTTCCAGAACATTTCCTTTCAGATCTCTTTCCAGGAGACCCTTCCACCAGGATATGTCCTGATGTGAATAATGCTTTGCCTGAACTTTCACGCCGGGAGCCAGATCTTTCAGCTGGCTTATAAACTGATTTTCCTCGTCCTGAGAAATGAAGCTGCGTTTCGAGATGACGATGGTGCCTGCAGACCGCAGCTGGTCGATATAGATATCCGGGTAGTCGTTCATGCAGCGGTGGAAGCAGTCTGCATCCACGATAGTGATCGGACGGAGTAATGTGATCCGTTCATATTCAATCTGCTGGATGTTACGGATGACGTTGCTAAGAACGCCTACGCCGGTGGGCTCCACGATCAGATATTCCGGGTCCAGGGTGTTAGCTATGGTCAGGATGGAAGAGGCGAAGTCTGACTTTGTGGAGCAGCAGATACACCCTTCTGTCAATTCCCAGATATTTAAGTTTTCCTGTCCTTTCAGGAAGGCGCTGTCCATGTTGGTCTCACCGTATTCATTTTCCATGACCACAAAATCCCGCTGTATTTTCCGGGACATTTCTTTAATAAAAGTGGTTTTTCCTGCACCCAGGAAACCGGAGATAATCAATATTTTCATCGGGAGCCCTCTCTTTACCTGTTATTCCAGATTTACCACTGGTTTGATCAGATCCTTTGGTTTGTCTCTCATCATAAATAAAGCTTCTTCCAGGTGATCCCATCCGTCAAAGACATGGGACACCAGAGGATGAACGTCTAACCTGCCTGCGGATACCAGGGAACCAAGCTTTTCCATGCGCAGACGTCCGCCGGGCATCAGGCCACCGCTGATCTGCTTGTGGCCCATTCCAACGCCCCATTCTGCACGCGGAATGTTGACGTAGGTTCCGCTTCCCAGGTAGTTGACATTGCCGATCTTGCCGCCGGGCTTCAGCGCTTTGACAGCGGATTCAAAGGTCTCGCAGCCACCTCCGGCTACCACCACTTTGTCCACGCCTTTTCCACCGGTCATAGCAAGAACCTGATCCTCGATGGTTCCATCTTTATAGCTGATGAAGTCTACGGCTCCATATCCCTTCGCTGCCTCTACGCATGCCGGACGGGTGCCCACTGCGATGATCCTGGAGGCTCCGCGCAAGTTTGCACCGGCTACAGCCATCAGGCCAACCGGGCCGATTCCGATCACCAGTACAGTGTCGCCGAACTGGACGTCGGCAAGCTCTACGCCGTGGAATCCCGTAGGAACCATGTCGGAAAGCATACATGCGTCCACAGGAGTAATATTTTCGGGGAGCAGCGCCAGGTTTCCGTCTGCGTCGTTGACATGGAAATATTCGGAGAATACGCCGTCCTTAAAGTTGGAGAATTTCCAGCCTGCCAGCATGCCGCCGGAGTGCATGGAATATCCTGCCTGTGCTTCCAGGGAGTTCCAGTCCGGTGTGATAGCCGGTACCAGTACACGGTCTCCGGGCTTAAAGTCTTTGACCAGAGAACCAACTTCCACAACCTCGGCACAGCACTCGTGTCCCAGGATCATGTTGTGGCGCTCGCCGATGGCTCCCTCCCACAGGGTATGGACGTCGGAGGTACAGATTGCGACAGCCAGTGGTTTACAGATGGCGTCCAGAGGACCGAATTCCGGTTTTGGCTTTTCAATCCAGCCAGATTCACCGATCTTTAACATTGCGTAACCTTTCATTAGCATCTCTCCCTTCTTTGAAAATGATAATCAAAATATATTGTTTATTTATTTTATCATAACAAAATAGTAAATACAACAGAATAAAAAATAACAAATATATTAAATATTTAACGATAATAAAGAGAATTCAGATAATTAATTGCCAATATAGATGAAATTTGTTAATGTGGAGGTATCAAAAACAGGAGGAAAAGAAAATGACGTTTCGTTATGCAGAAGAAAAAGATGCCGGCCTGGTGCTGGAATTTTTAAAGAGACTGTCGGAATATGAGAAGGCGGAAGAGCATCTGGTCTCGACGGCCTCGATGCTGGCAGAAGAGCTTGGAAGGGAGAATGGAGCGCGGGCGCTGTTTGTCATGGCAGAAGGCCGGGAAGTGGGATGCGCCTTGTTCTTCCGGAATTTTTCGGGATATCTGGGGCGTTCCGGTATCTTTATCGATGCACTGATCGTGCTGGAAGAATACAGAGGAAAAGGATATGGGAAGGCATTGTTTGAAGAACTGAAAGAAGAAACCAGACGGATGGGCGGAGCCAGGATGGAATGGCTGTGCCTGGACTGGAACACGCCTTCTATGAAATTTTACCAGAATAGTGGAGGACAGCCGATGGAGACCTTTGTCACCTATCGGCTGCCCCTGGATTAAGACATCTTCTGGATCATGTCTTTTAACATGTCGCAGCTTGCCGTAAATTTTGCCATCTCGTCGGTAGTCAGATCCAATTCCTTCAGCGGAACGGCGCCCTCTCTGGAGATGATGCAGGGAACACTGGTAAACAGGCCACTCTGCCCGTAGGCGCCCTTTGGATCCACCGAGCAGGGAAGGATCCGGTGCTCGTCGCCTAAGATGGCCTGGATGATCTCGCAGGCGGCCATGCCGATTCCGAATTCTGTGCTCCCCTTGTGAAGAGCGATCTCACATCCGGCGGTGATGGTGTCCTGTTCGATCTGGTGCATCTGCTCTGGGGTCAAGAGTTTGTCCGCAAGGACACCGCCTGCCCGGGTCTGTGACCAGAGGATGGTCTGGCTGTCGCCGTGCTCGCCGATGCAGTATCCCTGGATATCAGAGGGGGCAAGATTCAGCGCGGCGGCCACGCGGCTTCTAAGTCTTGCGGAGTCGAGGGCAGTTCCTGTACCGATCACGTCTGCATCGATCTTCTGATTGACATAATATGCGATCAGATCACAGGGATTGGTCAGGACCACCATCGTCCCGTGGAAATGATTTTTCTGCACCTCGGGCAGGATCTGGTCGATCACTGCGATGGATCCGGAGAGCTCCTGCAGCCGGTCTTCATCGCAGATCTTTCCGCAGGCGGTCAGAACCGCGATATCTGCGTCTGCAAGATCCTCATAGCTTCCGCTTCGAATCTTAGTCTGTGTGCCCAGATAGGGCAGCATATCCGAGAGATCCTGGATCTCGCCCCATTCCTTTCTCTTGTTATAGTCGATGCCGACGATTTCGTCGGCGATTCCCCGAAGGGCCAGCATCTGGGAGACGTGGGCGCCCAGATGGCCGAGGCCGATAACGACAACTTTTTTGCTCATAGTATTCAGTCCTTTCCTGGAAGATTTCGCTGATATCATCATAGCGCATAATGGGGGAAAAGGCTAGTGGGGGATTAGTACTTAATGCTTACCGTGAAGTGAGTTGTTTTACTTCTGGACGTTAGAGGTTGTGTGGCTTTTTTGCAAAGTTTGTGTGGGTTCTAGTTTTGGCCTGGGAGTGTTAATTAGTGTGGTTTCTGGTGGAAATGGTATAGTAAAAGGGAGTGTCGGAGATGAATGAGGATAAGGAATAGTAAAAGTATAGTGATTTAATAAAATGAAATAAATGCAAATCTTGAGTTCAAGAGAGAAAATACTAATTTTCGGGAATAGTAGGTAATATACAAACTCCTTCATGTCAACTGATAATTCGTTTGCTTCAACATCATTAGTAATCTCTACTGGAAGATTCACGATTTTATGATATGATAATTCTATATTATTGTCTTGCAGCTTGTCGCTTGCTAAACTACACGCCTAGCAAGCGAGTGTTAGTTCTCGTTTCCAGAAATAACTTTGCAAGACAGAGTGAGATAGAATTTAGTCCTTTTGATCACACAGAAAAGCAATAGCCTATGAATTCGTTTTATCAAATTAATCGTTGAAAAAGACTGATAATGTTAGAGGAGATATTGTTATTGTTATTTTTACAATCCAAAAATTTTTTGTGATTTTAACCGGACAACCTATTTCAGAAGAAAATGTAGATAAAGAGAATGAAAATCAGTTCAGTTTTCGGATAGTGATGAGATGGAACCTAAAAGTGAATAAAGGAGATGATTTAAAACTTCCGCCTGATTATTTTTCGATTTATTATTGATGAATGTCATCGCTCGATTTACGACAAGTGGTAGTTTGTGCTTAACCACTTTAAGAATGCGAAAATTTTAGGGGGAGTGTTACTCCAACATCCAAAACCGAAACGTTCTTCAATAAAAACAAAATTGAAGAATATACTTATGACAATGATGTTGATGATGGTATCAATGTCCTGGCAAGAACTTACGGAATAAAAACGACTGTTACGGAACATGGCGGTATTATTAACGCTGGCGATATTGTCAGAGATATATCAAAAAGTGATGCTGAATTGCCGTCTGTGTGTCTGAAAAAAGAGTAGATTATGGTACAAAGCAGTTAACTGCTTTGTTATCACTCTAAGTACCGGTATCAAGAGTCCCTTTGTAAGGTTAATGTTTCCGTGCTAACTAAGAAAATATAAAGCCGTCAGAGTTGAACGTGGTTCCTATGAAGTCTCTGCTTTCTTTGCCGGTAGGGCTCGCAGGATCAAGTTCAGAAGCAATGGATTCGGCTGCTGTTATTTGATTATATGACATAAGCATATCCTCCATTTATTAGGGCTGATGCAAATATATTAGATTCATGTTAAAATGTACATATTCGTTTTAATTTTTCCGAAGCAAAAAAATATATTGTTTCACTCTTTTTCATATCAAAACAAGTTAAAATGCAACTAATTCTTGCTCATTCCCTATAAAACAAGTATAATAAATGAAGTTCAATAAGGAGGTGCATCATGGAACTGTTGATGAATGAACCTTGGGCAAGCCTGGAAGAGGTTGCGACATATTTGGGTGTCAATAAAGATACTGTCAGAAATTGGATAAAGAAAACAGATATTCCAGCACATAAAATTGGTCGTCAGTGGAAATTTAAGCTATCTGAGATTGATGAATGGGTCAAAAGCGGAAAAAGTGCAATGTGATGCAAAAAATAATGAAACAGGAGTAATTTATGAACGAAGATATTATTGCCGTCAGCCTGTTTTCTGGGGCGGGTGGACTAGATATAGCGAGTTTTATGGCTGGAGTTCCGGTGGTGTCCAGCACAGATTTAGATGCAGATTGCATTCGGACTCTTAAGTCCAATGAGGATTTATTCGGACAGACAAAAATCTTAGAGGGAGACCTTCATCAGATTGACAGTAGTGTTTTTAAGGATATTGTTGATCAGCATAAACATAAAAAGTTTATTGTAATCGGCGGTGCACCTTGCCAGCCATTTTCTAAAGCGGGCTACTGGGTGGGTAATAACACACGGAAGGGTATAAACGATCCTAGAGCGACACTTGTTGATGAATATCTACGTGTGGTAACGGACATCCAGCCCGATGGCTTTGTTTTCGAAAATGTTGAAAGTTTAATACATCCGACAAACAAATCAATTGTTGATAAATTTATTGAGATTATTGAAGAAAACGGATACAAATACAAAATCGTTAGAGCGAATGCGCTTGATTACGGTGTCCCACAAAAAAGAAAACGACTATTTATTTTAGGGACAAAAGGTGATTTTAAACGGGACGAGCCAGTCAAAACACATGGTGATCCGGAGACGTGTGCAATTACAGGACTGAGACCTTATGCTGTTGTGGGGCCATTTCTTGAGGGATTTGAGGGAGATGAGTATTTTGAGGAGTATGAGGTAACTAAAGGGGGGACTTATTATGAAGATCTTTGCGAAGTCCCTCCGGGACAGAATTATAAGGCACTAACTGCATGGGCAGGCTATCCTAATCCAAAGTTTGTGGCAGATAAGCGTTTTTGGAGTTTTTTGCTTAAACTATCACCAGATATGCCTTCATGGACAATAACAGCTCAGCCGGGACCTTGGGTGGGACCGTTCCATTGGGACAATCGAAGATTAAGGGCTCCCGAAGCTGCTGCTATTCAGACTTTCCCACGTGGATATAAATTTTATGGGAATCGCCGCTCTGTGCAAAAACAAATCGGGAATGCGGTTCCATGTCTCATGGGAAAGGCCATGATAGAATTTGTGAAGGAGAGTTTAGAGTGATGCCAAATGTATTAAGTATTTTCTCTGGCGGCGGCGGTATAGACTGCGGATTTAAAAAAGCAGGCTTTGACATATGTTTTTCTACTGACTTTTGGAAACCAGCCTGTGACACGCTTGAGGCGAACCATGTCGGAAAGATGGTTGTGTGTGACGATATACGTAATATTGATTACGATGCTTGTCTTGCGAAAATAGGTATGAAAAAATCTGACATCGATATTCTGGTGGGTGGCCCTCCCTGCCCAGCATATTCGAAGTCAAGGTTTTATCGTACAGACAAAAAGCGGGCATTAGAAGATGAAAACTCATTCACTTTATATGAGTATTTTCGTGCTCTTGATGAAATACGCCCTAAAGTTTTTTTCTTTGAGAACGTGTTTGGGTTTGTATATAAACCGCATCGAGCAGCTTTCGATCTATTAAAAGAGCGAGCAGATGAGTATGGGTATGATATATCATATAAGGTTGTCAACACAGCAAATTATGGCGTTCCTCAAATGAGGGAACGTTTTATTTGTGTGGGTATTAAACGTGGTGAAGGAGAACCGTTTATTTTCCCTGAAGAAACACATTACAATCCGGAAAAAGTTCCAGAGGAAAAACGTGGAGATAAAAAACCTTGGGTTACATGTGGCGAAGCGATAGGTGACTTAGATTATGATTTGCCTGAGGATGTTGAGATGCAGGCAGGGTCAAAGCATAAAGATTTGTTGAAACTTGTACCCCCTGGTGATAATTATCTTTATTTTACTGCAGAGAGAGGTTACCCAAACCCAATTTTTAAGTGGCGTTCAAGGTACTGGTCCTTTCTTTTGAAGCTTTCACCAGATCGCCCATCATGGACTATACAGGCCAGTTTTTCAAACAATATGGGACCTTTCCATTGGAAGAACCGTTTCCTTCGTATTAATGAGATTAAACGTATCCAGACCTTTGATGATGATTACGAGATATGCGGAGATTTTAGAGATCAATGGAGACAGGTTGGAAATGCTGTTCCTGTAAAAATGGCTCAGATTGTAGCAAGAGAAATACGTAGGCAGTATTTCAGGGATGAAAAAGCGTAAGGAGGTGGTAGAAATGCCAGAATATCAGTTTGCAAATCGAGATGGTTCAATTGTGTCCGAAGATTATGATGGAAATACTTACTTTTCTGCTGAGCAAGTTCTGAAAAGCCTCAAGGATGCTTTTCGGCTTTTTCCGTATACAGTAGAAATTAATCAAGTAGATAATTTGGATGATGTATTCCATGTTACATATCCAGCTGGGAATGGATTCGGAGATGTTTATATTTGCGGAAAAGGCACCACTCCTGGTGGTAGGCAGGGGCTTAAGAATGAACAAAGAATTCAGCCAAAAGCTAAGTACTTGAACTATGTTTACGATAGGCAAGTGGCAGGAGAGAAAGGTGTTTTTCTCGGGGTATATTCCAGAGATGAACAGACAATTTTCTGCACTTGGAAAGTGATGCGGTCAAATGCAGCATCTCCAGAAACGCCAATTTCCAAGCAAATTAAGATAGATAGTATTGCCAAGGCGATACAGGAAGGATTTGTTCAACACGATAAAGGTCATGGTGAATATGCGTGTGCTTTTAAACCAGAATTCTTGTATTTTTACCTAAAAAACAGCGAGTGGTTACATAGGGGTGTGGTGAATGAACTTGCTGAACATACGCCTCCGGAAAAAGAAGATGATGAGTCTGGGGAAGCGCTATCAGGACTTGTGTTTAATACCGGATTTCAATCCAAGTATCCTCGAAACAGGATTATTTTCGGGGCACCTGGAACAGGTAAAAGCTTTACGATTAATCAGCAGCGTATTGAACTGATTGGGGCAGATAATGAGTCGGATTATGAAAGGGTTACTTTTCATCCGGATTATTCGTATGCCAATTTCGTGGGTACTTACAAACCTGTTATGGTAGAGGAAGAGAAAGAGAAAGATACTCTTGCTGATCCTGATACAAAATATGTGCTTTCTGTTTTGAATGATAAGAGTAGAACAGCACAGGAAAAGTACGACCTTTTGTATGATAGATTCCGAGACGAGGGTCTGACACGCCTCCCGCTTCTGCTGGGATTATATACAGATGAGTCATTTAAGACAAAAAAGCAGGATGGCAGCGATGCTGTTGGAGATAATAGTGTAGAAAGAAATCATGGGCGAGCGATCAGAAAGTACGTTGATCTGATTACAGGAAAAGAAAAGACAAATGATATTGCATATGAGTATGTTCCAGGTCCGTTTATGAGGGTTTATGTCAATGCATTGAAAAGTGCCAGAACGGCTAATCCTAAACCATATCTTCTGATTATTGAGGAAATTAATAGAGCCAACGTGGCGGCAGTGTTTGGAGATGTTTTTCAGTTGTTAGATCGCGGCGATGATGAGGTCAGTGAATATCCCATTCAGGCTTCTGAAGATATAAAAAAATATCTTGCCAAAGAACTAGGGGGGGAGCCGCAGGATTATTCAAAAATCCGAATTCCGGATAATATGTTCATCTGGGCAACGATGAACAGTGCAGATCAAGGAGTATATCCTATGGACACTGCTTTCAAAAGACGATGGGATTTTACGTATCTTGGAATCGATGACAACGATGAGGAGTTACATGGGAAATACGTTACAGTAGGTGCAAAAGAACGGCAGCGCTTCGAGTGGAATGAACTACGTAAGGCTATCAATGAATTTCTTGCCAAGGAAAAAGTAAATGAGGACAAGCAACTCGGGCCCTATTTTATTTCCAGGCGCATAGTTGTACCAAACGATGGTGACAACGAGATAGATAGCGAGAAATTCAGCAATGTGTTTAAAAATAAGGTTCTCATGTACCTGTTTGATGATGCAGCAAAACAAAAGCGCGGAAAAATATTTGAAGGAAGTGCAAAAGGACAAAACCGCTATTCAAAATTATGTGAAGCTTTTGATGAACAGGGTATTGGAATCTTTCATTCAGATATTCAGACAAGAGTAAAAATCAAGGATCTTGTGTCAAACGGTCAGCAACTTGACGAAAATGGTATGGCGAAACCGGAAGACACCGAGTAAGGAGGTTCCCCTATCTC
>OGYY01002982.1_pt1 | contig 11465 bp, 9 predicted proteins | sample 1576671 | NCBI WGS metagenome assembly OGYY01 (sample SAMEA3541593, study PRJEB24748) | human gut metagenome | biome: human gut; feature: human-associated habitat; material: faeces | place: China | collected 2012 | reverse complement strand
TGCCCCGCCTGTTTGGTGGCCGTGAGGTGCTGCGGGAGGCGCGCGCCTTCAGCCGGGCTGAGGATGCCCGCCGGGCGCTGGATCAGCTCGAGAGGCTCTACGGGATTCTGGAGGATTGCGGGCTGGGGGAAAACGTGACCATCGATCTCGGACTGGTGCACCGGCAGGAATACTATACCGGCGTCATCTTCCGGGGCTATATCGAAGGCAGCGGTGACACCGTGGTGTCGGGCGGCCGCTACGATACGCTGTTGCGCCAGTTCGGGCCGGACCTGCCGGCAACGGGCTTCGGCGTCAATGTGGATTCCCTGACCAAGGTCATGCTGGACCGAGGGGAAATCGACCCGCCCATGCCGCCGGAAATCCTCGTAGCCGCCCGGGCCGGCAGCGAAGCGGCGGCCTTAAACAAGGTAAACGCCCTCACCGAAGAAGGGTATCTGTGCGAATTCAGCGTGTTTGACACACTGAAAGAAGCGCTGGATTATGCCGGCCAGCGCCAGATCGACAAAGTGATGGACGTCGCCTCCGGCGCGGACGTCGAAATTTATGAGCTGTAAAGGGGACCGGGTATGAGACCGATACGCATGGCGCTCACCAAGGGGCGTCTTGAAAAGGATACACTGGGCCTGTTTGACCGTATGGGGCTGGATACGTCGGCTGTCCGGGATAAGGGGCGGCGGCTGATCTTGCCGGTGGGGGATCGGCTGGAGGTGGTGCTCGCCAAAGCCGCCGATGTGCTGACCTATGTAGAGCACGGTGTGTGTGACCTGGGTGTCGTGGGTAAGGACACCATCGCTGAGGGGGGCGGCAGCTTTTACGAGGTGTTGGACCTCGGCTTCGGCCGCTGCCGCTTCGCGCTGGCCGCGCCGAAGGACGCGGACTTTTTTGAAGGGTATGCGGCCAAAACGGTGGCCTCCAAATACCCGAACGTCACCCGCGCCTACTTCGATAAAAAGAGCATGGACGTGCGAATCATCAAGATCGAAGGCTCGGTAGAGCTGGCTCCGCTGCTGGGGCTGGCAGACGGCATCGTGGATATCGTGGAAACCGGTTCCACGTTAAAAGAAAACGGACTGGCGGTAGTGGAAGACGTAATGCCAATCTCCGCCCGTCTGATCGTCAATATGGCCTGTATGAAACTGCGCAAGCAGGAAATCGAATCGCTGGTTGCCGATATGGAAGGGCAGCTGCAAAGGGGATGACACGCATGATGACTATGGTAAAAGCCGACGGAAAAATAGAGTATGATCTGCTCCGCCAGCTTGAGCAGCGCAGCGGCGAGGTGGACCGGAAGGTGACCGCCGCCGTCACGGATATTCTGGAGCAGGTACGTGCGCGCGGCGATGAGGCCGTGCGGGAATATACCGCCCGGTTCGACGGCGTGGACGCGGATTTGCGTAGCCTTGGCCGGGAAGAAATCAAAGACCTGGCGGCCGGTTGTTCCCCCGCTGTGTATGGGGCGCTTGAGCGCGCGGCAGAGCAGATCACCGATTTCCACAAGCGCCAGCTCCAGCAAAGCTGGCTGACCACCAAAGAGGATGGCACCATTCTGGGCCAGCGCATCCGTGGTCTCGAAAGGGTGGGACTTTATGTCCCCGGCGGCACGGCGGCCTATCCGTCGTCGGTGCTGATGAACGCCATCCCGGCGCGCATCGCCGGTGTCCAGGAGCTTATCATGGTGACCCCTCCGCCCAAATCCGGCGGCTATAACGCGGACGTGATGGCCGCCGCCTATATCGCGGGGGTTGACCGTGTTATCCTCTGCGGCGGCGCGCAGGCGGTGGCCGCGCTGGCCTATGGGACCGATACCATCCCACGGGTGGATAAAATCGTTGGCCCGGGCAATATCTATGTGGCGACAGCCAAGCGACTGCTGTTCGGGCAGGTGGATATCGACATGATCGCCGGTCCCAGCGAAATTTTAGTGCTGGCAGACGACACGGCCGATCCCGCTTATCTGGCGGCGGACCTCATGTCCCAGGCCGAGCACGACGTGCTGGCCTCCGCCATCCTGCTCACGCCCAGCGAACGTGTTGCACGTGAAACGCTGGCCCAGCTTGAAAAACAGGTCGAATCCTTGTCCCGTAAAGACATTATACAGAAATCGCTGGCTGATTACGGCGCGGTGATTATCTGCCGGGATATGGATGAAGCGGTGGATTTTGCCAACCGTTTGGCTCCGGAGCATTTGGAGGTCATGTGCGACCAGCCGATGGAATACGTCGGCCGGCTGGACAACGCCGGTTCGGTGTTCCTCGGTAAATACTCGCCAGAGCCCCTGGGCGATTATTACGCCGGCCCCAACCATGTCCTGCCCACCAGCGGCACGGCCCGGTTTTTTTCACCTCTGTCGGTGGACAGCTTTGTTAAGAAATCCAGCTTTATTTATTATAACCGTCCGGCCCTGGCAAAGGCCCGAGAGGATATTGTTGCCATTGCGCGGGCGGAGGGCCTGGACGCACACGCACATTCGATCGAAGTGAGGTTCCCGTCATGACGCCGTATACATTGTGCCACAAAGCGGAATGCTTACAGCCGTATGACCCGGCGGAAGGGGTTTACCGGGTGCGTCTGGACGCCAACGAATCCTTTCTGCTGCCCACGGCGGAGGACCGGGAGCGCATGGCCGCGGCTGCGGCCGCGGTCGCTCTCAACCGCTATCCCGATCCCTTGGCACGGGAGCTGTGCGGGGCCTTTGCGCAGCTTTATGGAATTGATCCGGCTACCGTCACTGCCGGCAACGGCTCCGACGAGCTGATATCGGTGATTTTCTCCTCTTTTCTACAAAAAGGGGAGCCGGTGCTGACCGTTGCCCCCGATTTTTCCATGTACCGGTTCTATACCGCCATTACCGAAAATCCCTGTATCGTGCTGGATAAGGGCGAGGATATGCGGATTGATGTGGAGGCGGTGATCGACACCATCCGCCGCGAAGAGGTGCGCCTCTTTATTTTTTCCAATCCCTGCAATCCCACCTCGTTGGGCCTCACGCGGGAGGACGTGCGCCGCATCATCTGCGAAACCGATGCGCTCATCGTGCTGGACGAAGCGTATATGGATTTCTGGGACCAGTCGCTGCTTGCGGAGGCGAAGCAGTACGATAACCTGATTATCCTGCGCACCTGCTCCAAAATGCTGGGGATGGCGGCGTTGCGCTGTGGATTTGCGGTGGCAAACGAACGGCTGACCGGCGTGCTGCGGGCCGCCAAATCGCCCTATAACGTCAACGCGGTTACGCAGGCTATGGCGGCGGTGGCGCTGAACAATCCCGCCTATCTGCGGGAATACCAGCCGCTGCTGCTCGCTTCCCGCGATATGCTGTACGAAGGCTTCCATTCTCTTGAGCAGGATGGCCTGATTGAGCGGGTTTTCAAATCCTGCACCAATTTTGTGTGGGTCAAAACGGCCCGCGCGCCAGAAATTCTGGCCTTTTTTAAAGATCGCGGAATCATTATCCGCGCTTTTGGGGAAGACTATATGCGGGTGACAGCCGGCACGCAGGCTGAAAATGAAGAAGTGTTGGCCTGCATCGGCTTTATGCTGCGGCAGGGAAAGGAGCGCTGCGTATGATGCGCGAGGGAAGCTACAGCCGCCAGACACGGGAGACCACGATCGATGTATCCATATGCCTGGACGGCGGCCAGGTAGAGATATCCACCGGGATCGGATTTTTTGACCATATGCTGGAGGCCTTCGCTATCCACGGCGGGTTTGGCCTGACGGTGCGGGTTATGGGAGACTGGCATGTCGACGGGCATCACACGGTCGAGGATACCGGTATCGTACTGGGCAAAGCCATGGCGCAGGCGTTGGGGGATAAAACCGGCATTGCCCGGTTCGGCAGCTTCTTTGTACCCATGGATGAATCGCTGGCGTTTGCCGCGGTGGATGTCAGCGGCCGGCCCTTCCTGGTGCTGGACGCCGCCTTCCGTGAAGAACGGGTCGGCGAGTTCGATACCTGCCTGACGATGGAATTTTTCCGGGCGCTGGCCTTTCATGCGGGGATTACCCTGCATATGAAAGTGGAATATGGCTGTAACGCGCACCACATGATCGAGGCCCTGTGCAAGGCCGCGGCGCATGCGCTGCGCGTGGCGGTTACGCCCATGGATGGCTGCCTGTCCACCAAAGGCTCACTAGACTAGGGAGGGAACCCGCATGATCATTTTACCGGCGATTGATATAAAAGACCGCCAGTGTGTCCGCTTGCTGAAAGGGGATTTCGATACCGTCCACCGGGTGGCGGAGGATCCGCTTGAAACGGCGCGGGGTTTTGAAGCCGCCGGCGCGCGGTGGATACATATGGTGGATCTGGACGGCGCCAAAACCGGCAGCCGCCAGAACCGTGATATTTTTGAAGAGATCGCCCGCCATACCGCGCTCAAAGTGGAACTGGGCGGCGGCATACGCGATATGGATACGCTGGAAGACTGTTTTAAAAAGGGGATTTCCCGCTGCATTCTCGGTTCGGCGGCGCTAAAAAATCCGCGGCTGGTGCGGGAAGCGGTGGCCGAATACGGGCACCGCATCGCGGTGGGAATTGACGCCCTGAACGGGTTGGTGGCCACCGAAGGCTGGTTGGACATATCCCAGGTGTCCTATCTGGATCTGGCCCGGCAAATGGAGAAAATGGGTGTACAGGTACTGATCTTTACCGATATTTCCAAAGACGGCACGCTGCAGGGGCCCAATCTTAATCAGCTCGGCGCGCTTCAAAAGGAAGTATCCTGCCAGATTATCGCTTCCGGCGGCATCCGGGACAGCGGCGATGTCCGCCGCTGTGCGGAGAACGGGCTGTATGGCGCTATCTGTGGCAAATCCCTCTACAGCGGCACGCTCGATTTGGCGCAGGCGGTGCGGGAGTCAGAAACGCCCATCGACCGGCTTCCGCTGGACGACTACTTTGAAAAAGCCTCGCTTATTCCGGCAATTGTGCAGGAGGACGCCACCGGCGATGTGCTGATGCTGGCCTACATGAACCGGGTGTCCCTGCAAAAGACCCTGGAAACGGGTACCACCTGGTTCTGGAGCCGTTCCCGGCAGGAATACTGGAACAAAGGCGCCACCAGCGGCCATATCCAGCGGGTGGTATCCGTGTCCGGCGATTGCGACCTGGATACGCTGCTGATCCGTGTAAATCCGGCCGGTCCGGCTTGTCATACCGGCTCTCATTCCTGCTTTTTCCGCCCGCTGATGAAAGGAGAAAACATCCATGAGTAACTGCATTCAGGAAGTCTACGATACCATCGTGGACCGCCGGAATCATCCGGTGGAAAAATCCTATACCCACTACCTGTTTACACAGGGAATTGATAAAATCCTAAAAAAGGTGGGGGAGGAGACCGCAGAGACGATTATCGCCGCTAAAAACGGCTGTAAGGAGGAAACGGTCGGTGAGATTGCCGACCTGACCTACCACTTGTTGGTTATGATGGCGCAGCAGGATATCTCGCCCGCCGATGTGCGGGCCGTGCTGGAAGAACGGCATGGCAAAGCGGGAAATCTGAAAACCTTTAAAACGGTGGATAAAAATACATAAAAGACCGGATGGGGTTTATCCCATCCGGTCTTTTTATTCGTTATCCGGCGGCGCCTTTTCCGCCGCTTTTTTGGCGGCTTTTCGTTCCCGGCGCGCTTTCCACCAGCGGTGAATGGGATCAAACAGGTCGCTTTGCAGCACAACGTTGATCTCGGCGCCCAGCAGCATAATAAACATACAGAAATAAAGCCAGAGCATCAGCAGCACCACGGCGGTCAGGCTGCCGTAGACATAGGAACTGCGCGCAAAATGATCGATATAATACGAATACAGGTAGGAAAACCCAATCCATCCCAGGGCGGCGAGCATGGCGCCCGGCAGCTCGGTCAGAAACTGTTCTTTTTTAATTTTGCGGTTGGGGATGAAGAGGTAGAGCAGCAGGAAAAAAATCGCCAGTATGGTAAAACTGACAAAGGTTCGCACGCTGATCACCACCACCGCCAAATCCGCAATAGCGGGGATTTTTGCGACGATCCAGCGGTAAATGCTGTTGCCAAACACCAGCAGGCCCAGTGTGGCGATCAGCAGCAGGGCAAACGCCAGCGTGTAAACAGCGGATAGGATTTTGAGCACCGGCCATGACCGCCGTTCGTCGATCCGGTAGACGGAATTGAGTCCCTGCATAAGGGCGTAAAACCCTTTGGAAGAAGCCCACAGCGCGGTCAGCGCCGATATGGAAATAATGGTGATATCCCCCGTCGTGCGGCTGTAAATATCCTGCATGGTGGTTTCAATGAAACGGATGACCGTTTCCGGAAAAATGTTGGTAAAGCTATGCAGGATCTCCGTTTGGGAAAACGGCAAATATTGCAGCACGGTAATCAGCAGCATCGCGAAGGGAAAACAGGAAATCAGGATAAAAAAGGCCGCCTGTGCGGCGTACGCTCCGACGGAATCCTCGCCCAACCGCTGGCTGAACTGCTGTATGGATCGCCATGCGTGCCGCACCATGGACGCCGCCCCCTCTCATTGTGACGCTTTTTTCTTATTGTCCCGCAAAGGACAATAAAAGACAAGCCCATTCTGTCGAATCCAGGTTGGCCTTCAACACATTTTGATTCATTGTAGCCCAGCCCTGCTGAAAAGTCAATAAACCGGCGTATGGATTGGCCAAAATTGACCAGTTTTTACGTCATCCTGGCTATTATTTTTCGACGGAGTATGCTATGATACCGATAATCGTGCAAATCGCGAAAAAGGAACGGCTATAAGGAGGAACGGGAGTATGAACACACGTCGTAAAACCGCATTGATTTCTCAGCCTGAAGGCGCTTATGAGGATAAGGTACAGGCCTTGCTGGAACAAATGACGCTGGATGAAAAAATTTCCCAGATTACTGAAAGCTGGGGTATCACCGGCGTGGAACGGTTGGGCATTCCACCCCTGTATAAAGGTGAGTGCGTGCACGGCTATTCATATGGCACCGGATGCACCATTTTTCCGCAAGCCATCGCCATGGCCGCCACATGGAATACCGAGACCGTGCGCGAAGTGGCCGAAGTAACCGGCGAGGAATGCAAGGCGGCCAATTCCATGCAGGCCTGGTCTCCGGTGCTGGACGTGGCGCGCGATCCCCGTTGGGGCCGCGTGGAGGAGTCCTTTGGCGAAGATGCCTATCTGGTGGAAAAGATTGGCTTGGCCTGGATCGAAGGGTATCAGAGCCTCGGCCTCACCGCGACGCCCAAGCATTTTGCGGCCCACGGCGCCGGACTCGGCGGCCGCGACAGCAACATTGTCGGCTATTCCGAGCGTACGCTGCGCGAGGTGCATTTCCCGCCTTTCCGCGCAGCGGTCAAGCAGGGCAAGGTCAAATCGGTTATGAGCGCCTATCATGTCAACAATGGCGTACCCTGTTCCGGTTCCCATGAAATGCTCACCAAGCTGCTGCGGGAAGAGTGGGGCTTTAACGGCTATGTGGTCACCGACGTCGGCGCGCCGGAGCACCTTTATACCAAACATACCATGGCGGCGGATGATACCGAGGCGGCGGCCATCATGGCCAAGGCCGGAGTCGACCTCTGTGCGGCCGGCCAGGTCTACAAGGCCGGCATCAAACCCGCTCTGGAGCAGGGTCTCATCGATATGGATGATATCGACACCATGGTGGGCAATATCCTGCGGGTCAAATTTGAGCTGGGCGTGTTCGACCGGGACGAGAATCCCCCGATGGAGTGGGCGGACGTGGATGGCTGGGATTCCCCGGCTCACCGCCAAACGGCGCTCAAAGCCGCCCGTGAATCGATGGTGCTGCTGAAAAACGAGGGCGGTATCCTGCCTTTGTCCAAAACCGTCGGCAAGGTGGCTTTGGTGGGGCCGGCCATTAAAACACAGGAATTCGGCGACTATACCTGCACGCCTGAAGAAGACCAGGCGGTAACGATTTATGACGGCGTTGTTTCTAAGGTCGGCAAAGACGCGGTGCTGTATGCCCGCGGCTGCGAGTTTATGGATGACAGCACCGACGGTATTGCCGAAGCGGTGGAAGCGGCCCGCCAAGCCGATGTCGTGATCGTGGGCGTGGGGGACTGCGCGCGTTCCACCGGCGAAAACAACGACCGCGCCGACCTGCACTTTACCGGTGCGCAGGATGCGTTGATCCGGGCTGTCTGCGAGACCGGCAAGCCCGTGATCCTTGTGGCGGCAACCGGCAAACCCGTCATTCTTGAATATGCGGCTGAACACGCCATGGCCATTCTGGAATCCTGGTTCTCCGGCGAAGAAGGCGGCAGCGCCGTGGCGGATATCCTGTTCGGCGACGTATGCCCCTCCGGCAAACTGCCCGTATCCTTCCCCCGCAGCGTGGAACAGCTGCCGCTGTTCTATAACTACCACCTGTCCGGCCGGAAATACGATTATCTCGATTTGCCCGCCGTGCCGCGTTACCGGTTCGGCTATGGCCTGTCCTATACCTCCTTTGCGTATGAGAATCTGCGTACCGAAAAAGACGGGCGCAACGTCATCGTGACCGCTGCGGTGCGCAATACCGGTGAGGTTGAGGCCGACGAAGTAGCCCAACTGTATGTTACGGATATGCAGACCTGTGTATCCACGCCGGTTACCACTTTAAAGGGCTTTACCCGCGTGCACTTGAAACCGGGCGAAACGAAGGATGTTTCCTTTGTGCTGACGCCCTATGATCTCTCCCTGCTGGATGCCGACCTTAAACGTCGGGTGGAAAAAGGTGTGTTCCGTGTCTTTGTGGGTGGCATGTCGCCGGCTTGCAACGAGGGCAACGAATACCGCAAGGCGCGCATTGCCTATGCGGATGAAACCGAGGGCGTCATGGGCGAGTTTACCTATGATTATGACCTGGAGGCTGATTTTGTCCTGTCCCTTCGGCAGGAAAACGGTGCGTATGTCCTGACCGCCCGCAACGCGGGGGGAATGACCGACATTCTCAGCGCCGACTTCTATGTAAACGACCGCCTGTATGCCAATCGCCGCGCTGAACTGGATCCGGACGAAGAAAAGACCATCGCTTTTTATACCGATGAACCGGATGTCCGCAGCGTTGCCGTAGTGTCCCGCGGCCAGATCGTCACTCTCTGAACAAAGGAGACCTCTATTGTTATGAACAGCCAACAACTGGAAATTACCCTGCAGGAGCCGCATGTGCACCTGACCAAAAAGATGATCCGGACGTTATTTGGAGAAACGGCGAAGCTGACGTCCCGCGTTCCCACCGATATGCCCGGAAAATTTATGGCGGTGCAATCGGTAATGGTCACCGGCCCCAGCGGTGAATCCGTGGAATTGCCCATTCTGGGACCTTCCGCGCCCCGTACACAGGTGGAATTGACACCGGCCCAGGCCCGAAAACTGGGCGTGGACGCCAAAGTGGAGTTGTCCGGTCACGGAACAGCAGGCGGCGTGACCCTGAAAGGAGAGGCCGGAGAAGCCTCGCTCGAGACCGGCGTGATGATTCCGCAGCCGCATATTCATATGCCGCCGGAGGATGCTTCGACCCTGTCGCTGCTGGAAGGACAGGTTATCTCGCTCGAAACGCCGGATGGCCGCCGACTCGACAATGTGGCGGTGCGGATATCCCATCTCTGCTCCAACCGTATCCACCTGCTGGCGGATGATGATTGTCCTTTCCGGGAGGACGATATTTTTCATATCGTGGGCTAAACGGGCTGAATAAAGACTAAACCGAACCCCTGCGTTTTTACGCGGGGGTTCGGTTTATACTATCTTTACTAAAAGGAAAGGGCGAATGCCGTTACCATTCAGACGTCTCCACACGTACCGCCCGGTTTAGTGAAAACGAATACAGCCAACATTCCCGCACAGGGCGGCGGAGTACCCGTTCCAGGGCATAGGCATAGATGCGCAGCTGCTCCCGGTACCGGGAGGCCAGCTCGTCATCCGAAGACACGGTATCGGTTTTATAATCCACAATCACCCAGCCGCCGTTTTCCAAGAAGACGCTGTCCGCAATTCCCTGTACCACAATGCGTTCTTGCTCCTGCCCGTCCGGCAGGGTATAGCCGAAAAAGGGCAGGGGGATATCCACCGTAAAGCGCTGTTCCCGCCGCCAGTCCGGCGCCTGCAGCATCCGCCGGCAAAGTGGACTTCCAAAAAATCGCTCCAGCCGGCGCATATTCAGACTTTGCCGCTGATCCTCAGAAAGTATGCCTGCCGCCAGCAGCCGGTCGGCTTCACGCGCGGCGTTCTCTTTAGCACGCAGATAATCGGCATGCTCCATAAATGTATGCATGGCCGTGCCGCGCTCGGCCGCCGAAAGCGGCTGCTTTTCCCAAAAAGAAGGCCGCTGTTCCGCAATGTGATCGGCCGCCATGGCCTGATGCGACAGCGCGGACGCCGCCAGCTTGGAGGGTATCTGCGTCAAGGCCGCATAAGGATACACAAACTGGAAACGTTCCTTCAGTTGTGAGATAAGGGCGGGGTCCACGGCTGCTGTAACCGCCTCTTCCTGCTCTTCTTCGGCGGCGGGCGCCGGACAAATTTCCATTTTCCAGGCAGTAGCCGATGGCAGGTTCCCCAGCGCCTCTTCTCCCGCCAGCTTGCGGAAAAAGCCGCCCGATGGATGGCGCAAAGCGGCCAGCAGCAGCCAGTCGCCCAGGCACTGAGCCGCCAACAGGGTATGCGCGGGCAGAACAGCCGTTTCATTCAGTGATGAAGCCAGTTTTGTCAGACGGGACACGGGATCTTTCGCCGTCATGACAAGGCATAGTTTTTCTTTGGCGCGGGTCATGGCCACATACAGCACGCGCAGTTCCTCCGCCCGTTCCGCCTGCCGTATGGCCAGCGAAACCGCCTGCCGGGGCAAGGTGGGGAACTGCTTGCGGGTTTCCGGATCCTGTCGCACGAGGCCGATGCCCATCTGTGCCTGCATCAGCAGAGCCCCTTTGGTTGAATCCAGGTTAAACGCGTGTCCCAGCCCCGCGAGAAACACGACTGGAAATTCCAGCCCTTTGGAATGGTGAATACTGATAACCCGTACCACGTTGGCGTGCTCGGACAGGGTCGAGGCCGCGGACAAATCCATGTGCTGCTGTTCCAGCCGGTCCAGATAACGGACAAAAGCGGACAGGCCGCGGAAGCGCCCTTGCTCAAACTGCCGGGCATATTCGTGTAATCGCCGCAGATTGGCGATGCGCTGCTCGCTGTGGGACCGCACACTGTAAAACGCGGTCAGTCCGGTTTCCTCCAGCAGCCGGTGAACAAACTGGTCAGCAGGAAGACCGGCGGCAAGCCGCCGGTAATACTCCATCCGCTCCAAAAAATCCGCGCACCGCCGGGCCAGTGCGGGATCGGATGAATCCCGGGCCGACCGGCGCACCGCGGCATACAGGGGTATTTGCCGTTTTTCGGAGCGGATGGCCGCCAGGTCGTCCGGAATAAACCCGCCCACCGGGGAGAGCATGACCGCCAACAGGGGCCCGTCCTGCATGGGATTGT
>OGYY01002981.1_pt1 | contig 11465 bp, 13 predicted proteins | sample 1576671 | NCBI WGS metagenome assembly OGYY01 (sample SAMEA3541593, study PRJEB24748) | human gut metagenome | biome: human gut; feature: human-associated habitat; material: faeces | place: China | collected 2012 | reverse complement strand
AGCTTAGTTATATTATCATACTTATTTGCGAATGTCAACAAGTTTTTCCAAAAAACTTTTATTTTTCCTTTTCTCCTTTCTAATCTGTCAATTGTTCCCGCATGGCGGCAAGGATCTTCCGTTCCTTACGGGATATCTGTACCTGCGTGGTATGCAGCACCCGCGCTGTTTCACTTTGGGTTTTGTTCTTGAAAAAGCGCAGGTAGATGAGCGTGCGCTCCTCCTTTGTCAGCGTGCCCAACACACTTTTCAGGCTCAGCAAGTCGGATACGGTTTCCTCGCAGCTCTCCTCCGGGATATCGAACTCCCTGCTGCCGTCTTCGTCGCTCACCGGCGTAAGAGACAGTGCGGGCATCGCGGCGCTCATTGCGTCCGCCACTTGTTCAGGCGTTACATCGAGGCGTTCGGCCAGCTGTGAAACAGTCGGTTCCTGCCCTGTTTCCTTTACGCAGCGCTCCCGCACCGCGCTGATCTTCAAGCTCAGCTCCTTCAACGAGCGGCTCACCTTCACGGTCCCGCCGTCCCGGAACAGTTTTTTGATCTCGCCTAAAATCACAGGCACTGCGTAAGTGGAAAAACAAAGGCCGCGGGAACCGTCAAAGCCGTCGTATGCTTTGACGAGCCCCATGCAGCCGGCGGAGAACAAATCGTCGTATTCAATCCCCCGCCCTTTGAAACGGCCGGCACAGGAATGAACAAGCCCCAGATTCTTTTCAATGAATTCGGCGCGCGGGCCGAGCACGACCGGTGTTGGCGGCATAACTTCCCTACTCTCTATATAATATGTATAAAGAGCGGCTCAACGAGTGCCCAGGCGCTTGCTCAGCGTAACGCGCGTGCCTTTGCCCGGGGCAGAGCGCACCTTGACGGAGTCCATAAAGCTTTCCATCACCGCAAAGCCCAGGCCCGCGCGTTCGGCGCCGCCCGTAGTGAACAGCGGCTCCATTGCCTTGGAGACATCCGGGATACCGCACCCCTTGTCCGCCACCGCCACGCGCAGCGTGCCGTCCTCATACAATGCGGCCGTCAGCGTGATCGGACCAATGGTGTTTGCATAGGCGTGCACGATGCAGTTCGTTACAGCCTCGGATACAGCCGTCTTAACGTCGGCCAGCTCGTCCAGCGTAGGGTCCGCCTGCGCGGCAAATGCCGAGAGCGCGCTGCGGGCAAAGCCCTCGTTCACGCTGCGGCTGGGGAATGTGATCTTTACCGTATTCAGTGCTTTCATTTGTTATAACTCCTTTTGGCGCGCGGCCTTAGTCTTTGGATTCGATGCCCGCGATGGACAGCATGCGCTTGATATCCTTCGGCGCTTTCTGTACCACCACCACGCCGCCCATGGCGCTGACGAGCTTGTGGCGGCCCAGGATCAGTCCGATGCCCGAGGAATCCATAAAAGTGACCGCCGAAAAATCAAGGATGAGGATGGCAGGCGCGGCCGCCGCGGCCCGCTCGTCGATTTTTTCGCGCAGGATGGCCGCCCAGTGATGGTCGATCTCGCCCGAAAGCAGCGCCGTAAGTGTTTTTCCGTCTTGCTTGAGTGTTACTTGTGTCATACCCGTTTTGTCTCCCGTTTTCTGAATATTGAAGCCGCGTGCCGCAATGGCACGCAAAAAAGAAAGGCATACAGTCTATGCATCTATCATAGACCGTATGCCTTGTATTTTTTGTTGATTTGCGTCGCCCTGTTTTACTTTGTGAGCAGCCCACGCGCCTGTGCGGCAAGATACAGGCTGCCGCACACCACAAGCCCCTCCGGCGCGTCCTCCCGCGCCAGGCGCAGCGCCTGTTCCACGCTGTCACAGGCCGTCACCTGCGGGAAATGCCGCTTTGCCAGCGCCGCCAGCGCCCCGGCGGACAGTGCGCGCGGGCTGTCGGGCCGGACGGTATACACGCGGGCGAAGCACGGGGCGAGCGCGGAGAGCATCTCCTCCGGCTGTTTGCCGTCCAGAATGCCGATCACCGCCGTCAGCCCCGAAAGCCCCGCGCCGCGCAGCTGGTGCATCAGTTCGAGCGTTGCGTCGGTGTGCAGCGTCGCAAAGATGCAGGCGCGCGTTGTGGCGCTGTTTTTCAGGTCGCGCACAAAATAGGAGTAGCCCAGCCTGGCGTAGGCCGGGTCGGCGTAGTGGGCTTCCTCGGGGTAGGTGTACTGCTGCAGCCAGTCCAGCAGCTCCAGATCCATCGCCGTGCCGCAATAGCTGTACTGCGGCGCGTGCAGATGCAGGTCCACAAGACCCGGCGTGATGATTTTACCCGTATAGTCGAGAACTTCCACCCCGGCGGGGGCAGTCTCGCTGAATCCGGCGCACAGGCCGTTTTCACACAGCAGATAGCCCTCGCGGACGCGGAGGGTGTCCGGGGCGGGGGTGTCGAGGAAGGTGCCTTTCAGGGTGAAAGTGTTCATATAGTATACCTCTTTATATAGAATTGCTCTGTAGGGGCCGGGCATGCCCGGCCCGCAATTTTACGGCAGATGCCCCTTTAAAATTCGTTTTGTAGGGAGGGGGGTGGCGGCCAGAGGGTTGGCCGCCCTACAAACCACCCGGCAGGTGTCTGCCCACCCGCGATGCGTCGGGGACGCCGCCCCCTACAAAGCGGTGATTCCAGACTCTATTATAAACAATCTACCCCATCTGTTGCAAGTTTTTTATTTACTTTACGTCGCTAAAGCGGTATAATACTAATATCTATTGATGTTTGAAAGGAATAACGATTTGGAACGTAAACAACTCGCGCCCGGCGTTTGCATTACAACGCTGGATGCTTCTAAATTCAACCGCTGCTGCATCACGCTGCATCTGCGCTTTCCGGCAAAGCGGGAATCTGCCACCGACGCCGCGGTGCTGGCCCTTGTGCTGGAACGCGGCTACGCGGCCTGCCCCGATATGACCGCGCTGTCCCGCCGCCTGGCCGAGCTGTACGGCGCGGACCTCGGCGTTGACCTGGCCAGCGCGGGCACGGACCGCGTGCTCTCCGCCGATATCTGCGGCATCAAGGACGCTTACGCGCTGGCGGGGGAGAACCTGACCGCCGCCTACGCCGACATTGTGTTCGGCACGATCTTTGACCCGTATCTCGTGGACGGCGCGTTCGACCCCGAGGCCGTGCGCATCGAGACCGAGACCCAGGCCCGCCGCCTTGAGGCCGAGTTCAACTCGAAGCGTCTCTACTGCGTGCGGCAGGCCCGCCGCAAATTCTACGGCGACACCCCCGCGGGCATCGAGCTGGGCGGCTACCCCGGCGAGCTTGTCAATGTGACGCCGCAGAGCCTCAAGGCCGAGTATGACCGCATCCTCTCCACCGCGTACATCGACGTGATGGTGCAGGGCGTCGATGAGGCCCGCGTGGCCGATATGCTGCTGAAAAAGCTCGACGGCATCCGCCGTGACCCGCACCCGTTTGCCGCGCCCGTCGCCATGCCCGCCACGCCGCTGCGCCATTTTAAAGAGGAGATCCCCAGCCTGACCCAGGCCAAGCTCTGTATGCTGTTCACCACGGGCGAAGCCAACCCCAACCCGCCCAGTGTCAGCATCCTGCGCGTCGCCATGAGCGTGCTGGGCGGCTCTGCCACCAGCCGTTTGTTCCGCAACGTGCGCGAGAAGCAGTCCCTTTGCTACTACTGCGGTTCTGCCGCCCAGCGCGCCACCGGTGTCATGATGATCGACTCCGGCGTCGAGCCGGGCAAGGAGCAGCAGGCCGAGGCCGCCATCATTGCCGAGCTGGAGGGCCTGAAAAACGGCCCCATCACCCAGGAAGAAGTGGACGACTGCCGCCGCGGTCTTTTGTCCAGTATGGACGCCCTCGGCGACAGCCTGGCCGCGCTGGAAAACTGGTACTACGGCCAGATCACACGCGGCGAGCCGCTCTACCCGCCGGAGTACGGCAAGGTGCTGACCAGCGCCGTCAGCTTGGACGAGGTGCGCCAGACGCTGCAGAGCTACAGCTATTCGGTCTGCTACGCCGTGACAGCCGAGCCGGGCACGCAGGGGAAGGGAGGCAGCGAGGATGTTGAATAACGATCACGAGAGCTTCGCCGCTGCCCAGGCGCGCGCCGCTGCCGCCGTCAGCTGTGAAAGCGTCGTGCTGCCCAGCGGCCTGACCGTGCTCTGCCGCACGATGCCGGGCTACAGCAGCGTCCACGCGATTTACGCCACGGGCTTCGGCTCCGTCCACCGCGCGTTCAGGCTGGACGGCAAACAGGTCACGCTGCCCGCCGGTACGGCGCATTTCCTGGAGCACAAAATGTGCGAGACGCCCAAGGGCGACTCCTTCACCTTCTACGCCAAGACCGGCGCGTCGGCCAACGCCTTTACCAGCTATGACCGCACCTGCTACCTGTTCTCGGCGACCCAGAAAATTGACGAGAACCTTGACATTCTGCTGGGCATGGTCGGCAAGCCGTGGTTCACCAAGGCCACGATTGCCAAGGAGCAGGGCATCATCGGGCAGGAGATCAAAATGTACGACGACAGCCCCGACTGGCGGCTGCTGAACGCGCTGTTCCGCTGCCTCTACGCCGACCACCCGCTGCGCGACGACATCGCGGGCACGGTGGAGAGCATTGCCGAGCTGACGCCCCAGATGCTCTACAGCTGCACCAGGGGGTTCTACGCGCCGTCCAATATGGTGCTGAGCGTCGCGGGCAAGATCACGCTGGCGCAGGCTGTGGACGCCTGCAAGCGCAACGGCCTGTACCGCGCCCGCGCCCCGCATGAGGTCGAGTGGGACATCCCGGCGCAGACCGGCCCGCTGCCCCACAAGGAAGCGTTCTTCACGATGCCTGTCACGAAGCCCTGCTTCGGCGTGGCCTACCGCGAGGAGCCGCTGGCCGAGGGTGACCTGAAGCGCGAGCTGCTGCTGGACATGCTGGGCGATCTGGTCGTCGGCGGCCTGACGAAGCTCTACCGCCGTCTGTACGATGAAGCGCTGGTCAACCCCGAGTTCTCCGGTGACTTTATCGCCGTGCGCGGCGCCTGCACCGTGGCCTTTACCGGCGAGAGCGACACCCCGCGCCAGGTCGTGGACCTTTTACAGGAGGAGATCGAGCGGATGCGCCGCGAGGGCGTTGACCCCGAGGTCTTTATGCTTGTGAAAAACCAGATGTACGGCGAGCTGCTGGGCGACGTGGAGGCCGTGGACGATGCCGCCGAGGAGGCCGCCGCGGCCTGCCTGAAGGGCCGCACGCTGGCGGACGAGATCGCCGCGCTGGCCGCGCTGACCGTGGAGGACGCCAACGCCCTGCTGCAGACGGCCCTGCGGGAGGAAAACCGCGCCTACGTGCAGATCGATCCGGCGGAAAAATAACGAGGTTAAGTTGAAAATGGTCTATCATGTGCAATTTCCCGGGTTGGGCCTGGATCTGACGATCAACCGTGTGGCGCTGGCCATCGGCGGGTTCAACATTTACTGGTACGGCGTCATCATCGCGGCGGGCATGCTGCTGGCGATGCTCTACGCCTTCCGCAATGCCGTGGACTACGGCATCGACTCGGACCGTCTGGTGGACGTTGTGGCCATCGGCACGGTCATGGCCATCGTCTGTGCCCGTATTTATTACGTAGCTATGGCACCCTTTGCGTATCAAAGCCTCTGGGAGATGATCGACATCCGCAAGGGCGGCATCGCCATCTATGGCGCGGTCATCGGCGCGTTTGTGTTCGGCGCCCTGGCCGCCAAATGGCGCAAGGTGCCGCCGCTGCCGCTGTTTGATCTGGTGTCGCTGGGCTTTCTGATCGGGCAGGGCATTGGCCGCTGGGGCAACTTTGTCAATCAGGAGGCCTTCGGTACAAACACGACGCTGCCCTGGGGCATGTACAGCGAGGGCACGGAGGCGTATCTCAAATCCGTGCAGGTCACGCTGCCTGCGGGCGTGTCCGTGGACCCCGCCGCGCCGGTGCACCCGACGTTTTTGTATGAGAGCATCTGGTGTCTGGTTGGCTTCGCCGTGCTGGCTTCGTTTTACAAAAAACGGCGGTTCAACGGACAAATCTTCCTGAGCTATATCATCTGGTACGGCCTGGGCCGCGCCTGGATCGAGGGGCTGCGCACCGACTCGCTGCTGATCGGCAATACCGGTCTGCGCGCCAGCCAGCTGGTGGCGATTGGGTCGGTCATCGTGGCCGCCGCGCTTATGGTCATCGGTCTGCGCAATGCCAAGGGCAAGCCGCTCATGGTGCCGCTGGCTGTGAAGGACCTGAAAAAGCAGGCCGAGGCAGGGGACCGCTTCACGGCGGACACCCTGCCCGCCGGCGCACCCCACGCCGAGTTTGTCAAGGCCACCGATGCCATGAATGCGCGTCTGGATGCGCTGGATTTGAGCGAGGTCGAGATCGAGGAGATTGAGGAACCGAAGGAGTAAAAAAGGGAACTGTTTCGGATAATGGCAAGGCTCTCTCCCTCCGCTGCCTGCGGGCGGGGGAGAGAACCTCACCAAAACCCGAAATCTACCCTAACATAGAGAGGAGAACCTATATGCCAGCAACTGTCATTGACGGCAAGGCATTGGCCGCAGCCACGAAGGCCGAGGCCGCAGAAAAGGTCAGGGAGCTGAAAAGCAGGGGCATCAACCCCTGCCTGGCGGTTATTCTGGTGGGCGAGAACCCCGCCAGCCAGGTCTACGTCCGCGGCAAGATCAGCGACTGTGCGCAGTGCGGCGTTGAGAGCCGCAGCATCAACCTGCCCGCCGACACCACGCAGGACGCCCTGCTGGCCGAGGTGAAGAAGCTGGCGGATGACTCTGCTGTGCACGGCATTCTGGTGCAGCTGCCGCTGCCCGCCCAGATCGACGAGAAGGCTGTCATCGACGCCATCCCGCCCGAGAAGGATGTGGACGGCTTCTCGCCCGTCAACGTGGGCCGTATGCAGATCGGCGAGCCGTGCTACCTGCCCTGCACCCCGGCGGGCTGCATCCGCATGATCGAGTCCACGGGCACCGACATTGCGGGCAAGAACGCCGTCGTCATTGGCCGCTCGAACATCGTGGGCAAGCCCGCGGCGCTGCTGCTGCTGGCGAAGAATGCCACGGTCACGATCTGCCACTCCAGGACGAAGAACCTGAAAGAAGTCTGCACCGCCGCGGATATTCTCGTGGCCGCCGTGGGCCGCGAGGGCTTTGTGACCGGCGACATGGTCAAGCCCGGTGCCGTCGTCATTGATGTGGGCATCAACCGCGGTGCGGACGGCAAGCTGCACGGTGACGTGAACTTTGCCGAGGCCGCCGAAAAGGCCGCCTACATCACCCCCGTACCCGGCGGCGTCGGCCCCATGACCCGCGCCATGCTCATGCTGAACACGGTGGAGGCGGCAGAGCGGCAGGGCCGTTAATAAAGGCTTCCCCCCTTTGGGGAAGCTGTCCGCGAAGCGGACTGATGAGGGGCAACCTTGCCATTGCAGCCCACTGATGGGATACAACCGCAGACTTGCCTCTCATCCGGCCCTGCGGGGCCACCTCCCCCCCCAGGGGGGAAGACAAAAGAAATTCTGAAATTTTAACCTTCCCACGCCCGAAAACCCCTTGACAAGCCCTGCTCCTATATGGTATGATACTAGAGCCGCATGGTATGGGCTCTATAAGTGTGTGCTTTTATCGGTGCAACGCCCTACAGACCAGCGAGACTTATTGAAAGAGGTTATCCACTATGTACGCAGTTATCAAAACCGGTGGCAAGCAGTACAGCGTTAAGGTCGGCGACGTCGTCTACGTCGAGAAGCTGAACGCTGAGGACAACAGCGAAGTCACCTTCGATCAGGTTCTCGCCGTTGGCGAGGAGGGCTCTGTCAAGGTCGGCGCTCCCGTTGTTGAGGGCGCTTCCGTTGTTGCCAAGGTCGTCAAGACCGGCAAGGGCAAGAAGCTCAACATCCTGACCTATCGTCCCAAGAAGGGCAGCATGGTCCGCAAGGGTCATCGTCAGCCTTACACCAAGGTGGAAATCACCGCGATCAACGGCTAAGGAGGTAAATCACAATGGCACATAAAAAAGGCGTAGGTTCTACCAAGAACGGTCGTGATTCCGAGTCCAAGCGCCTCGGCGTCAAGCGCGGCGACGGTCAGTTTGTTCTGGCCGGCAACATCCTGGTCCGTCAGCGCGGCACCCACATCCATGCGGGTGAGGGCGTCGGCATCGGCAGCGATGACACCCTGTTCGCTCTGGTCGATGGCCGCGTTCACTTCGAGCGCATGGGCCGTGACCGCAAGCGCTGCACGGTCAAGCAGTAAAAAAACCGGTACGGGCGGGCCTTTGCGGCTCGCTCGTTTTTTGTAATTTATTGTAAATGAGGTACCACATGGCAACCAGTAATTTTATTGATACCGCCACGATCTGGCTGCACGCCGGCAAGGGCGGCGACGGTGCGGTGACGTTCCACCGCGAAAAATTCGTGGCGGCGGGCGGCCCCGACGGCGGTGACGGCGGGCGCGGCGGCGACATCATCTTTGTGGCCGACGACAACCTGTCCACCCTGATGGACTTCCGCTACAAGCGCAAGTACACCGCGCCCGACGGCGAGAATGGCCGTGCCAAGCGGATGAGCGGCGCAGACGGTGACGACCTGGTCATCCGCGTGCCCCGCGGCACCGTGCTGAAGGAGGCCGAGACCGACCTCGTCGTGGCCGATCTGACGGGCAGTGAGCCTGTTGTCGTGGCCAGGGGCGGACGCGGCGGCTGGGGCAACAGCCATTTTGCGACCCCGACCCGCCAGATCCCCAAGTTTGCCAAGCCCGGTCTGCCCGGCGAGGATATGCACCTCAAGCTCGAGCTGAAGGTCATTGCGGACGTGGGCCTGATCGGCTTCCCGAACGTCGGCAAATCGACGCTCATCAGCATTATTTCTGCCGCGCGTCCCAAGATCGCCAACTACCACTTCACGACGCTGACCCCCGTGCTGGGCGTCGTCCGCGTCGGCCCGGAGCAGAGCTTTGTCTGCGCCGACATCCCCGGTCTGATCGAGGGTGCTGCAGAGGGCGTCGGCCTCGGCCACGACTTCCTGCGCCATGTTGAGCGCTGCCGCCTGCTGCTGCATGTCGTTGACGTCTCCGGCTGCGAGGGCCGCGACCCCAAGGCGGACTTTGAGCAGATCAACCACGAGCTGGCCGGGTTCAGTGCCGAGCTGGCGGACCGTCCGCAGATCGTGCTGGGCAACAAGTGCGACATTGCAAGCCCCGAGCAGGTCGAGGAGTTCAAGCAGTACGTCGAGGCCAAGGGTCTGACCTTCCTGCCCATCTCCGCGGCGACCCGTCAGGGTGTGGACAACCTGCCCGCGCTGGTCTACAACCGCCTGAAGGATCTGCCCCCGGTCAAGGTCTATGAGGCCGAGTACAAGCGCCCCGACAAGAACGCCCAGCCGACCCGCCCGTTCACGGTGGAGCGCACCGGCGACCACGAGTTCACCGTCGATGCCCCGTGGCTGGAGCGTATCCTCGCCGGTACGAACGTCGAGGACTACGAGAGCCTGCAGTATTTCCAGACGCAGCTGGGTGATTCCGGCATTCTGGACGAGCTGGTCGCCCAGGGCGTTGAGGAAGAGGACACGATCAAGATCGGCGAGTACGAATTCGATTATCTGTACTAAGTAGTAGAAAATATGCTGTTTACACAAAAATCCGAAGTCGACATTCACGAAATGTCGCCGCTGGCGCTGGCCTTTGTGGGCGACGCCGTGCTGGAGCTGCTCGTCCGCGCCCGCTTGGTGGGCACGACGCGCCTGCAGCCCAATCGTCTGCATACCGTGGCGACGCATTACGTCAGCGCCCACGCGCAGAATCTGGAGCTGGACATCATCGAGCCGATGCTGACCGACGCCGAGGCCGCCGTGCTGCGCCGCGGCAAAAACGCCAGCAAGGCCACTGTCGCCAAGCACGCTACCGTGCAGGAGTACCGCGCCTCCACCGGCTTTGAGTGCCTGCTGGGCTGGCTGTACCTGCAAGGCAGGAACGACCGCATTGAGGAATTGTTCAACGCGATGTGGGACGGGTATAAGCCGGAATAATAAGTAAAAAGCCTTCCCCCGAGGGGGAAGGCGGCCGAGGCCCCGCCCGAGGGCGGATGAGGGGAAAGCCTCCGCAATTTGCCCGGTAACGGGTTGTAGTGGCAAGGCCGCCCCTCATCAACCGCCTGCGGGCGGCAGCTTCCCCCCAAGGGGGGAAGCCTTAGGAAACCCGCATCACTTGTAGTTCTTGCTGTCGGTGGTGTTGGTGGTGCGGTTGGTGGTTTTCTGCTGGGTACGGTTCGTGGTTTTCTGGGTCGTGTCCGTCGTGCGATTGGTCGTGCGGTTCGTCGAATTGTTAGTCTGATTCTTAGCCATAGGTGGTAAGCTCCTTTCGCAAGTAAAAACGATCTACAGTCGTTTTCGGACTGCAAAGGTAGTTTGCCCGCCCATGGCTTTTTTATGCAGAGGGGGCTGCTATGGAATTTCCACAGGATTTTACCGCGCGGGAGCGGGCACTGCTGGGGACGCGCTTTGACGAGCTGTACGCCTACGCCACGCCGCAGCCTGCCCGCGGCGTAACGGTCAACGCGCTGTGCTGCACGCCGGAATGGTTCGCGCAGCATGCGGACTTTGACGCAAAGCCGTCCCCATTCTGCCCCACGGCCTTTACGACGGCGGCGGACTTCCGCCCGGGGCGGCACGCCTGGCACCACGCGGGCGTGCTCTATGCACAGGAGCCGAGTGCCTCGGCCCCTGCTGCGCTGCTGGACGTGCAGCCCGGTATGCGGGTGGCCGACCTCTGCGCCGCGCCGGGAGGCAAGACCAGCCAGCTGGCGGCGGCTCTGCAGGGGCAGGGCCTGCTGCTGGCCAATGAATTCGTCGCCGCCCGCGCTGAAATTCTGCGCCAGAATCTCGAGCGAATGGGCGTGACGAACGCCGTCATCACGAACGAGGACACCGCCCGCCTGGCCGCGGCGATGCCCGGGCAGTTTGACCGGGTGCTCGTCGACGCGCCCTGCTCGGGCGAGGGTATGTTCCGCAAGGAGGCCGTCGCTGCCGCCCAGCACAATAACGCCTTAGTGGCGCACTGTGCGGAGCTGGGGGCCGAAATTCTCGAAAACGCGGCGGCGCTGCTGGCTCCGGGCGGCGTGCTCGTCTACTCGACCTGCACATTTGCCCCGGCGGAGGACGAGGAACAGATCGCGGCCTTCCTCGCAAAGCACCCCGCGTTCACGCTCTGCGACCTGTCCGGCTGCGGCTTTGGCCGCCCGGGCGAGGCCAACCGCGCCCCTGACTACCCGGATTTCCGCGCCGGATACACCCGCCGCATCTGGCCCGCCGACGGCGGCGAGGGCCACTTTATGGCGAAGCTGCAAAAGGCAGCCGACGCCGACGCGCCCACCCCGCCGAAGGGCAAGCCGCCCAAGGTGCTGAAAGCCCCGGCGGAGTGGCTCGATTTTGCCAAAACCTATTTCCCGGCGCTGGCATCCCGCCCGCTGGCCGGGGCGGGGGAGTGGCTGCTGCTGCCCGCGCCGGGCAGC
>OGYY01002976.1_pt1 | contig 11481 bp, 9 predicted proteins | sample 1576671 | NCBI WGS metagenome assembly OGYY01 (sample SAMEA3541593, study PRJEB24748) | human gut metagenome | biome: human gut; feature: human-associated habitat; material: faeces | place: China | collected 2012 | reverse complement strand
CAGGCAGGCTATCGCAGCCGAACAGGCGCCGCAGCCCGGACGGACAGCGCAGCCAACTAAAAAATCCAGGCCGCGTCAGCCTGGATTTTGATTTTTGCATCGTAAACTACTGCAAATCACACTATTTCCCTACGCTGGCATTACCCAGATCAGGTTTGCGGGTCGCAGGAAGGTACCTGCCTCTCAGCCCGTCGTTTCGAGCTCCCCGTGCACCTGCAGATTCTACCTTATGCGCAGATTTTTTCGCCCGTTTTCCTACATTATGCAGATTTTTTCACGGCCGGAATCGTACGTTGTGCAGAGTTTCGGCACGCTCGCCTTCGCGCCTTTGTTAGCTCGCCGATGCCGCCAAGTCCGGGAAGTCGGCGAGCAGGCGCTCAACGGGCAGTCCGATGACGGTGGAGAGGTTGCCGTCCACATGCTCGACGAGCGCGGCGCCCTCGCCCTGCACCTTGGACCCCACGCAGATAAGCTCCACCAGCGGGTTGCGTCGGCGCAGCGTGCGCTTGACGTCGTCGATAACGGCGCCGGACAACGACGTGACCACGGCGACGCGCGAGCAAAACGCGGGGATACGGCGGCGGCGGGACTCGTCCATAAGACCCTCGCGGCGCAGCTTCTCGGCCAGCGCCGCCACCTGCTGGCGCAGCATGCCCTCGCCCGCAAGCGAGAACGAACGGGCGACAAAGCTCATCTTGCCCTGGGCCTTATAAAGGTTGAACGAGCCCGTGAGATGAACCTGCATGCCGTCGCGCAAATCGAACGCGCGCTTAAGGTAGGTCCCTTTCCAGATGATGCAGTCCATGGCGGACGAATCGTCCTTTATCTGGAAATAGCAGTGGCCGCTGCGGGCGTTGGGGCCGCGAAAGCCCGTGACCTCGCCCAAAACGCACAGCTGCGGAATGCGGTCCAGCGCCCCGGCGGCGATGTCGATCGCCTGCGAGACGGAGACGGCGTCTTCCTCCTTAGCCGGCGCGCTCGAGGCTCCGGTAAGGTTCCAACCATCCATGGGCAGCCCTCCTTTCACGTTGTTGCACATCAATGCGTCCCCGCGCCTCCGCGCGCGCCGATCTCTCGCGCGCATCGAGGCGCCTGCCGGGGCGCGTCGCTTTATGGTTCCCAGTCTACCGCCTCGCCCGGACATATGTTGAAAAAGACATCTAACAAGGCAAGCCGCTACGGATGCTGCAGACGATTCCGGTGTGAACGATGCGCCCGCGGAAAGGCGGTCTACGGAGCGCAAGGCGACGTCCGTCTGGGCACCCAGCTTTAAACTGGGTGCCCTTTCGTGCACATAAGGCCGCGTGTTTGTACGTTTGGGCGCCCGGCCCATATCTGGGTGCCCAAACGCACAACCCAAGCAACGCTATTGCACGAATGGGCACCCAGAACGAAACCCGGTGCCCAAACGTACAGCCCACGCACGGTCTTTGGTACAAAGGGGCACCCAACTCAAAGATGGGCGCCGCAGCGTACATAACGGCGAACAGACCAGAAAGCAAAACCGCAAGGCCAACTCCGCACCCGCCACAAAGCGGGCGCGCACAAAAAACGAGCGCCCGAAACCCGGACGCCCGCAAGCAGCATCTATGTGCAAAGCGCGGAAAAGCCCGCAGCCACAGGACCGCGTCGCAAACCGCCCGCAAACCCGCGGTGACGGCGCCGCCAGACGCTCCCCTACTCGTCGTTGCGCGTGCGGCCCATGATATAGAGAAGCTGCAACACGCTCGTAAGGGCGGCGGCCACATAGGTGAGCGCCGCGGCGGTCAGCACCTTCTTGGCGCCGCGCACGTTGACCTCGCCCATACCGGACTGCTCGATGTAGGCGACCGCGCGACGGCTCGCGTCGATCTCAACGGGCAGAGTCACGATCTGGAACAGCACGGAGAACGAGAACAGGGCGATCGCAAGCGTGGTGAGGCCGGCGATGTTCATAAAGACGCCCGCCAGCAGCACCAGCATCCAGATGTTCTGGGTAAAGTTGACCACCGGCACCAGGGCGGAGCGAAACTTCATCATGGCATAGCCGTACTCGCGCTGGGCGGCGTGGCCCGCCTCATGGCACGCCACGGCGACGCTTGCGACCGAGCCGCCGGAAAGGTTCTCGCGCGACAGGTACAGATTGTTGTCGCGCGGGTCGTAGTGGTCGGTAAGGTGGCCGGAGACGCCGCGGATGCCAACGCGGCCGCAGCCCAGCGAGTCGAGCATGCGGCGCGCCACCTGCTCGCCCGTCTCCCCGCCGGAGGGAACGCGCGACCACTTGCGATACGTCGAGTTGATGTAGCTTTGGGTAAGCCCGCCCAGCACCAGCGAGATGATGACCAGCGCCAGATACGCCGGGTCCATGCCAAAGCCGTAGTACATGGGATACATTTGCGAAAAAGCTCCTTGCCGTAAACCTGGGCCGCACGCGGGCGGCCGCGATCACATGGATATTCACATGGGTACGCTTATACCCAGCCATCCCAAGTTATGCATGCGGGCAAGGAGCCGTACCAGAAGCCCAAAACCCCGCGGGGCGGACGCGGCGGGGGCGGGCCGCACCAGATGGCGCGCGGCGCGCCCCAAACGCGGGCGCTACAAGATCTCGAGCGCGCGGTCCTTCACGGTAAGGCCGATGTCGCCGTTCAACAGGTCGTCGATCAAGGTGCCAACCAGCTCGAAGCGCCAGCCCTCGCGAAGCGGGCTATCCTGCGGGTGGTCGACGTAATCGACCAAATCGTCGCGCGAGGCGATCATGGCGGTGGCCACGCCGGAGCGCTCCCCCACCAGGCGAATCAGCGCGTACATAAGGTCGATCACGCTCTCGAGCTCGGGCGAGGCGGGCTTGTGCGTGCGGGCGATAAAGGGGTACTTGTCCGCCGGGCAGCTCTCGCCGCGGGCGATGACGGAAAGCGCGCCGGCCACGTCGGCGTCAGACAACTGCTCGGTTCCGCGCACGCGGCGCAGCGAGGCGGCGTCATGCGGCGGGCGCTTCGACAGCGCGATCAAGACCTCGTCGGACATAAGCCACTTGCGCGGAATGTTGGAGTACTCAGCCCTGGCCTCGCGCCAGGCGGCGAGCTCGCGCGCCACGGCGAGCTGGCGGCGGGTAAGCGAGTTGACGCGCTTGACGCGCTTGAAGGCGACGCGGCGATCGACCACGTAATGCGAGCGGTCGGTCAGCGGCTTGATCTCGTCCAAAACCCAAGACGCGCGACCGGACTCATCCAGACGCTCCATGATCACGTCGTAGGCCTTGATAAGGTAGCGCACGTCGTCCAGGGCGTACTCGATCTGCTCGGGGGTGAGCGGACGGCGCGACCAGTCCGTCAGCGACTCGCTCTTGGGCAGGGTCACGCCGCAAAACGCGTGCACCATGCCGTTGTACGAAGTCTGCATGCGCTCGCCCAAAAACGCCGCGGCAATCTGCGTGTCAAAGATGGGGGCGGGCAGGGCGCCCAGGGTGTAGTTGAGCACCTCCATGTCCTGCGAGCAGGCGTGGAACACCTTGACGGTGCCCTCGTCGCGCATAAGGATCGCTAAAGGCGCCAGGTTGTCGATGGCGATGACGTCTATGACCACGCACTCGTCCGGCGTGGCGACCTGCACCAGGCACAGACGCGGATGATAGGTGCGCTCGCGCAAAAACTCGGTATCGACCGCGATGGCGTTAAAGCGCGCCGCGCGTTCGCAAAAAGCCGACAGTTCTTCATACGTGGAGATATACATGCCTCACCCATAGATGTGGTTTGAGCCCCGCTCGCGGGGGTAGGATTACGACACTGTAACTATACTCGGCTTCGCTCAAGAATAGGAACATTCCGCATGCGCTGTCTTATCATTCACAACCTCGCCTCAGGACCCAAGTCCGACGAGATCTTCACCTTTGCCCAGTTCCTCTCCCAAACGGGGGACGAGGTGGTCATGCGCTTTCTGGGCGACGGCATGGAGCCCGAAGACGCGACCGCAGACGTAGACCAATTCGACCGCGTGGTGGTATCCGGCGGCGACGGCAGCGTCTCCAACGTGCTCAACCACATGCGCAACACCGGCGTGCCCATCTTGGTGTTCCCCTCCGGCACCGCCAACCTGTTCTTCAACAACATCGGCAACGCGCCGGAAGCCGCGGCCCTTGCCGCCGCCTGCCATGCCGGCAAGACCGCCAAGGTGGACATGGGCGAGATCTCTTGGACGGACGAGGAGGGCACGGAGCGCAGCCACGCGTTCATCATCATCGCCGGCACGGGCTTCGACGCCGCCATCATGGAGAAGGCGGAGTCCACCAAGGGAGACATGGGCGAGATCGCCTACATGCTCTCCGCGCTGGCGACGCCCTCCCCGCAGGTGGCGCACTTCACCATCGAGTGCGACGGCGAGGTCCATGAGCTGGACGGCATAGGCTGCATGGTGGGCAACACCGCCGTCATCCAAAATGAGATCAACCTGTTCCCGGACTGCCGCATGAACGACGGCATGATCGACATCGTGGTCATAGAGCCCGCCAAGACTGTGGAGCTTCTGCCCACGCTGATCGCCGGCGTGCTGGACAAGACCGGAAAGGCCATAGGGCGCCCGCAGTTCACCATGTTCCAGGCCCGCGAGGCCCACGTCACCTGCAGCCCCTCCATGGGCATGCAGTTTGACGGCGAGCTCATCCACAGCAACGCCGGCAGCTTCAGCGCCCGCGTGATCCCGCAGTGCCTGGACCTCATCATCGACGGCTTCTCGAACCTCACCGAGTAGCCGCGTCCGCCCGCCCGCCGCATGGCAGCCCGACCGCCGCATGGCCGCCCGACCGCGCCGTAACAAACTCGCAACGAGAAAACGAATTGCGTTGCGCCCGCCCGCCGCTATGCTATAGTTCCTTCCAACAAATGGGGACAGCCCCAAACCTCGATTCCGCGAAAGGAGATGCCGACATGATCAACGCAGCCAACAACTCCGTGATGAACTGGTGGTGGCGCGATGCGATCTTTGTCGGTCGACGGTGAGTCCTATCGCGCCAGAATCTTCTAGCAGCGAACTTTTTAGGCCTCCGGTTTGACCGGGGGCCTTTTTTCTTACCCCGGCAACCACATCGACCGGCACCGCGCATCGCGCGCCTCCACCCCCACCAGCCCACCGGCACCGCGACCCCGCGCAAGCGGCGCACCCGCAACCACCTTGAACCACCGGCGCAAACGCGCACGCACCAAAAGGAGCACACCATGTCCCAGAACACCGCCGCCCGCACCGTCACCGCCAACGACCACGGCAAGCTCGATATCCGCGCCCTGGTCCTGCTCGCCATCCTGCTGGCAGCCGGCCTCATCCTCAACTTCACCGTGGGCAAGGCCATCTCGTCCATGTCCGCCGGCATGATCAGCCCCGAGTTCATCATCTCCGCGTTCTGCCTCACCATCCTCATCATCCGTCCCAACATAGGCCAGGCGCTGGTGATAGGCCTCATCTCCGCGGCCGTCATCCAGATCACCACCACCTCGCCCTTCATCGACTTCGCGGCCGAGGGCATCTCCGCCATGGTCATGGCCGTCATCGTCCGCGCCGGCATGCGCGGGGGCGCCGCCAAGGTCACCCCGCTGGTCGGCACCTTTGTCACCACCCTGCTCTCCGGCGTGATCTTCATGCTCATCAAGATGGCCATGGTGGGCGCCGCCGGAGAGCTCGCCGCCGCCATGCTGCCCGTGGTCGCTGCCACCGCCGTCTTCAACGCCATCCTGGTTCAGGCCCTCTACATCCCCATCAAGAAGGCCCTTAAGCTGAACGATTAGCCCTCAAAGGCCCTTCGCCCTCCCCTTGATTCATCTCACCCAACCGCCCTTCCATCCTCGCGGGCGGCGAGGCACCGCAGCATCGTCGCCCGCACTTTCCCCAAGCGCTGCCGCGCCAAAAACCACCTGCAAATCAAATACGCACCAAAAGCATCCGCCCGCAAGCGGTATAGGCCACGCCGTGCCAAGACGCCATGCCGCCTCCCCACCCAAGGACCCCGGGCGAATGCGGACGAAAAACCCAAGAGAGGAAACACCATGGACCAGAACCCCCGCACCCGCACCGTCGCCGCCTCCAGCCGCGGCGCGCTGGACATCTCCGCCATCGTCCTGCTATCCGTCCTGCTGGCAGCCGGCTTCATCCTCAACTTCACCCTGGGCAACGCGCTTGCCATAACCGGCATCAAGCCGCAGTTCATCATCGCCGCCTACTCGCTCGCCATCTTGCTCACCCGCGCAAACCTCACCCAGTCGGTGCTCTACGGCCTCATCTCCGCCGCGGTGATCCAGCTCAGCACGTCGGTCCCCGGCCTCAACTTTGTAACCGAGGTCGCGGGCGCCCTGGTCATGGCGCTGCTTTGCCGCCTCGAGGTCGCGCCCGCCGGCAGAAGCATCACCCCGTTCATCGCCGGCTTCGCCGCCACGCTGGTTTCCGGCGCGCTCTTCGCGGGGCTGGGCACCGTCCTTATGGGGGCCGCCCTTGTTACCGTCACCGCAAAAATCCCCGTTGTACTGGGCACGGCCGTATTCAATGCTATCGTGGTGCAAGCGCTGTACACCCCGTTGAAGGCCGTCCTCAAGCGCAGTTAAGCTCGTTCGTCATCACCAGGAAGACCTCATGCAACCAATCATCCAATTAGAAAACGTCAGCTTCTCCTACAGCCAGGAGGCCTCCCGGGCGCTTACCGACGTCTCGCTTTGCATCGAGCAGGGCGAGTTCGTCGGCGTCATAGGCCCCTCGGGCGCCGGCAAGTCCACGCTGACCGCCGTGCTCTCCGGCGCCATCCCCCACCATTACAGGGGCGCGTTCTACGGCGCCGCCCGCGTGGAGGGGCGCGACACCTGCGAGATCAGCCTCACGGACATCGCCCGCGTGGTGGGCGCCGTGGCGCAGGACATCGACGCGCAGATGGTCGCCTCCGTGGTAGAGGACGAGATGCTCTTTGGCCTGGAGAACTTCGGCGTGCCCCATGACCAGATAGAGGGCCGCATCCAGCGCGCGCTCGCCACCGTAGGAATAGAGCAGCTGCGCGACCGCGAGATCGCCACGCTCTCCGGCGGGCAGAAGCAAAAGGTCGCCATCGCGGCGATCTTGGCCCTGGAGCCCCGCGTGCTTGTTTTGGACGAGCCCACCGCGGCGCTGGACCCGGTGAGCTCGCGTATGGTGTTCGAGACGCTGCGCGAGGTCAACCGCGTGGCGGGCGTCACCGTGGTGGTCATCGAGCAGATGGTCGCCCTGCTCTCCGAGTTCTGCGAGCGCGTCATCGTGATGAACAAGGGCTCCGTGGCCCTGGACGGCACCCCGCGCGAGGTGTTCGCCCACGCGGAGGACCTGCGCGCCATAGGCGTCGACAGCCCGCGCGTCACCCGCGTCTACAACAGCATGCGCGCCCAAAACCTGCTCGCCGCAGACCAGGCCCCCTGCCTCAACGTTCCGGAAGCGGCCGATATGATCGCCCGCGCGCTGGACGGCCACGCCGCCCCCAACCAAAGCCGTGCCGGCGAGCTGCAGCCCTCTCCCCATGCGCCGGCACGCCCGCACGCCCGGGGCGCCCAGCCGGCGCTTCGCATCGAGAACGCGAGCTTCTCCTACCCCGCCGGCGGCGCCGCCGTGCGCGACCTCGCCATGGAGGTCTACCCCGGCGAGCTGGTGGGCGTGGTGGGCCAAAACGGCGCCGGTAAAACCACCCTTACCAAGCTCATCAACGGCCTGCTCACCCCGTCATCGGGCTCAGTCACGGTCGCGGAGATGGACACGCGCGAGACCCCCGTCTCCGCACTCGCGGCCAACGTGGCCACGCTGTTCCAAAACCCGGACCGCCAGATCTGCAAGCAGACGGTTTTGGACGAGGTCGCCTTTGGCCTCGAGCTCCACGGCGTCGAGCGCGAAGACGCCCTCGAGCGCGCGCAGGCGGTCATCGACCGCTTTGGCCTGCCCGCGGACCAGGCCCCCTTCTCGCTCTCGCGCGGCCAGCGGCAGATGGTGGCCCTGGCGTCCGTCGTGGTCATCGAGCCCAAGCTGGTGCTTTTGGACGAGCCCACCAGTGGCCTCGATTACCGCGAGTGCATGACGGTCATGCAGACGGTGCGCGACATGGCCGAGCGCGGCTGCGCCGTGGTGATGGTATGCCATGACATGGAGGTTGTCTCGGACTTCGCCGATCGCCTGGCGGTCATGGCGAACGGCCGCATCCTGGAGCGCGGGCGCACGGCGGAGGTCTTCGCCAACACCGGCCTTATGCGCGAGGCGAGCATCACCCCGCCTCAGGTGGTCGCCCTCTCCCAGGCGCTCGCGCACACCGTGTCGCCCGCCTTCGCCTCCATCACCGAGGTCTCCCAGATAGTCGACACCGCAAAGGAGCTGATCGAGCGTGGTTAACGTCATCGACTACGTACCGGGCGCCACCGTGCTGCACCGCCTCAACCCCGTCGCCAAGCTGGCGCTCGCATCGGGCATCATCATCGCCACGTTTCTAGCCGCCTCCTACCCCGCGCTAGCGGGGCTGCTTGTCATCACTCTGGCGCTGGGCGCCTATGCGGGCGTCTTCAGCCGCCTGGCGTCGCTTCTCAAGGTGCTTCTGCCGCTCGCCGCCATCATGCTGGTGCTGCAGATGATCTTTGTGCAGGGAGGCGAGCGCCTGGTGGGCTTTGTCACCAGCGAGGGACTCGTCACCGGCTCAAAGGCCTGCCTGCGCCTGCTGGGCGTGGCGCTGCCCTTAGTGCTGGTGCTCACCGTCACCAAGCTCACGGACCTGGCGAACGCCTGCGTGGAGATCTTGCACGTGCCGTATCGCTACGCCTTCGCGTTCACCACGGCGCTTCGCTTTGTCCCGCTCTTTGGCCAGGAGATGAACGCCATCATGGAGGCGCAGACCGCCCGCGGTGTGGAGTACGACACCAAGAACCCCATCAAGAAGCTCCAGCTCATGCTGCCTTTGTGCATTCCGCTGCTTATCTCGTCCGTAGGCAAGACCGACGCCACGGCCCTTGCGGCAGAGCAGCGCGGCTTCTACCTGCGCACGCGTGAGAGCTCCTATAAGCGCTACCCCCTGCAGGCGCTCGATTTCGCAGCCATCGCCGTCGCGGTCGCCCTCATAGTCGCCGGCGCGCTCATGTAGCCCGCGCCGCTCCAAGAGCACCGCGCCCCCCGGCCCCGCCGCACATTCAAACTGCTTTCTGGCACAATAGAAGGCGCCCCAAACCGGGGCGCCTTTTTAGTTACGGAGATAACCATGAGCACACCAGACGGCATCCCCGCCTTCCTTGTCCAGCAGGTCCAGGCCGCATACAGCGAGGACATCGCGAACCAGATATTCGACGGATACCAGCAAGCCGCCCAGCGGCCCACCACCCTGCGCGCCAACACCCTCAAGGCGAGCGCGGACGATGTCGCCGCCGCGCTCGATGAGGCGGGCATCCCCTACGAACACGTCCCCTGGTATAAGGACGCCTTTGTGGTGGATGCGCCCAGCGAGCGCGACGTCTGGGGCATGGACATCTACCGAAAGGGAGGCATCTACCTGCAAAGCCTCTCGTCCATGCTGCCCCCGCTGGCGCTCGCCCCGCGAGAGGGGGCGGACATCCTCGACATGTGCGCCGCACCCGGAGGCAAGACCTCGCAGATCGCCGCCCTCACCCACGGCGCCGCGCACATCTGCGCCTGCGAGCTCAACGTGCCGCGCGCGGAGAAGCTGCAGTACAACATGGATAAGCAGGGCGTTACCAACCTGCAGATCATGCGCGTCGACGCGCGCAAGCTGGACGAGTTCTTCAGCTTTGACCAGGTCTTGCTAGACGCCCCCTGCACCGGCACGGGCACCGTGCGCGCAGGCGATCCCAAAGCGGAGAAGCGCATCACCAAGCAACTGCTCTCGAAGGTGACCCGTTCGCAGCGCGCGCTGCTCGACCGCGGCCTCACCGTGCTCAAACGCGGCGGCACGCTCATCTATTCCACCTGCTCGATCCTGCCCGAGGAAAACGAGCTCATGCTCGCATCGGTACTCAAGCGCCATCGCGACTGCGAGCTGGTCCCGCTCGACCCTCAAGCGCTCGCCGCCGCACCGGATAACCCGGAGCTCGCCCTTCCCTGCCTGCCGAACGGGCTGGAAGGCACCATCACCGTGCGCCCCACCCGCCTGTTCGAGGGCTTCTTTATCGCCGCGATCAAAAAAGCGTAGGCGACGCCGCCTTAAAGCTCGCAACCCACCGCTTGTGCCCGCCTTAGCGCGGGCACAAGCTTTTTACCGCGAGGACCTCACGCGCGCGGGAGCATGCATAGCCGCATGCATCGCTGTGAGACCCTTCCCATACCGGCAAAACCAGCCACATCCTTCTTGCTGTGCCAAATAACGCCTTAGTGCGGGAAGGACAGCGTGTCAATAAAGGGCTTAGTGCGGAAGTTTGGTCAAATAGTGCGTTAGTGCGGATTGGAGGGGCTCCGACAAGCTTTCCCTATTCATCAGGCAGCATCGCCCGATCCCTCTAGCTTGGGCGATGCGAACGGCCTATTCATAAGGTACCCTTGCTATATCTCTTCGTTTCCGCACTAACGCATTATTTGTCACGCTGGCGTCCGCACTAAGCGACTATTTGTCCTAAGCCGCGCACTAACTCAATATTTGTCCCAGCTGGATTCCGCACTAAGCGACTATTTGACACTCGGGGAGGCAGGACGACTCCGGCAACCCGTAGCAGCGCACCATCTGGTCAAGCGAGTTCGCGCCAGCAGGCAAAGGCGCCGTCAACTCCGCGACGACGGCCTACTGTTTGCGATGACGGGGGCATCGGATTTCGAAACTTACTTTTCCTGCTCAAGAAGGGCAATGATTCTATCAATGTCAACGGCGTATCGAGGACGACCGTTCCGCTCATAGTTCTCGAGGTATCTTTGACATGATTTTACAATTTCGGCGCTGTTCTCATCCACGATGCGCTGAACGGTCTCGTAGTACGGATTTCCTTCAGTCCTAAATCTACGCTGGAAGCACTTCTCAATAGGAAACATCTTGATGAAGTGAATGCCATGGCGATGACGCGGCCTCGTCTGCGATCGAGGAGGCAGTGCAAAGTACTGGTCTTTCGGAACATTCGGGGAGATATTCGACCTGAAGGGAATAGCGAAGTCTCGACGTTTCCCGCGAAATCGCAACCGCACGACAACGATGCAAGGCCGACCGTGCTTGAACATAAACTCTCGGTCGTTGGCCCCGTATTTCTCGATAAAGTCGTCTGAGATAGATACGATCCGCATAGAAGCCCTTCCCATGAAGCGACGGGGCCCGCCGAAACGGACCCCGTCAAACAAGTGAACGATATTCTACGCTTGCGCACCCCGTCGTTCGCGGAGGTTATACGTACACGTGAGCCGAATTCTTAAATGCCGCGGCTCCCGACATATTCATTGTAGCATTTATATTGAGCTTGAATCACTCTGGGAAAACGAACCCACCAAGTAGCGACTATTTGACACTCGGGGAGGCAGGACGACTCCGGCAACCCGTAGCAGCGC
>OGYY01002975.1_pt1 | contig 11488 bp, 8 predicted proteins | sample 1576671 | NCBI WGS metagenome assembly OGYY01 (sample SAMEA3541593, study PRJEB24748) | human gut metagenome | biome: human gut; feature: human-associated habitat; material: faeces | place: China | collected 2012 | reverse complement strand
CGGACAGACTCACCGTGCTGTAAAAGGACTTGCGCAGCGGCTTGCCGTGAATGTCGCGGCCGAGCGTAATCTTGTACTCGTAGCGGTTGTCTTTGCGTGTAGGTTTTTTTCTCGGCATAAAAATAACCCCTTTCTTACCGTAAAAAAGTATGGTAAAATAGGGAAGTTAATCATGTGTTTTTTAATTCAGGGGGATTTATTATGTTGAAAGACGAATGGTTAGAGTACTTTGAGGCTGTGAATGGCCGAAAACCAAGACCAATCGACTTTAAAGAAGCCTTGGAGCGAGGAGAGTTTGTTCTCTCTGAAGGTGCAGAGGCTAAACAAGCAGCTGATCAAGGAGAATCATCAGCTGAACAACAGTTTGAAGAAGGAACCGCAACTGCCAGAGCACTAGCCCAGTCTCAGAAAGAGCGTGACAACGCGCAAGAGGCTATGGCAAATGCGGCCCAAGAAAAGAGAAAGGCCCTATCTCAAGAGACTGTTGGTCAAGTAAGAACCATTCAGTCGGGCCGTCAGGCTGAGGATATTCAAAAAGAAGAGGAACAACGCAAACGCGTCGCAGAGGCTAAAGAGCGTTTGGCAAGCTATGCGCCAACCCGTCCAGATGCAGGAAATCATTCTGTTAACACCTCGAGTGAGCCTAATCAATCTATTCCAGTTTTCAGTAACCAAGCACAGCATCTTGGATTGTCTGAGGATTTGACAAAACTTGATCATAAGGAAGAAAAAGCAGCTAAGAAGCTTGCTCGTCAAGCTGCTCGTGATAAGAAAAAGGCTGAAAAATTAGCTGCTAAAGCTAAATCTAAGGAAGAACAGACAGTTGCCAAACTAGAAAAGAGATTGGAAAGTCAGGTTCGTCTTCTAGAAACGATTCAAAACGCTAATCAAAAATCGCAAAAGGCCAAAAATTGGGGCAAAGGAGCCTTGATTTCTAGTCTTGTTGCTGTTGTTTTGATGTTGCTTGTTGGTGGTGTCTACGGTTTTTGGCGTAATGCTTCGGGGAACATTGAGGGGACTTGGGAATTAAAATCGTCTAAGGTCTTGGACGAAAATTCTGGAAAGTTAACCAATGCTCTGAAAGAACATGAAGATAAAGATGAAATTTACGTCTCTTTCCTTAAAGTTGATCAGTCTAATAATTTACAAACACATTCTTACTTTTATAAAAAAGGTGAGGAGGATCAGCCTACTTTTACAGCTTCAGATTATTTGAAGGAATATCAAGTTGTTGATCAGTGGAATAAATCGATCACCTACACTAAAGAAGTTTCAGAATTTAAGCGTGAGTTGACTAAAGTTGTCTCGCAACTTTATCCTAATGCAGATAAGAATCTAGTAGATTACTATATTTCGGATAACGTAGATAACTACCGACTCTACCGTAAAGGGAAACGCACCAAGTCTTATACTGTAAATAAAGATACCTTGGTTGTTTCTACCTACGACGAGGATGGCAAGTTGACCAGTCGTGATACTTACGAGAAAGTGTCGAAGGCAGCTGCTAAGGGTTTAGAAGCTGAATATGCTGAAGCAAAGGTAGCTTATGAAAAAAATCATAAGACTACGACTAAGAAATAGTCGAAAAGGAAGTTAGAGTTTGACTCTAACTTTTTTTGTAGAAATTTTAAGTCTGTCAAGTTTTTTTCTTGACACATAAAAATGATATGGTATACTAGTTAAGGTCGAGGGGCGATAAGTGCCCCCACCATAATAAAAAACTAAAGAAAAGAGATATTAAAAATGGCAGTAAAAATCCGTTTGACTCGTATGGGTTCTAAGAAAAAACCTTTCTACCGTATTAACGTTGCAGATTCACGTGCTCCACGTGATGGACGTTTCATCGAAACAGTTGGTACTTACAACCCACTCGTTGAAGAAAACCAAGTAACACTTAAAGAAGAACGTGTTCTTGAGTGGTTGTCTAAAGGTGCACAACCTTCAGATACAGTTCGTAACATCCTTTCAAAAGAAGGCGTTATGAAGAAATTCCACGAATCAAAATTCTCAAAATAATTTTTTAGCCTATGGATACCATTGAAAATCTTATTATCGCTATCGTTAAACCTTTAATTGCTTCACCAGATCAGTTGACCATCAAAATTTTTGACGGTCCTGAGTTTTTGGAGTACCATCTTGATCTTGCCCCAGCCGATATTGGGCGTGTTATCGGGAAAAAAGGACGTACTATTACGGCGATAAGAGCGATTGTCTATTCGGTACCTACTCAAGGTAAAAAAGTTCGTCTTGTTATTGACGAAAAAGAGAAAGCTTAAGAGGTGACCCTAGGGTTGCCTTTTTTGCATATTTTGGTTATACCTAGGAGTCTTTGGTATAATAAGAGCGTCAAAGCATTAAGCTCAAGGAAAAACTAGAAATCTAGTTTAGAGGTCAGCTTAATGACTAAGTTGAAGCATTAGCCTAAAAAAGGAGTAATTATGACTTATCAGGAAGCGTTGGATTGGATTCATGGACAATTAAAATTTGGCATCAAGCCTGGCTTGGAGCGTATGGCTTGGATGCTTAAAGAGTTGGGAAATCCACAAGATAATCTCAAGGCTGTGCATATCGTGGGAACAAACGGCAAAGGGTCTACAGTCAATGCCCTCCAAACCATTTTCACCCAAGCAGGTTATGAAGTTGGAACCTTTACTTCACCCTATATTATTGACTTCAAGGAACGAATCTCTCTTAATGGTCAGATGATTTCAGAAGAGGACTTACTTGACCTGGTTAATCGTGTGAAGCCTGTGGTTGAACGTCTACCAAAAGAGACAGAGCATGAAAATGCGACAGAGTTTGAAATTATCACAGTCTTGATGTTCCTCTATTTTGGTCAGGTCCATCCTGTTGATATCGCATTCATTGAAGCGGGTAACTCCGGTTGCCACATCGAATGCACTACTATATTTGTTGATTATGTTGGAAACGATTGCAGTATTATCTACAATCTTGTATTTTTTAACAAATATTCATTGAAGTTTGTCAGCGGAAAGCCGCGTCATAATTGCTCCGGTAAAAGTCTTCTTTGCTGATGTAACACTGCTCGAAATCTCCACTCGAATTGCGCTTCAAACCAGCGAAATAACCGTTGCATTCATAATTCGCGCCAAATGCCACTACATTCCCGCCGCGAGTGTCCAGCTCAACGACAGACCCATCCATAATATCGATTGCCCATGCGCGGCAGGTATCCTCCGTTCCGCCAATAACCATCACATGTCCATCCAGAATCATGTAGTTATAAAAATCCCAGCCCGGATCATGTGTAAACAGCTTCTTGGATGTCTGCGTCTCCATGTCATAGACGTACACACTCCGGTCAATCTGATACACGACGTACTGTCCCCAGCTCATGTGTGGGTCCGCCGTCCATACGAAATTTTCCGACTCGTCTACGATCGTTTTTTCTTCTCCTGTTTTGAGATTTTTGGAATAAACGCGATATTTGTAATATTGCAGGCCGTACTGATACGACGTTGTGCCCTCCGGCTGCTGCATGATCCATTCTTCAAACTCGGGCGCGCCCTCCACTGTTTTCACCGTCTGGTAAACAGCGATATCCTCCCAAACGCCATACATATATGGAAGGATACCGTCAGTATCGGTCATAAGTTCCACCATTTCCCCCGTTTCCAGATCAAAACTCCACCTGCTGTACTCCTGACCGACACATGCCTGCTGGCCATCCTCCGTCATCGTATAGGTTTCTTTTGCCACTATGAGATAAGCCTTTCCAAAAGAAAGTCCATACAGGCTGCACCGGCATTCCTCGTTTTCATTTTCCGGTTCCCAACTTGCAAGGATTCGAAGCGGGCCGCCGGAGACAGGACGCGTAACAAATGCCGATGCAGTATCATCGTTATAGTAGATCATAGCATAGAAATTGCCCCGATACTCTGCCAGCGAGGAAATATCTCCGAAATAAGCCGAACAGGAGGCATCATTGTGCTTGCAGCCCGCCTGATAGCAGGGATAATAGGTCGTTCTCGTCACCGGATCGTAGGCTTGAATTGTTTTTGACGTGAAGACTGCCCATGTCCAGAAACCACCGGTTGAGGGAGACGGAACATATATGGAATCCGCCCGTACATTTTCCTCTGGAAGCACATAAGTCCTGATCTCTACGGATTCCTCTGTTCCGCTGCCGGAACCCAACTGCGCAGTCTGCGCGGACGATGCAGTCGAGGGGCCATCCTTCTGAGCAGAATAGCATCCCGTAAAGGAAGCCAGCAGCACTGCCATGCAAACCATAAAGGCCAAAAAGCGTTTTTTCATATGTTCCGCCTCCCATTCAACTAGACTATACCAGATGGGAGCCAACAGCGAACGATTTCTTCTCTGCCGCTCCCGCCTCTATTCGACCATTGGAATCACCTTTGCCTTTCGTACAGAATTCCCACTGCGGAGGACTCCGCAGAATTTTCAGTTCTTGATACATTTTGTAGCCTGAGTATATCACTTCTGAATTTTCAGTGCAAGAGGTCTTGGCGAAATTATCCACAAATTTTTGTAGATTTTGTTGGAAACGTTTACGTTATTGTCTTAAATCTTGTATATTTTAACGAATATTCATTGCAGCCTGTCAGCGGAACGCTCCGTCATAATTGCTTCGGTAAAAGTCTTCTTTGCTGATATGACACAGCTCGTAATTTCCGGGCGAATTGCTCAGCAAACCGGCGAAATACCCGTCGCACTCATAATGCGCAGAGAACGGCATCGCGTTCTCGCCGCGGGTATCCAGCTCGATCACGGAGCCGTCCGCAAGGTCGACCGCCCAGGCATTACAGGCGTTCTCCGTTCCGCACAGGACGATCGCATGGCCGTCCAGAAGCAGATAGTTGTAGAATTTCCGTTCCTGCTCGTGGGTGAAGAGCTTTTTGGTCTCCTGTGTCTCCATGTCGTAGACATAAACGCTGCGACCGACCTGATATACGGCATATTTTCCCCAGCTCCTATGCGGGTCCGCCGACCAGACAAAAGGCTCCGACCCGTCCACGATCGTCGTTTCCACCCCGGTTCTCAGGTCCCGCGAAAGGATGCGATAGCGGATATAGAGCCGCTCGTACTCGTCCCACGAGGCCTCCTCCGGCTGCTGCGCGGCCCAGTCCGCAAAGTCCGGCGCGCCCTCCGCCGTTTCCTGCACCTGAAAAACGGCGCAGTCGCCCCAGACGCCGTACAGGTCATAATTTTCGGCATGTTCGAGGATCGTCGCCTCCTCTCCCGTCTGCAGATCAACGGAGACAAGGCGGTTTTCCTGCTCGTCCCGCGTCAGCTGGCCGTCTTCCGGCAGATAGGCCGCTCTGGTCACGGTGAGATAGGCCTTTCCAAAGGAAATGCAGCGCAGCGTGCAGCGGTATTTCTCGCCCTCGTTCTCCGGCTCCCAGCTTGCAAGGACCCGGAGCGCCCCGCCGGAGAGCGGCCGCGAGACGAGTGACGCTGCGGACTCGCCGTCCTGCTGGACGAGCGCATAGAGGCTGTCCCGATATTCTGCCAGCGCGCTCAGGTTGCCGAAGCAGGCGCTGCAGGTGCTGTCATTGTGCCGGCAGCCGCTTTGATAACACGGAACATAGGCTGTGCGGGTCACAGGATCGTAGGCCTCAACATAGGGATGGAGCATCATATCCCACTGCCAGAACCCGCCGGTCGACGGCGAATCGGCCATGTTGATGGAGACCAGAAGATTCTCCTCCGGGACCGGGTAAGTCGTGATGGCGGTCTCCGCCGCGGGCGGCTGAGTTGGCTGCGCGCTCTCCGGCGGCGTGCTCCCCTGCCGGACGCTTTCAGCCGCAGGCGCGGCATAGCAGCCGGTCAGAAGCAGAACGCCAGACAGGAGCAGAGCCAGCCGTTTTCCGATCGATGTGTTCATCTGTTTTCCCTCCCTTTTTTGCAGCCTGAGTATACCATTTCCGCCCCGGCAGAACAAGGGAGATACCCGTAAGGATTTCTTAAGATTTGTTTAATTTGAATAAAAATACGCAGAATCATTTTTCACATTTATTCACTATTCTCTGCCGAGGGGTACAAAAAAGCGGAAGCCGGGCGGCTTCCGCTTTTGGGGATCATATGGTTCAGTCGACAAGACGCTCGAGCCAGGTGATGTAGGAATCGGAATTCAGCATGATGGGATAGTCCAGCACGATGCAGTCATTCACGCCCTGCTCCTTTGCAAAGGCCGCCAGATCGAGGCTCGGCTTGCCGTCGCGGTTGAATTCGCGCGGATCGATGGCGATGATCTTGCTGTAGTGGCTCGTGAGCCACGGCGTGAAGGCGTTGCCGTAGGACTCCTTGAGGATCATGCACACCGGGCCGTCGACATTTGTCTTGATGACGGTGATGGGATGGTCGCCGCCGAGGAATGTCAGGTATTTGTTCGACGTGTCGTCCACCTTGCAAAGCGTGCCGCCGAAATATTCCATAGAGAACTCCGCATCCGGGTACCACTTCGTGTCCAGATCGACGAACGGGCGCCAGAACTGCACGGTGTCCGGGTTGTCCGCAAGGGCCTGACTCTGGGGATAGGCCTTGATGGCGCTGTAGAGCGAGCCGAGGAAGCCGGTGTATTCGCCGCTTTCAAACTTGCTCAGCGGCTCGGCCTTGAGGCCCGCGCTCTCGCAGAAGGCTGTGTAGGCATAATAGGCGCCGAGGGCCGTCCAGTGGTGGTCCGAACGGAAGTAGAGGTATTCGTCCTTGTGTGCCTCAAGCTTGCTGTAGGCATCGACCGCGATCGCCGTGCTCTTGAGCTCCTTCAGGCGGTCATAGCACGTCGCGATCATGTCCGTCTGCAGCATGTGCTGGTTCTCCGCCGGGGCGTAGAACGCGGCCGCATTCGGCACGGCGATGGAGAACGTGCGCACGCCGCTGCCAAGCTTCGCAGCAATGTCGTTCACCGCATCGGCATAGGAGCGGATGGTGTCCTTGTCGCCATAGGGGACCTCCATGGCGCGGTCGCCCACGACGAGCACGGAGCCGAGCTCCTCTGCAGCAGCGTCGGGATCCTGCGTCTGGGTGGGCTGAGTCGGCTCCGTCGGCTCGGTGGAGTCGGTGGCCGTCCCGCTCGTCCCGCTGGGCTGGGTCGAGGACGAGGGCGTCGTATCGTCCGTCGACGGCAGGGCTTCGCCGTGGTTGGCTGCGCCGCCGTTCATATTGATGACGAGCTGCGCGCCGTCCTTCGAGCCGCCGCTGAAGTAATAGAAGCCGTTGAGCGAGCGGTTCGCATTCATCAGCTTTTCGCGGTTCGGGAACGTATCGGCAAAATAGTCGCGGTAATCCGAGGCGTAGCTGCCGTCGAGCATGGCGGAGAACGTCAGCTTCGGGCGGGTCTTCAGCTTGCGCCGCTCGGATTCGGAATAGGTCGCATCCTTGTCCAGCAGGGCATACAGGCCGATGCAGAGCATGCCGACCAGCAGCAGGCAGGACAGGATGGTGTAGATTCGTTTCATGCAGAGCACCTCCGGGGGTCAGAATTGCGCATACATGGACGGCGAACTCGTCGAACCGACAAGGGACACCGTGCACAGCCACAGCAGCAGGATGAGGAACAGGAAGACGCTGGCAAGGTAGATGCCCTTTTTCACCGTCACGGCGCCGCGGCGGTCGGAACGCCCCATGCCGAACAGGCCGCTCCAGATAAAGCCGAACCAGCGCGGAAGCACGGACGAACCGATGAGGCAGGTCAGGAGCAGCGGCAGCGAGTTTTTGAGCTGCAGCGAAACACCTGAGCCAGCAAAGCTCGTTCCGCCGCCGAACATGGCGGCAAATGCCGAGCCGATGCCGGAGAGCGACGTATTCATGAACAGCACCCAGCCGATGAGCACAAAGAACATCGTCACGAGGTTGCGCACGATAAACGGGAGCGTTTCCAGCTTCGGGGCGATCTGCTTTTCGATGGACAGCAGCACGAAGAAATACAGGCCCCACAGCACAAAGTTCCAGCTTGCGCCGTGCCACAGGCCCGTCAGTGCCCAGACAGCCAGCAGATTGAGGATCTGGCGAGCCTTGCCGCGGCGGTTGCCGCCGAGCGGGATGTAGACATAATCGCGGAAGAAGCTGCCGAGCGACATATGCCAGCGGCGCCAGAACTCCGTGATGGACGTGGAGATGTACGGCAGGTCAAAGTTCTCGCAGTAGCGGAAGCCGAAGATGCGGCCAAGGCCAATGGCCATATCGGAATAGCCGGAGAAATCGAAATAGATCTGGAACATGAACATCAGCGCAGCAAGCCATGCGCCGACGAACGTGCCGTTTCCGCCGCCGGTGCTCAGCGACGCAACGACCTTGCCCGCATAATCGGCAAGCAGGACCTTCTTGGCAAGGCCAATGATAAAGCGCTGCGCGCCCTCGAAGGCCGCGCGCGGCGTGGTGCGGCGGTCCATGAGCTGCCGGGCAACCTGCTCATAGCGCACGATGGGGCCCTGCATCATCTTCGGGAACATAGAGAGGTAGAGCAGCAGATTGAAGAACGAACGCTCCGCCTTGACCTTACCGCGATAGACATCCGCCACATAGGAGATAACCTGGAAGGCATAGAACGACAGGCCGAGGGGCAGGGCGCTCGTCGGCGACCGGAAGGCAAAGCCAATGGAATTCAGGCCGTTCGTAATGCCGCGCAGCGCGGCAAGCATCACGCCGCCGTCCGCGACGGTGATGCCGAAGATGCCGAGGAAGAAGTCCAGATATTTGAACAGGCCCAGCACCGCCAGATTGACGACGACCGGCAGGAGGAGCGTATTGCGCTTCCCCGGCCGGATGCACCGCGCCATGGCGAAGTTTGCATAGGAAAGGCCAACGAGCAGCAGCACATAGACCGGCTGCCCCATGGCATAGAACAGCAGGCTGGCCGCCAGCAGGACGATATTCTTCAGCCGCAGGCTGGGCACCAGAAAATAGACCAGCAGCGTCAGCGGCAGAAACAGGTAGAGGAAATACAGGCTTGAAAATTCCATAGGCAGTCCACCTCTTTCGACAGTTTTTTCTCTCTCATTCTATCAGAATTCCGGCGGATTGCAAGCACTAATTTACATAATTACGTTTTTCCCGCAGGACGCCTGCTCCCTTCGACGACCTGTCTCCAGAGCAGCAGCAGGGCCGTGAGATTCGGCAGGGCCATGCACGCATTGAGGATATCTGCCAGTTCCCACGCCGCCTTCACGGACAAAAGCGGCGCGGCGCACAGCGCGGCAAGATAGCACCATCGGTACAGGCGCTGCGCCCGCTGCGAGCCGCCCGTCAGATAGCGCAGGCACTGCTCGCCATAAAAATTCCAACCGATGATCGTGGAGAATGCAAAGAAGACCAGGCAGGCCAGCAGCAAGAACGACGACAGCCCCGCAGGCCATGGCAGCGCCGTGCGCCACGCCTGCTCCGTGATGCGGAAGCCTGCAAGCCTCGGCGCACACCACGCGCCTGTCACGACCAAGCACAGGCCGGTCAAGGAGCAGATGACGATGGTGTCGAGGAACGTCCCCGTCATGGTCACAAGCCCCTGCCGGACCGGATCCTCGTTGCTGGAGCAGGCCGCTGCGATCGGCGTGGAGCCGAGGCCAGCCTCATTCGTAAAGACGCCGCGGCCGATCCCCATGCGCAGGATGCGCCGCATTGTCAGCCCGCCCGCTGCGCCGGCGGCAGCGCGCGGAGAAAATGCTGAGACCGCGATCAGACGCAGCGCCGCCGGGATCTGCGCCCGGCAGCGCACAAGGATGAGCACGGAGCAGAGGACATACACGGCGGACATCAGCGGAACGACGAGCGAGCACACACGCGAGATGCGGTCCGCTCCGCCGAGCAGCACCATGGCGGAGAACAGGACCGTCAGACCGCCCGCGATGACAGCCGCCCAGGTCACGGCGTTCCCGCCGGCCGTCATGGCGACGCTGCGCTTCAGCGGGTCGAAAAAGCCCTCGACCGCCGTCGTGATGCTGTTGACCTGCGCCACTGTGCCCACGCCGAGCAGGCCGACCGCCGCCCCGACGACCGCGAACGTCACGGCGAGCCAGCGCCAGCCCAGCCCCTGCTCGATGTAGCAGAATGGCCCGCCGAGCCATTTCCCGCCCTGCCGCCTGCGGTAGCGCACCGCAAGATAGCCCTCGGCATACTGCGTCGCCATGCCGAACAGCGCCGCGACCATCATCCACAGCAGAGCGCCCGGCCCGCCCGCGGCCAGCGCCGTGGCCACGCCGACGATGGAGCCCGTTCCCAACGTGGAGGCAAGCGAGGTGGCCATGGCGCCGAAGTTGCTGACGTCGCCCTGAGCGCCGTTGTCCTTCGTGATGGAAAGCTTGAGGGCCAAGGGCAGTTTGCGCTGGATGCCCTTGGTGCGGATAGTGGTGTAGATATGGCAGCCCAGCAGCAAGATGATCATAGGCGGCCCCCAAACGGCGGCGTCTATGCTGTCGAGCACTTCGATGTAGTTCATGCAAAACCTCGTAGCCTTAAAAATGAGTCCCTTCAGGGACGCGAACGGCTTATTATAGAGCCGCCTTCGCCCCAGGCCGCTAAAGTCTCGGCGAAAAAGCGGATTACGTAGCGCTTCGGTAGGAAAGCAAGCCCCTCCGAGCTGATTTCCTATAACTATTCGCTATATGTTCGCACCCCAAAACGCGGAAAACATCCATAGCCCAAACGGTTGCGAAGCCATGGCGGCGCAGCTAAACTAGGTGCCATTGAATTCTGTTTCAGGGCGAGGTGAAAATCCTCACTGGCGGTAACCGGATACGCGCGGCGGCAAGCCGCAGCCAAGCCGGAAGTCCGCGACCCTGTGCGTCAAGCGGCGGCAAGCCGCATGCACGCAAGGTTGACCTGGTGCAAATCCAGGACCAACGGTCAAAGTCCGGATGGAAGAGGCAGAGTTCGCGAAACGCACCGCACGGCACAGCATTGCCGGGCGGGAAGCTGTTGAGCGAATACAAGCCCGTATGGAAGGAATTCATACGGGCTTGTCTCTTTTTCGCGAAGCTTGAGAGCAAAACCCGTGGGAAGAAGGCTTCGCGGGAAGAAGGTTCAACCATGTCTCAGGCAACCGCCGCAAACGCAACCATCAAGAACACGAACCGCTGGTCTACGCGCCAGCTGGTCACCATGGCCCTTATGTGCGCCATCGCCGCGCTGCTGTCGTTCGTGCAGATCCCCATCCTGCCCGCAGCGCCGTTTCTGACCTACGATCCCTCGCTCATGCCCGCCATGGTGTGCGGCTTCGCCTTCGGCCCGGGCGCCGGCTTCGCCGTGGGCGCCGTCGCCGCCATCATCCACAGCCTGATGCTCGGCGAATGGGTCGGCGGCCTCATGAACATCTGCGCCACGCTGTTCTTCGTGGTACCCGCCGCCGCCATCTACGCCCATAAGCACACGTTCGCCGGCGCCATCATCGGCCTGCTGGTCGGCTGCGTGATCGCCACCGCCGGCGCCGTCGCCACGAACCTGACGATCGGCGTGTGGTTCTGGTACGGCAGCGCCGATGTCATCATGCCGCTCATCCTGCCCGCAGTGCTCC
>OGYY01002974.1_pt1 | contig 11488 bp, 7 predicted proteins | sample 1576671 | NCBI WGS metagenome assembly OGYY01 (sample SAMEA3541593, study PRJEB24748) | human gut metagenome | biome: human gut; feature: human-associated habitat; material: faeces | place: China | collected 2012 | reverse complement strand
AGACAGGAACTACGCGTCTTGTTTCTGTTGAGAATGTAGAGAAATATATTACGATCGGAGAATATAAAGGACTGACTCTGGACAATACGGTGGATGCGATCACTGACGATGATGTACAGGCGCAGATCGATGAGAATCTGAAAGATAAGGCAGAACCTGTATCTGATGCGGCAAAAGAAGGGGATCTGGTGACTGTAAATTATACAGGCACTAAAGACGGCCAGACTTTTGACGGTGGTACTGCCAATAACTATGACTTTGTGATCGGCGACGGACAGATGTTTGAGGAGTTTGAAAATGGTGTGATCGGGATGAAAAAGGGTGACACAAAGGAGATTAAAATTGATTTTCCGTCAGACTATGCAGACGAAACTCTGGCAGGTAAGGAAGTTATATATAAGGTTACGGTGCAGAACGTGCGGCGTGAAGGAGAACTTACAGATGAATGGGTTGCAAAGAACACAGATTATACAACAGTAGATGATTATCGTGAGAGTATTCGCAGTGAGCTTGAGAAAAACGCAAAAGAATCTGCGCAGGAGGTTCTTAAGAATACTGCATGGAGTACAGTACTTGAAAACTCTGAAGTAAAAGAATATCCACAGGAAGATGTGGATAAGGCTGTTTCTGAATTTAAGAAGAGCATGGAAGTTTATGCAAAACAGGCAGACATGACTCTGGAAGAGTTTACAGACAGTCAGGGTATTTCGCAGGATGATTTTGATGAACAATGTCAGCAGTATGCAGAGGGTAAGGTTAAGCAGAACCTGATCGTGCAGGGGATCATGGATGCAGAGGGACTGTCACTTGACGACAAAGAGAGCCTTCAGCTGCAGGATAAACTGGTAGAACAGATGGGTGTTTCCAGTATTGCAGAGCTGGTTGGAACTTACGGACAGGATTATGTAGATGAATCAGTCGGACTTCTCAGAGTGGAGGATTTTATTATAAAAAATGCGAGTGTGAGTGAGAAAGTTGCAAACGGTGATGTGCTGGCAGATGATGCAGATGCTGCGGCAGAAAATGCGGAACAGGACAGTGATCAGAATATATCAGATGAAGATGTTGATGATTCCGGACAGGACAATTCAGATGTAGATGAGAATCTGGAAGAGGAATTAGGTACGGAAGAGGTTGAACAGAGTGAATAATTGGCATTGTATTTACCTGATAAATGAGTTATGATTATTGATAAAAGTGGATTACTCCGTACTGTAATGTACGTTGTTAAGGACTAATTAACAAAAAGAAGCGGGGAAAGGAAACCATGGATAAGAGGGTGTTGCGCGAAAGAATGCGCAGAAAAAAACGCCAGATGATGATCAGGCATTATACAAAGATCGGACTTTGTGTTATTGGCATGATCCTGGCGGTGGTGTTTGTGGTGAGAGGAATTATTATTCCGATCGCACATCATGTAGCCGGAGGCGGAAGCAGTGATCAGACTGTACAGGCTCAGGCAGATACAGAGGAAGTTCAGGCAAATTCTGATGCTGCTGTGAGACAGCCGTTGAAGGGTAAATCAGATACAGATAAGGTTGCCGCGATGACAGCCGGATGGCATGAGGATGCTAACGGAAAGTGGTATCAGAATACAGATGGTACATATTTTTCAAATGGATTTCAGGATATAGATGGTGTTACCTATTCTTTTGACGGAAACGGATATATACAGACAGGATGGGTAGAAAAAGGAGTGAAGGATTATTACTTTAATGAAGACGGATCTTATGATCCGAGTAAGGTACGTCCGATGCTGGCGCTGACTTTTGATGATGGTCCGGGAGAGTATACAGATGAACTGCTGGATTGTCTGGAACAGAATAATGCTCATGCAACATTCTTTATGCTTGGTCAGAATGTCAGTTCATATCCGGATGCACCAAAACGTATGCTGGAACTTGGATGTGAGATTGGAAGTCATTCCTGGGATCACAAACAGTTGACGACACTTGATCTTGATGCAGTTGCAAAGCAGTTCTCTGATACAGATGATGCATTGATCAAGGCATGCGGTCAGGCTGCAAGTGTGGCGCGTGCGCCTTACGGGGACGGAAATTCAGATATTTATAATACTGTAAATAAGCCGTTCTTTATGTGGTCACTGGACACAGAAGACTGGAAACTTATGGATGAAGATGCGGATTATAGTGCAGTAATGAATGGAGATCTGACAGATGGAACTATCATCCTGATGCATGATATTCATGAGCCATCTGTAAAGGCTGCTCTGAGACTGATACCGGATCTCATTGCACAGGGATATAAACTTGTAACGGTAAGTGAGATGGCAGAAGCCAAGAATGTGACCTTACAGAATGCATGTTATGTGGATTTCTGGCCGAGTACACTCAGTAATGGAGGCGTGCCGGGATATCAGGGAGGTTCCGATGCGGCAGCTTCTGCAGACGGAACAGATGGTACATCTAATGCAAGCGCAGATTCTTCTGACGGAAGTACAGATTCCTCAGATGGAAGTGGGGATTATTCGGATGGAAGTTCAGACGATGGAAGTTATGATGATGGAAGTTCGGATGACGGAAGTTATGATGATGGAAGTTCAGATGATTCGGAAGATTACAGTGATGATTCTGTAGATTACGGAGATGGAACGGAATAAAAAACATATGCAATCCTGCAGTGTGGACCATACAGAAGAATTACGAATATACGAAAGAGCAAAGAAGAGAGCAATGGTACTTCTTTGCTCTTTATGTTTTTTACAAAAAACACATAAAATATATAAAAAAATTGTTAAATATACACATATTTTTAATTGACGTATGGAATGTCCGTTGGTATAATAGGGCTTATAGAATGACTAAAAGTCAGTTCGTATTCCTGATTGAACTTGCTGTAAGATAGTTACTGTTCACACGCCAAAATTTCATTGCCGCAGGCAATCTGGAATGAACTTTGGCTACGTTACTGAGAATGGAGTGAACAGTAACGTAAGATATCCTGTTACAGTATTATTTTATGGAATCAGTATCTGCAAAAAAGATAGAAACCGAAGTTAAGGGAGGACTCCAGATGGGTGTGAGTATGAAATTTACAGATTTGGATCAATATTTATTTGGACAGGGAACCAATTATGAAGTATATAAGAAACTGGGTGCCCATCCGACTACATACAGACGAAAAAAAGGTGTATATTTTGCGGTCTGGGCACCGAATGCACAGTCTGTTTCTGTAATCGGTGAATTTAATAACTGGGAGGAAGAAGCAAACCCGATGGAGAAGGTTGGGCCGATCGGTGTTTATGAAGTGTTTGTTCCGGGGGCAAAGATCGGACAGCTGTATAAATTCTTTATCGTGGGTGCGCATGGAGAGAAGCTATATAAGGCAGATCCTTATGCAAATGAAGCTGAACTCCGTCCGGGTACAGCCTCCAGGATCACAGATATCACAGACTATAAATGGAAGGATGCCACATGGATCAAGAACAGAGAGAAGTTTGATGAGCAGGTAGAGCCTATGGCAATCTATGAGGTTCATCCGGGTTCATGGAAGAAGCATCCGCAGTCAGAGGAAAATGAAAAAGGATTTTATAACTATAGAGAATTCGCACATGCCCTGGCAGCTTATGTGAAGGAAATGGGATATACCCATGTAGAGCTTATGGGAATCGCAGAGCATCCTTTTGACGGTTCCTGGGGATATCAGGTGACCGGATATTATGCACCGACTTCCAGATATGGAACGCCGCAGGATTTCAAGTATATGGTGGATTATTTACATCAGAATAAGATTGGAGTTATCCTTGACTGGGTACCTGCACATTTTCCGAAAGATGCTCATGGTCTTGCGAACTTTGACGGAACCGCAGTGTATGAGCACGCAGATCCGAGACAGGGAGAACATCCGGACTGGGGTACCAAGATTTATAATTACGGACGCCCGGAGGTTAAGAACTTCCTGATCGCAAATGCCCTTTACTGGGTGGAGGAGTGCCACGTAGACGGACTTCGTGTGGATGCTGTTGCTTCCATGCTTTATCTTGATTATGGTAAGAAGGATGGAGAATGGATCGCAAATAAATATGGCGGAAATCAGAATCTGGAGGCTATTGAATTCTTTAAGCATCTGAATACAGTAGTTCTTGGAAGGAATCATGGAACTGTGATGATCGCTGAGGAATCTACTGCATGGCCGATGGTTACAGGGGATGCAGAGAAGGACGGACTTGGTTTTAGTCTGAAGTGGAATATGGGATGGATGAATGACTTCCTGGAATATATGAAGCTGGATCCGTATTTCCGTAAATTTAATCATAATAAGATGACTTTCTCCATGTCATATGCATATAGTGAGAGATATGTATTAGTTCTTTCTCATGATGAGGTGGTTCATCTGAAATGCTCCATGCTTGAGAAGATGCCGGGAGAGTTACCGGACAAATTCAGGAATTTAAAGGCTGCCTATTCATTTATGAACTGCCATCCGGGTAAGAAGCTTCTGTTCATGGGACAGGAATTCGGACAGCTTCGTGAATGGAGTGAGGAGAGAGAACTTGACTGGTTCCTTCTGAATGAAGAGCCACACAAGGAACTTCAGAATTATGTGCATGATCTCCTGACTATTTATAAGAAATATCCGGCACTTTATGCCGGTGATAATAATCCGGAAGGATTTGAGTGGATCAATGCGGATGACGGGGACAGAAGTATTTTCAGCTTTGTGAGAAAGTCTCCTACAAAGAGAAACAATATTCTTTATATAGTTAACTTTACACCTGTTGACCGTTCGGATTACAGGGTTGGTGTTCCGAAGAAAAAACAGTACAAGCTGATCATGGATGAGAATGGACTTCTGGAGCAGCCAAAGACATTTAAGGCAGTGAAACAGGAATGTGATAACAGAGAGTTTTCCTTCGCATATCCGTTGCCGGCTTATGGGGTTGCGATTTTTACATATTAATTTTGAGGGATGATTTCAGGGTATATGTGAATATCTGAGAGAATTATTGTCAGGGGCATGTTATTTATTTGACAATATTGCAGGGTAAGCCCGATAATATATGAAAAATTCGTGAAATATAAATAATTGCTTTTGAAATTTATCTGCGTTATAATTATCGCGAACATAAGGAATAGAGAGAATAATGGTTTCCATGTTGAAAGGAGAATGAACATGAAAGTATCTAACATTAAAGACATCGATAAATTTTTTTCTGTAGTTGACAGCTGCGAAGGCAGAGTAGAATTAGTAACAGGCGAAGGTGACAGACTGAACCTTAAATCTAAATTATCCCAGTATGTATCTCTGGCAAACATTTTCTCAGGCGGAGAGATTCCGGAACTTGAGATCGTTGCTTATGAGAAAGACGATATTGATAAATTAATGAGCTTTATGATCAACGGTTGATCATTAGTGTATACAGGCGGGGGCATGATGGTGAATCATGCCCCTTTCTTTGATGTGAACAGGCAGGTTGTTCTGAAAGTATTGAACAACTGCAGGATATCTGTAAACCAGGGGGCACAAGTGTTTCCTGGTCAAAATGCGTTGATGGCAGACTTGAATACATTGGACATCTTATGTATAATGAGTACGTTACAGGCAAATATATAAACAGACAGATAATGATGGCAGTTCTAAAAGCTATTCTGTTTGTTCATAAAAATGGCAGAATATAAAAAATGACGGCTATATGGCAGTTATTCAGAAATATAAATTTTAACGAAGAGGAGAAATAAGATAATGGCAACTAAGATTGATATTATTTCCGGTTTCCTTGGAGCCGGTAAAACTACATTGATTAAGAAACTTCTGAAAGAGGCTTATGCAGATGAGCAGGTTGTACTGATCGAGAACGAATTTGGTGAGATTGGTATTGACGGTGGTTTCCTGAAGGAAGCGGGAATCCAGATCCGAGAAATGAATTCCGGATGTATCTGCTGTTCATTAGTGGGAGATTTCGGCACTTCTCTGAAAGAGGTTGTGGACAAATATCATCCGGACAGAATCCTGATCGAGCCATCAGGTGTTGGTAAACTCTCAGATGTTATTAAGGCAGTACAGGGTGTTCAGGGAGATGTGGATATCGTTCTGAACAGCTATACAACTGTAGTTGATGCAAAGAAGTGCAAAATGTATATGAGAAACTTTGGTGAGTTCTTTGATAATCAGGTTGAATATGCAGGTGCGATCATCATGAGCCGTACAGATATCATTGATGAGAAGAAAGCACAGCAGGCAATGGAACTTCTTCGTGGAATTAATGCGAAAGCTGCTATCATCACCACTCCGATTGAGAAACTGGACGGAAAGAAAATCCTTGAGGTTATGGAGAAACCGGTATCTCTTGAGGAAGAACTGATGTCTGAGGAAGAGGTATGCCCGGAGTGCGGACATGTACATGAACATGGAGAGCATCATCATCACGATCACGACCATGATCATGAATGTGGCTGTGGACATGATCACGAAGAACATGAACATCATCACCACGACCATGAATGTGGCTGTGGACATGATCACGAAGAACATGAACATCATCACCATGACCACGACCATGAATGCGGCTGTGGACATGATCATGAGGAACATGAGCATCATCACCACGATCACGACCATGAATGCGGTTGCGGACATGATCATCATGATCATCACCATCATCACGCAGATGAGGTATTTACAAGCTGGGGACGTGAGACGATTAAGAAATACACAAGAGAAGGTCTTGAGAAGATGCTTGAGGCTCTTTCCGCTTCTGAAGATTACGGTATTATTCTTCGTGCAAAGGGAATGCTTCCTGCAGAAGACGGAACATGGATCTACTTTGATATGGTTCCGGAAGAAACAGAGATCCGTGAAGGTGCACCGGAATACACAGGTCGTCTCTGCGTAATCGGATCCAAACTGAAAGAGGACAAACTGGCTGAACTTTTTGGCCTGTAATGATGGAGGATAATATAGTTCATGAATGAAATTACAGTACCGATTTATTTAATGACCGGTTTTCTGGAGAGCGGTAAAACATCGTTCTTAAGCTTCACGATCCAGCAGGACTATTTTCACACAGACGGAAAGACACTTCTGATCCTCTGTGAAGAAGGTGAAGAAGAATATGATCCGGCAATTCTGAAAGCAAACAATACAGTTGTGGAAGTCATCGAAAACGAAGAAGATTTTACAACAGACCGTCTTGTCGCAATGGATATTCTTCATCAGCCAGAGCGTGTCATCATAGAATATAATGGCATGTGGCTGGTAAGCAATTTTGAAAAGATGCAGCTTCCGAAAGGCTGGGGCGTCGAGCAGCAGATCACATGTGTCGATGGCAGCACTTTCCAGATGTATATGGCAAACATGAAATCCATTTTTATGGATATGATAAAAAATACAGATATGGTCATCTTTAACCGTTGCAAGAAAGAAGATCCGCTTCCGACTTACCGTCGTGGAATCAAGGTTGCCAACCAGAGAGCCGAAGTTATTTTTGAGGATGAAGAAGGCGAACTTGGTGATATCTTCCAGGATGAGATGCCATTCGATATGAACGCACCGGTTATCGAGATCCTGCCGGAAGATTATGGTATCTGGTTTGTAGATGCGATGGATCATCCCGAAAACTATGAAGGTAAAACTGTCAAATTTAAAGCAAGAGTCATGAAACCGCGCGGAATGGGAAGCAAATTCTTTGTTCCGGGACGTACAGCCATGACCTGTTGTGCGGACGATACGACTTTTCTCGGCTATGTGTGCAAGAGTGCTTATGCACCGAAGCTTACAGCAGGACAGTGGGTAGAAGTTACTGCAAAAGTCGGTATTGAGAAGCGCAACGAATACCAGGGTGAAGAGGGGATTGTTCTGGATGCAGAATACGTGGAGACCTGTGAACCGCTGGCAGATGAGATGGTTTACTTTAATTAGCACAGTGAGGAATTAATAATGTATCTGATCGTAGGTTTGGGAAATCCCGGAAGGCAGTATGAAGCAACACGCCATAATATGGGATTTGATGTAATAGACAAGCTTGTGGAAGAATATCAGGTTCCGCAGGCTGGCGTGAAATTTAATGCCATGTACGGAAAAGGAAGAATTGGCGGACAGCCGGTGATTCTGATGAAGCCGCTTTCCTATATGAACTTAAGCGGCGGACCGATCCGGGAGATGGCAAACTACTTCAAGATTGATCCGGAGACAGAGATGATCGTCATTTATGATGATATCGATCTTGATCCGGGACAGCTCCGTATCCGCAAAAAAGGCAGTGCAGGCGGTCATAATGGAATCAAACACATTATACAGCAGCTCGGAACACAGAACTTTGTGCGTATCAAGGTTGGCGTTGGTGCGAAGCCAAAGGGCTGGGATCTGGCTGATTATGTGCTGGGAAGATTTGATAAGGATGACCGTGCCCTTGTCGAAGAAGCGCAGGAGAGAGCGTGCAAAGCAGTTGAACTGATTCTGACAGACAGCGTGGACGCAGCCATGAATGAATATAACAAGAAAACGGGGAATGTATGAAAACATTTTTGCAGCCTCTGCAAAGTCTTGCAGAGATCGAAGAAATTGAAAAACAGGCAAAAAAGAATCATGGAATTCTGGAAGTCAGTGGTTGTATAGAGTCCCAGAAAGCTCATCTTATGTATGGGCTTTCCGGGCTTTTTCCATCTCATCTGGTAATTGCGGCAGATGAAAAGACAGCAAAAGATCTTTACGAGGATTACCGCTTTTATGATAAGCGTGTTTATTATTATCCGGCAAAGGATCTGCTCTTCTTTCAGGCAGATATTCACGGAAACCTTCTGATACGTCAGCGCATGCAGGTCATCCGTGCCCTTCTGGAACGGCAGGAGGAGATTACGGTCGTTACCAGTATTGATGGCTGTATGGATTATCTGCTTCCGCTGGAAAAGATTGAAAAACAGCTCATACATTTCCGTAATGACAGCAGCCTTGATATGGACAAACTGACAGCAGCACTGGTTCATATGGGATATGAGCGCGTCGGACAGGTAGAGATGCCGGGACAGTTTTCAATAAGAGGTGGTATCATTGATATTTATTCTCTTACTGAAGAAAATCCATGGCGAATCGAGCTCTGGGGAGATGAGATTGATTCCATCCGAAGCTTTGACGCACAGAGCCAGAGATCTCTGGAAAATCTGGATGAGATTATGATCTATCCGGCAGCAGAGCAGCCGATCGAAAAGGGCGGGGTTACTTTTATTGATTATTTCAAAGACGGAGATTCGATGCTCTTTCTGGATGAATTAAATCATCTGGAAGAAAATGCGAAGGCAGTCGAAGAAGAATTTCAGCAGAGTTGCCGGAACCGTCAGGAAAAAGGCGAGACGACACTTTCCGGTAACTGGATGTGCTCCTGGGAAGAACTGTGCAAAAAGCTCAACAGATGTAACTGTATCGGGCTTTCCCTTCTTGATCCGCGTAAATCCGGATGGAAAATTACAGGGCAGTTCAATCTGACCGTAAAATCCATGAATTCATACCAGAGCAGCTTTGAGCTTCTGGTAAAGGATCTGAAACAGTACAAAAAAGAGGACTACCGGATCGTGCTTCTTTCCGGATCAAGAACCCGTGCCGAACGTCTCGCAAAAGATCTGCAGGACGAAGGTTTAAGCGCTTTTTACGGGAAAGATTCGGATCGTATTCTGGAACCTGGCGAGATTATGGTTGCTTATGGCCATGCGAGAAAAGGGTTTGAATACCCGATGGTCAAATTTGCAGTGATCACAGAGACGGATATTTTCGGTAAAGAGCAGAAGAAGCGCAAAAAGAAAAAAGAATATAACGGAAAGCGTATTCAGGACTTTTCTGAATTGTCGATCGGCGATTTTGTTGTCCATGAAAAGCATGGACTCGGTATTTATCGTGGTATCGAAAAGGTTGCTGTCGACAAAGTCGCGAAGGATTATATTAAGATTGAATACCGAAACGGAAGCAACCTCTATATTCTTGCAACACAGCTTGATGCACTGCAGAAATATTCCGGGGCGGAGACTGCGAAGCCCCCGAAACTGAACCGCCTCGGCGGTCAGGAATGGAAAAAGACCAAATCAAAGGTCAAAGGTGCAGTCCGAAACATTGCCCGTGAGCTAGTTGAACTTTATGCGGTACGTCAGGAAAAAGAAGGCTATGTCTGTGGCCCTGACACTGTCTGGCAGCGGGAGTTTGAAGAAATGTTTCCGTATGAGGAGACAGAGGATCAGCTCTCCGCCATTGAAGATACGAAGCGGGACATGGAAAGCACAAAAATCATGGATCGTCTTGTGTGCGGGGATGTCGGCTACGGCAAGACAGAGGTTGCACTTCGTGCCGCATTTAAAGCGGTGCAGGAGAGCCGTCAGGTAGTTTATCTCGTTCCTACAACGATTCTTGCACAGCAGATTTATAATACTTTTATTCAACGAATGAAAGAGTTTCCGGTACGTGTGGACCTGCTCTGCCGTTTCCGTACACCTGCACAGCAGAAAAAAACCATCGAAGATCTCAAAAAAGGGCAGGTAGATATTGTCGTAGGTACGCACCGTGTACTTTCAAAGGATGTAGAATACAAAAATTTAGGACTTCTGATCATTGATGAGGAGCAGCGTTTCGGCGTGGCCCACAAAGAAAAAATCAAGCAGCTGAAAAAAGACATCGATGTACTGACACTGACGGCAACACCGATTCCGCGAACCCTTCATATGAGTATGATCGGTATTCGTGATATGAGTGTCCTGGAGGAGCCGCCGATGGACCGTGTGCCGATCCAGACGTACGTTATGGAGTATGATGAAGAGACCGTCCGTGAGGCGATTAACCGTGAGCTTCGAAGAGGCGGACAGGTATATTATGTTTATAACCGTGTCAATGACATTGCAGATGTGGCTGCCAGAATCGCGAAACTTCTTCCGGAGGCGAGGGTGGATTTTGCACACGGACAGATGAGCGAGCGTGAACTTGAAGCTGTCATGTTTGCATTCATCAATGGAGATATCGATGTGCTTGTTTCGACTACGATCATTGAGACAGGCTTGGATATTTCCAATGTAAACACCATGATCATACATGATTCAGACAGATATGGACTTTCACAGCTTTATCAGCTGCGAGGAAGAATCGGACGCTCAAACCGTACGGCATATGCGTTTCTGATGTACCGCAGAAATACCATGCTGAAAGAAACAGCAGAAAAGCGTCTGTCAGCGATTCGCGAATATACGGATCTCGGAAGTGGATTCAAGATTGCGATGCGTGATCTGGAGCTTCGAGGAGCGGGAAATCTTCTAGGGGCAGAGCAGCATGGACATATGAATGCGGTCGGTTATGACCTTTACTGTAAGATGCTCAGCGAGGCGGTCAAAGAGGCAAAGGGTATTCATACTATGGAGGATTTCGAGACAACGATCGATCTGAACATGGATGCATTTATACCGGATTCTTATATCAGCAACGAATATCAGAAGCTGGATATTTACAAACGAATCGCCGGGATCGAGACGCAGCAGGATTATGATGATATGCTGGAAGAACT
>OGYY01002973.1_pt1 | contig 11490 bp, 6 predicted proteins | sample 1576671 | NCBI WGS metagenome assembly OGYY01 (sample SAMEA3541593, study PRJEB24748) | human gut metagenome | biome: human gut; feature: human-associated habitat; material: faeces | place: China | collected 2012 | reverse complement strand
GTCTTCCTAGCGGCGTTTCGTCGTCTTGCGCGCTGCGGGAACCTTCTTTGCCGCGGGCTTCGCCTTGGTGCTGGGGGCCTCGGCGTCTGAGGCGGTTTCGGTGTCCACGGCCGCCGTTGCGGTGGCGACGGTGCTTGCTGCGTTCGATGCACTGCTCGCCGCAGCGGATTTCGTCTCGGCCTTTACACCTTTGGATGCTGCAGGTTTGACCGATTCGGTCTTTTCGGCTGCTGCCTTGGCGGCGGGAGCCTTGGTGGCCGCTGCCTTGGGTGCAGCCTTGGGCGCAGCGTCATCTTCGGCTGCTGCCTTGGCGGCGGGAGCAGGCGCGGTCGTCGCAGCCTTTACAGCGGTTGCGGACTTAACGGCGGCGCTCTTCGCGGCCCCGCTCTTTTTCGGGGCGGTCTTGGCAGCCGGCCTCTTTGCGGCGGGTTTCGCGGCTGCAGGCGCGGGTGCCGCCTCGATTTCTGCGGGCTCGGTGTTTTCAGGCTTTGCCTTGGCGGTCGCCTTTCGTGCAGACGTCTTCGCTGCGGGAGTCTTCGCGGTCGATGCCGTCGCGGAGCTCGAAGCCGTCGTGGTCGCCTTGCGAGCAGGCGTCTTCGCACCCGATGCCGCCGCGATCGGGGGTTGTTCGACGGCGGCGTCGGAGCTCGTCGCAGGGGCGGATTTTGCAGTCGAGGTGCTGGCCTTCTTGGTGGCGGCTGCCTTGCGCGTCGAGGTCCTCTTCGGTGCGGGCTTAACCTCCTTGGTGTCGCCCGCCTCGACCGCGTCCAAGTCGAGCTCGACTTGGACGGGTGCCGCATCGGCTTTCTTCGTTGCCGCCGTCTTGCGGGTGGTTCGTTTCACGGCGGGCTTCGTCTCCGAATCGGCTGCCGCCTCGTCCTGCTTTGCGGGTTCCGACTTCGTTGCGGTCGATTTGGAAGCACGTTTCGCCGTGGTGCTCGCGCGCTTGGTCGTCGTCTTGCGGGTCGTTGCCTTCTTGGCTGGGATTGCCTTCGGAGCAGGGTTTTTGCCGCGCTCGTCTGCAACCGGCTCTTCGGGTTTCGCGGGGGCTTCAGCCTCGGGGGTCCAATGAGGGATATCGGGGCGCAGCCAGTAGTACAGATCCATGTACTTGGCCGCGGATCTGGTCCAGCTGAAGTCCTGCCGCATGGCTTGGGTCACCACGTTCTCCCATGCGTCGTGGTTGTCCCAGAACAGGCGCGCTCCACGGAAGACCGCATCGCCCATCTCGTCGCCGTTGAAGTTGGCGAAAGAGAAGCCCGTTCCCTCGCCGGTCTCGTAGTTGTACGGGATGACCGTATCCTTGAGTCCGCCGGTCTCGCGCACGACGGGCAGCGTGCCATAGCGCATCGCGATCATCTGGGACAGGCCGCAGGGCTCGAACAGGGAGGGCATGAGGAACAAGTCGGAGCCGGCGTACATGCGCTGGGACAGCGCGGGGTCGAACTGGATCCGAGCCGCCATCTGGCCGGGATACTTCGATGCGAAGTAGCGCAGGGCGTTCTCGTACTCCTGGTCACCGGTGCCGAGGACGGCGACCTGCACGCCGTTCGAGAGGATGCGGTCGAGCGAGTAGGTGACGAGGTCCATACCCTTTTGACGCGTGAGCCTCGTGACCATGCTCATGAGCGGCTGGTCGGTGCGGACGGTCAGCCCCAGCTCCTCCTGAAGCGCCGCCTTGCAGGTTGCCTTGCCGGATCGGTCGGAGACGGAGAAGTTCTGGGCGATGGCGGGGTCGGTCTCGGGATTGAAGTGGTCGACGTCGATTCCGTTGACGATGCCCTGGAGGCTCTCGCGCCTGCGACGAAGCACGCCGTCAAGATGCTCGCCATAGGCAGGCGACTGAATCTCGCCGGCATAGGTGGGGGAGACGGTCGTGATGGCGTCCGTGTAGTTCAAGGCGCCCTGCATGTAGTTGACGGCGTCGGGGCCGCAGGTCAGCTGGAAAGCCGCTGCGGGAATATGCGCAAGTCCGCAGATGTCCTCGAGAACCTTGGCGCTGAACTGACCTTGGAAAGCGATGTTGTGAATGGAGAACACGGTCTTGATGTTCTCGTATTTCGGCATCCCTTGGTAGAACTCGCGAAGGAAGACGGGGGCGAGCGCCGTATGCCAGTCGTTGCAGTGCAGGATATCAGGGGTGAATCCATCTGGGAGGTATTGGATGCTCTCGGTGATCGCCTTCGAGAAGAATGCGAACCGCTCGCCATCATCGAAGAACCCGTAGGGGTAGTCGCGGCCGAAATAGCGCTCGTTGTCGACAAACAGGTAGGTGACGCCGTTGTGAACGAGGCGCTTGAGCCCGCAATACTCGTTTCTCCAGCCCAGGCTCACATAGAAGCTGGTGATGAACTCCATCTGGTCCTTGAATCGTGCGGGGATGGTGCTGTAAAGCGGTACCATCACGATGGTTTCAGCACCCGCTTCGTTCAGGGAGGCGGGAAGCGATCCCGCCACATCGCCCAATCCGCCGGTCTTGACGAACGGTGCGGCTTCGGCTGATGCAAACAGCACCTTCATCTTCTTCGTGTTCGACATGCATTCTCCAATGAAAGAGGTAGGTAGGAAATCGCCGCCCGGGGTTCGAGCGGCGATTTCCAGGTTGGTAGGGACGTGCCTATCCGCTAATGCTGACTAGCGAAGCGGAACCTTGGGCACGACAAGCGTCGCCTCGGGCGTGCCGCGCAGTTCGGTATTCGCGCGAACGACGTTGTTTTTATCGATGATAGCGTGGTCGACGCGCGCTCCTGCCTTGATTACGCAGGATTGCATGATAATCGCGTTGCTGACGCTCGCTCCGCTCTCGACGACGACGTCGCGGGAGAGGATGGAGTTGCGTACGGTGCCGTGGATGCGGCAGCCTGCAGAGATGAAGGAGTTGCAGGCGTTCGAGCCGGACGCGTATTTCGCCGGCGCGACATCGTGGGCCTTCGTCATGACGGGGCGGTCGTGGGTGAACAGCTGGTGCATGATATCGGGATTGAGCATCTCCATGCTGCGCTTGTAGTAGGTTTCCTCGTTGAACATGCCGACGGCGAGGCCCTTGAACTCGTAGCTGCAGACATCGATGCGGGCGAAATCGTCCTTGATGGCCTCGAACAGGTCGAGGTAGTCTGCGCTCGCATAGTTCTCGCAGATCTCGAGGAGAACGTCGCGGCCGATGACGAAGCAATCGAGGAACTCCGCATCGCCGTACGCGCATCCGCCGCTGACCGACTGGATGCGGCCGCAATCGCCGATTTCGAGGCGGGTGGCGTCGTCTACCGAGCGATCGGCGCGCGTGTAGATCATCGTGATGCCGGCCCCGCTGCGCTCATGGGCGTCGATGACGTCAGAGAGGTCCATGTTGAACACGATGTTGGTGCCGCTCATGACGACATAGGGCTCGGTGGCGCGCTGGAACATCATCTTGTTCGAGATGATGTCGCGCAGCAGGAAGCGCAGCCCGTGCTTTGCGGTACCGTAGGCGTTGCCTTGCAGCAGGAACAGGCCGCCCTTCTTGCGGTCGAGCTCCCACTCGCGGCCGGAGCCGAGGTGGTCGACGAGGGAGCGGTAGTTGCCCGGAAGCACGACGCCGACGGTGCGGATGCCCGCGTTCATCATGTTGGAGAGCGGGAAGTCGATCAGGCGGTAGCGGCCCATGAAGGGGCAGCTCGCGAGCGGCCTGCTCTCCAAAAGCGCGCTTTTATCCTTGCTGGTGTAGTTAGCGGTGATATATCCGATAGCCTTGCGGTTGATCATCGGATCATTCCCCCTTTCCGATGACGACGTCGTTGCCAACGACGGCCGTATCCTTCGTAGAATCGACGCTGCCGAGCTTGACGCCCTCTTCGACCACGGCGTTCTCACCCAGGATCGCGCGAACGACATGCGCGCCGTCCTTGACGACGGCGCCGGGGAGGAGAACGGAATCCTCGACGATGGCACGCTCTCCCACGACGCAGTCGGTGGAGAGGATGGAGTGGCGCACGGTTCCGTAGATACGACAGCCGTTGGACACCAGGCAGTCATCGAGGTGGCCGTCGGGGCCGATGAAGTGCGGCGGACGGGTCGAGTCGTTGCTCATGATGGGGAAGGACTTGTCGAAGAGGTCGAATTCGGGATTCTCGCCCAGGAGGTCCATCGAGGTTTCATGGAAGCTGGAGATGGTGCCAACATCCTTCCAGAACCCGTGGAACTCGTAGGTATAGAGGTTCTTGCCGTCGTTGAGCAGCTTCGGGATGATGTCCTTGCCGAAGTCATGGCTGGAGCGCTGGTCGAGCGCATCCTCTTCGAGCGCTGCGACGAGAACGTCGGTGCTGAAGATGTAGATGCCCATGGATGCGAGGTTCGAATCGGGCTTCTCCGGCTTTTCGGTGAATTTCTCGATGCGGCCGTCATCGGGATTGGCGGTGATGATGCCGAAGCGGCTCGCCTCCTCCCAGGGCACCGGCATGACCGACACCGTGAGATCGGCCCCGTGCTCGATATGGCTCTCGAGCATCTTGCGGTAATCCATGCGGTACAGGTGGTCGCCGGAGAGAATCAGGACGTATGCAGGGTCGTGACCCTTTATGTAATTGAGATTCTGCGTGATGGCGTCCGCCGTTCCAGCGTACCAGGCACCGCCGTCCTGCGTGGCGTACGGGGGCAGGATGGACACGCCCGACCCGTGCTCGGCGAGATCCCAAGCACGTCCTGATCCCACATATTCATGCAGCTGGTAGGGACGGTACTGGGTGAGTACGCCTACTGTGTCGATTCCCGAGTTCGCGCAGTTGGACAGCGAGAAGTCGATAATCCTGAACTTGCCGCCGAACGAGACGGCCGGCTTAGCGATTTTGGACGTGAGCGCCCCCAACCGGCTTCCCTGTCCTCCGGCGAGGAGCATCGCGATGCATTCTTTCTTACTCATCGAACCTTTCCTCTCATAACGTGCTGAACCTTCAATTTCCTTCCCCAGACCGGGTGCTGCCCCCTATGCGTGCCAGATCTCGTCGCGATACTCGCGAATGGTGCGATCGCTCGAGAACCAGCCGGACATAGCGGTGTTATGCAGCGCTCGGCGGTTCCAATCCCTCGTATCGGCGTACGAAGAGGTAAGTTCCTCCCAAGCCTTGACGTAGGAGTGGAAGTCCTTCAAGACGAGGTCATAGTCGTTGTTGGACATGATCTCAGTATGAATGCTTTCGAAGTTGCCGGATAGCGAGGCGAACGTATCATCGGTGAGCTCGTCCATAACGCGACCCAAGCGGTTGCGGTCGGCGTTCACGACGTCCCAGGCGAAGTAGTTCCCGCTTGCGCGAAGCTGCTCTACCTCGGGGGTGGTGAGACCGAAGATCTTCTCGTTCTCGACGCCGGCGAGCTGGGCGATCTCGATGTTCGCGCCATCCATGGTGCCGAGCGTGATGGCGCCGTTCATCATGAGCTTCATGTTCGAGGTGCCCGAAGCCTCTTTGCCGGCCGTGGAGATCTGCTCGGAGATCTCGGCGGCAGGGTATATGAGCTGCGCGTTGGAGACTCGGAAATTCGGGATGAAGCACACCTTGATCAGATCGTTGACGCGCGGATCGTTGTTGACGACCTCGGCGACGGAATTGATGAGGCGAATGACTTCCTTCGCAAAGGTATAGCTCGAAGCGGCCTTGCCCGAGAAGATGAACGTGGTGGGCTGTACCGTAAAGCTCGAATCGCTGATCAAGCGGTTATAGATATCCATAACCTTCATGATGTTCATCAGCTGGCGCTTATACGCATGGAAGCGCTTGACCTGAACGTCGAAGATCGAGTCGGGGTCGATCGAGAAGCCGCACTCGCGGCGGACGTAGCGGGCGAGTCGAACCTTGTTTTGACGTTTGGAGTGCGCGACGCGCAGCAGGAAGGAGGGGTCGTCCTCGAATTCGACGAGCTTCTTGAGCTCCTCGGCATCGTCCATCCATCCATCGCCGATAGCCTCGCTGATGAGCTTCGCGTAGGTCGGGTTCGCCTCGGCGAGGAAACGGCGGGGCGTTATGCCGTTGGTCTTGTTGTTGAACTTGGACGGCGTGAGCGCGTAGAAGTCGTTGAGGACCGAGCGCTTGAGGATGTCGGTATGGATCTTTGCCACGCCGTTGACTGAATGGCTGCAGATGACGGAGAGGTTGGCCATGCGCACTTCTCCGTCCCAGAGGACGGAGGTCTTGCGCAGGCGCTCCTGCCAGCCGTCCTGGGTGGTGTCGAAGCCGTCGCGCCAGCGACGATTGATCTCGTCGATGATGTCGTAGACGCGGGGCAGGAGCTTCTTGAAGGTCGCGATGGGCCATTTCTCGAGCGCCTCGGGAAGGATGGTGTGGTTCGTGTAGGAAATGGTCCTGGTAACGATGTCCCACGCCTCGTCCCAGGTGAGGCGCTCCTCATCCATAAGGATGCGCATGAGCTCGGGTCCGCACATGGCGGGATGGGTGTCGTTGGTGTGGATGGCGACGTAATCGGGGAGCTTCTTCCAATCGCTGCCGTGCTCGCGGCGGAACACGTCGAGCGCGGTCTTGAGTCCTGCCGATACGAAGAGGTATTCCTGCTTCAGGCGAAGCAGGCGGCCGTGCTCGCCGGCGTCGTTGGGATACAGGATCGCCGAGATCGCCTCGGCATCGGCGCGGTTCGCATCGGCTATCGCGTATTCGCCGCGGTTGAAGGCATCCAGGTCGAAGTGCTCGTCGATGGGCTCGGCGCTCCAGACGCGCAACTTGTTGACCGTCTCGCCACCGAAGCCGACGACCGGGATGTCGTAGGGGACGGCGAGGACGTCCTGTGTGTCCTCGACCGCATAGAAGACGCGATCGCCCTCGGTATGGGAGACGACGTGGCCGCCGAAGCCGATGCGCACCGCCTTGTCGGGACGGCGCACCTCCCACGGATAGCCCTTCGAAAGCCATTCGTCCGCGACCTCGACCTGGCGTCCGTCGACGATTTCCTGCTTGAAGAGGCCGTAGCGATAGCGCATGCCGTTGCCATAGCCCGCGATCCCCTCGTGGGCCATGGAATCGAGGAAGCATGCCGCCAAACGGCCCAGGCCGCCGTTGCCGAGGGCTGCATCGGGCTCAAGGCGGCAGATCTCATCGAGGTTGCAACCCATGTCGGAGAGGGCCTCGGCGACCATATCGCGTACACCGAAGTTGATCAGGTAGTTGTCCAGCAAGCGACCGATGAGGAACTCGATGGAGAAGTAGTAGACGCGCTTCTTGCCATCCTTCTCGAAGCGCTTGTCGGTCTCCGCGGAGACGGCGCGCGCCTTGGACGCGATGAGTCCGGCGAGCGCGTTGAAGCGATCGATATCGCTGGTGATCTCGAAGCTCTTGCCAGAGAGCTCCTTGACCGCCTCGCGGTACTCCTCGATGAATGCTTGCTTGTTGTCGAAAATCTTGTTCATGGTTTCCTTTCGCAGGCGATGGGGGCGATGATGACATGCGCCCCCATCAAGCTCGAGAGCAGGGAGGTCCTGCTCGATTGGTTACTTTGACCTCGGGCGCTTCGCAGCAGGCTTTTTCGCCTGGCGCGTTCCCGTTGCCTTGGGCGCAGCCGGTGTGCGCGAGACGGCGGAGCCGGTCTCGTCCGCGGTGCCTTCGGGGGAGCTAGATCTTCCAACTGCCTCGCGCTTGTCGGCAGCGGGTTCGACGGGGTGCTCGGTTGCCGCATCTCGTTTCGCGACGGCGCGGGCGCGGGCCTTGGTCGCTGCCTTCGGAGGAACGTAGGAGGACTTCCTCACGCGCTTGTAGACGAGGCCGCCCATGCCGGGCAGGGAGATCTCGATCGAGTCCTTGCGCCCGTTCCAGGCAACGGGCTGGCTGGATGCCATCTCGACGGTTTGGTAGCCGCTGCCGCCGTATGCGGGATCGTCGGTATTGAAGACGAGCTTCCAGTCGCCCTCGCGCGGAACGCCCATGCGGAACGTCTCGTACGATGCGGGGTCGAAATTGATGATGACGAGCAGGTCGTCGGCGGGTTTCTTGCCGCGGCGCACGAAGGAGATGATGGATTGCTTATCGTTATCTGCGTCGATCCAATCGAATCCCTGCGAATCGTACGCGAAGTGCCACAAGCCGGCTTCCTTGAGGTAGAAATGATTGAGGGCCTCTATGAATGCCTGCTGATGGGCATGGGTTTCGAAATCGTTCGCAAGGAACCACTGAAGCGCCTCGTAGTAGCGCCATTCGATGAACATTCCGAGCTCGTTGCCCATGAAGTTGAGTTTGGCACCGGGATGCATCATCTGGTAGAACGCAAGCGAGCGCAGTCCGGCGAACTGGCGCCAGGGATCTCCGGGCATCCTGCCGATCAGGGAGCACTTGCCGTTTACCACTTCGTCATGGGAGAGTGGGAGCACGAAGTTCTCGTTGAACGCGTACATCATCGAGAACGTGAGGAGTCGATGATTCCCGGGACGCCAGGGGAAATCGGTTTGCATGTAATGCAGCGTATCGTTCATCCAGCCCATGTCCCATTTGTAGTGGAAGCCCAATCCGCCGTCTGCGGGCGGATAGGTCACCAAGGGCCATGCGGTCGACTCTTCGGCGATCATCATGACGTCTGGATGAGCTTCTCCGACGGCTTCGTTGACCGTGCGGATGAAGGCCGATGCATCGAGGTCCTCTTCGGTGCCGTACTTGTTGAACTTCTTATCAGCGGGGTTATCGACGCCGAAGTTGAGATAGAGCATGCTCGAGACGCCGTCCATGCGGATGCCGTCGGCATGGAACATCTCGATCCAGAACAGCGCGTTGGACAGCAGGAAGCTCACGACCTCGGGGCGGCCGAAATCAAATTTATGCGTACCCCAGTTTGGATGGATCTCGCGTTCGTAGAGCATGCGGCCGTTGAACGTGGACAGGCCCTGGGCGTCCGCGCAGAAGCCCCCGGGAACCCAGTCGAGGATGACGCCGATCCCGGCTTTGTGGCACGCTTCGACGAAATGCATGAACTGCTGCGGCGTGCCGTAGCGCGAGGTGGCGGCGTAGTAACCCGTGCCTTGGTATCCCCATGAGCCGTCGAAGGGGTGCTCCATGACGGGCATGACCTCGATATGAGTGTAGCCCATCTTCTTCACGTACTCGACGAGCTCGACGGAGAGGTCGTCATAGGTGTAGAACTTTCCGCGTTGAGCCGGGAAGGGGTCGCCCGGGCCTGGATAGGTGCCATCTTTCCGGGGTTCGCCCTGGGGTTCGTCGCCATGGCGTTTCCACGACCCGAGATGCACCTCGTAGATGTTCAGCGGGCTATGCATGTGGTCTCGATTGGAGCGCTTGCGCATCCAGGCGCCGTCTTTCCAGGCGTAACCGTCGATATCCCAGAGCCTGGATGCGGTACCGGGGGCTTGTTCGGAATAAAACGCATAGGGATCCGCTTTATAGAGCAGATCGCCATCTTCCGTTTCGACGACGTATTTATATAGGTCGCCTTGGTTGAGATTCGGGATGAATCCCTCCCACAGACCGCTGTTTCTAATTTGGACAAGCGGAGCGGCCTTCGGATCCCATGCGTTGAAATCGCCTACGACGTGAACGCTTGCGACTTCCGGTGCCCATACGCGGAAGGACCAGCCTGCCTGACCGTTTCGCGTATCAGGATGAGCACCCATTTTCTGCCAGCTCTTTTGCCACGAGCCTTCTGAGAAAAGGTGGAGGTCGTCATCGGTGACCATGAGACAAGGTTGCTGAGATGCGGAAGCAGCTTTTTTAGTGCTCAAAGTATCCGTCCCATCTTTCGGCGGCTATGCCGCGTCTCCTAAGTAAGCGAAGTCGCGGGCTCAACATGCATACATCCATCAAGATCGGGCAGTACGTGCTCCACCATCATGCATGTGTGGAACCTGTGACACTTACATAATGTAGCACGCTGCAGTGATCTTTTTGCCGACAAGCCGTGGGAAGGGCTGAATTATTCTCTGAGCGACATCTGTGCAGTTAAAATGCGGTATCTTTTTTAGTAACACGCTTTTGTTTACAGGTCTATAACAAGTTTCTATCATAGGCCGCGTGCTCATACGCTAAAAATAATCCCTACTTCAAGAAACCGTTGTAGTATATTTATCAGATTTTCAAAACTGTAATCTTTTGATTGGTGAGTCATGGCAGATACAGCGGCAATCCCCAAGGCATTCATCTTCGATTGCGACGGCACCTTACTCGATTCCATGGGCATGTGGCTGAGCATTCAACCTGAATTTATCAACGCCCACGGTATTCAGGTGACCGCCGATGACTTCGCTCGTTTCGAACACCTATCCCTTGAAGAGGAGTGCCGCGCCTACCATGACGTATGGGGTATCTGCTCCTCTGGCGAAGAGGTGTTCGACCAGATGGATGCCTTGCTTCGTCAACGGTACGCGCATGCGATCGAAGTGCGCAAGGGGGTTCGCAGCTTTCTCGATGAGGCGCGCCGTGCGGGCATTCCTCTGTGCATCGCCAGCTCGACGCCCCGGCATCTTCTTGAAATCGGATTGGAGCGCAACGGGCTGTCGGATTATTTCTGCGGTATCACCACTACCGGCGAGGTGGAGCGTCCCAAAGGTTTTCCCGACGTCTATGATCTGGCGCTCAAGCGCCTGTGCAGCGTCTTCGGAACCGACGAGCCCCATCATAGCGAGGTCTGGGTTTTCGAGGATGCCTACTTCGGTTTGAAGGGCGCGGGGGATGGAGGGTATCGTCGCGTCGGGATCTTCGACCCCGCCGGCCGCTCTAAGCGCGAGGACGTCAGAGCGGAGTGCGAGGTCTTCATCGACGAGTTCGAGGAGCTGTCTCTTGATGTTCTTCTAGCCTATCGGGAGGGTGAGGCCTGATGCGTGCGCTCGTCGTAGGGGGTTCGCCGGATCGATCATCGACCGAGCTGCTGAAGAAGGTGGTCGGATCGTGCGGATACATCGTTGCGGTCGACGGTGGTATCGACGCCTTGCGCGAGGCCGGCGTCGTACCGCATCTATTTTGCGGCGATGCCGATTCGTCCAGTCCCGCCATGCAGGCCGCCATATGCTCTCAAGTCGCGGTGCCCCTCGCGTCCTCTGCGCGAAGCGCGCGGTGCAAGCGGAGCATGGAGTTGGAATCAGAGCTCGCAGGTACGGAAATCGAGCTGTACGACGTCCATAAAGACGCGACCGATCTTGATCTCGCGCTGAAGGCGATATTGGAGCGACTGGGGCCCGTCGATATCGTATGCATGAATCTTTCAGGCGGGAGGCCCGATCATTACCTTGCGGCGTTGGGACGGCTTTGTGCCTGGCGTGGTCGCGTGAAGATGGTGGAGGACGGCTTCGTTGGAACCATTCTTCATGCGGGGGAGGAGTGGGATGTGGGCTCATATCAAGGCGCCACGTTCTCATTCATTCCCCTGAGTACGGATTGCGTTGTTTCGGAATCTGCGATGAGGTGGGAGCTCGACCATGCGTCCGTCCCGCTGCTCAGCGATCTTGGGATCTCGAATGAGCTCGATTACCCCCATGGCGTCTTCACGTGCCATTCCGGCACGGTCGGCGCATGGGTGATT
>OGYY01002972.1_pt1 | contig 11490 bp, 7 predicted proteins | sample 1576671 | NCBI WGS metagenome assembly OGYY01 (sample SAMEA3541593, study PRJEB24748) | human gut metagenome | biome: human gut; feature: human-associated habitat; material: faeces | place: China | collected 2012 | reverse complement strand
CACCGGCACCACGCTGGAGATCAGCGGCGGCAAGATGGGCGTGCAGAACCCCGCCAAGGCGTGGAAGGATAAGGAAACCAGAGCGTAACGCATGAAAGGGAGGGATCTAACATGAACGTACAGAATAAGGTCATCGTTATCACCGGCGGTGCAGGCGGCATCGGCTCGGCACAGGCGAAGCTGCTGGCCCGGAATGGGGCCGAGGTCTGGATCCTGGATCTGGTGCGGGAGAAGATCGACCAGCTGGTGGAGGAGCTGAAGCGTCAGGGCGGCAAGGCCCACGGCGCCGTGGCGGATGTCACCAGCGAGGAGGAGTGGAAGACCATCGTAGAGCGCATCGTCTCCGAGAGCGGACGGCTGGATGTGGTGGTGAACAACGCCGGCATCAACATCCGCAAGCCCATCGAGGAAATGGTGAAGGATGAGTGGATGAAGATGATGGAGGTCAATACCGCCAGCGTCTTTCTGGCCACCAAGTATGTTCTGCCGGTGATGCGGAAGCAGGGGGGCGGCGCCATCATCAACACCTCCTCCATCTGCGGCCTTGTCGGCCATATGAACACCCCGGAGGCATACACGGCCACCAAGGGCGCTATCACCCTGCTGACCAAGTCTGTGGCAGCCCGGTATGGCAAGGACAACATCCGCTGCAACTCCATCCATCCCGCCACCGTGGACACGCCCTTTGTGGCGGCTTTGATGGCGGACCCGGTGAAGAAGCAGGCCCGGCTCAACGAGATCCCGCTGGGCCGCCTGACCTCCGTGGAGGATGTGGCCAATGCGGTGCTGTATCTGGCCAGCGACGAGGCGTCCTTCCTCAACGGCGTGAACCTGCCCATCGACGGCGGCGTGACGTGCTATTAAAAAATTGCGGAAGGAGTGAATGGATCCTTCCGTGAGAGATTTGTCGTCTGCTGTGCGGCACTGAGGCAAAAGAAAGCGGAGGGGGAAACCATGTTTCCCCTCCGCTTTGTGAGACGAGCGGTATACAGTTGGATCGCAGGACCCGTTACAGGAGGTCATCGGCGGGCTGATAGCCGTAAAGACTGCGGGAGATGTCGGCGGAGGCCTGCCTCAGATCGTCCAGCAGTCCACCCCGCAGGGCAGTGCGGACACGGGGGGTCATGCCGGAGATGCTGATGGAGCAGGAGACCTGCCCCGGTGCGGAGAACACCGGCACTGCCACGCAGGACAGACCCACCTCCACCTCCTCGTTGTCCATGGCATAGCCGTCGGCCCGAATGTGCCGCAGCTCCGCCTGAAGCTGGCGGGGATCCACGATGGTGTTGAAGGTCAGTGCCTTCAGCGGTCCGGCGAGGATGTGCTGCTGCTCATCCTCCGGCATATAGGCCAGAATACACTTGCCCACGCCGGTGCAGTGGAGGTAGTTCTTGGTGCCGATCTGGGTGTTGATAGACAGCGACCGGCTGGACTCCACCTTGTCCACATAGATGACGCTGTCCCCTTGAGCCACGCCGCAGTGGGCGATCTCGCCGTATTTCAGGCTGATCTGCTCCAGATAGGGGTGGACGGTGCGGATGATGCTGTTCTGGACCTTGATGGTGTTGGAGAAGCTCAGCAGCTTCAGGCTCAGCACATACTTCTGGTTATCTGCGTTCTGCTGCAGGTAGCCCAGCGTGGTCAGGGTGTTGATGAGGCCGAAGGCGGTACTCTTGTTCAGCTCCAGTGCATCAGCGATCTCCTTGACGCTGCGCTCTCCGCCGCCGCACTGTTGAAGGTATTCCAGAATGGAGAAGGCCCGCTCCACCGACTGGATGGTTTTTGTGGTTGCCATATCTTTTCCTTCCTTGTTCGTTCTGTATCATAGAACATTGCGAACCAATCTAATTCAAACCATTATAGACCTTCTCACAGATAAAGTCAACTAATACCGGAAAACAGTCAAGTTTTTTAGAAAAGCAGAAGATATCCTATTGACAAAAGGCACCATGGATTTTATAATATTTTCAGAATGCTAAACGGCATTATAGAATAACCGCCAAACCAAGCCGCAGCCTGCGGCCAGTAACATAAGAAAAAGAGATATGTCATATTTGAAGGAGGAAACACAATGGAAAACCGTAGTAAGGCGATCCTTGGCATGGAGGACAGCGCATTTGCCCGCTCCCTGTTCAAGTCCATGGGCTACACGGACAGCGAACTGAAGGAGGGCAAGCCCCTGATCGGCATTGCCAACACCTGGAACACGCTGGTTCCCGGCCACTACAATCTGGACAAGGTGGCTGAGTATGTGAAGAACGGCATCTATGCCGCCGGCGGCACCGCTGTGGAGTTCGGCACCATCGCTGCCTGCGATGGTGTGGCACAGGGCCATGAGGGTATGCACTACATTCTGCCCTCCCGTGAGATCATCTGCGACTCCGTGGAGATCATGGCGCAGGCCCACCGGCTGGACGGTCTGGTGCTGCTGGCCTCCTGCGATAAGATCGTGCCTGCCATGCTGATGGCGGCGGCTCGTCTGGATATCCCCTGCATTGTCTGCGTGGGCGGTCCCATGCTGGGCGGCATCGAGTTCGACGGCCGTAAGTCCGACCTGACCTCCATCTCCGAGGCCCTGGGTATGCTGAAGGCCGGTAAGATCACCGAGTGCGAGTACAACTCTCTGGAGAACACCGCCTGTCCCGGCTGCGGCTCCTGTTCCTTCCTTGGCACCGCCAACACCATGTGCTGCGTGTCCGAGGCACTGGGCATGACCCTGCCCGGCGGCGCTCTGATCCCCGCTGCTTACGCCGGCCGTCTGCGCCACTCCTTCGAGTCCGGCCGTGCCATCGTAGAGCTGTGCAAGAAGGGCATCACCGCCCGCCAGATCCTCACCAAGGAGGCCATCCGCAACGCCATCAAGGTGACCATGGCCATCTGCGGCTCCACCAACGCCGTGCTGCATCTGCCCGCCATTGCCAACGAGGCGGAGCTGGACATGAACGTGCTGGAGGAGTTCGAGGCTCTTACCAAGACCACACCCCAGATCGCCAAGGTCAATCCCGCTGCCAAGCCGGAGATGGAGGCCTTCTACCGGGCCGGCGGTATCCCCCGTGTCATGCAGCATCTGGGCGGCCTGCTGGATACCTCCGTCATGACCGTCAGCGGCAAGACGCTGGCCGAGAATCTGGCCGGCTACGTCTACGAGTATCCGGAGGATCCCACCATCATCAAGACGGTGGAGGAGCCCTTCTCCAAGACCGGCGGCGTGGCCGTTCTGCACGGCAACCTCTGCCCCCGTACCGCCGTTTCCAAGCCCGGCGCCATCGATCCCTCCATGCACCGCTTTGTGGGTAAGGCCAAGTGCTACAACAGCGAGGAGGAGGCCGAGGAGGCCATCCTGGGCGGCAAGATCCAGGCCGGCGACGTGGTGGTCATCCGCTACGAGGGCCCCAAGGGCGGCCCCGGTATGCGTGAGATGTTCAAGGCCATGAAGTATATGTACGGTGTGGGCCTGAGCAAGTCCGCTGCCCTGATCACCGACGGCCGGTTCTCCGGCACCAACAACGGCTGCTTCGTGGGCCATATCTCTCCGGAGGCTGCCGAGGGCGGTCCTCTGGCCATCGTTCACGACGGCGACGAGATCCTCATCGACGTGGATGAGGGCGTTCTGGAGCTGCACGTCTCCGACGAGGAGATCGCTGAGCGCTACAAGACGCTGAAGCTGCCCAAGAAGAACATCCCCAACGGCTATCTGCGGCTGTATGCCAAGGTGGCTGCCTCTGCCGACGAGGGCGCTATCATCAAGGCGTAACTCAGCATCCGACAGATAGAAAAATGCCGCACCGGCTGCTGCCGGGCGACGGATACGTTAGGAGGCAATGTAATGTCTGATAAGAAAGTCATGAAAACCATGGACGGTAACGAGGCCTGTGCCACCGTTGCCTACCATTTCACCGATGTAGCCGGTATCTACCCCATCACTCCCTCCTCTCCCATGAGCGAGAAGGTGGATGAGTGGTCTGCCGCCGGTAAGAAGAATATGTTCGGCCAGCCTGTGCGGCTGGTGGAGATGCAGTCCGAGGCGGGCGCTGCCGGCGCCCTCCACGGCGTGGCGGAGGCCGGTGCGCTGGCCACCACCTTCACCTCCTCGCAGGGCCTGCTGCTGATGATCCCCAACCTGTACATCATGGCCGGTCACCGGATGCCCGCCGTGTTCCACGTGGCGGCCCGTTCCGTGGCCCAGCACGCCAACAACATCTTCGGTGACCATCAGGATGTCATGAGCTGCCGTACCACCGGCGTCACCATGATGTCCACCGGCAGCGTCCAGGAGGTCATGGATCTGGCCGCCGTGGCCCACCTGACCACCATTAAGACCCGTGTACCCTTCATCCACTTCCACGACGGCTTCCGCACCAGCCACGAGATCCAGAAGATCGAGGTCATCGATCTGGACAAGGTGGAGAAGCTGCTGGACCGTCAGGCGCTGGAGGACTATCACGCCATCGCCATGAACCCGGAGCATCCGGTGATGCGTACCACCGTGCAGGGCCCCGATGTCTACTACCAGTCTCAGGAGGCCAACAACGGTGCCTATGACAGCATCCCCGCCGTGGTGGAGGGGTATATGCAGGGCATCAACGAGATCACCGGTCGGGACTACCACATTTTCAATTACTACGGCGCCAAGGATGCCGACCGTGTCATGGTGATGATGGGCTCCGCCTGCGAGTGCGCCCGTGAGGTGGTGGACTATCTGTGTGCCAAGGGCGAGAAGGTGGGTCTGATGCAGATCCATCTGTTCCGCCCCTTCGACATGGAGTACTTCCTGAACGCCCTGCCCAAGACGGTGAAGAAGATCGCCGCCATGGACCGCTCCAAGGAGCCCGGCGCCATTGCCGGTGCTGTGTATCTGGATGTGTGCGCCGCCTTTGCCAACCGCAGCGACGCCCCGGAGATCTACGGCGGCCGCTATGGTCTGGCCTCCAAGGACGTGACACCCGCCCAGCTGAAGGCCGTGTTCGACAACATGAAGGATGAAGGCGGCAAGCACCTGTTCACCATCGGCGTCAACGACGATGTGACTCATCTGTCTCTGGATGTCCATGAGCCTCTCATCACCGAGTCCGCCGACACCGTGTCCTGCAAGTTCTGGGGTCTGGGCTCCGACGGTACGGTGGGTGCCAATAAGAACTCCGCCAAGATCATCGGTGACTACGCCGGTATGTATACGCAGGCCTACTTCGAGTACGACTCCAAGAAGTCCTACGGCATTACCAAGAGCCACCTGCGGTTCAGCAAGAGTCCCATCCGCTCCACCTATCTCATCAAGGCGGCGGATTTCCTGGCCTGCCACTCCCAGTCCTACATCACCCGCTACGACATGATCCACGAGATCAAGGACGGCGGTACCTTCCTGCTGAACACCTCCTGGACCGAGGAGGAGCTGGCGGAGAAGCTGCCCGGCGACGTCAGGCAGTACATCGCCCGCCACAACGTGCAGTTCTATATCGTGGACGCCAACCGTCTGGCCCGTGAGCTGGGCTTGGGCAACCACGCCAACATGATCCTGCAGGCCGCCTTCTTCAAGCTCTCCGGCGTGATGCCGGTGGAGGACGCCGTGCGCCATATGAAGGAGGCTGTGCAAAAGACCTACGCCAAGAAGGGCGAAAAGGTGGTCAACATGAACATGGCCGCCGTGGACGCCGGTATCAACAGCCCTGTGAAGGTCAACGTTCCCGCTGACTGGGCGAATGCCGCCGACGACCGCACCGTGGACGAGAGCCTGCCGGATGTGGTGAAGAACATCGTGGTCCCCTGCAACCGTCAGCGTGGCGACGATCTGCCTGTATCCGCCTTCCTGCCCTATCAGGACGGCACCTATCCGCTGGGTACCTCCAAGTACGACAAGCGTGGCATTGCCGCCTTCCTGCCCCAGTGGGACAGCACCAAGTGCCTGCAGTGCAACCAGTGTACCTTTGTCTGCCCCCATGCCGCCATCCGGGCCTATCTGGTGGACGAGGAGGAGGCCGCTGCGGCTCCCGCCGCCTTCACCACCGTTCCCGCCAAGGGAGCCAAGGGCTTGCAGTACCGCCTGCAGGTCAGCACGCTGGATTGCACCGGCTGCGGCAGCTGCGCCGCTTCCTGCCTTTCCAAGGATAAGGCCTTGACGATGCAGCCTGTGGATGATACTATGTATGATGAAACCAATTGGAACTATGCCCTGTCCCTGAAGGACAAGCCCGGTGTGTTCGACCGCAAGACCCTCAAGGGCAGCCAGTTCAGCCAGCCGCTGGTGGAGTTCTCCGGCGCCTGCGCCGGCTGCGGCGAGACCCCCTATGCCAAGCTCATCACCCAGCTGTACGGCGAAAAGACCTACTGGGTCAACGGCGTGGGCTGCTCTCTGGCCTGGGCCGGTGCATTCCCGTCCCTGCCCTATACCAAGAACAAGGAGGGCCGTGGCCCTGCCTTCTATGGCACCCTGTTCGAGGATCAGGCCGAGAACGGTCTGGGTGTGGTGCTGGCTACCAAGCAGCGCCGGGCCTACGTCAAGCAGGTGGCTCAGCAGCTGCTGCCGCTGGTCCCCGGCACAGAGCTGGAGGGTGCCATCCACGCATGGCTGGCCTCCTTCGACGATCTGGATGCCAACGATGCCGATGCCCGCAAGCTGACGGCGGCTCTGGAGTCCGCCTCCCTCACCGGTGAGGCTGCCGAGCTGGCCGAGAAGCTGCTGAAGAACAAGGATCAGCTGGGCAAGAAGGTGGTATGGCTTTTCGGCGGCGACGGCTGGGCCTACGACATCGGCTACGGTGGTCTGGATCACGTCATGGCCTCCGGCGAGGACATCAATGTCTTTGTGGTGGATACCGAGGTGTACTCCAACACCGGCGGCCAGTCCTCCAAGGCCACGCCTGTGGGTGCCTCCGCCAAGTTCGCTGACGGCGGCAAAAAGACTGCCAAGAAGGATCTGGGCCGTCTGATGATGACCTATCCCAACGTGTATGTGGCATCCGTAGCCATGGGCGCCAATCCCGCTCAGCTGATGAAGGCCGTCACCGAGGCTGTGGCCCACAAGGGTCCCTCCATCGTCATCGCCTACGCCCCCTGCATCAACCACGGCATCAAGGCCGGCATGAACAACGTGCAGGCCGAGATGAAGAAGGCTGTGGACTGCGGCCTGTGGCCCCTGTACCGCTACGATCCCAACAAGACCGAAAAGCCCTTCTCTCTGGACTATAAGAAGCCCTCTGTGCCTGTGGAGGAGTTCTTCAACGGCGAGGTCCGCTATGCCGGCCTGAAGATCAAGTATCCGGAGACGGCGGCCAAGCTCTTTGCCGAGGCTCAGGTGGAGGCAGATGCCCGCTATGAGACCTATGTGGCGCTGGCACACAGCTACAACAAGGACTAAAATACAGATAGAAAAAATCACAGCGTGACCCACCGGGACAGACGGCGCAAGCCGTCTGTCCCGGCTGTGTGTGTACGCAGCCCCCTGTGGGCGGGAAGGAATCCGGTATGATCGAATCATTTCTCTCGGTAGGCACACAGGTGCTGATCCTGTTCCTCATGATCGGCACGGGCTTCGTGCTGGGGAAGCTGCACCTCATCACCCACAAGGGTGCGGTGTCCATGTCCAATCTGCTGATGTATGTGGTGTCCCCCTGTATCCTCATCGTGGTGTTCCAGCGGCCGCTGGAGACGGAGACCTTCCACAATTTTTGGGTAGCGCTGCTGGCGGCGATGGTGATCCACGGCATCAATATTCTGGTCAGTGAACTGGTCATCCGGGATCGGGATCCCATGCGAAAGAGCTTCTTCCGATTTTCCGCCATTTTCTCCAACTGCGGCTTCATGGCAGTGCCGCTGCAGACGGCTATCCTGGGTTCGCTGGGTGTGTTCTACGGCTCGGCCTATCTGCTGGTGTTCACCGTCCTGACTTGGACGCTGGGCATCCAGCTGGTGAAGGGCGGCAAGATGGCGTTCTCATGGCGCACGCTGCTGATGAATCCCGGTGTGATCGGCGTGGCTATCGCCATGGTGCTGTACCTGCTGCAGATCACTCTGCCGGAGATCATTCTATCCCCCATTACATATCTCTCTGACATGAATACGCCCCTGCCCATGGTGGTCATTGGCTACCAGCTGTCTCAGGCAGATTTCCGCCGGGCGCTGCACGGGGCCAGCTTCTGGGTGTCGGCGGCACTGCGGCTGGTGATTTTGCCGCTGCTGGCGCTGGGGGTATGTATGCTGATGCGGCTGGACTCCGGCGTGACGCTGGCGGTGGTCATTGCGGCCAGTACGCCTCCTGCGGCGCTGCTGGGGATGTTCGCCGCCAAGTTCGACAAGGATGTGTCTCTGGCGCCGTCGCTGGTGGCGGTGCAGACGCTGCTGTCCATGATCACTATGCCGCTGGTGCTGGGACTGGCGAAGTTCCTGGTTTGAGTTTCTTCTGTATTATATAAATAAAGTCCGGAAACCAGCCGTTTCCGGACTTTATTTTTACCCTCGGCGGCGATCATGGTAAGACCGTCTCTCACCGTATCAGCACGCCGCAGACCAGCGCCATATACTCCGGCAGGCATCCCTTCCGGCTCCACAGAAGCGGCCAGCCCAGCAGCTGCTCCGCCGCAGCGGACACGTCGCAGCCCAAAGACTCCAGCGTATAGCCGATGCCCTCCGGATACCGGCAGGGCCGGCCCTCCGGCCGGGTGCAGCGCTCGCACAGATGGCACCCGCCCACGGTGAGGATATCCGACCGGGGATACTCCTCCCGCAGCCGGAGGATCATCTGCCGGGCCGTCCGGGAGAACAGCTGCCGTAGTCGCTCAGCCAGATCCTCCGGATGATAGCTGCGGGCCTGCTCCTCCGGGGAGAACCGGAGCTGCACGCCCCGCAGGCAGACCTCCCGGAACCCGCCCCAGTAGCCGGAGACGGAGAAATCATAGGGGGGACATACCCACACCTGCCCGTAGTTATCACACCCCCGGCACCCGGCGTCATAGTGGTCGGTATCCACGTACCGCTCCACGAATTGAGCCACCGGCAGGGTGGGGGAGGTATATTCCCGAATCTCCATAGCGGCACCTCCATAGGGGAGAATTTTTCTGTATCCATGGTATGGATTAGCTTACCACGCTGGCAGCAGGGCCGTCAAGCGGGGATATTCAGGTTGTAATGATTATTTATTATTTTAATAATAAAACAGAAGCTTCTATTGCCAAGAGTGGAGGACATCTGCTATAATATGCGTGAAAAGTGCCGGGTTGTCGGCAGAGAATGATACATTCGGAACTTAACGGGAACTTAGCGAGGGAACACATGAGAAATTTGTACTGCAACGTGGAGGCGCTGCGTAAGCAGGTCTTTGCCGCTGTGGCAAAGCTGGCTTATGAGGGTGGGGACTACTGCTCCCGCATGGAGAAGCTGCCCTATGAGATCATCCCCGGTGAGGTGGGGACCTATCGGGAATCCATTTTTCTGGAGCGGGCCATCGTTGGTGAGCGCATCCGGCTGGCCATGGGTCTGCCGCTGCGGGACGTGACGGAGGAGAACATGATCTCCGACGGCGTGGAGGCTAGCGCCATCTCCGAAAAGTACTACGATCCACCGCTGATCAACATCATCAAGTACGCCTGTCACGCATGCCCGGACACCCACTACGAGGTGACGCAGGCCTGTCAGGGGTGCTTGGCCAAGCACTGCTATCAGTCCTGCCCCAAGGGCGCCATCGAGCTGGAGCATGGCCGGGCCCGCATCGATCAGACCAAATGCATCAAGTGCGGCCGGTGCAAGGAGGCCTGCTCCTATCAGGCCATCATCAAGTTCCTGCGGCCCTGTCAGGAGGCCTGCGGCATGAACGCCATCGGCAAGGACCAGTACGGCCGGGCGGACATCGACTACGATAAGTGCGTCAACTGCGGCCAGTGTCTGGTGAACTGCCCCTTCGGCGCCATTGTGGACAAGGGCCAGATCTTCCAGCTGATCCACGCCATCAAGAAGGGGGAGAAGGTCATCGCCATCATCGCCCCGGCCTTCTGGGGCCAGTTTGGTGAAAAGGTCACCCCCGGCCAGATCCTCACCGCCATGAAGCAGCTGGGCTTCGAAGGACTGGAGGAGGTGGCGGTGGGCGCCGACCTCTGCGCCGTGGAGGAGGCGGAGGAGTTCATGGAGCACGTCCCCGCCAGACAGCCCTTTATGGCAACCTCCTGCTGCCCGGCATGGTCCGTCATGGCCAAGAAGGAGTTCCCCGGCTTTGCGCCGTACATCTCCATGACCATGACCCCCATGGTGCTGACGGCCCGACTCCAGAAGCGGAAGCACCCCGACTGCAAGATCGCCTTTATTGGCCCCTGCGCCGCCAAGAAGCTGGAGGCCAGCCGCCGCAGCGTCCGCAGCGAGGTAGACTTCGTGCTGACCTTTGAGGAGCTGAGGGGAATGTTCGCCGCCAAGGATATCGACTTCTCCCAAATCCCTGATACGGAGGCTCACTATAAGGCGTCGGCTCCCGGCGTGGGCTTTGCTGCCTCCGGCGGCGTGGCTAAGGCCGTGGAGAAGGTGATCCAGACCAAGAATCCGGATCGGGAGGTCAAGACGGTGTACGCCGCGGGCTTGCGGGCCTGCCGCCAGATGCTGCGGGTGGCCCGGTCCGGCAAATACGACGGCTATCTGCTGGAGGGCATGGCCTGCCCTGGCGGCTGCATCGCAGGCGCCGGTACGGTTCAGCCGCCGGAGAAGTCCCGGCGGATGCTGGAGCAGTACGAGGCTCGGGCGGCGCTGGACAACCCACTGGATTCGGAGTATATGGAGGACATTGAGCTGCTGTACGAGGATCCGGAGAACTGGGACCGTGTGTCCCGGCACTGATAGGCGGAATATTGGATAGAAGATCTCGATGGAAGGGACAAAAGAGGGACACGCTGGCGGGCGTGTCCCTCTTTTGCTGCGGGGAGGCTGTTTTGTTCAGAAGATTTTTCCCTTGTCTCCGATAGCCCACTTTTCCGGCTGCTGGGAAAAGCGGGCCGCCGGAGGCACGTTCCCGTCGAAGTTACCCGCAGGAGACAACAAAAGCGAAAAGCATCATAGGCTGCTGAAGGCTATCAACATAAATATAGCACTGTCATTCCCACGACCAGTCCGCAGACCGACCGTGGGAATCCGTAATACCTTTGCATGAGTTGCCGTACGGTGACAACAAACCGTATAATTCGATGCATATATTTCAAATTGTTATCGTACTTCCCGCCTTGCTGAACAGAAGCACACAACGAAAAACCCCTGATGGGGGAGAGTTGTACCATCCGGAAGACCCTCTGTATCCCGGCATATCCCCGAAAAATCTGCGAACAGACGTCGGCTATTCCGAACGGCAGAGCATATGACGGAATTTAAATAATTTCATTCAACGAAACGAAATAACGTGTCAGGGAAAACCAAGGTAGCCAAAAAGTACCATATTTCAAGGAAAACAGCGATTTCTGAGTTTTCGGTATCGTTACCGGCAATAAGCAAAGTGTGAATTTTCTGTGAAAATTGCAAAAAAATTTTGTG